>MDTE01103950.1_pt1 | contig 16432 bp, 13 predicted proteins | sample 811231 | NCBI WGS metagenome assembly MDTE01 (sample SAMN05326651, study PRJNA326480) | marine metagenome | isolation source: seawater | place: Indian Ocean: Red Sea | collected 2010
CCGGCAGGATTCGAACCTGCGACCTGCGGATTAGAAGTCTGACGAGACGGATCAGGCGCGTTCACCAGATGGTCAAACGTGGTCACAGGGGTAGCTTTTTGGATAAGCTGCCCCTGTGATTCACGTCACCAAGCGGCAAAGTGGGTACAGGTTTGCAGGGTGTTCCCACCGCCCCGCTGGCAACTTGGCTACAGCACGCAGGGGGCACGGATGTCCAAGAAACCAGAATCCGGTGGTCTGTTCTTCGATGGGATTGTAGACGGCGGCGACCTGTCCAATCCGGCGGTAAGTCGCTTCGTGCCGTTTCGACAAACGATTGGGCCAGTTGTTGATCCCAGCCGGCATCAGGAAATAAGCGACCTGATCGCTTCCATCCAGCCGCGAGATGCCGAGTCCTTACAGCCGGAAAAGCCGGCAGTGCCGAAGAGGACTCGCAACCACAAACGTGATGCGTGGCTCTACGACCAGGCAATGAAGGGCGTCTCCTGGAACACAATCAACAACGGCATCCCGAAAAGATTTCCCGAATACGATTCGTTTGCAGATCATTCCGGGGTGATCAGGGCGGCCAAACGGTACGCAGAAAGGAATGGCAAACCGCTGCCGCCACAGCGGCGATAAGCGACGCTTTTGGGATATGCTTGTAACCGAGTCCACAACGACGAAACGCGAACCGGCCTGCTGCCAGGCGAATTGCTGCCATTGGCCGAAGCCGGCCGGCGGCTGGGGCTCAGCCGGTCCTGGCTGAGACGCGCACGACTGGCCGGCCTGCGGGTCCACCGACACGGGGCCAAGCTGTTTTTGAATGCCGACGATTTCCTGGCATTCATTGTCGGCGCCACCGACACCCCGCCGCGCGACAACGGGGGTGACCGATGACCGACAGCCGAGCCCCGCTGCCCCCCGATCTCTTCGTCAGCGTTGTAGGTGAAGACCTAGCAGCGGGCAGAGTCCCGCCCGATCCTGTGTCGGTGGGCGAGTACCGTGCCTACTGCGCGGCCTTCCCGGAAGAAAAGTGGCGAATTGTCCCACCAGAAAAACTGCGTGTCGAACTATTGGGCGATTTGCCCGATCCCCATGACGAACAAGACCGGGCTAAGGCGATCTCGACGCTGCTGGAACACGCAGACGAGTTTGGACCGGTCCTGCAGATGCTCGCTGCGTCGCCAGGGGGGGCCGATGTCGTTTGATCTGGTCGGCGCCATCCATCGCCGCATTGAATCCAGCCACGCGGTCTCCCCAGACGACCCTGTGGCCACCGAGCCTAAACGAATCAAGGAAACCGAACAGTTCGTTCCGTTCCCTAATCACCTGCTTCCCGGTGCGTTCGGCGAGTTCGCCGAAGCCGTCGCTTCATCCATCGGATGCGACCCGTGCTTTGTCGCGGCACCAATGGTCGTCGCCGCCGCGGCCGCGGTCGGGATGTCCAGGACAATTCAACTGAAGCCCGGCTGGGAAGAACCGGCCATTTTGTGGGCTTGCTTGGTCGGGGAGTCAGGTGACAAAAAAGCCCGCCGTTGGACGCGGTCTTGAGTCTGGTCCGCCGCCGTGAATCTGCCGCCCGCGATGAATTCGATAAACAGTTGCTGGACCATGAACGGACGACAGTCGCTTACGAACGTGATCTATCCGAGTGGAAACGCGGTGGCGCCGGAGACCCGCCGGCCAAGCCGATTCCCCCGATTTGCGATCGGTACTTGGTTGCGGACCCGACCACCGAAGCGGTCGCGAGGCTTTTGGCGGACCAGCCGCGTGGTTTGTTGTTGGGCCGCGACGAACTGAACGGGTGGCTACAGGGCTTCGATCGTTACGCGAAGGGCGGCGCCGACACATCTTTCTGGCTGCAGTGCTTTGGCGGCCGGTCCTTCACCATCGACCGTGCAGGCAACGGGGCACTTTTCATCCCGGCAACCGCAGTGTCCATTTGCGGCGGCATCCAGCCCGCCGTTTTGCGGAGGTCACTGACGGCCGAATTCATCGCAAACGGCTTGGCGGCACGGCTGCTTTTCTGTTCGCCACCCCGCCGAACCGTTCAATGGACCGATCAAGGTGTGCCACCAGACTTGCGGGACGAAGCCGCCGCCTGCCTGGGCAGGCTTTACGACCTGGAGCCGGCGGTCGACGGGGACGACCACCCGCGGCCCGTTTCACTGGGCCTGGACGCCGGCGCGAAATCAACTTGGATCGAGTTCTTCAATGCCCACGAAGCAGAACAGTCGCGTCTTACCGGCGATCTGTCCGCAGTGTGGGCGAAGCTGGAAGCAATCGCGGCGAGACTGGCACTTGTCTTCGAACTGATGAACTGGTCGACAGGTCGGGACTCGGAAGCCCCGGTTGCTGTCGGATCAAAGGCAATGGCAGCGGGAGTCCAGCTGGCGCGGTGGTTTGGTCATGAGGCCAAGAGAGTCTACGCGGAAATGTACGAAGGCGACGAACCGTCCCGCTGCGACGACATGTTGTTTCGCGAGATCCTGGCGACGAAGCCGCCACGCGCGTTTTCGTCGATTTGGGTGGACGACTACATCGCATACCACCAACGTTTCCCCTTCAGAAAGGAATCACCCCATGAGTGTGACCGGATTCTTCGAGAAGTTTATCGGCATGCAACAGCAACGAACTCAATCGGCGATTGCCAGCTACCGCGAGTTGGTAGCAGCCATCGCGACCGGTGACGAGCCCAACCCCACTGACGTCGAACGCCTGCTCCCCGAGGCCAACAAGTCACTCGACGACTTGCGGCATGACGTCGGTCACTACCAGCGGCGGGTGGCGCTGAAGGCCGCCGTGGCGGCAATGTCGAAACTGGAAGGCGAGCGCGACGCGCTTGATGAACAGATCGCGGCGGCCGATCGCACGTTTACCGCCGCCCAAAAGCAGCACGACGAAACGACCGGGCCGCTCTACTCGCGCCGTCACGAAGTTGACAAAGCCTTGAGCGACGGCAGCACCGCGTTCATGGAACTCGTGTACTCGTGTAAAGATCCTGATCTGAGGCGCGAGATGGACGAGTTCGATGCCGAGGTACGTCGGCTGGACGAGCACTATCGTCACCTCGAAAGCCGAGCATTTCAGATGGACCGCAAGGCGCGAGAGGAAAACCACGACGCCGAACATCAGTTGTCCCTGGCCGACACGCAGCGCGGCCGCGAACGGGCCAAACACTACGAGGCGGAGGCCGAGGCGCTCCGTCGCGAAGCCAAGAAAGCGGAGAAGGCCAAGGCCGACTTCGAGAAACGGCGCGAAGGCATCGAACAGCGGATGCGCGAATCCAACGTCTGATTGCTGCCAGCCAAACATTCGGCGGGCATGCTGCATGCGTCACGCCGGCCGGACGAGGATGTGCGTCCGCGTATCGCTCTTTGACAACTTGGTCAACTAACGTGAGCCGCCGGGAGTGGCAAACCCGGCGGCTCGTGGTGCCCGATTCCGGAAAAGGTGTGTTCCGAACTTCTGGCCTGACGTGCCACATTCCTCGGCATTGCCGTGCTTGAACGGCGGGCAGATTGTCTGCGGAGGATGCAGCCCTGGTTGTCTTAACAATCGTTTTCTCCTCGAAAAACAAAGGTCTTGGCCGCCACGGACTGCTAGCATCAGGCTCCTTGGCATGTTAGTTGCTCTTAGGATTGTTTGTCCCGGTCACGGAGGCCGGGAGCACATCGCTGCAGATTGCGGAGACCGCGAGGCGCACGCGCCTCGGCGTCGGGCATACCTTCCGGTTTCTCACTCCCAAACCGTTTAGGTCTCCGTAAAGGCGGCTTTGGCATCAACTTGGGTGACGTTGCGCGCAATACGCGGCGCCCAGTTGCGTTTTGGATCAAGCCGCCGAGGAACATGACGATGCAGGATCAAGGGAAAGCCCCTTTACTGTGGGGCAACTTCTTCAAACTGGGCATGCCGCAGATTCGCGCGTTCCACATGTCTTGGTTCGCGTTCTTCCTCTGCTTCTTCGCCTGGTTCGGCATCGCACCGTTGATGAAAGTAGTTCGCGATGAATTGCAGCTCACGCAATCACAAATTGGTTGGAGCATCATCGCGTCCGTCGCAATTACGGTCGTCGCGCGATTGGTCATTGGATGGCTTTGCGACCACGTCGGCCCGAGGTTGGCTTACACATGGTTGCTGATTCTTGGCTCTATACCCGTGATGCTCATCGGGCTGGCGAACGACCCGTGGACGTTCATTTTTTTCCGTCTGTTGATTGGCATGATCGGCGCGTCGTTCGTCATCACGCAGTATCACACCTCGGTCATGTTCGCTTCTAACGTCGTCGGCACGGCCAACGCCACCAGTGCCGGTTGGGGAAACATGGGCGGCGGTGCGACGCAGTTGATCATGCCGGTCGTCTTTGGCGTGTTGACGCTCGGCGCGGTCATCCCCTTCACAGAAATAGAATTCCTCGGCGGCCTGGGGCTCGATCCGGCGATGGGCTGGCGGGTCGCCATGCTGCTGGCTGGCGTGACTTGCTTCTTGACGGGCCTCGCCTATTTCTTCTTCACGCAAGACTGTCCTGAAGGCAATTTCAAGCAACTCCGAGCCAAGGGGCGGCTTCCCTCCAAAGATAGGAACAAGGGCGCGTTCGTAGAAGCCTGCCGCGACCCGCGAGTGTGGGCGTTGTTCATCATCTACGGCGCTTGCTTCGGTATCGAGTTGACGATCAACAACGTCGCCGCGTTGTACTTTGCCGATTACTTCGACATGGGCCTGGTTGCCGCCGGGGCAATTGCGGCGTCGTTCGGCCTGATGAATTTGTTCGCTCGGACGCTGGGCGGCATCTTCGGCGACTCGTTCGGTTCCCGTTGGGGTCTGAAGGGTCGCGTGATGTGGCTATTCATGGTGTTGTTCTGCGAAGGACTGGCCCTGATGCTGTTCTCGCAGATGGGCGCGCTCGTGTTAGCCATCCCCGCACTCATCCTGTTCAGTCTGTTCGTGCAAATGTCCGAGGGGGCGACCTTTTCAGTCGTGCCATTCGTCAACAAGCGCGCATTGGGCGCTGTCTCTGGCATCGTTGGTGCGGGTGGAAACGCCGGGGCGGTCGCGGCTGGATTCCTGTTCAAAGGGGCAATCGAATGGCCGACGGCGCTGTTGATACTCGGCGGCGTTGTCACGTGCTGTTCGTTCTTTGCCTTCGCGGTGCGTTTCTCGCCGGCGGCTGAGACGGAAGCCCAAAAAGAATACGCCCTGGCGCTCGCCCGCAAGATGCGGGCCGACCAAACTCCGGAATTGCAGCCTGCGCAGGCTTAATGCGCACAACGCACCCTTGAGGCGGAGATCAAACGCATAACGAGAGTAGAGTGGGATGACCCAGGTAACATCAGGCGCACCCAACAAAGCAGACAACGGCGTGATCGATCTGATGCTGCGCCAGCAGCAGACGTTGACTGCCGTCGATCACTTCGCGCAGTTGTACGAGACCAATGGCCACCCGGCGGGCGCAAAGTACCATCGCGATCTAATACCGACAGGCCCACCTGGCGCAAATCAGCAGTATGCGTTCGAGGTGGATCTCGACGCGTGCAGCGGGTGCAAGGCCTGCGTGTCGGCTTGCCACAAACTCAATGGACTGGAGGAAGAGGAAACCTGGCGCGACGTGGGGCTGCTCGTCGGCGGCAGCGACGAGTTGCCGCTCTTACAGCACGTCACGACCGCCTGTCATCACTGTGTCGAACCGGCCTGTGCCGCCGGCTGCCCTGTTGAAGCATATGAGAAGGATCCAACCACCGGCATTGTGCGGCATTTGGACGATCAGTGCATTGGCTGTCAGTACTGCATGCTGACGTGCCCGTACGATGTACCGGTTTACAGCAAGTCGAAGGGAATCGTTCGCAAGTGCGACATGTGCCACCAGCGACTGGCCGCCGGCGAGGCCCCGGCGTGCGTGCAGTCGTGCCCGAATGGGGCGATTCGCATTTGCGTCGTCAGCCAGCAACAAATTCGCGAAGAGAGCGAGGCCCACCCGTTTCTGCCCGGCGCCCCGGAACCCAGCTACACGCTGCCGACGACGGTCTACAAGTCCGAACGCGTACTGCCGCGCAACACGCTACCGGCCGACTATTTCTCCGTGCAGCGGGGCCACGGGCATTTGGCCCTGGTGGTGATGCTGGTGCTGACGCAGATGTCGGTGGGGGCGTTCGTAGTCGAACACATGATGTATTCGTACTTTGCCGTCTTCGATACGGACGTCGCCACTGCTGTGCGGCCATGGCATTTGATCGCGGCGCTGCTGCTGGGGCTCTTGGGGTTGGTCTCATCGATCTTCCACTTAGGGCGACCGCTCTACGCATATCGAGCGCTGCTCGGGCTGCGCACGTCCTGGCTCAGCCGAGAGATTCTGGCGTTCAGCATCTTCGCCGGCGCGGCGACCACCTATGTGGCCGTCGCCTGGTTCGACGCGCTGCTCGCCTGGCAACATGCGCTCGGCACGGCAGCGTCGCTGGCCGGACTGGCGGCAGTGACGTGCTCGGTGATGATCTACGTCGCCACTCGCCGTCCGCTGTGGACGCCTGCTGCGACGACGACGAAATTTCTGCTCACCGGGTTGGTGCTCGGTTTGCCAGTCGCCCTCTTGATTTCCCTCTGCACGGCCGCACTGACGCCGGACCTTACGGTCGGAAACACCCTCGACCGGTACGGACGCACGTTTTGCCGGCTGCTGCTGGCCGCATCGGTCGTCAAGTTGTTGGTCGAGGCGAGCATCTTCCTGCACTTAAGAAACAAACAGCATACGCCCCGCAAACGCAGCGCGCTGTTGCTCACCGGTGAACTGAGCATGACCATGCTGCGGCGAGTCTTCTTCGGCGTCGTCGGTGGAGTGGCCCTGCCGCTGCTGCTGCTGGGAGAACCGTTGCTTGCCCCGGGTAGGTATCACCCACTGTTCGTCGGCGTCGCGGCTTCGTTGATGCTGGGGTTGTTGCTCGCCGCCGAGTTGCACGAGCGTTACTTGTTCTTTGCCGCTTCCGTCGCTCCCAGGATGCCAGGAGCCCCCGCGTCATGAGTCAGACGACGAACGAACAATCCACCCCAATCCCGCCCGTCGACCCGTGGCGCGCCCACGACGGTCCGCTCACGCGCGATTTGGTGTTGGATCCTGGCAAGTTCGGACTTGGCCGCGTACCGCGCAGGCTGCAGCCGACCGCGACCACGGAGATGGTCTGTGGCTTTTGCTCGACGGGATGCAGCCTCAACATCCATCTGCGCGACGGCGAAGCGATCAATCTCACTCCGTCGCCGGACTATCCGGTCAACTTCGGCATGGCCTGTCCCAAAGGATGGGAGGCGCTTTCCGTTCTGCAATCGAACGATCGCGCGAAAACGCCCCTGATTCGCGATCGCAAGGGAACGCTGCGGCCGGTTGACTGGCACACGGCGCTGACGACGTTCTGCAGTCGCTTCCAGGAGATTCAAAGTCGGCACGGAAACGAGTCCGTTGCTTTCCTCAGCACCGGGCAGATGCCCACCGAAGAGATGGCGCTGCTTGGCGCAATTGCGAAGTTCGGGATGGGAATACTACATGGGGACGGGAACACGCGGCAGTGCATGGCGACGACCGTTGTCGCCTACAAGCAGGCATTCGGCTTCGACGCACCGCCCTACACGTACCAGGACTTCGAAGAGTCGGACGTGATCGTGCTGATCGGTTCAAATCTGTGCGTCGCTCACCCGATCATGTGGCAGCGGGTGCTGCGCAATCGCCATCGGCCCGAAGTCATCGTCATCGACCCGCGACGGACAGAAACGGCCATGGCGGCAACACAACATGTCGCCTTGCGTCCGAAGTCCGATCTGGCGCTGCTGTACGGAATCGCCCATGTTCTGATTCGCGAAGGCTGGATCGACCGCGAATTCATCGACGCGCATACGTCGGGTTTCGACGCGTTTCGCGAGCACGTGCAACAGTTCGATCCGACTTCGGTCGCCTCCGCCAGCGGCGTGTCGGCGGAACAGATTGACCAGGTTGCCCGCACGATCCACGAAGGGGATCGCGTCTCGCTGTGGTGGACGATGGGCGTCAACCAGAGTTACGAAGGGGTGCGAACGGCACAGGCGATCATCAATCTTGCCCTGATGACTGGCAACATCGGCCGGCCGGGAACGGGGGCCAACTCGATCACAGGCCAGTGCAATGCAATGGGGTCTCGCCTGTTCAGCAATACAACGAACTTGCTGGGCGGGTATGACTTTGCGAATCCGGCGCATCGAGACAAGGTTGCCGGCATTCTCAAGATCGATGCCGAACGCATCCCGGATCAACAGAGTTGGTCATACAACCAGATCATCGAAGGCATCCTCCGCGACCGTATCAAGGGATTGTGGGTGGTCTGCACGAATACGGCTCATTCGTGGATCAATCAGAACACTTGCCGCGACATCCTGGACCGGCTCGACTTCCTCGTCGTTCAAGACATGTATGATTCGACGGAAACGGCACACCGCGCGGATCTCTTTCTGCCCGCCGCTGGATGGGGCGAAAAGGACGGGACCTTCATCAACTCGGAACGTCGCGTGGGTGTGATCAAGAAGGTCGCCAAGGCGCCGGGGAAAGCGCTCGCCGACTTCTCCATTTTTCGATTGATCGCGAAGTATTGGGGCTGTGGCGAGATGTTCGCCGAGTGGACAACGCCCGAAGCCGTCTTTGAAAAGCTCAAGCAGCTCTCTCGGGGCCAGCCCTGCGACATCACGGGAATTCGTGATTATCGGATGCTTGACGAGCACGGCGGCATCCAATGGCCCTGTCCGAAAAGCGGCGAGCGCCAGGACACGTCGGAATTCGCCCCGGACAGTGCGGGTCCGAGTTCCAACCAGCGCCGACTGTTCGAGGACGGACAGTTCTACCATCCCGATCACCGCGCCCGATTCTTATTCGAAATGCCGCGCGACATGCCGGAGCCGCCGAACCCGCGCTACCCGTACCTGCTGCTCACCGGCCGCGGCACGGCGGCCCAATGGCATACGCAAACGCGGACCGCCAAATCGTCTGTGCTGCGCAAACTGGGGCCGCAGCAAGTTTATGTCGAGATCAACCCGCAAGACGCACACAAAGAAGGCATCCGCCCCAACCAAGAAGTGATTGTCGAATCGCAGCGCGGCCGATTGCGAGCCAAAGCGTTTGTAACCCCTACCATTCAGCCGGGCCAGGTCTTCATCCCAATGCACTACGAAGTAACGAATCAACTGACGCTGGCCCACTTCGATCCTTATTCCCATCAACCTTCCTACAAGAACTGCGCTGTGCGCGTGCGGCGCGCCGAATCTTGGGACGACGTTTAGCGATTGCAGAGGTTCAATATGTTGACGGAGAGCAGGAAGAACGTCGTCGTCATCGGCAACGGCATGGTTGGCCACCGGTTCGTGGAGAAGCTGATCGAATTCGACGACGCGAAGCAATACCGGATCGTGACGTTCTGCGAAGAGCCGCGAGCCGCATACGATCGCGTGGGCTTGACGTCGTTCTTTGCTCACCGGGACGCAGAAAAGCTGATGCTCGCCCGGCTCGATTGGTATCACGAACACGGCATCGAGCTGCACGTCGGCGACCGCGCCAACGCCATTGACCGCGACAAACGAGTCGTTACGTCCGACAAGGGCGCCAAGATCGCCTACGATCATGTTGTGCTGGCCACGGGGTCATATCCGTTCGTACCCCCGGTCGAGGGCGTGCAGAAGAACGGTGTTTTCGTCTATCGAACGCTGGAAGACCTCGAGAAGATTATTGAATACGGCAAGAAGTCGCGTCGCTGCGCCGTCATTGGCGGCGGCCTGTTGGGCTTGGAAGCGGCCAAGGCGGCTTTCGACATAGGGCTCGAAACGCATGTCATCGAGTTCGCCCCGCGCCTGATGCCAAGGCAGATCGACGATGCGGGCTCGCGCATCCTGGTGGACAAGATTGAGTCGCTCGGCGTGCGGGTACATCTGGACAAGGCCACCAAGGAAGTCACCGGCGACGCAAGCGTCCGCGGCATGATCTTCGCCGATGGCGAGTCGCTCGACATCGATATGATCATTGTGTCCGCCGGCATCCGCCCGCGCGATGAATTGGCCCGTGCGTGCGGGTTGAAAGTCGGCGACCGGGGTGGCGTGATCGTCGACAATTTGCTCCGGACATCCGACCCTGACATTTACGCCGTCGGGGAAGTCGCGTTACACGGCGACATGATATACGGCCTCGTCGCGCCAGGGCACGAGATGGCAGAGGTGGTGGCGGCGAATCTGAGCAGAACAAGTTGCGGAGCTGTCACCAACAAGCCGGAGATTGGTTCGACAAGCCAGGCGCGAAATTTCACTGGCGCCGACATGTCGACCAAGCTCAAGTTGATGGGCGTCGACGTGGCCAGTTTTGGCGATTACGAAGCGCCCGAATGGCGATCCAAACCGCTGGTGTTCGAGGATCCGTTCGCTGGCGTTTACAAGAAGTTGCTGTTCGACCGCACGGGCAAAAAACTACTCGGCGGCGTTCTAGTCGGCGATGCCTCGGACTACGGCACGCTGTCCGTGCTTGCCAAGAGCGGAGACGCTCTTCCCTGTTCACCGGCCGAGTTGATGGGTGTCGGCGGCAGCGTATCGGCGGCCCTTGGCGGCGCGGATGCCATGAGCGATGAAGCTCAAGTCTGTTCTTGCAACAACGTCACTAAGGGAGGCATTTGCGCCGCGATCGCGGAAGGCGACCTCTCGTCGCTGGCCGACGTCAAGTCCTGCACCAAAGCGGGGACGGGTTGCGGCGGATGCCTGCCGTTGGTGACCGACATCTTCAAAGCCGAAATGGCCAAGGCAGGCGTCTCGCTGAATAATCATCTGTGCGAACACTTCGCCTACTCGCGCCAGGAACTGTTCGAAATCGTCAAGATCAAAGAGATCAAGACCTTCGGCGAACTGGTGGCCTCGCATGGCACAGGCAACGGCTGCGAGATCTGTAAGCCGACGGTCGCATCGATCCTGGCCAGCCTTTGGAACGAGATGATCATCGAGCGCGACCATCAAACGCTGCAAGATACGAACGACCGCTTTCTGGCCAACATGCAACGTGGCGGCTTGTACAGCGTCGTGCCGCGCGTTCCCGGCGGCGAGATCACGCCCGACAAGCTCATGGCGCTCGGTCGCGTCGGTAAGAAGTATGGGCTGTACACGAAAATCACTGGTGGTCAGCGAGTCGACCTGTTCGGGGCCCAAGTACAGCAGCTTCCCGACATCTGGGAGGAATTGATCGACGCCGGGTTCGAAAGCGGGCATGCCTACGGCAAGGCCGTGCGCACTGTAAAGAGTTGTGTTGGCAGCACCTGGTGCCGCTACGGCGTGCAGGACAGCGTCGGCTTTGCGATCCGCATCGAGCAGCGTTATCGCGGTATTCGAGCGCCGCACAAAATCAAATTCGCCGTGAGCGGGTGCGTCCGTGAGTGCGCCGAGGCCCAGTGCAAGGACGTCGGTCTGATCGCGACTGAGAACGGCTATAACCTGTACGTATGCGGCAACGGCGGCGCGAAACCGCGACATGCTGATCTGCTGGCCGTCGACCTCGACGAAGAGACAGCGGTCCGGTACATCGACTGTTTTCTGATGTACTACATCTTTACCGCCGAGAGACTGACTCGCACGGCGACTTGGTTGGAGGAGATGGATGGTGGCCTTGATCATCTAAAGGCCGTGGTGATCGACGACAAGCTCGGCATCTGTGATGAGTTGGAACGGCGGATGCAGCATCTGGTTGACACCTACAAGTGCGAATGGAAGGAAGTCGTCGAGAACGCGGACAAGCGCCGACTCTTCCGGCAATTCGTCAACGTCGATGAGACGGAACCGGCAATCGAGTTCGTCGACGAGCGTGGGCAGCGTCGTCCGGCCGATTGGCCCAAAGGGGGCGTGCCTGTGCAGGACAAGGAGCTGGTGCAACTGCAGAGTTTTCAGCGGCCAGACGGCAACGCCAGCACCAACGGCAGGGCCAACGGAAAACCGAAGGACACCGGTCGATTGAAAAAGCAATGGGTCAAGGTCGGCCAAATTGCGGACTTCCCCGCCAATGGCGGCGCCGCGATCAAATACGGAGACGTGCAGATCGCCGTGTACAACTTTGCAAGCCGTGGAGAGTGGTACGCATGTCAGAACATGTGCCCCCATATGAATGCATTCGTGCTCTCCCGCGGCATCATCGGAACGGCGGGCAAGGAACCGAAGGTTGCCTGCCCGCTGCACAAAAAACCCTTCTCGCTAACGACCGGCCAATGTCTCTCGGGTGAGCCGTACTCGCTGAAGGTTTTTCCCGTCAAAGTTGAGGCAGATGAAGTCTATCTTGAATTGCCTCCCTCCGAACAACTCGAAGCATTGCTCGCCACGTCGCATCACGCCATCAAAACTGCTCATGTTGGGGCAAGTGAGAGCGAGCCTTGCGTGGGTTGTGCGCAGGACTGATTCCTCGTTGGCGTCGAGAACGCCCTCGAAGCTTGCTCTCTGGCTACAGCCGACTGACGTAGGCATCGTAGCCTGAGTAGACAGCGAGTTTGCCGTTTCGACGACGCCTGGCGTCTGACGCGGCGAGGGCGTGAGCGGCCACCCTCGTCGCCCCCACGCGACGGCGATCTCTCTCGTTTGGACCGATCTCATCGCCCACGCGTGCGAATACATGCGCCGCGGGGTAGCAGCCAAGAGCGCTCGGAAATCCGCGACGGTGGCCTTGAGCTTCGGGCCGAAACGAGGCTCAGTGTCCACTCGGGTTAACCATTCCGAGACTTCCGAGACAAGGAGAAAAGCATGACTTTGAACATCGGTAAAGAGGTCGCCGCCCTGGAGCGGATGACCGTCGGCGAACTACGCGAGCGATACGCGGAATTGTTCGACGAAACGACGCCGGCCCGCAAACCGCACGTGGCTTATCCGCCGCATCATCTGGCGGATACAGTCGCTGGAGCAAGGTGCCCTGTCAGAACGCGCCCGCCGCCGGGCCGACGAACTGGCCAACGGCGCTGACCTGCGGGTGACGGCACCACGCGAAGCAAAGCGGACGTCGGACACAGCAGAGCGTACCAAGACAATGGCCTGTCGAATTGAGGGCAAGTCACGCGTACCGCTTCCGGGCACGGTGATCACGCGCCGGTACAAGGGCAGGTTGATCCGGGTCAGGGTCGTCGCGAACGGTTTCGAGTTCGAAGGCGAACTCTTCAAGTCGCTCAGCGCCGTGGCGAAGCGGATCACCGGTTCGCACTGGAATGGTTACAGATTCTTCAACCTGCAGAATGACGGAGAAAAAGCATGACGCGACGCAGTAAGCAGACGGAAGTCCCCGCCATGCGGTGCGCGATCTACACCCGCAAGTCGACCGACGAGGGACTCGAACAGGAATTCAACTCGCTCGATGCCCAGCGAGATTCGGGCGAGTCCTACATCGCTTCGCAAAGGCACGAAGGCTGGAAATGTCTGCCGGAACACTACGACGACGGCGGTTTCACCGGCGGGAATATGGACAGGCCGGCACTCCGCCGACTCTTGGCCGACATCGAAGCCGGCAAGATCGACTGCGTGCTGGTCTACAAGGTCGACCGGCTCAGCCGCAGCCTACTCGACTTCGCCCGCATGATGGAGGTTTTCGAGCAGCACAACGTGTCGTTTGTGAGTGTCACGCAACAGTTCAACACGGCGACGTCCATGGGGCGGCTCGTCTTGAATGTGCTGTTGTCCTTCGCCCAGTTCGAGCGCGAAATGATCAGCGAACGGGTCCGAGATAAGATTGCCGCTTCCCGCCGCAAGGGCAAATGGTCGGGCGGTATGCCGATACTTGGATACACCGTGAAGGATACGAAGCTGGTCGTCCGCAATGGGGAGGCGGAGCGGGTGCGGCAGATTTTCCAGTTGTATCTCGAATACCAATCGCTGCTGGCCACGGTCACCGAACTGAACCGCCGTGGCTGGACGACGAAACGCTGGACCACCAAGAAGGGAACGCAGCGCGGCGGCAAGCTGTTCACCAAAAACAGCCTCTACTCGCTGCTGACGAATGTCACGTACATCGGCAAGATCAAGTACAAGGACGAGGTCCACAGCGGCGAACACGAGGCCATCGTGCCCGACCAGCTCTTCCAGCAGGCCCAGACGCTCTTGCAGCGAAACGGACACACCGGCGGCAGAGACGTCCGCAACAAGCACGGTGCTCTGCTACGAGGCCTGCTTCGCTGCAGTCCTTGCGGACGCGCGATGTCGCATACCTATACGTCGAAAGGGAACCGCCGCTACCGCTATTACGTTTGCGGTACAGCGCAACAACGCGGGTGGTCTGAATGCCCCTCTCCATCGGTTCCCGCTGGCGAGATTGAGCGATTCGTCGTCGACCAGATCAAATGCATCGGGGGGCGACCCCGCTGTGATCGCCGAAACCGTCCGCCAAGTCCGCCAGCAGACAGAAGGTGGCATCGAGCGGTTGAACCATGAACGCGAGGCCGTTCACCAGCAACTGCATGACGACAACGCACGCCTGCAAGTCGCCTCCGGCGTGGCCAGCGATTTGGAACGTGTGTCGAGCCTGGCGGAGACCCAGGAGCGCATTCGCAGCGCCGAGCGCCGGTTGACCGAAATTGACAACGAGTTGATCACGCTCAATGGTGAACTCGTCGATCATGCAGAGGTAGCCAAGGTGCTGGCCAACTTCGACGACCTGTGGCAAGCACTCGTGCCGCGCGAACAGGCTCGCGTACTGGAACTGCTGGTTGAGCGCGTCGAATACGACGGCGAACACGGCAACGTCTCACTCACGTTTCACCCTTGCGGCATCAAGTCGCTGACCCAAGAACTCACCAATCAGCAGGAGGACGCCGCATGAACGAGACGCTCAAGGTCACTCGCAAGTTTCACGTCGCACGCCGGCACCACGGCCGCAAACAACTCCGTGACGGAGAAGCTGCCGACCTGCCAACCGGTCGCGTCTCTCGCATCGCCCGCCTGATGACGCTGGCGATCCGCTGTGACCAACTGATCCGTGACGGCGTTATCGCCAACCAGTCGGAGCTCGCCGAGTTCGGCCACATCACGACGGCACGCATGACGCAGATAATGGTGCTGCTGAACCTCGCCCCCGACATCCAGGAGCAGATTTTGTTTCTGCCACGGACCGAGCACGGCCGCGACATGGTGAAGGAAACGGACGTTCGCCCCATCGCCTCCACGCTTTATTGGCGGAAACAGCGGCGGATGTGGGCAGCGTTGCAGCGAGATATCGAGAACGCCAACGCGAGTTCGCGGTAGGTTGGCTTTGCCCCTCGAACCCAACCAGGTTGCTAACAAGCAAGGGGTTGCTAATCCGAGAGCGCGAGAGTTCGCCGGTGATTTTTCGGACAGACGGAGGCAACCCTTGCCTTTGGCACCCTCCGCGACAACGCCGAGAGCGTCGGGCCAACGCGGCCATCATCGGAAACTCTTTCGCAGTCTGCGGATAACTCGCTACCGTTGGCAGTCGCCACTTTCACCCTCAGAGCTAACTCGCGTGTCGCTCCGATTTCGCGAATGGAAATGAGTACGCCCGGCAGGATTCGAACCTGCGACCTGCGGATTAGAAGTCCGCTGCTCTATCCAACTGAGCTACGGGCGCTCGAAGAGGGTGATTGTACACGATGGACCTCCGCCTGTGATGCCGTTTGCCTCGCGTCCATTCCATCTCCGGCGGTAGGATGACGCCAGTCCCGCGGGGAACAAGCTCCCCGATTCGTTTTCGGAGCAACGACACTATGAACCGACTGACCGTTCTCGTGGCCTGTGGAATCCTCCTGCTGCTTGGTGGCGCCTCCAACGCCGGCAACTGGCCAGCCTGGCGCGGGGCCGACGGACGCGGGATCAGTCCCGACACCAACCTGCCGGTGGAATTTGGTCCGACAACCAATCTCACCTGGAAAACCCCGCTGGCCGGCGAGGGCAACTCGACACCGATCATCTGGAACAACCGGGTCTTTGTCACCGGTCCCCGCGAAGGTGGCAAGATCCGCAGCCTGATCTGCATCGATCGCAAGACCGGCCGCGAACTCTGGCACCACGACATCCCGTTTCCCGACAAGGAAACCGCCCACAACGACAACCCGTTCTGTTCCGGGTCGCCCACCACCGACGGCCACCTGGTCTACGCCAGCTTCGGTTCGGCCGGCATCGTCGCCTGTGATTTTTCCGGCAAGGTCATCTGGCACCGTCAACTCGGACCACTGGCACACGTCTTCGGTCCGGCCACCACGCCGGTGCTCTACAAGAACCTGCTGATCACTCATCGTGGACCCGGAGAACCCACCCACATCGTGGCACTCGACAAAAGGACCGGTCGAACCGTCTGGGACACCGTCGAGGTGGGCAAGAATCACCAGTTGTACGGATCGTGGTCGACCCCGATCTTCTACCGGGTCGGTGACCGGGACGAATTCGCGCTGTCGATGCCCGGCGAGTTGAAAGGGTACGACGCGTTGACCGGGAAGCCGCTCTGGAA
>MDTE01157393.1_pt1 | contig 16432 bp, 14 predicted proteins | sample 811231 | NCBI WGS metagenome assembly MDTE01 (sample SAMN05326651, study PRJNA326480) | marine metagenome | isolation source: seawater | place: Indian Ocean: Red Sea | collected 2010
ACACCTAGGTATCCATCTTTTTTCTCACGCACTACTTCTGGTAATACCTGTAGCACGTCTTGAGCAATTAATCCTGTGTCGTGTTTCTTAATGAAGTATCCATCTTCTCCACCACGTTCCTTAATGTATTCTTCACACCAATCAAACCTTACACCTTTTAACTTGGATACCCTGTCTAGTGCATTTGGAATATTAGTAATATTTTCTTTTAGTCTGCTGTCTGATGAATAGTAACCTGTGATGTTATCTGTTGCTCTGATCTCTCCAGTAGTTCCTGAAGCGGCAGTTCCTATTCCTAAACTTCCCATTTGCACGTTGTCATCATTGTCAACGCCTAGTAATTTACGTTGTGAACCTGCGGCATTACCAATGTTTGTAGCACCAAGGAATGTTCTTCCTATTGTGCCTAGTGTAAATGTACCAGCAGTACCTGAACCCGTAAAATATAATCCTGAGTCAGCCGCGGAAGTTAATCCTGCTATTGCAGTTAAGTTTGAATTTAATTGTTGAACATCTAATGCTGTTCTGGCGGCTGAGGCTGTTGTTGAATTCGTTCCACCTTTTGCTATAGGAACTGTGCTTAAACCTATGTCGCCTGCCGTGGAAAGTGTTACTGGTGATGTTGCACTTACGGCCACCTTACCATTTGCATCTGGAAATGTAATTGTTCTGCCTGCTGTTGGTGTTTCCCAATCTAAGTCACATTCATAAGTTGTACTTTTATTATTATGCCATCTTATTTTCTGTCCAGTCATTAAGTTGAAATATTCATTTTCAAAAGAGGCAGAGTGCTCTACAGTATTACTAGTAGCAACATGAAACTCTATCCTACCATCTCTAGCAGTAGATGCCGGGTCTAAAATTTTACCATACACAGAGGCGAATTCTCTATCTGCATTTGCGGCACTATCATAACCTCTAAGAACAAGACCACCAATAACATCATTAGCGGCAGGAGAAGGAGATTGCCTACTTAAATAAATCCTAGGATCTGATGACGCATGAGCTTCTTGGGATTTAAAATTGGCGTTGCCGAATATATCCATATCACCTGTACCACCGAAGCCATTAGTGTATATAGGAATGTCTAAAGTAGGAAGTGATAAAGTTTTATTAGCTAAGGTCTGTGTTGCGTTTAAACCTACCACAGTATCATCACTGATAGCAGTTGAAAGTTCTGCAAGTGTTCCTGTCAAAGTATTATCTGTTAGGTCTATGCTTTTGTTTGTAAGTGTTTGAGTTGCACTTTCAGTAACTGCCGTTATACCGTTTACAGTTAAGCCTGTTGTGATTGATACGTTGGCCGGTAAGCCAATAGTAAATGTTCCTGAGTTTTCACCTACAGTAACTTCACCTGCTGTACCTTGGAAGGAAACTGTATCACCTAATGATGCCGCTGTTGAGTTACCACCAACCCTTGCAAAAGTTATACTGCTATTGGTTAATGAACTGTTTGCAATATTTGAAAGTGTGTTATTGCTGGCATTGATTGTTTTGTTTGTTAAAATCTGTGTATCGTTAAGTGTTGCCACACTTGAATCTATTGCGTATGTAACTGTGTCAGTACCTGCGTTGGTTGTGATATCAATACCTGTGCCACCTACAAGTGTAAGTAGATCTGCAATGGTATCTGCTACGACATCAGTTTGTCCTGCTACCCTAATTGTTTTAAATGCTTGTTTGGCTCCACCATAGTCAGCAGTAGCAACACCGCCTGAAACATAAGCAGGAAATCCTGTACTGTCTAGTGTTGTGCTTAAAAGATCATCTGTGTATAAATCAAAATTATTACCATCGATAACGTTCATGAAATATTCGTTACCATTTAGGTTAGTCATTCCTACAACATCAACAATGGTTACTGGTGTACCTTCTGTAAAGTTATGTGCGTTGGTAGTTGTTACCCTAGCAGGATTGGCCTGTGTGATTCCACTTATGCTTTTACTAACACCACCAATCAATGCTGAAATAGTAAGTTGATTAGCACTATCTCTTACGATGGTCATGTTACCACCTGCCACTAGTGCTATGTCTTTGTTGTTTGAATTTACGTCAGACAGTCTAATGCTTGTTGTTGATACTGGTACTGTTAAATCGTAATCAACATCTATCTTAAATGAATCCGTAGATGCGTTAGCCCCCGTAAAAGCTACGCCATTACCTCTGCTAATATTCAAGCTATCAGTTACACTATCACCTTCAAGTGTAGCTTCTAGTGTTGTACCGTCTGTAGAGTACAACTTGATAAATCTAAAAAAATCGTAAAATGCTGTCATTTCGTATCATGTCCTAACTTATACTGTATTTATTAAATAATGTATCATGCTAGTAATAGGTAACGGAGAAAGTAGGCTAGGCCTAAATATAGACGGATACGAACGTACAAAAGTAGGCTGTAATGCAATATATAGAGATCATTACGTACATCACTTGATATGCTGTGATAGACGTATGGTTATTGAAGCACAGGAAAACAATTACAAAGGTACTTTATATACTAGATCAGATTGGGTAGGACAATTCAAAGGTGTTGAAACCGTACCTTTTTTACCCTATGAGGGAGATACTCGTCCAGACGATCCTTGGCATTGGGGGAGTGGTCCTTATGCAGTACTATTAGCTTCAAGATTATGCTACGAATTTAAACAGCCTGTACACTTGATTGGATTTGATGTGGATATGGGTGATGAAGTAAACAACATATACGCAGGAACCAAAAACTATGCTGAACAGGGTAGTCGTGCTATAGATCCTAGCTATTGGATATATCAAATGAACAAGGTATTTGAACACTCAAAAGACATACAGTTCATTTATTACAATAATAAGCCATGGCCTAAGATAATTAATAATGTAATAAACAAAAGGACAGACGAATTCAATGCAATATGAAGCTAGACATTATCCAGCTTTTCCGTCGCTGGTATCCAGTTTTGATCTTAAGGATCACCCGTGTGAAGAAACTGTAATTGAAATGATTGAAACCTGGGAAAGAACAGGTGATCATGTTTTAGTACACGAAGGACAAAGCAGTTACATCACAGGTGACGAAATGTTTTTAAATGATAAACGTTTGGTTGACCTTTGGAAAACAATACAGGAATGTTGTGATCAATATTGTAACGAGTCTGGCATTGACTACACACTTATTTCAACAAGTTGGTTTAATACGTTATATGAAAAAGGATCAGTTACACCACATAGACACGAACGAAGTGTTATAAGTGGAGCATACTATCCTAAGGTAGATCCAAACAGTTCGCCTATTATATTTGAAAGTCCATTACAGCCTTATTTCATGAACATGAATAATATTAGGCAAACACAATACAACACATACAATTTAGACTTCCAACCACAAGACGGATTATTAGTTTTATTTCCTAGTTGGATGAGGCATTCTGTTCCTGCTAACCAAACAGAAAAAAGATACACAATTAGTTTCAATACAATAAGAAGAGATGACAGAGAGCATTTTCAAACAATAAGAGATTACAGAGTAGAGCAACATGAAAGTTCAGATCCCGAACCAAAAGTTTAGAAAAGCCGACTATCGAATCTTTCCTACACTAGTCCAGGTACACAATATAGAGTGTGATACCAGAGTAGTAAAAGCATTCTTAGATGATTGTGATATGGAAACTTGGCCAGATGATATAGGTAAGGGAACTACCAGTAGTAGACAGGTTGAAAACTTATTACACATAAACGAATTTGAAGATATAAGAAAAGTTATTGAAGAACGTTTGGCTGAATACTGTGATGACACAGGACTTGAACCTGTTGACATAGGCAAGAGCTGGATCAATTATCAGAAACAGGAAGGTTATGTTGCAAGTCATAGGCATGAATTATCTATTGTTAGTGGAGCATATTATCCAATAGTGGAAGAAGGAAGTGCACCTATCGTATTTGACAGTCCTATAAGAACACCACGTATGGCTGAAATACATAACAAGGCAACAGACTTTACTGCTAATAACATGGAGTTTGAACCAAAAAGCGGAATGCTAATACTATTCCCTAGTTGGTTATACCATTATAGCTTACCAAATAAAACGGCAAAACGCATTACGATTAGTTTCAATACTTTTCATAAAAACAGTTGACTTTTTATTTGAAAGGTTATATAATTAAACAATGAGGACTTTAACAACGTCGACCCTCTTTAAATACTCCGCCGTTATAACTTGGAGAGAAATATGAGCAAACATTATAGTACAAAACATTACGGACACAACATTGGGTTGAGTGCTGTCTTTAGGCAACCAAATGCAGACCATTCACATTGTCATCTATTACACGGATACAGTCTAGCATTTACATTTACTTTTGGTTGTGATAAATTAGATAATAAAAATTGGGCAGTAGACTTTGGAGGACTAAAACCTTTGAAGGCTTGGCTAGAAGATTCATTTGATCATAAACTTTGTTTAGATGTTAATGATCCACACGTTGATAAATTTAAAGAATTACAAGACTTGGATCTTGCAGAACTAAGATTCTTTGATGGCGTAGGTGCAGAGAAATTTGCCGAACACGCCTTTAACTTCGCAGACAAACTTATAAGAGAAAAAACAGATAACAGATGTTATGTTGTAAAAGTTGAGTGTGCAGAACATGGAGCCAATAGTGCAATTTACGAAGGATAGACGAAACTTCTGGGCAGAGCTTAATCAAACAAGACAAGGTGGTGTACCTAAAGTTTGGAAGAGTGTATTTCCTGAAGCAACTAACATAGACTTTCACACACTACTACAAGCCAATCAATACATAGCATCAGTAACCAACGAAGACAAGATTTTAAAAGGTACTGCACATCTACCAGCCGTTGAGATGGATCCAGTAGTAAAACCTTATCACATAGAGTTCATGGAAAACTATCAAAGGATAGACACTGAAACATTATTCAATGCAAGTTTGTTCTTTAGCTTTAGTGACGGACATCATAGTGTTCATATGCACAGAGATTACGAATCAGTATTACTGATACAAGGGTACGGAGAAGTAACATTTATTACTGCCAATGAAGATAACAGTAAGAAAGATGTACACACTTTGAAAACAGGTGATGCAATATTCATTCCAAGACTGTACGGACATAAGTCAGTTCCTATGGGGCCAAGGGTAACATTAAGTTTAGGTGCTAATCCTACAAAGGCAATGAGTACTAATCCTAACTTTATGAACCAACCAGTAAATACTTCGCAACCATATAATTAAGGGAGGGGCAGAGCCCATGAATTATGTACTATGTCTCAAGCACGGTGACAAATACGGTGCAGAGTACGTTAATATACTTTATAGTATGGTTAAGCGACATACTACTATTCCTATCGAATTTATTTGTTTTACTGAAAAGCCACAGGGCATTGATTCAGGTGTACAGATAAGACCAATTCCATTACATCCACAAATTAAAGGTTGGTGGTACAAGCCAATGTTTTTTAATCCAGGACTTAACTTTGATGGTCCTGCTTTATATATGGATTTAGATATTATTATTTTTAGAAATATTGATAATTTATTTTCTTACAAGCCAGGTGAGTTCTGTGTTATTAGAGACTTTAACAGATCTATACAATCAAACTGGGATCGAATGAACTCTAGTATCTTTAGATTGTATCCAGGACAACACAAGGTAGTCTATGAACGTTTCATGCAGGATCCAGAATATCATGCAAAACGTTATCATGGAGATCAAGATTGGTTATATGCAAATGTAAAATCTCAATTTGAGTTTTGGCCAGATGAATGGATTCAAAGCTATAAATGGGAAATGAGAGGAAGACCAGAAATGAATAGAACCAGTGGTAAAAGAAACTTTGCCATGAAAGGTCAACCAACCATTTTACCAGAGACAAGTATTGCAGTATTTCATGGTGATCCAAATCCAAAAGATTGTGTGGACGATTGGTGCCGTGAAAATTGGCGATAATTTACTTGACATTTACCAAAATATTTAATATAATATGACTATGAAAAAACTATTTAAATTAAAGGCATTTCGCATATTCTTATATGTACTTGTAGCTATGCTTGGTATGGCCATAACATACGTTTATGGAACTTTTCAACCTAACTACATTACATTAGATAAATTAAAAGCAAAGTATGAAAAGGCACTTATAAAAGAATGGAACAGTTATGGTTTCATTGAGCCTAGCATTGAATACAATACCGATTTACAATTTGTAAAAGCAGTTGGTAGATGCATCGACTTTCTTAATTTACACTTAGAACCAGAAAACAGAATTCACAGAGATATCATTATAGCAATGGCAGTACTAGAAACAGGTTATGGTAAGAGTAGATTTGCACACGAGGCAAACAATCTATTTGGTATTAGAACTTGGAACAAAAACACACCACAACTTAAAGCAAAAGAAAATCCAGATGCAGTTTGGGGTGTTAAGAAGTACAAGACCAAATGCTTATCTGTAAAAGATATGATTGATATCATTAATAGACATCATGCTTACGAAGACTTTAGAATCGTAAGAGCAAAACAACTAGAGTCGGGCAAGATTGATATTGATACACAGATTGATCAATTGCATAAGTGGAGTACAAATCCAGACTACACTAAATTAGTTAAGAACCGTGCCAAAAAGGTTCATAAGCAATTAGAAGCAAAAGAAGTTGACAGCAACACAGAAAAGTAGTATACTAATATTATGATTAGACGTATAGGCTTTGCCTGTAAATATATGCACCCTGACCAAACGCAGAAGAAGAAACTGCTAGAGGAAATCCAACGACCATTAAACACTCGTAGCACAACCGTACAATGGTTGAATAGACAAACACGAGATGTTGCAGAACAAAGGCTATGGGATATCATGGTTCACAACATACAAAGTTTTTACAACTTGGTAGAATGGGTTGGTGGATTACCGAAAGAGTTACGAATGGTTCGACTAGGATCAGATGTACTTCCTGTTTACACACAGGCAGATTGGTCTTACTATTGGAAGAAGCCTGACGTTATTGCATACTGTGAAACACACTTTGCCAAGGTAGGTGAACTTGCAAGAAAGCTAGATGTTAGACTTTCTATGCACCCAGGACAATTCACTGTCCTTGCTAGTGATAGTCCAGATATAGTAAATAGAAGTATAGAGGAGTTTGAATATCATGTTGATTGCATCAGATGGATGGGCTACGGCCAACAATTCCAGGACTTTAAATGCAACGTCCATATATCAGGCAGGCAAGGTCCAGCCGGTATACAAGCAGTCCTCCCAAGATTATCTCAAGAAGCGAGAAACTGTATTACGATCGAGAACGACGAAATGTCGTGGGGTACAGAAGCATCGCTTGAACTCGAAAAAGATGTCGCACTCGTACTTGACATACACCACCACTGGGTACGAACTGGTGAATACATACAGCCCACCGACGATAGATATCTACGCATAATAGATTCGTGGCGTGGCGTTAGACCCGTCATACATTATTCAGTATCACGTGAGGATCTACTCATAGGTCATGATGCTGATACACTACCTAACATGGAGGAACTACTTGAACAAGGATTTAAGAAAGCCAAATTACGTGCTCATAGTGACTTTATGTGGAATCGGGCTGTTAACGATTGGGCTTTGTCTTTTCGTGACACCGCAGATATAATGGTAGAATCTAAGGCTAAGAACTTGGCCAGCTCAGCATTATTAGAAGCCGCATAATATCAGCTAAATATTAGCATGATAATAATGGAAGTTACAGAAAAAGAACAAGAGTTATCTCTTGAGAAGTTACCTTATAAAATAGGCGACCTGTCTCCAGTGTTATCTAAAGACAATGTAGACTATCATTACAATGTCCTGTCAAAAGGATATGTTGATAGATACAATGCAGGTGAAGGCGATCCTGATTTCAATTACGGTGGTGCTAAACTACATAATTTATGGTGGACTCAATTGATGAAACCAGCAGGATCAAATACACCCTCAGGTTCAATTTTAGAACTTATCAAAGACAAATACAGTGATTATAAGAAGTTCCAAGAAGAGCTTGTGAAAACAGCTATGGGCATTCAAGGATCTGGTTGGGTATACCTTTCTAAGAAAGGCGAACTTAAGACTACACCTAATCAATCATTTAAGAAAGATATACTAATGCCAATAGATATGTGGGAACATTCTTTTTCAGACTACACCACACAAGGTAAGGAATGTAAAAAGAAATATCTCACAAGTGTTATGAAAATAATCAATTGGGAAGTTATTAACAATAGATTACAATCAATATAAGGAGAAAATTATGATCAATCCAATCGACTGGATTAAAACCAGATTAGACGAAAGAACATCATGGGATGGCGCTATGCTTATCTTAATTGGTGTTATTATCTTAATCGCAGGACCATTAGCCAAATTGGCGGCTTGGGTAGCTATAGGTTATGGTGCTTGGACTCTTTGGAAAAGAGAGAAATAATCCAACTTCAATATCAGATACGGTTGTTATAGTTTACTAATATCGATCGTATCTGAATCTATTCTTAAATTTAATTTCTTGCGTTGTTCAACGCCTTTTTTCTGTGCAAATCTTTTAGGATCGCATTTTGGACAAACATGGCTATATTCATCTGATAGTCTTTTAGGGTCTACTTTACCCTTGTCACGAATAAATTCTTCTGCACAATCATCGCATTTAAAGATAACCAACGTTTTTTTACGTTTGTATGTATGGTGTTGACCCTTCTTACCTTTGCGTAAAAAGTATTGTATCTTGCGTTCAGTTCTTAAAAACATAACAGTAATATTTATAAGATTACATTCGGATTGTAGAGCAATGGATAAATAATAGAAAGAGAGATGCTATGTCAATTGTAAATCTAACAGAAGAAGCGAAACAACATATGGCTACAATGCTTAAACAACACGATAAACCTGCTATAAGACTAGGTTTAAAGGGTGGCGGCTGTGCTGGATTCAAATATGAGTGGAGTATGGAAGATGATATCAAGGCAGATGATGAGCAGATCAAGATAGAAAACGGTTTATTTGTTGTAGACCCTGCAAGTGTTATGTACTTGTTAGGCACTACAATAGATTATAAAAAGGAAATATTTGGATCATATTTCGATATAAAAAGCCCTAATGCAACATCAAGTTGCGGGTGTGGTGAATCAGTAGGATTTTAAAGAATGGCAAAACAAATAATCAATATTGGTGTAGAAGGTAACGACGGAACTGGTGATAGTATTAGAGAGTCGTTTCGTAAAGCTAATGAAAACTTTACAGAACTATACGCAGTATTTGGACAAGGCGGTTCAATATCATTTAGATCATTAAGTGATGTTCCTGATACACTAACAGCCAATACAGTTCCTCAAGTTAATGCGGCGGGTGATGCTCTTGAGATGAAGTCATTACTTGGTGGTACGGGTATTACTGTAACACAAAGTTCAAGTGCAATTACAATTACAAACAGTGGATCAGTAGTAAGCACAGATGGTACACCAAGTTTAGGTGGCCCACTTAACGCGGCCAACCAAGGTGTTGCTAACGTAAACATTTCACAAGCGGCCATTAATGCAATGAACTCTGCACATGGTACAAGTTTCACAGTAGATGACCTTGTTATTACAAAAGGTTATGCAGATGCAAGATACTTAACTTCAACAGGATCTCCAGGAGCGGCAGGTCAAATTAGAGTTAGAAGTGAACCTGCAGATGCAACAGGTTACACATTTACTATTGCAAGTTATAACAACGGTAACATTATAACTTCAACCAATCACGGATTTACAACTACTTCAAATGGTATTGCATACAAATACAAATCAACAGGTACAGATGCAACCAACCTTACAGAAGGAACAACTTACTATCTAAGATATGTTAGTGCTACAGAACTATCAATTCATGCTACAAAATCAGAAGCACAAAACAACGATGATGGAACTAGAACAAGAATAGTAGCTTCAGGAGGATCTGGCACACAAACAATGACAGATGCCGACTACGATGCTACGTTGGCAGGTTATTGGATTACATCAGAAGCATTACCAAGAACGTCAGTAACAAGACGTCAAGGTGATACAATGACAGGTCCATTGTACTTGAGTGATCACCCAGGATCATTTGCAGGTGCAGGACAACCAAACGGAATTACAGATAGACAAGCGGCTACAAAATACTACGTAGACAATTCAGCTTATGCTTCTAAAACAAACTTATATGTTAGTGCAGGCGGTGGCGATGATACAATGGCTAACGTGCCTGTCGGAAGTGAAGGTAGAGCTTGGAACTATGCTTATAAATCAGTAGCGGCCGCGGCGGCTAAAGCAGAAGAGATTATTAAAACTTCTCCATTAACAGTAGGTCCATACCAACAGGACATTACGTATAACAGTGGTGCAAGTAAATCACAAGTAGCAACTAGTGGTGTTACAAGTTCAAGTGGTTACGAAGAAGTAAAAGTTTTAACTGATGCTAACTTAAGATTTATTAGAGAAGAAACTATTAGTTACTTAAACGTAACTTATCCTAACTACTTGTTTGATAGAAGCCAATGTAGAAATGACTTAACAAAGATTGCAAATGGTATTGTATTAGATATACTAGATGGTACAACTGCAAACTATCACAGTAGAAACGCAGGACTAAGATATTACAGTTCAGCAAGTGGACAGATTGCTAGACAATCACAAAGAACAGAAACACTTGCGGCAATTACGTTTGCTAAGGCTCTACACGCAAAAGTAATTACAAACACAACTGAAACAACTTTATACCAAGGTAAATTTGCAGTTAGAACAATTGGCTTAGGTGCAAACACTTTAAGTATTAATGCAGGTAGCAATGAATATGCTCACACTTATGTTAGTGGTGGTACAGTAACATTTGATGGTGTTACACATAACGTTACAGGTGCAACATATGATCATTTAAATGGTATCATTACAATTACAACTGCTACACCACACGGTGCAGTAGCAAGTGACATTATCACAGTAGCAAACATAACTTGGAACTGTTCATTAGGTAATAAAGTATATCCAGATATATCAACACAAACAATTGACAATGCACAGGTTGTTGACCTTGTAGGACAGACAGCAGTAGCGGCCAAGTGGGATATTGTTTCAACAATTATTACAGGTCCAACTATTGCAAGTGCTCCACAACTTGTTGAAGGTAGCACATGGTCAATTACAATTTCAAATGGTAGCATAGGTTACGTTGATCAAAACATATCTAGCAACCAAGACTTAATTCCAGGTAAGATTGTTATAGGTAAAACATCTGGAGCAGTTGGTAGACTTGTTAGCATCACAGCAGGTGCAACACACGACACATTAGAATTAGAATTATTAGAACCAATTACATACACAGTTGGTGAAGAACTAAAATACGGTAACAAAGAATCCGTTAAGAATATTACAATACACGTTGAGTCAGGAACATACAACGAGCAGTTTCCAATTAGAGTTTCAAACGGTGTATCAATCAAAGGTGATGAATTTAGACGTGTTATCATTCAACCAGTTGATGGAGTATCAACTTCAATTTGGCGTAACCAGTTCTTTTACAGAGAACCAACATTTGATGGCATTGATTTAAAAACATCTGCTAATCCTTACGCATACACATTAATAAGTGCTAACAAGGAATACGTTAAAGATGAAACCATTGCATGGATTGAACAACAGGTGGCCGGTAATGCAGGTATATGGGCAGGCTTTACATATGATAAAAAGAAATGTGAAAGAGATACAGGAATAATTTTAGATGGTATCTTATATGATCTTAAATGGGGTGGTAACGAAAAGACCTATGACAATGCAGGCAAATATTATGTTGGTGCAGTTTCACAGGTTGGTGGACAGGAACAACAAACTGCCGCGGCGTTGGCACAAACAAGTTTAATTGTTAGAAACTTTATCTTAACAAACACAGCTTACAGTTCTTTACAAAGTGTTACAACACAAACTACAAATAGTAATAACGGTGAATCGGCCGCTATTACAAAAGTAAACACACTAATGACATTGATTGGAAATGTTATTACAGGTGGCTTAACACAATTAGGATCATTAGAGTCAAGCAGTTATGGTTATCATTATCTAACTGATCATACAAACGCATCAAGCACAGCTAAGAATAACAAAGACATGGACGTCTTCTTAATGGACGATGCAACTATTTTAAGAAACATCAGTGTTAAAGGACATGGCGGATTTATGATGGTACTTGATCCTGAAGGATCAGTATTAACTAAATCACCGTACGCACAAACTTGTACAAGTTTCACACAAAGCATTAACAAGAAACGTTTTGCAGGTGGTATGTTCATTGATGGTTTCGTAGGAAATTTAAGAACAGTAATCAACAGTACAAATAGTGCATTTAGCATTAACGTACAAAGTTTAACAGGTGAAGGTTTAAGAATTAAGAAACCTCAAGTACCTTGTCCGTTCTATGTTGACGGTGTAAGATATCAAGTTAATGCTGTTACAAATTACGATCAAGCAAACGGAAGTGCTACACTATTATTAGATCCAACATCAGGTGCTGGTGCTGGATATGTAGGACCTACTCCATTAACAATTACATTACAAACTGCTGGTAACAGAAGTATGTTAGCTAATGACTTTACACAGGTTAACGACTTAGGTTATGGTACGGTTGCAATCAATACAGCTTTATCAGAGCTTGTATCACAGTTTACATATTACAATGAAGTGGCCTACTATGCAGGAACAGGTGCTGAGATTAGATCACTTAACGGTTCCAATGCTTATGGTAGCTATGGATTAGTATCGTCAGGAAGTGATCCAAACGAGATAGCAGACATTATTACCTTGAACGATAACATGGTTCAAACTTGTAAGGTGTTTGACGATGGTGGTGCAACATTTGATCACCCTGTGGATCAGTTATTCATATTTGTTTATGACTTAGAATATGTTCCAAATTCAGGATCAGAAGTAGAAATAGATCACGGTGGCGTACTTGGTACAACTAGATACGAAGTTTCAACTGTACAATCAGTAACGCAACCTGGTTCACCTCCAACAGGAGCAAGAAGTAATACAGTTTACAAATTAAACTTGGCAACCAGTGGTTCTAATACTACAAGTTCAACAGGACTTAAAGCGGCATTAAGTAACGCTCAGAAGTTGATGGTTAGATCAAGTACACAATTTGAATTTTCAAGTGTACAAGCAACTACAACTAGACCAAGTTCAGCTTTAATATTTGACGAATCAGAAACAGTTTATAGAACACTTGCATTTAACAGCACAGACTCATTAGGTAATGCTTTAGCTTCAGGTGAAAGACAGATTAGATTTGATAGTCCATATGATTATATCAAACTAGTTATTGATAACACAAACGCACAATTAACTACTCACGCAGGTGCTGGTGGTACTACAATGGGTAACACAGCAGGTGACGATGTTATTGCTGTGGTAACAATTACAGCACAAGACCAAATAGACAGATTGAACTCCGGTGATATGATATTTGTTTGGGACGGTAAAACACACAAAATTACAGGTTACACACAAAGAACTGGCTTTGGTACTATTGCAATCACAGACGTTGCTGGTAAAGAAATTAACACTTCAAGTTTAGTTACAGGTATCCATAGCACACTTGTTAACACACAATCGGTTGTAACATTAAGAGTTGGTTTAGCAAGTGGTGAAGGTGGTAACATTACAGTTAACATTTCAACTTGTAGAGCAACAGGACATGATTTCTTAGACATAGGTACAGGAGGATTTAATACTTCTAACTATCCAAACTCAACGTTTGGTGCACCAACACAAACAAAAGACCAAGACAAAGAAACTGACGAAAGAGATAAAGGTAGAGTGTTCTGGGTCAGTACAGACCAAGATGGATTCTTTAGAGTTGGTAAGTTCTTTACAGTTGACCAAGGTACAGGAACAGTTACGTTCTCAGCAAGTATTGCCTTAAGTAACTTAGATGGTATTGGATTTAAACGTGGTGTTGTTGTTGGCGAATTTAGTGCTGATGATACTATGTTTGATAATGCCACTGACGCGGCTCCGACAGAGTCAGCAGTAAGAGGTTACGTTAACAAGAGATTAGGTTTCGACCATGCCGGAAATGCTCTTTCAACTGGAGCAATAGGACCAGGAGCAATAGCAAGAGACGGTACAACATCAGCAACTGGTGATATACCATTAGGTGGTAACAAGATTACTAACCTAAGTGATCCTGTTAGTGGAAGTGATGCGGCAACTAAATCATATGTTGATAGCTTAATCCAAGCTGGTGATACTATTCCAGAAAACATTGATGTTGAAACTAAAAATATTGCAGGTCAACAGCTATTCCTTACAACTGGTAAGTTTAGAATGTTTACTGCCGTAGCAACAGGTGGTAACTTCATAGCAGGTCAAAGTATTTTAGGAAGTAACTCAAGTGCAACAGGAACGATAGTAGAAGTTCAAAACGTTACACGTAATGGTGTAGCTGAAAACTTATTGATCTTTACAGCAAACACAGGTACATTTAATTTAACAGATGTAGTTTCTGCACAAAGTGGAACAATTACTGCACAGGCTAAAACACTTCCTACAATGGAATATGCAAACGCAGTTGAACACGCAGATTCAGATATTAATGTTGTAGTTGAAAGAACAGCAAGTAACATAACAGCAGAATTACAACTTGCACCAGATAGCATTGTTAACGCAGACGTTAATACAAATGCCGCGATTGCACAAAGTAAATTAAACTTAAATGCGGCAACTACAAGAGCTAACGCAACAGGAATTACACAGAATGATTTAGGTGTTGTAAGTTTAGATAGCGATATGTTTACAACAACTAACGGTTGGGCAACTATCCAACATGGTGCATTAAACTATAGAAAATTAATTAACATAGCAGACGGAACTGTACTAGGTAGAGCCGCAGGTGATTCTAGTTCAGGTGATGTTGCTGAAGTTCCATTTGCAACTATTATTGCAGAAGGTGGCGGTGTTATTGAAACTGTTTCAACAACAGGTGCCGCGAATGCTCTAGTTAAAACAGACGGAACAGGTAACGCAACTGTACAAGGATTAAAAGTTGACAGTTACTTAATTATAGATACATCAGGAACAACAGTACAATTTACTACACCAGGTGGTGCTCAGTTTATGAGTTCAACTGGTACTACAACACCAACAGTAGATATTCCAGGAAGTGTTAACATTGGTAACACAGGAGTAACACAAGGTTCATTCCAAACTAACTCTGCATTGGCAGGTGAAAGTAGATTAGCAGTTGACTGGATACACAGTTCATTTATTGAAGCACCAGGCGAGCTTGATGCAAACTCAACAGGTATTGGTATTGGTGCTAACACAGGTTATAGTGCGGCAGGACAAATTTCGTTTGTGGCAGATGGAGCAAATGTAGGTATAGTTAAATCAACAGGTATTGAACCAAGTCTTGATAATACTTACACATTAGGATCTGCTACTAAGAAATGGAATACAATTTATGCAACAACATTCAGTGGTACTGCAACACAGGCTCAATATGCTGACTTGGCTGAGAACTATGTTGGAGATGCAACATATGAAGCAGGTACAGTAATTATATTTGGCGGTGACAAAGAAGTTACACAAAGCTCAATGCACAAGGACACAAGAGTAGCAGGAGTTGTTTCAGAACATCCAGCTTACTTAATGAATAGCACACAAGAAGGTGAACACGTTATTCCGGTAGCATTAACAGGTAGAGTAAAAGTTAAGGTAGCAGGAGTTATTCACAAAGGAGATATGTTAGTAACTTCAAGTGTACCAGGACACGCATCTAAAGGTATTGATCCAACAGTTGGTTCAGTGATTGGTAAAGCATTAGAAGATCATACAGAACCAGGACATGGCGTAATTGAAATGGTAGTAGGTAGAGTATAATGGCACAACAAAATATAAACATAGGTTCAAGTGCAAACAAAGGTGATGGTGATCCGATAAGAACCGCCTTTAGTAAAGCAGAGAACAACTTCACAGACTTATACACAAGATTAGTTGTTGTGGAAGGTCAGGTTGGTGTTTCGAACCAAGGTGGTGCTACAATACAACAAAGTATCATTGGAGATGTTATAGGTGCAGATTCAACTGTAATAGTTAACCATGCTACAAGCACAGTTACAGCACAAAACATCGTAGGAAATTTAAAAGGTTCAGTTGTAGGAGATGATTCAACAGTAATTATTGATGGTGTTAGTAATACTATTCCATACGCAGTATTGAGTGGTGCACCAACTATACCAACAAACAATAATCAGTTAACAAACGGTGCTGGTTACTTAACTGCTGAAACAATTACTTTAACAACATTAAAAACAGAGGTAGCGGCAAGTACAGATTTCGCTGACTTTAAAACAAGGATAGCGGCACTATAAATATGTTAGTAGGAAAACAAAATGGCAAATAGAATACCACTAG
>MDTE01011559.1_pt1 | contig 16431 bp, 14 predicted proteins | sample 811231 | NCBI WGS metagenome assembly MDTE01 (sample SAMN05326651, study PRJNA326480) | marine metagenome | isolation source: seawater | place: Indian Ocean: Red Sea | collected 2010
GTAGTTTTTGCAATTATGCACGCTGCTGGAGGAGATGCAAAAGCATCAGTTGATCTTCTTAAGACGGTTGACCAGCTTGCTCAAACTGCTTACGATATACAATTTGCACTACCCGCTTCGCCTCCTGCTCCAGTTGTAACTTATTCAACGCAGGCTGATGAAGTAAATTTATTCTGGGATGATTTAGCTGAGAATTACTCTGTAACAAGTTTGGTAGATCTTGTTCTTGATATTGAGACACTAAACCCAATCGTAGAAGATATTGCTGTTGCCGATATTACAAGCACCAATTCTTACGCCTGGTTTAATTCTACTGACGGATCCTACAATACCATAGAGTCTTACAGCGATACTGTTGATTATGGAGGTCCTGTCGTTCAAACTGGGGTTACTTATGATACTACTTACTCTATGACAACAAGTACGACCTACGATACGGTCTATGCTGCCGAGCCAACTACATTTGCTTTTGAAGGCTATAATGTCTACCAATATGAGACCAAATCTGGTGCAGGCACGGTAAAAAAATTAGCGACATATGATAAAATTAATGACATTACAACCATTTACGATAATGTTTTTGATCCAGGTCTTGGTGAAAATGTCCTTGTTACTGTTCAAGATGGTAAAGATAGTGGCATTCGCAACCACTTTACTATTAATGCTGATGCTTTAAATAGCAATAATCCTCTTATCCCTCATAGGGCCTATTATTTTGCGGTCACAGCTTATGCATATAACGAGTACGGGATACCTAATGTTTTAGAAAGCGCTCCACAAATTATAGAAGTTCGTCCTTCAGACCCCGTTACTATGGACGTTGGGTCGGATGGTGACCATGTTTATCCAGAAGACGAAATTATACATGGAAGCGGAAAGTCAGATGGTTCTGTAGACGTCGTTATAGTAGACCCATTTAAAGTCACTGGTGATGATTATGAGGTCCGTTTTAGGTCACAGCCCTATTACTTAGACGCAACTGGTACTTGGGAAAAAGGTACGCCACCAGGTGCGAGAGTCGCGGCAAAAGCTATGGATATATCGGAGTCTAGTTGTACTGTAACAGGTTTAGTTGGTGCTGGTGAAGTAAAGCTAGTCTTTGACTTTTTACTTGTCGGTGGAGCTGGGAATGCCTGGGTTGATGGTTTCCAGTTAGACTTTCCAGAGGGGACAACAATTCTCAATGCGGCTTCAGTAGATTTTGGAAATGACCGTTGCGATGCTGCTCCTACAGTAACAGGGACCTCTATTTTATGGGGTATAACAGGGCCTCCAACAGCTTGGGGTTGTATAACAGGAAATACCACCTTTGAGGTAACTGTGCCAGCATTTGATCCTACTACCACGCCGATGAATATAGCATGGAAAGCCTATGATGATGACTATGGTCAATACTACGATGTTGCAAAAATAGATGCAGAGGGCTTGTTGACTGTAGAGGCGCTGGTTTATGAAACAACAACAATTACTGTTTGGGATGTTCATAATGTAAGTAAAAATACAATTGTTGCTGAAGACCAGACTATTTTGGGTGGCACGGATCAATTGTATGGCACCACCTATGGCGGTGTTACTGAAAAGGGATGGGCCCATTTTGATGGAGTAAAAGTAAAAGTTTCCGGGGCTCCTCCCCATGAAGCAAAAACCTACTCTTGGGATGAGAGCGGAGGGACTGTTTCTACACTTTATTCTACAGTCGAGCCTTACGTGGATTCTGATGGTAGCGGTTCCTATACCTTTGCAGAAACGTATAGTGATTTTGGCACAGATGGCCAAGAAAATGTCTTGGAGCCTGGTTACAATGATGTTGCAAATTTAGATCCTAATGGTGACAATTATTCTTCTGCAAACCTTTTGGGAAGTGAAGGTAATGGAGCATACAATCCTTATCCGGTACCAGAGCCATTTATTGATGGAAACGGTAACGGAGTTTGGGATTTCGGAGAAGATTTCCATGATTGGGGTGTAGATGGTATTGCGGACACTTCAGAGCCAGGTTATATAGTTTTAAATCTTGACCCTGTAGGTGATGACTGGATGGACCTTGGAACAGATAATTTGGCAAGTGCAAATGAGGCAGGATATGATGCAACAACAAATCCTGACCCAGCAGGTGATGATTACAAAGCGGCTAGCTGTGATAGTAGCGCAACCACGCAGGAAGATTGTGCGGCAGCTGGTGGGACTTGGGATCCAGGAAACCCAACAGGTACCGAGGGTAATGGGACATATGATTCTGGTGAAGAAGGAACAGAAGGAAACCTGACTTACGATGTTGGGGAACCATATGTTGACGCAAATGAAGATGGAACCTATACTAATGCTGAGCCTTATACGGACTCTAATGGTAATGGCGGTTTTGATGCTGGTTATGCATCAGATGCTGTTTGGTTTACAGAATCATTTGTTGGAACATTTCATGCCTGGTGGGGCGGCGCTTCTACTGTTGGTGGAACCTCTTACCCCGAGGTTGAGGTGCGTTTTGTTCCTATGACTGGATTCACTGATTTGAATGGTGATGGACTATATAGTAATGCGGAGCCATATACATGGGATGAGACTGACCCCAACGCAGGTTATGCTGATATGTACTTAACCTGGGGCGCAGATTACACTGGATGGAATAAGGTCCCATATACCGCGTGGAATATGGATAAAAGCCCGCCAGAACAGTTACACATCGTACAACGTGATCGAGACAATAATGGAAGATGGGATGGTTACAGATCTGGTCAATGGAATTATATTTGGGTAACTAATCAGCCTTACACTGGAGAGTCCCAGTTTGATGATGGCGACGATGAGAATGACTGGATGTACAACCTCAATGTAAGTGGCGTGGGTGTTCCCGGTTGGTATACTGTTGATTTAGATATTGATCCGGGCGTTATGTTGGCGCGGGGTGGAACAGTTACAATTACTCCAAAAAGAGATAATTTGCCAGAAGATATTTTCAGTTTTTCTACTAAAGGTGCAGCTACCACTGCATTTAACCCTGAAAAAATCAATGTTTGGCCAAACCCATATTTTGGGTATAATCCTGAAGAGCGTAACCCTCTTGACCAGCAGATGCACATTACAAATCTCCCGGCAACAGGAGAGTGCGTAATCAGGATTTTTGACATAGCTGGCCAGCCAGTGAAAACCTTATATCACACAAATGGGACACAATATGAAGTATGGGATCTCAAAAATAACTATGGAATTCCAGTAGCAAGTGGTATGTATATAGCACATATAAAAACTGATCAGGGAGAGAAAATACTCAAACTAGGTATTGTCCAGCCTGAGCAAAGAATTGATGTCTACTAGAAAGATTACAGGAGAAATAAATATGAAAAATCATTATTATAAAAAAGTAGTTACCTATACTCTGGTTTTAGGCTTAACAGCGTCTGCCTTGTTTGGGGGTGCAATTAAATCTCAGGGTTCTGCTGGAGCTGCTCAACTGTTGATCCCAAGTGGTTCAAAAAATCTTGCACTTGGGAATGCCAATGTGTCTTTAGCTACTGGAGTAAATGCTATGCATGTTAATCCATCAGGTACTTCAGGTATGTCATCAGGTGGGCAGGTGCTTGTATCAGATATGACATATATTGCAGATATTGGAGTCTCGTATGCGGGACTTGTCAGTAAGCTTGGTAATTTAGGTACTGTCGGTTTTGCTGTTAAATCTTTAGACTTCGGGGATATCCCTGTAACTACAGCAACAGAAACTGAAGGTACAGGTGCTACCTATTCTCCAAGCTTCCTTACTATGACTGCTAACTACTCAAGAGCATATGCTGATAATGTCCGGTTTGGAGTTAACCTCAAATTTATTAGTGAAACAATCATGTCAACTTCTGCAAATGGGATTGCAGGGGATCTAGGTGTACAATATGATTTTGCTGAATTACCGTTGAGTGTTGGTGTTGCATTAAAAAATCTAGGTGGTAGGATGACCTACTCAGGGTCAGATATGGAGCAAACGATGGCACCAGAAGGGTCACAATCCGGTTCCCTGGTTGAGAGGTTTAGGGTTCAAGGGCAGTCATTTGAGTTACCCGCACAGCTTGATATTGGTATCAACTATAAACCCATTAATGGCCTAGAAGTTCTTGCTGCTTTCACAAATAATAGCGCCAGTACAAACGTAACATCACTTGGTGCGAAATTTTCAATGAGTAATTTTTGGGTAGGTGGAGGAATGTCAATGAACAGTGTAATTGGCGACCAGGGTGATTACACCAGCGGTCAATGGGGGGATATAACTGATTCACCTTTTGGTGCTAGCTTTGGTGCTGGAGTTAGTTTCCCTGTAGGAGAATTAAATTTGGATTTATCCTACTCAATGAGAACTGTAAGTAACTATTTTGATAATAACAGTCTTATTGAAATGGCAGTTAATTTCTGATTTTAAATTCCATATTAAAACAAAAAAAAAGGGCAGTTTTTACTGCCCTTTTTTTATTTTAAATCAAAAATCCTGTACAGTAGTTTATATAGCTGGGGATTGGGTACACCTTGACCTAAATAAATTTCTTCTTTCCCTTTTTGCAATATCATTTCCCAGTGGAGGTGGGCTTCTTTTTTAGTATTTAAAGTACTAGCTCTGGTTCCAGTGTTACCAGATTTACCAATTAATTGTCCAGCCTTAATTAATGCCCCAGGTTTTAAATTGGATTCAATGCTAGATAGGTGCGCATAAATACTTATTGCCCTAAACCCAGGAACTAGATCAAATCCGTGATCAAGAAAAACAGATTTACCCAATAAAACGCTATTAAATATATCAGAAGGTGTATGACCTACGCGTGCACTAGATTTCAAAAGCTCTACTCGATATTCTGCAGGGTATTCTTGATAGTTATGATCTGCTCTAATAACTGTTCCCTTTGAAACAGCTCTAATTGGCGTTCCCCAGTTAGCAAAAAAGTCTACTCCCCTGTGCGTTCCACTTCGATATTTTCTTGGAGCATTAGGTAGTCTTGATGTTCTTTTTGGAACAGGAATTCCCTCGCACGGAAGCAACAAGGATAATGAATCTACCCAAGCAGTATCAAATCTAACCGAAAAAACCTTTTTCTCTTCAACTTTATTAGTTTGTCCTAACCAGTATAAAGGTGTGTTTTTTGGTTTGTTTAATATTTGACTATTAGCAAAAGAAATATAGAGTAAATAAAACAATACCAATTTCATAAATTAATCATTGATTTTAAATAATCAAGAGCGTTCTCGCATGCTTCAATTGGTGAGCCACTAAATGATCTACTTTTTTTATTATCTAGAATTGAATCAGAAACTGGAGTTCCAAAGTCAAATGGTGGATCAAAAAAAACAAATGCTGCTGGAATAGATATGAGATCTAAAGTTTCTTTAATTGTCCACTGATACTTAGCCCAAGACATTGGAATAAAAAGGATTCCGTCCGCCCAATTTCTATTACGCTGTAAAAAGTTTATAGCTTTATACACTTTATGTGTTTGAAGAATTTTACTCCTTATATCGTTTGAGTGAGTATATAGTCTAATTTTTTTGTTCAATTTATCAAGAGTCAATCGATCGCCATCCTCAACAGATTTTAACCCGAGGAGGTTTAAATTAGGACCTTGCAATATAATTATATTCATTTCTATATTGAATTTAACAATTATATTTTCAAAAATATTTTTTGAAAAATTAAAAAAAAACCTATTCATCAATTGATGCAATTACTTTAATCCCTTTGATTTCTATGGAAGCTTTAATAATCTGCTTTATTGGTTTTCGTGAAACCCATAGTTGTCGGATTATATCAGGGGAAATAATTTGATCCATAAAATAGTCAGATTTGTCATTCAATTTAATTTGATCGTTCTCAATTCTAATATCTAAACGGTAGTGATCGCATAAGATTTTTTTGTCTCTAAAAAATATACTAACAGTATCTGCCCAAAGAAATCTTGCGTTTCCGATTTTTCCTTCATGCTCAAAAACAAACCATTTTGTATCGAGTTCCTCATAAGATAGCGACTGTGACATAGCTAAGAGAGAGAAAATATTTTTTATTGGCTTATTTGTCTTGATAACGTTCTTCATATTATAAGATATTTCAAACTTTATTGGATCAAATTCTCCGATTAACTTATTTTTTTCTTCACCTTGTTCAATTTTTTTCTCCCATCTGGTGATATTATATGAAATTGAATCAAATTCTGATGAGTAAAGATTATTTGCGGGCCATATTAGACCTGGTATACCGATATTATTAGCGCTAAAAATTATTTTATTTCTATCTTCCTTATTTTGATTTACTTTTGAAATTGGTATTCCAAAAGCTGTGATGGTATAATCTTGAGATCGAATTAAATTTGATAACAAAAACAATAAAAGTATTTTTATCATTCTTTTTTCCAAGAGTACAAGTTTACAAGCCCAATCAATCCAATAAATGGAATGTAAATTGGCTGCAAAAGAGACCATAAACTAAAAACCATTGGACGGAAAACAACACTAAAAACTTTCCCACCAAGAAGAATTACCACACCTTCAAAAATAAACTTTAACAAAAAAATCACAAAAAATTCTACTTTGTAAATAAAAAAACTCATAAGCAAACTAAGATTGCATAAGAAGGCACTAGATAAAAAACAAAAAAACCGTGGTTCTTTAAACAAATTTACACGAGCATTTGACGACCATCTTGATCGCTGATTAATAAATGCCAAAATTGATTTAACTGGTTTAGTTTTCACAAATGATCTAGGGTCTGTGTTTATGGTTGCTCCATCTAGTTTTGAGATTGATTGAACTAAATACATATCATCACCTGATAATCTGTTTTTAACTGGTTTAAAGCCACCTATTTTTTTAAAACTCTCTTTTTTATAAGCTAGATTTTGACCACTTCCTGACCAAAATATGTTCCAACCACCAAACCCTGCATTTGCAGCAGTAATGCTTAAAAAATCAATCATTTGATATTTATGGAAAAATGATTTTCCTAATACCTTAGAAAATCCAATGACTATTTCTCCTTTATTATCTACCATTGATGCCATAGAGCTAATCCACTCTTCCGGGACTCTGCAATCGGCATCAGTAGTGACTATGATATCACCAGTTGCAGATTGGATTGCTTTTTCTAAAGCATATTTCTTTGGAGTCATATCCTTGCTTCTGGTCTCAATATTAATGTGGTGTATAAAGGTATTATTTTTTGCTGCTTCATCTAAAATTCTTCCTGTTCTATCCGTTGAACAGTCATTGGAAAAAATAATCTCCAATTTATTTTTTGGGTAGGATTGTTTTAAAAAATCATCAATTAAATTTTGAATATTACTCTCTTCATTCCGTGCTGCAACAACAACAGAGACTTTTATTTCTTTTGATTGATCTGGAGTTATTTTTCTTTTTTGTTTAATTAAACCTGATATAATAAAAAATAAAAAGAAAAAATAAAAACCCGTAAAAAAGTAAAAAAGAATAATCACTATTAAATATTTAAAAGTAAACCAGCAATTGTAAAGTAAATTAAAACTCCTAACACATCAATACTCGTGGTTACAAACGGTCCTGTAGCGATAGCAGGGTCGATATCAAGTTTCCTCAAAAATAATGGAATAAATGATCCAACTGTCACAGCGAGGAGCATTGAAGCGCAAATACTTAGCCCAACTACAACTCCCAACATAGGGTCTGCGTCTAAAAATTTTAATTTTGTGAACAAACCCAACAAAACACCGTAAAGTACACCTAGAATTAATCCAACCCGGATTTCTTTAAATAAAACTTTTATTTCACCATCTTGATCGACTCTTCTAGTTGCCATACCTCTAACAATAATTGTAGACGATTGAGTTCCAATATTTCCCCCCATACCAATGATCACAGGTATAAATGCAGCTAACGCAAGTATACTATCGAGCAGTGGTTCAAACTCACCTATAATATTAGCAGCAATAATTCCCCCTACCCAACTAGCAAATAACCAGGGTAGCCTTGCCTTTGCATTATCCCAACTAGATTTCAATAAAATTTCTCTATCCTTACCTGCTCCAGCCATTTGTAAAAAATCTTCAGTTGCTTCTTTCCTAATCACATCCACAACATCATCTACTGTCACTATACCTAAAAGACAATCATTTTTATCTAAAACAGGTACCGCCAAATAATTATATTGAGCCACTATCCGCGCTACTTCTTCTTGGTCTGTTTCAGGGCGTACCGAATGTATTTTCTTTATCATAATGTTTCGCATGATTGTATCAACAGATGACGTAGCAAGAGCTCTTAGAGAGGCAACCCCAGTTAGTCTTTTCTCTTCATCGGTTAAGTAAAGGTAAAACACCATTTCTGCTTCATTGTGATCCTGTAGTTTTTTCAGAGCATCTCCACAAGTTGTGTTCTGATCAATTGTAAAAATATCGGTAGTCATCATTGTGCCAGCAGAGTCATCAGGATAACCCATTAGTTCTTCGATTTCTTTTTTTTCTTCTAGTTTTAGTAGATTTATTACTGATTGTGCCTTTTCATTTTCCAGGTTTCCAATGATGTAACTTTGGTTATTTATGGGAGCTCGGTCTAAAAGGACTGAAATACGTTCAGGTTCTTCATCTTTTAGAAGTTTCTGTAATATCGTATCATCAAGCTCTACCAAAAACTCCGTTGTCTGTTCACTTTCTTTCATAATTGAAAAAACATATTCTTGTTCTTCATCTAAAAAATAGCGAAAAATGATTGCAAGATCAGCAGGGTGAGTTTTTTTTATTAATTTTATTAAGTTAGTATTTGCCTTACGTCTAAGTAACCTTCTAAACGTATCTCTAAGAATTGTAATTTCGTGATCAAATAATTCTTTTCTCATAAAGACATCTTATGAATTATTTATACCCTTAAATCCTCTATATAAAAAGAAAACTGCCATGAATAAAACCCACGGTGTCACATGTCCATTCCATAAATATAAAGATTCAAGATTAATATTGGTAAATGATAAAATCATTGCGGTACCATTATTGATTGAATGAAGAATTATACTTGGAATTATTGAATTAGTCTTCCAGGATAGGTATCCAAGGAAAACACCTAGAATGTAAATTTGGATTAACCAATACGTATTCATATGAATAATAGCAAAAAACAAACTTGTGACAAGAATAGCTTTAGTAATATCTTTCCAATATTTTTCTAAAAATTGTTGAAAGAAACCTCGAAATAAAACTTCTTCCCCTATTGGAGCAATAATCACAATCGCTAAAAATAACAAAATAAATCCAAGAGTAGAATCAGGTTGTAACGTTTGATTTAGGTCAATCAAATAATCTGGTTGTGGTACAAATATTTGAATAATTCGATCTAGCTCATCCGACAAAATAGTTAAGCCAATAGAAAAGAACAGTGCATTTGTTATATGATATTTGGAAACCGAATTTAATCGTAGCCTTTCTATCATAGGCTCATTTCTGGTTTTTAAAAAAACCAGAAGCGGTATCATCATAAAAGTTTGACCAATAATTACAGAAAGAAATGTATAGAGCTTACTCGGTGTTTCAGAAGATATTAAGCTCAATCCGATAACTATCCATCCTACGACCATAGCAGATATAATTGATAAAATTACAACAAAAAATGCAGATCGTATTGTTATTGACTCATTGTTCATTAGATTTCTTTGGCTGAATATTTATCAAATATAAGTTATTATTCCAATTTCTAATTAAAGAAATATGATTATCTTGAGATACTAAAAAATAAATAGATAATTGAAAAATTGTATTTATCTTAAATTAGCTAACATTTGAATTATTAATGCTCCTGCAACAGACACATTTAATGAGTCACCAAATCCATGCTTTGGTATTGATAATGATATATCTAGACTATTCATTACTTTATCGGATAGACCGTGAGTTTCTCCACCTAGGACTATCACATACCTGGATGGTAATTTTAGTTTATCAGAAATGGGAGTGCCTCCATAATCTGCACCAATAATATAATATCCTTTATTTTTAAATGCATCAATATCTACTTGAGTATGTACTTTTATGTTAAAATGTGTACCCATAGCAGCTCTAACAACTTTTGGATTATATGGGTCTAAAGAATTCGAAGAAAGAGCTATGTTTTTTATGTTAAACCATGCTGCTGTTCTAAAAAGTGTTCCAAGGTTTCCAGGATCTGAAATATGATCCAGATAAAGCCAATTACTAGTTTGAAAGTCAAACTTAGTATGAATGTGAATTGTGCAAACAGCTAGAATTCCCGATGGAGTTTTTGTTTGGGATATACTATTTATCTTATTATCGGAAATCTCTTCAGTTGGTATTCCTGATTGAATAACCTTATCAACAAATTTGGAATTTCTTCTAGCAAAAAAAGTTGAAAAAAAAATTATCTTTATTGAGGCACTATTTTTGAGAGCCTCACTAATTATTCGTTTACCTTCTATAAAAAATTCGTTGTATTTTTTCCGATACTTCCGATGTTTTAACGATTGAATATGTTTAAGATTATATTTTTCCACTATAATATTTTTTTTCAAGATTTAAAAATTAATGTTCCTTGGGCTCAAGTTATCCTCTGCCTAATTTAAAATCTAAATAACTTAGTATATAGCGATATGAGCAAAAAATTACCTAACCAAGAAACTGATTTTTCAAGTTGGTATACTCAAGTGGTTAATAAAGCGGGTTTAGCAGATTATGGTCCAGTAAAAGGGACTATGGTAATTAAACCATATGGATTCCAACTTTGGGAAAACATAAAATCTGTTTTTGATAAAATGATAAAAAAGTCAGGCCATGTAAATGCATACTTTCCTTTGTTTATTCCAAAATCATTCTTGGCACAAGAAGCAGAACATGTTGAAGGGTTTGCTAAGGAGTGTGCAATTGTCACCCACACTCGCTTAAAGTCTGATCCTGAAAAAGGTGTGGTAATAGACCCAGAATCAAAATTAGATGAGGAAATTGTTGTACGACCAACATCAGAAACCGTGATTTGGGCTATGTATAAAAAATGGATTCAGTCTTACAGGGATCTTCCAATTCTAATTAATCAATGGGCAAATGTTGTGCGTTGGGAAATGCGGACACGCTTATTTTTACGGACCTCGGAATTTTTATGGCAAGAGGGTCATACTGCACATGCGACGTATGGAGAGGCAGAAGAGGAAGCAATGTCTATTTTAGAACTTTACCGTGAACTTGCAGAAGATTACTTAGGTATACCTGTCATTACAGGTATAAAGACTGAGACAGAAAAATTCGCAGGTGCTGATAAAACATACTGTATTGAAGCGATGATGAGGGATAAACGAGCTCTTCAGGCTGGGACTTCACATAACTTAGGCCAAAATTTTGCGAAAGCTTTTGATGTTAAGTACCAAAACAAAGACAATAAGGATGAATATGTTTGGGCTACAAGTTGGGGTATCAGTACTAGGCTAGTTGGAGCTGTTATTCTTACACATGGTGATAATAAAGGATTGCGTCTTCCGCCAAAAATAGCACCAATCCAAGTAATCATAATTCCTATATTTAAGAACGAACAGGAAGCTATTAACGTAAAACAATTTATAGAACCTATTTTGTCAAGCTTAAGTCAAAAAGGATTTCGGGTTCAAGTAGATTGGACTGATAGTTCTCCGGGTTTTAAGTTTAATGAATGGGAAATGAAAGGGGTCCCACTAAGGATAGAAGTAGGTCCCAGAGATATTTCTCAGAACAACTTAGTTTTTGTTAAGAGAACTGAATTTGGAAAGCAAAATGTTAGTGCTGACAAAGCAGTAAATGTAATCCCAGGAATACTAGATAGTATCCAAAATGATTTATACAAAGAAGCTTTAGAGTTCAGAGAAAAAAATACCCACAAAATCAGCTCATATAAAGAATTTAAAAAAATTATAAAAGAGGGTGGGTTTGTACGATGTGGATGGGACGGTGCTAAATCTACTGAAAGTAAAATAAAAGAAGAAACAAGAGCCACAATAAGGTGTATTCCATTCGATGAGAACCCCAAGAACAGCATTTGTATATTTTCAGGAGATCCTGCTAAGCATGAAGTAATTTTTGCTAGGGCATATTAATTATAAGGTTTTTAAAATTTAATAATTCATAATCTGGAATTAATGTATATACATACTGAAGCTATCGTTCTAAAATCATTTTCATACAAAGAAACAAGTCTCATCGCATATTGTTTCAGCAAAGATAACGGGAAGATTCCTTTAATTGTGAAAGGAGCAAAATCCAAACGATCACCAAAGTATGCTCAATTTCAACCATTGAGTTATATTGATATTGTTTATAATTCAAAACCTACAAGGGAACTACAAGTTCTTTCAAAGGTTAATTTTAAAGAATCTTGGCCAAGAATCACAGAAGACCTAAAAACTATTACTTTAGCTATGGTAATTCTTGAATTAACAGAAAAAATAATTTCCATTGAAGATCCATTTCCCAAATTATTTGAAACGTTAACTGAAGTTTTAAGATTGATGAACAAACGTGAATTAGATCCCAGTCTATTATTTTGGTTTTATGAGTGTGCGTTATTGAATCATTCGGGTTTTCGACCAAGAATCCATGGTCATGATCTTCCTGGGATTTCTCTACCAAACCCTAAAGATGGAGAGAATAGTTTTGATATACTATCAGTCTTACTGCAAGAAAACATATGTGATCTAAATAATTTGGGAGCTATATCATTCAAAGATAAAAAATTAATAAGCAATTATCTTTGGACCCTATTAAGATATCATTTCGATAGTATCTCTAGGATTAAATCAATCTCAACGATAAAAAAAATTCTTCGAGACTAAAATATTGATTAAAATTAAAAAAACTTTAATTGGCTATCTAGCCTTAATAGAAATACGTATATTTATTATAAAATGAAATATCAATTCCAGTCAAATCCGGGTGAGATTAGTTACAAACCAAGTCTTTTTACAAATGCTATAAAATTATTAGTATCTGTTAATTTTGGGATATTTCTCTTGCAGTCATTATCAAAATCGGAGATGATTTTTTTCCAACTTTTTGGATTGGTACCAAAACTAATTTGGTCAGAGTTTATGATTTGGCAACCGGTGACTTATCTTTTTTTTCATGGGGGCATCTGGCATGTTTTAATTAATATGTTTGTCCTTTGGATGTTCGGAAGTGAATTAGAAAGACTTTGGGGAAAACTACGTTTTCTGAAATACTATTTTATAACAGGAATTGGTTCAGGAATAATAACTGCCTTACTTAACCTATCGTCCATTACTCCCGTGGTTGGTGCAAGCGGAGCCGTTTTTGGAGTTCTTATGGCATATGGAATCACCTATCCAAACAGGACTATATACCTCTATGGAATTATACCGATAAGGTCTATGTTGTTTGTTATTGCTGTAGGTTTGATAGCATTTGTGTCCTCATTCGATGGTACATCTAGGATCAGCCATATAACTCATTTATCAGGTATGGTTATCGGATATTTGATTCTAAAACGCCGATGGCAGTTTAATGACATTTGGTTTTCAATCAGAAAAAAAACATTAGAATATCAAATCCAAAGAGAAGAAAGGAAAATCTCTCACCGTCAGGAGTTAGAAAATAATATAGATAAAATTTTAGATAAAATTAATGACCAGGGCTTCAAAAGTTTATCTGATAAAGAAGAAAAGCAACTTTATGAAAATAGTAAGTCTCTTTCAAAACACAAAAAAAAGGATTAATATATCTTATTAATCAATACAAAGAGGTATTTCGATTCAAAAATTCATTATTTTAGGAAAAATCATTAAAAGATGGATTTAGGAACTATTATAGGTCTTATATCGGGTATTTCTATCATAATTGTCGGAATTATTTTAAGTGGTGGTGACTTATTTTGGTTTTCACAATTAAACGGGATTTTAATTGTTCTTGGGGGAACCTTAGCTGCTACAATGATAAATTTACCAATTAGAGCAATAGGGAATATTTTCCCAATCCTAAAGAACGCATTCACTGATGAAAAAATTAATTACGAGGGCGTAATTGAAGAAATTGTTCAAAAAGCAAAAAAAGCAAAAAAAAATGGGTTGCTTTCTCTTGAAGCTGATTTAATTAATATTCAAAGTGATTTTCTAAGAAACGGTCTTGAATTAGCTATTAATGAAAGAGACTCAAACCGATTAAGAACTTTTCTAAATTTAGAAATTGATAATATTGCAGTGAGGCACATAGCAGGGCAGGAGCTTTTTCTTTATATGGGTTCATATGCGCCAGCCTTTGGAATGCTGGGTACTGTTCTTGGTTTAATCGTAATGATGAATAATTTTGCTGGAGGTGGAACAGCAGACATGAGTGCTTCTTACAGCATTGCGGATAAGTTTGCGGAACTACTTAAGGGTATGGGTACAGCACTTATAACTACATTTTACGGAGTATTTTTAGCAAATTTAGTTTTTCTACCAATTGGAGGTAAACTGAAGAGAAAATCAGAAAATGAATTGATGTTAAAAAATATTGTTCTTGAAGGTATCATAAGTATACATGCCCGAGAGCATCCAGTTTTGATAAGGGAGAAATTGATGACATTTGTAGCTGCAAATAGGCGAGGCGATTCAGGTGATGATACTACCTAAAATTTCTTTCCTAATTTAAAAAAATTTTAAATATGAAAATCCTATTAAGATAATCAAATAAATGGCTAAGATTCGTCGACCGATCACCATGGATGAGAGGAGAGCTAAAGCGACGGCATGGGCTTTGACTTTTGCCGATATGGTTACCCTTTTACTTACATTTTTTGTTCTTTTGCTCGTTATATTAAATGACGCAGAACAACATATAGATATGATTATAAATAAATTATTAGATGAAACTTATGAGGAATTAAATAAAAATATAGGATCAGATCAAGTTTCTGTTGACAGAGTTACAAAAGGTATAAAAATAACCATGAGAGGAAATTTATTTAAATCGATGTCTGCAGATGTTAACCCCGAAGTATATCCTCTATTAATTGAAATAGGACAGATTATAAGATCCTCGAAAATAATTGGTGTACATTCTAACCCTAACTACAAATATTTATTAGATTTAATTGATAATAGAGGTACGTCTTTAAATGTAGAAGTAAGGTGCGAAGGTCACACTGATGACTTAGAACTTCCGGAAGAATCAATTTTTCCTAGCAACTGGGAGTTATCTTCTGCTCGATCCTTAAACTTTGTTAGGTTACTGAGCAATTATTCAAAAATGCCACAAAGGATCTTTTCCGCCATGGGGTATGGAGAGTTTCGACCAATTATAGACATCAATAAATTGAGAGACAATTATCAAATTGTAGAAGCGCGTGCACAAAATAGAAGAGTTGAAATATATCTAGATGCATTCATTAAAGATAAAATTGAATTTGAAATGTAAAATTTTATTTTTCAGGAATTATCTTAAACACTTTTTCCCCTGGCTTAGCCATTCTGAACCTCTCGCGGGCAAGTTTTTCAATATAATCTAGATCAGTTTCCAATCGATTTTTATTGGATTGTAGTTTTTCTCTTTCTTTCCTTAGCTCAGAAATATGATTCTGAATACTTTTTCGTTCCTTTTTGAGCTTGTATAATTGGAATAATCCATGATCCCCAAATACGAATATTATCAAAAGTGACATTGTAATTAATAACAACAAACCACGTACAAATTGTTTTTGGGTATTTGCAAAATTCTTTCTAATCATTCTAGGTTTTGGATGTCTTCTTAAGTTTTCGTAATGCATTATCTAGATATTCCTAATACTCCCATATCAGCAAATGTAGCATCTGTTCCTAAATCTTCTTCAATGCGAAGTAGTTGATTATACTTAGATACCCTGTCTGTTCTTGATGCTGATCCTGTTTTTATTTGCCCCATACCCATGGCTACAGAAAAATCTGCAATCGTTGTGTCTTCTGTTTCTCCTGATCTGTGAGAAATAAAAACACCAAATCCTGCATTTTTTGCCATTTCGACTGCCTCAACTGTCTCTGTGACAGTACCTATCTGGTTAAGTTTAATTAAAATACTATTCATTGATTTTTCATCGATAGATTTTTTCAAACGAAATTTGTTTGTAACTGTTAGATCGTCACCAACTATTTGGATTTTTTTCCCAAGTTCTGATGTTAAGGCTTGCCAGCCTTCCCAGTCATCTTCGCTTAAGCCATCCTCAATTGATATTATTGGATATTTATTTACAAGTTTATCAAGGTATGAAATCATGTCATTTGAATTTAATATTTTTCCTTCAGAATCAAGTTTATACTCTTTATCTTTATAAATTTCACTAGCAGCAACATCAAGAGCAATGTAAACATCTCGTCCGGCCTTGTAGCGAGAATTTTCAATTGCTTCCATTATTACTTCTAGGGCTTCTTCGTTCGATTCTAAGTTTGGAGCGAACCCTCCTTCATCACCGACTGAAACACTTAATCCTTTTGATTTTAGAACTTTTTTA
>MDTE01157137.1_pt1 | contig 16431 bp, 13 predicted proteins | sample 811231 | NCBI WGS metagenome assembly MDTE01 (sample SAMN05326651, study PRJNA326480) | marine metagenome | isolation source: seawater | place: Indian Ocean: Red Sea | collected 2010
AACGATGTTTGGAGGCCAAGTCATCTTCCTTTTGGCCCAACCGGAAAAGTTTTAAGTATGGACCGTCGCATTGCGGCTAAGCGCCACAATAATGGTGCTAATCTAGTATATCTAGATGGCCATGCTGGTTTCCTTAAAAGCAACCAAATAACTATCGACCTTTTTCGTGAGAAAAAGCCATAACTTAATTAAAGGAGTAATTCAGTTTTTAAGGAGCGATTCGATCTAGTTACGATCCGTGTTTCGCTTTCTAAATTAAACTTAAACCAAGCCGATAATTTTACGACCTGTCCAGTAGGTGATAAGTAGGAGGAGGATAAAGCCACCCCACCATGGGTTGCTCCATAGGAGGGTGCGAAGTTCAACTGGGCTTGGCTCAGGGAGGACTGAGATTTTTTGAATTATCTTATCAAGATCATCTACGTTTGCACTTTCTCCACCGGTGATTGATGAAATTTCAGTGAGTATTGAGCGGTTGACGGGGCGGCCAAGTTTTTCGCGTTCAGGCATAGAAACCGTGATTTTAGTTTCCAATTCTCGATCTTGTTCTGGAGCTTCAATTTTGACTTGATAAGCACCACCTTCTTTTGCCGAGAATTCAGCGCTATAAACTCCCCAACCACCATCAACTTCGTTGAGTTTTAGCGGTTCGTAGTCTCCTTTGGGAAAGAAAAATTCCCCTTTTACTTCGCCGTCCTCTAGTGGAAAGCCCGCTTTGTCCAATATGGTGGCTTGCAGGAAAATACGATCCCCAACCTTTGGTGTTTCCGGTGAGAAGCTCAGGCGTATTCCTTCTCGTTCTGCTAAATGTCGCTTGTGTGCCATCCATCGAGCGACTTGACTCCAGAATCGATAGTGGAATTTATCCTCTACTCCTCGGCGCCAACGCCATGCGCTATCTGTACCCATAAACAAAACCTTACCTTGACCGGCATTTCTAATAGCTAGAAGTGGTATGCGGCCAAACTGGTTTCGCAATTCAGAGTGAACTGCAAGTACTTCAGTTCCAGGTCGGCTCTTGGTAACAGCAGTGGACCAGTAAAAACCAGGGAGCATTTTCCATATTTGGTCATTCGTTATTTCATCAGCATCAAATCGAGTGAGTAAATGGCTTCGACCAAGCGTGGACAAAGTTAAAACTGATTCGTTATTCATACCTATTCCTTTTGGTTTATCTTCATTAAGAACAACCGGCATCAGTTCCTTAAGCTCGCTATTCATAATAGAAAGATGGTTGCCACGTCTGCCTGGCATGAAAACGAGGCCGCTGCCTTGTTGCTCTATAAGACCTTTAATTAACTCGGCGTCCTTTTTGCTTAATTGATTTTCTCCAATACCTACGTCACCCAAAAAAATGACGTCATAGCGAGATAGCATTTCCCGAGATCCTGGGAAGGAAGAGAGATAGTCTCGGCCACCACCAGGTGAGATATTAGGATGAAGTAAAACACAGTTTAGTTCTACTCCAGGATCACGAGCCAAAGCGTTTCTCAGGAAGCGATATTCCCATCTTGGCTGAGAATCTACCACCAAAATGTTAAGTTTCACGACACGAACGCCCATATTAAACTCAGCAAAGTTATTGTCTTTAAGCGCTTCGTCTTTCTCAACTGGGAATTCTAGCCTTAAATCAAACTCTCCAACTTCTCGTGGATACCACATAATCGAATCTCGAAAACGATTTTTTGCAGGAAGAGTAATTTTTTTTGAGGCTAGTTTTTCTTTGCCGTTCATGAGGTGAATCTCAGTGGAAACATCACGAGGCAGGTGGCTCTGTATTGTATAGGGGATTGAAATTTGTTCGCCGAATAAACCGTAAGCTGGTGCGTTTACTTCTTCCATAGAGAGATCAGCAATTGGTTGGTCTTGTCCAGTCACTATACTGTAAATTGGAATTCTTTTGTCGCGATATCTTGTGGCTACGCTGATGGGTGACGGGCCAAGGTTCCAGTCGCCATCGGAAAGTAATAGAACAGCCTTTAGGTTTTTTTGCTGATCTATTTCAGCGCTTAGAGCTGCGTTCAGATCAGTGCCGATTTCCTTAGGTTTAGTGAAAGTGTTTGTTGAGGATTGGTTTGTTGTTGGAGAGAAAGAACCAACATTAACTATCACATCGCTATTGCTCTGTAGTGGTTTCCAAAACTCTCGTTTATTTTGATCATTCAACCATTTTTTTCGACTGATAATTTCGTTAGTACTTACTATGTCACGAGTATACATGCTCTTTGAAAAATCATTTAGAATCGAAATAGTTGGCTGTTCAGTCCGCACTATACGACGGATAAATTCTGGTTCCAAAAGTGTAAATGCGAGTAGTGCTATTGCAGTGGTGCGTAACAGTTCAAGTATGGCGACTTTGCGTCGTCGGTTATTCCGTTTCCATATGCCCCACCCAAGCCATGCTGACAGTGCGACCACTCCTATGCTAATAAGGAAGCTTATGGTAGAGGCGGTTAATGACCAGTGACTCATGTGGTGATTTTTGGTAATGGATTTGACGTTGTTGCATCCGATTCGAGGTTAATTTTTGGACGTATTAACCAAGCTTCAATAAGCAACGCTATAAGCATTAATATCAAGAGCTTATCCCATATTTCGCTTTGTAAAGATGTATTATCTCTCTTAGCTTGAAAGAGTTGAAATGTAAGGCCGCTGAATAATTCAGCGACTACTTTGTCTTCAACTTGCTCAAATTCACTTTCGTTGGCAGGTCGGTTTAGGACCAGCCAACGATCAGCAGACTGATAAACTCCTGCTTGAGTATTTAAATCTCCGCGTTGTCCGTTTTCAACGGAAGTCCACTCAAGCTGCATATCTCCAGCACTGACTTTACCTGTTTCAGTCATGAATTTTTGTTGGAAACGACTGCTACCTGCAGCTAGTAACCGTTGTAGCATTGGAACCACTACCATGCCATTACCGAGTTCTGACCAAGTAAGTAGTGGTAGAGTTGAACAAAAATATACCTCTCCTTGGCCAATAGTTTGACGACTGAGTAATGTTTGTCCGTCTTCAAAGGCTGCGAGTACTGCTGCTTGTCCAAGAATTTGTTGTCGTTGTTGTACAATGAGTTGATTTAGAGGTAGCTGCAACCCTTCATCAGTATTGGCAAGGGGTCCCTGGTCTTCGTCCCAGCGTCCGATTTTAAATGGTTCTTTTTCAGCGGTCTGTTTTTCTCCCCAGCCCAGGCCAACAAAGCGTGTTGTATTTACTTCGCCAGTTGGGAAAAAAATTAGTCGCCCTCCTTCATTTATAAACTCACGAAGTAGATTTGCGCTATCACCTTCAGGAAGAGCAGCATGCCATATAATGAGGGTAGCCTCACCTAAATCTGACTTGGAGAATTCATTCGGTTTTAAAAGCTTTGCGGATTTTCGACCAGAGCTGGTAGCAACCGAGGCGGCGACTTGCCACAATGGACCAAGCTGACTTTTAGTTATAACTAATCCTCCTATTGGATGATCTTCATTGTAACGATAATAGGCGATATTGTCCTGTGGGTTTCCATCAGCTGATAACTCTAGCTTTCCCCATCCACCAGATTGGGCTCCAACCTCAATGCTATGTCGCCAGCGTGTAGTTTGTCCGATGACTTTAGCTTCCAATTCGGTAGTTACACCGTTGATTGTTTGTTTGATGGACTCGATGTCGTTGTTCGTCTTGGTACGTTTTATATCAACCATCAACCTAATTTCGTCAGTTTCACCAGCATGAGAACGAGCAAGCTCAGAGATGGAAATAGAGGTATTCATGGGTGAATCTTGTGTGGTTGCTAGTAAACGAATACGAACTTCTTGCTTAAGCGAATTAAGTGATGTCATGAGGTTTTGCCAACGCGAATCTTTAGGCATCCAGTTTGTTGCTTGTAGATCGGAAGCTATCCAGATTTCTGCTGTTCCAGCTTGATTATCCATAAGCCAGTCTAGTGCGCTTTGGAGCATTGCTGGTATGTCCGCCGCGGTGTCAGAAGGCTGTGTGTCGGGCAGATCAAGTATCGAAGAAGCGGTCGGGATGTCTTGTGCTTTTCTTGTAACACTGTCTAGCAGCACAATTTGGCTTTTATCTTCAAATTTTTCAGCAGCATCTCTAATCATTTCGATTGCATATTGTCGGCGTGATTTGTCAGTGCCAGAGATGCGTGATTCCATACTGGCGGACCGATCAATCAGTAGTATTATAACATCAGGGGCACCTCCGAAGGCCCATCCCATCCATCCACCTACTAGTGGGCGGGATAGGAATAGCAACAACATCAGTACTGCAAGTATTCGCATCGCAAGTATTAACCAATTTTTTATTTTAGAATGACTGGTGGAACTGCGAGTAGCTGCAAGAAGAAACTGCATTGCCCCCCACTGTCTCGGTTTGTGCCGCATTCGGTTTATCAAGTGAATAATTACCGGCAGCAATATCAGTGGTAATCCCCAAAGTATGTTCTCTTGAATAAAACTCATATGCTCAACTTTTGTTGCGTCCAGCGCGTTCATTCAAGAAGTTTGCGAGTACCTGATCGTAGGGTTGATCGATGGTAACTCGACGATAGTCTGCGTTAAACTCGTGACAGTCAGACTGTAATTTTTCGAGGAATCGATTAAGTTCCGATTGATACTCCGCTCGAATGGTGGCCGGTTCAGTAACTATGGATTGTGAACCTTCCATATCTACAAAACGCACAGGTCGGTCAAATGTAAAATCTAACTCTAATGGATCTAATAAGTGGAATAGTGCTAGGTCGTGTTTCTGGAATCGAAGGTGTTGTAGCGCATCGCGTAGTTCAGCTCTATCGCAAAAGCAATCGGACAGGATAATGACTAGTGCTCGACGGCGAGCTTTTTCTGCAAGTTCATGGAGTAACGAGATAAGTTTGGTTTCTCCTTTTGGGTGAGATTGGTTGAGTGAGTTAATTATTAGCTGCAGGTGAGAAGCATTTCTTCGAGGTGGAATTTCCTTATTATTTTGCGCGTTCACATGTATCAATCCTGCGGCATCGCCCTGATTAATGACAAGATAGCTAAGCGTTGCAGCAAGCTTTTTGGCATAATCAAAACGTATGCCGTGTTCGCTTTTGAATCCCATAGATCCACTACAATCTAGTACTATATAGCACCGAAGGTTTGTTTCAGCTTCAAACTCCTTAAGGTAGTAGCGATCTGTTCTGGCAAATACACGCCAATCTAGTCTGCGTATATCATCACCTGGTACATAGTTACGGTATTCGGCAAATTCAACACTTGATCCGCGGTGCGGGCTGCGATGGTGTCCAGATACTGTTCCTTCCATCGGGAACCGCGCAAGTAGTGGTTGACCTATAAGCCTACCGACTACGTCGGCTTCAATCAGTGGTTGCTCTTTATCTTCAGGCACTGGCGTTGCGGAATTGATCGAGCAACTTTTCGACAATGATGGTACTGTCGGTTCCTTCGGCCTGCGCTTGGAAATTTGTTATGATACGATGTCTCAAAACAGGGTGAGCGACTGCCTCTAGGTCTTCCTGTCTTACAAGGTAGCTACCATGTAATACTGCCCGAGCCTTGGAACCGCGGATAAGATATTGAACGGCGCGTGGACCGGCTCCCCAAGAGACGAGCTTTTTACAAAAATCTGGCGAATCATCAGATGCAGGTCGTGTCGAGCGTACAATATCAACTGCTAGATCATATATATGTTCTGGCACAGGTACTCGTTCAACTAGTTTTTGATATTTGATTATCTGTTCACCGGTTACTTGTGGCTCAATAGTTTGCGAGGTCACCCCGGTAGTTTCTCGAGCTATACGCAATTCTTCATCGCGATCTGGATACTTTACTTCTACGAAAAACATAAACCTATCTAATTGAGCTTCAGGAAGAGCATAAGTTCCTTCTTGTTCGATAGGGTTTTGTGTGGCAAGCACGAAGAACGGCTCTGGAAGTGATAGAATACGTCCCGATACAGTTACATGATGTTCTTGCATTGCCTCAAGTAAAGCTGACTGCGTTTTGGGTGGGGTACGGTTAATTTCATCAGCCAAAATTATGTTGGCAAAGATTGGTCCTTTTACGAATTCGAATTCTCGTCGACCTTCAACTGTTTCTTGAAGAATATCCGTGCCAGTGATATCTGATGGCATAAGGTCGGGAGTAAACTGAATGCGATTAAAATCAAGTGACATCACTTTTGATAGTGAATTGACCATGAGCGTTTTAGCTAGGCCTGGCACGCCCATAAGCAGCGCATGACCGCGAGATAGAATTGTAATCAAAAGGTTTTCAACGACTTCATCTTGGCCAACAATAACCTTAGCCATTTCAGCTTTCATGTTTTCGTAGGTAGAGCGCAATTCATTAATGACTTCGACGTCACCGTCGTTAGGCGTGCTTGAGGCGTTGCTGTTATTTGTTTGGCTATCCGGTATCGTAGCAGATTCTGACATATTAGATAAGGGGGCTAGTGAACGACCTTAGTCGGCTTGGGTCAATCACTGATTGGTGTAGTTGTATGATGATGATGATTTATTTAACCGAGCGACGAGCGAAGGCAGCGTTACCTCGGCCGAAGGAAGTAATGTTGAAAAACTCCCAACCTTCCTTGCCGAATACATTCATTTCCTCTTCGAGCGCTACACGACTGTCGCCAAAAATCGATTTGTACTGCCACTTGATTGGATCTATTTTTTTCTTATTTTCCTCTATTGTAATTTTTTGAAGGGCGACTAATTCCTTTAGTAGTTTAGTTGTAATGATTGTAGCTTCAGCATTCTCTTGGTTTACTTTTGTTTGGTTAGAAAGTTGAATTACAAGTGATTCAGTAGATTCGTTTAATTTTGTCAATTGTTCAAATATCGAGTTGATTGATTCATCTTTAGCATTTTCTGCGCTGGATTTTTTGTGCTGAGCTAAATCTTCAGAAACTTTATTTAACCCTTTTATTACTAGATCCAGACGATCGATTATTGTTGTTAAGTTGATTTCCTCTACTTGTGGATTGTTATCTGCTTGCCCAAGTGCAGACGATGAGAAATAGCTAAGAATAAAGCATAGGAAAACAGTGGAAAGTATTGGTTTTTTCATGAAAATTAAAATCTAGCTGCTTGAGCGTAGGTCAAGGCTAAAGGCAGTGCAAGGACTGCGAATTGGGAGATTTCGCTGGTCGAGATGATAAAGTCCGTATAAAGGGTGCACGGCTAATGTTAGGAAATTTCAGCCGAATTTTAATTTGCCTCCTCATTTTTTTTGGAGTTTACGCAAAAGCTGCTCCAGAGCTGCCTCTGTGGGCGGCGGCGAGTTGGCGTAATGATGTGCAAACAGTTAAGGCTCACATCATAGCTGGCACTGATGTAGAAACCATTGATGATTGGACTGGCAAAACGGCCATGCACTACGCTGCTGAATACGGCAACTTAGAGATTGCACAACTTCTTATCGATGCTGGGGCAAATATTCAACATCGTGATTTTGATAAGGCTACAGCATTGCATCATGCCGCGATCGGGGGATTCGTTGATGTTGTTAAATTATTGTTGGTTCATGGAGCTGATATAAATGCGAAAGACAAATCAGGTGAGACTGCTATGGATGGCGTAGCATTTTTTGGACATACTAATGTTGCTGATTTACTTAAGAGTTATTACGGCATCATACATTATGATTTGGATAATCAATTTAAGTTGGAGGCTACGGCTTTGGCTCCTGGTTGGTACGGTTTTTTGAACAAGAAAATGAAAATTGAGCCGAGGAAGTTTCAAATTCTTTCGTCAGAAAATTTAATCAATTGGCGCGTAATAAAGATTTTGGATTTCACGTCTGATAAACTAGTCTTTAAGGATACTAATACTAGTAAGTACAGACAAAGATTTTACCGAATGATGCCATTTACCCAACCTCCGCCAAAGAATATAAACCGGATTGATATAAAATATGATTATTATGAAGCAAAACCTATTAATGGTATTCTTGATGGTGTTCCAAGTGAATGGTTGACGAGTGAAATGATTGCCAATCCAGGATTTGAAGTTGTCGATGAGAATCAGCGTGGGAAGTCCAATTATATTGCAGGTGAAACTACGTATTCTCAATTCGCCGAATTTAATGAAGGTAAATGGGAAGGGGATAATGATCATGGTATAAAATTAGGGATCGGATGGAGAGCGACAGGCCTGCATCTTACATTAGTGGTTGAAGATGATCAGCATGTGCATTTTGGTAAGTCTGCAGATGAAGGTGATGCCGTGAAGATTCTTTTTACTAATGCAGGTCGAAATGAGGTGCTTGGCGAGTTTGTTTTTGCTTTTTCCTACGATGCTTTCTTAAAGGATCCGGATTGGAAGATGGTTAACGACATGTCCTATGATAAGAAAATGCTTTCAAGTCCTGGATTCGTTCCTCCAATCGGATATATGGAGCAACTCCAGGGTGATGCCGGATTTGATGTCGTAATGCGTAGAAATCAAAAAACGATTGATCCTGCTACTGGTGATCCTGCCACCGGTACGACTGTGTATGAGTTTTGGTTTGCGCCTGAAACAGTAGGGGTATCAAGCCTTGAAGAAGATGTATCTTTTGGTTTGGGTGTTGCGGTGATTGATAGTGATTTGGATGCGCCAGGGATTCAAGGTTGGTCTGGTTGGGGACCGGAAAGTGTGCTTTTTGAAGCTAAACCTTCGGAGGCAGCTACCATTATTCTGGTTGACGAACCTGAAAATACAGATGGTGGAGGTCAATAAAACTATGTATTTGGCTCAGTTCTTATAATTAAAAACCCATTGACTTGATTATAGCTGACCGCTAGTTTGCGCCGCGATGGTAATCGTGAGACTACGACTCTTGTTGCTGGGGCTGGCGCTTTTAGGAGGCGCACGGGCAGTCGAGGTTTGAGCTAGTGTTCATGATTTTGTAAACCCCGATGCCCAATAAGGCGCCGGGGTTTTTTGTTAACCGCTATATATTCAACAAAGATATGAAAAAGAATCGAATCATCATTTTTGATACGACACTTCGCGATGGCGAACAGTGTCCCGGTGCTTCTATGACGCTACGAGAGAAACTTGAGGTAGCACGTCAACTAGCGCGTCTTAAAGTTGATGTTATTGAGGGCGGTTTTCCTGTGATTAGTGAGGGAGATTTCACTGCAGTCAATACTATCGCTAAAGAAATTAAGGGGCCGACTATTGCGGGTTTGGCCCGATGTGTTCCTAAGGATATTGAAGCTGCGGGTAAGGCAGTGGCTCCTGCTGGTAGCAAGGGGCGTATTCACGTTTTTTTGGCTACTTCTAAGTTGCATCGTGAATTCAAGCTTGGAAAGGCGCAGAGTCAAATCATTAAGCTTGCAGTTGAAGGTGTTAAGCGAGCTCGTAAGCTTGTTGATGACGTTGAGTTTTCTCCCGAAGATGGTTCGAGAACCGAGCCGGATTTTCTTGCAGAGGTTTGTCAAGCTGTGGTGGATGCCGGGGCCACCACGGTTAATATTCCTGATACGGTTGGGTGGGCAGTGCCTGGACAATTTGGTGAACTAATTGGTCATCTTAACTCTTCTGTCCCAGAGTTTAAATCTGGTAAAGCTATTATTAGTGTTCATTGTCATAATGATCTTGGTATGGCGGTTGCTAATTCTTTAGCCGCTATTGAGAATGGAGCGCGTCAAATCGAGTGTACTGTAAATGGAATCGGTGAACGTGCTGGTAATGCTGCACTCGAAGAGTTAGTCATGGCTTTAAAAACTAGAGAGGATTATTATAAGAACCTTAAGTGCGGAATTAAAACTAACGAGATTGTTAAATCGTCTAGACTAGTTTCGCGTATGAGTAGTTTTGTTGTTCAGCGAAACAAAGCGATTGTTGGAGAGAATGCCTTTGCGCATTCTAGTGGCATTCATCAGGATGGGATCATCAAGAAGCGTGAAACTTATGAGATTATGGATCCACAGGATGTTGGCTGGGGTCAGACTGAATTGCCACTGACCAAACATAGTGGAAGGGCTGCTATGGCCATGCGACTTAAACACCTTGGATTCAAGCTTACTGATGATGAAATTATTAATGTGTTTGGTCGTTTCAAGGAAATAGGTGACAAAAAGAAATTTGTTTATGACGACGATCTTAGCGCATTAGTTGATGGTCAGATAACTAAGGTGCCAGAGACCTGGTTAATGGAGTATGTAAACGTTACAAGTGGAAACCAGACTGTGCCAACGGCAACTGTTCGCTTGCGAAAGGCTGCTTCCGGAAGAGCCAAAAAAGATGTAGTTCTAGAGGATGCTGGTGTCGGTGATGGTCCGGTTGATGCTGCCCTTAAGGCAATCGATCGCCTTACAGAAACTCATGGCAGGTTGAAAGATTATGCACTGCGAGGTGTATCTCAAGGCAAGGACGCTCTAGGTGAAGTTAGCCTTAAGGTGGATTTTGGCGATGGAGAACTAATTAACGGAAAAGGTGCTAGTACTGATGTAATTGAGGCTAGCGCAAAGGCATATCTAAATGCTGTTAATCGATACTTAAGCAATAAAAGGCGAAAGAAGACTGCAAAGAAAAAAGCCAAGGGCCAGCCATGATGATTACTTCGCTAAAGCCTTGCTTAATTTCGTTTAAATAGAAACCTATCCGTATGGATCGAAGCTTTGAAGGTTCCATTCTTCGACGAGAACATTTCCAATTTCGTTAATGAATCGGGAAGGCTGTTGAAATGTTTCACCTCCAGATCCGTGCATAAAGCGCATTAATGGATAACTGAGATACAGTTCTGTTTTTGCTCGGGTGACTGCTACATAGAATAATCGCCTTTCTTCTTCTTCACCCTCAGGGCTTTCTATTGCTCTTTTAGATGGAAATAGTCCATCGCATAGCATCATTACAAATACTACTTCAAATTCTAGACCTTTGGCTTGATGGATAGTGGATAAGCGAATTTGTTCGGGATCTGATTGGGTATCACGGTTTGTCTCACTGTCTAAATTACTTAGAAGAGCCAGTTCACTGAGGAATTCTTCTGTTGTTTCATACTGGTCTGCGAAGCCAGCGACCTGTTCGAGATCTTCGAGTCGTGAATAGTAGTTTGGAAACTTGTTTTGAAGATAATCCTCGTAGCCAGCAGCTACCACCAAGCGGATTAGGTGTCCTGGTCCTTTATTTTGTCCATCTTCTAGTTGAGAGACGTTTTCTGCAAATTGTTCCCACTCTGATATGGCTTTTTTGGGAACAGACCTAGTGAGTTCTTGTATTATTTTAGCTAAGTCAGGTTTCAGGGTAATCTCGTCTTCCAATGCAGCTTTGTATAATTTCCATAGTTTATCTGCAGACTTGATTCCTATTCCTGGAAGCATAAGGACAATGCGCTTAAATGCCATTTCGTCTTTCTGATTGGAAACTACTTTAAGGTAGGCGGCTACGTCCTTAATGTGAGATTGTTCGAAAAATCTTATACCGCTTGTGATTGTAAAGGGGATGTTGCGCCGTGTGAATTCAAGCTGTAACTCGAGTGCATGAAAGTGAGATCTGTATAACACTACCATATTTTCTAGAAGTATTCCTTCATCACGTAGTTCAAGTGCCCGCTGGGCAATGAATTCAGCCTGTTGATTGGCATCATTACATGAGACTAGTGCTGGTTTCATCCCGTTTTTTTTCACTGGTGTAAGTTTTTTCTCAAACTGCTGGGGATTTCCAGCGATTACAGCATTTGCACAATTAAGAATTTCTGGAGTACTGCGGTAGTTTGTTTCAATCTTGAAAACTTGTGTGCCTTCGTGACGTTCAGGGAATTCAAGGATATTACGGTAGTTAGCACCTCGCCATGAATAGATACTTTGTGAATCATCGCCTACAGCCATGATATTATGGTGTCGATTTCCAAGTTGATCGATTAATTCACACTGTACTTGATTTGTGTCTTGATATTCATCAACAAGAATAAATTGAAATTTAGTTTGAAAATAATCTCGAGCTTCATTGTTTTCACGAAGCAGTCTTAACCATTGGTTGAGTAGGTCATCGAAGTCCATTACTCCGTTTGATTTTTTGCGCTTTGAGTATGCATCGTGAACCTTGGCAATGTCTTCGGTTAAGTTTTCGAAATAAAAGTATCGTTCTTGCATTACCCTCTTAAGATTCATCCCTGTATTAATTGACATAGATAGAATGTCACATAGCAAGTCTGGCTTTGGAAATCGTGTTGCTTTGGTGTCTATTTCAGCATCAGTGCAGGCCATGCTCATTAGGTCTTTGGCATCCTCACGGTCCATTATAGTAAATGTTGATGGGTATCCAATCACCTCCGCGTTACGTCGTAAAATACGGTGTCCAACCGAGTGGAATGTGCCGCCCCAAAGACTAGATGTATCACCACCGATCAAGTCTTGAACACGTTCCATCATTTCTTTTGCAGCTTTATTAGTGAATGTCAAAAGAAGGATGCGATCAATCGGGATGCCTTGTTCTAGTAGATATGCCACACGATAAGTCAGGGTTCGGGTTTTGCCGGCTCCAGCTCCAGCCAAAACCAAAGCCGGCCCTGGCGTAGCCGTTACAGCGGCAAGTTGCTGGGCGTTTAGTTCCGATTCGTAATCGATATTTAGTTCGATCGATGAACGGAATGGCTTAATATTGTACTCTTTAGGCACGTGCAAATTCAAACGTTCAGGTGCTTTGCCAAACGAGATAAATTGTTAATTGTTTCTTCTGAAATAGTTTACGGTGTTAAGTTTGTGAATGGTGTCCATGGTATATTTCGGAGGATTCCGTAAACAAGCATCATCCCTATAATGGAGAAAATCAGTTTCACGTTACCAAATAAGGAATGAAATTTTTCAGCTCGTTTTATTGCTAGGATGTATCGGCTGTAATCTGTAATTGAGATGGTTAGTAATGCAATTACCCCAGGGTTTAGTCTTAGTGCTTCTAACACATTACCATGAGTTAAATTAAACAAGGCTCGGGTCGAACCGCATCCTGGACATGAATAACCAGTAGCTTTATAGAAAGTACACTTTGGAAAAAATGAATATTCACTTGGATTGAGATAAAAAAGTGCCACGGCCCCGCCAATTGCAATTAATGGTACTCCAAAAGTAATGATAGGACGTGCATGCGGCATTTTTGTAAGACTTTCCAAAATTATCCTGTTAAATCCTGTAATTTACGTTTTGCTAAGCCATCTTCAATGACTGAAGCGGCCATCTCCCATCCTTCCAATGCCGAGTCAGTTTTCGCGGCAACAAATAGTGCGTGCGCAGCATTTAACAATACTGCGTCTCGTCGAGGGCCGCGGTCTTCACCTGAAAGAATTGCCTTAATAGTTGCTGCATTCTCTTTCGCATCTCCTCCTTTAAGATCTTCCAGTGTTGCTGGTTGTAGAGGGAACAATTCCGGTTCATTTGTACTTACTGTGAAACCACGATCCTGATAAAATTCAGCAATGGTATTTTCACCAAGTGTTGATAGTTCATCCATTGCGCCTTCTCCAACACGTCCGTTAACAACCATCCCTCTTCGGATACCAATGGACTGAAGCACTCTGCCAATCGGTTCGCAAAGTTTGTCGTTAGGGACTCCGATTAACTGAGAAGTGGGTCGTGCAGGATTTAAAAGTGGTCCGAGAAAATTAAACACAGTCCTTTGTCCTCGTTCGGCACATAATTTACGCGCTGCCATGATATGCTTGAACGCAGGGTGATAGCCAGGTGCAAATATGAATGCGAACTTATGATCCTTTAGGCTATTGGCGACTTGCTCAGGTGTTAGGTCGGTCGGAATGCCAAGTGCTGCTAAAACGTCTGCGCTGCCAGCCTTGGAGGTTATGGCACGGTTGCCATGCTTGGCAACCGTTACTCCAGTTGCCGCAGCAATGATGGCTACTGTGGTGGAAATGTTAAATGTTCCAAGTTTGTCGCCACCGGTGCCACAAACATCAAGCATTTCACGGTTGCGTGTTTCAGTATCAACAGGTACCGGTAAAGCCTTGTCCCGCAGTTCGTTTGCAAATGCGGCGATTTCCTCTGGAGTCTCACCCTTATTAGCTAGTGCTGTTAGGAAATCAGCTTTAGATTCCGGAGTTAATGCTTCATTTGTCAGTCCTCCAATTGCGTCGTGCACTTGTTCGACGGTAAGTGATTCTCCGTTGCTCAAATGTTTGGTTAAGGCGTCTAACATGTGCGAGATAATACGCGTTATACCGGTGCTTGGCCAAGCGGCATTTTAAATTCTAACATTTCTCCATTTTTCTCTCTCGTTCTTTATACGAAGCCGTGAAAAACTCGTCCAAGCGTGAGCGTAAATGATAAAAAAATAGTTTTGCCTGGTGGGAGTGGCTATATCGGCCATCATTTATCGCGATACTTTGCCGAAAAAGGTTGGAGTGTTGTTGTATTAAGCCGAAGCGAGGGGGAATTGTCTGACCATGTTCGTTATGTTTGGTGGGATGGGGTTAATCTTGATGCTTGGGCTGATGAAATAGATGGAGCAAACGTTGTCGTCAATCTTGCTGGACGCTCTGTTAATTGTCGTTATGGAAAAAAGAATAGAAAACAAATATATGATTCGCGTGACTTTTCTACACAAGTTGTCGGCAAGGCGATTGCTAAGGCTAATCAGCCTCCGAGTTTATGGCTCAATGCTAGTTCGGCGACAATTTATAGGCATTCGTTAGATAGTCCTATGGACGAAACCACTGGTGAGATTGACTTTGTTGAGCCCGGTAATCCAAAGGATAAATGGGAATTTTCAGTGGATGTTGTTAATCGGTGGGAACAGGCACTGTTTAATGCGGATACCCCCGGGACAAGACGTATTGCTATGCGGCTTTCAATGGTATTTGGGACTGGGAAGGGTGGGGTGTATGAAGCTTTTCGAAACATTGCTCGTTTGGGGCTTAGTGGAACGCAGGGTTCAGGTAATCAATTTGTTAGTTGGTTACACATGGAAGATTTTTTGAGGATGATCGATTGGTGTATCGGAAATGAATCTATCAAGGGTCCGATTAATATGTGTGCACCAAAACCATTGCCAAATCGTGAATTCCTGAAAGCTCTGCGTATTGCATGTGGGGCAAAGTTGGGATTGCCTTCCAAATCGTGGATGTTGGAAATAGGGGCATTCTTTATGCGGACAGAAACTGAGTTATTGCTTAAAAGCCGTAAAGTTATTCCAGGAAAGCTCCTTGAATCTGGTTTCAAGTTTACTTATCCGGACTGGCCAGAAGCGGTTCAAGCTATTGAGGCTGTTTGGTCCAATGACAAGAAATAAAGCAAATATATATGAAAGATTTAATTATGAGCCCGAAAGATAAACCATTCATTCTTATAGCACGAGTTAGGGTGTTGCCTGGTAAAGTTGAAGATTATCTCAAAATTGCTGCAGTAGTAGATGCTGAGGTCGAAAAAACAGAACCTGGGATGCTTTTTCATAATTTTGATGCTGATCCTACTGATTCGTTGCAGTTCACATGGACTGAGCTTTATCGGGATGACAATTCACTCATTAAGCATCTTAATAATCCGCCAGTTCAGGATTATGTGCAAAAACACCTTGAATTGGCAGAGAGTATAGAGGTTGAGATATATGGGACACTCGATGATAAGACCATTGAATATTTAACTTTGGCCTGGGGTGAGGCTGGAATCCCATTTAAGTACTTTAAAAGCACTCGGGTAGGTTATGTTCGAGATTCAATTCTCGGATGAGAGTTGAGCATGTTTTTATTTTAGAACTATGAGTTTATTCAGTAATTTTAAATATTTCTTTAATTCGTGAAGAACGATAATCAAAGATTCGTTTCAGCTGTAGGCTTACAACTGGAAACATTATTTCTCCAATCGGAAACATGGGCAGGCGATATTCTACTTTGTCTCTAATGAATACTCCATTTTCTTTTGGTTCGAAAAGATGAGTGTGAACCCATTTTGCATAGGGGCCTTTTAGTTGCTCATCTACAAAAATTTCCTCTGGTTCCCATTTCGAAATAAGCGTCTTCCAGTAGAAATTAAAACCAAATAATCGAATTCTATAATCAATCAGCGTCCCTTTTTGCATAATTATCGGCAAGGGAGTGATAATACTAAAATTCAATTCAGGTGGAGTAATTAGTTCAAGATTTTGTGCATTAGAAAAGAAAGCGAAAACCTCTTCCATTTCCCCATGCACAAAAGTTTCTGTCTTAAGATAATGATTAGGTAATTCCATTATTTGAAGAGCTTCCAATATTGCGCTGAAAATGTAATATTTCTCAACCGATAAGAGGAGATATTGCTTTTAAAACAATAATAACTCTTACGGATGCTCATAAAATAGAGCTTATAAATAGGTTTCTTCCTCGCAAGGTAATATATGGAGATGATTCAGAAGCCTATGACTACGTCCATCCAGATGGTTTGTAATTTAATATTGGTGCACTCGAAAGGACTCGAACCTTCACGCCTTTAGGGGCACAACCACCTCAAGGTTGCGTGTCTACCAATTCCACCACGAGT
>MDTE01046273.1_pt1 | contig 16429 bp, 14 predicted proteins | sample 811231 | NCBI WGS metagenome assembly MDTE01 (sample SAMN05326651, study PRJNA326480) | marine metagenome | isolation source: seawater | place: Indian Ocean: Red Sea | collected 2010
ACGCTGTGGCGCGGCGATGCGGCTTCGTATGCAGGGAAACACTTCGATTTCAAGGACATTACTATGCTACCAGCGCCAAACCAGGCAGACGGCCCCCCTATCTGGTGCGGCGGGCGCCAGGATGCCGCGCTAAGGCGCGCGGGACGCATAGCCGATGGCTACTTATCCTATGTAATTACTCCGGAACGTTTCGAACAGTCACTTGAGACCATTGCCGGCGCCTATGCCGATGCTGGGCGCAACGGTGAAAAGTTCGGTTCCGGGCACCTCCTTTTCCTGCGTCTCGATAAGAATTACGAGACAGCCCTCGACGTCGCCACGCACCACCTTTCAGTACGCTACGCCATGGACTTCCGCGAGCCCGCTAAGAAGTACTGTGCACTGGGATCGGCCGACGACGTTGCCGAAACCATCATTAAGTTCCACGACGCTGGCTGTCGCACCTTCGTGCTCGACCTTATCGGCCCCTACGAGGAACGCAGCGAGCATCTTGAGTCGGTTGCTGAGGAGTTGCTGCCCTTGCTAGCGGCGTATCGAGAGTAGGCTAAAAAAAAAGGCCGGGGCAAAACACCCCGGCCGAGTTCAAGTTCGCTAACTTAAGGGTTAGAAATCCTTGATGAAGAACAGCACGCTGACGACCGCAAGCAACCACACAGCGACATGAACCTCACCTGCTTTGCCAGTGAGCGCCTTGATCACGACGTAGGCGGTGAAGCCCATGGCGATACCGTAGGCTATGCTGAAGGTGAAGGGCATGACTACCGCAGCCAGGATCGCCGGGCCGTAGTCGCTCATATCCTCCCAATCTAGGTCCTTGAGGTTCTTGGCGAAGAAGATAGCAACGAATACCAAGGCCGGCGCAGTTGCCCAGCCCGGTATGGTTTTTGCCAGCGGCGCCAGGAACAAGCATAAGAGGAATAGCACCGCTGTAGTAATCGCGGTGAGCCCGGTACGCCCGCCCTCCTTAATGCCAGCACCGCTTTCAATGTAGCTGGTGGTCGAACTGGTCCCAAGCAGCGCTCCAGCTGTAGTTGCAGCACCGTCGGAAATCACGGCACGGCCGATATCCTGAACCTTGCCATCTTCGTCCACCTTACCAGCCATATTGGCCACTGAGGTAAGCGTTCCAGCCGTATCAAAGAAGTCAACAAACAGGAATGTGAGTATGACCACGATTAGCCCGAGCTCGAACACGGTTGCAAGATCGAGGACGAAGAAGGTTGGCGCCAAGCTTGGCGGCAACCAATCACCACCGCCCCACGTCGCATCGCCCGTGAACAGGCCAATGACCGTGACCGCCAAGATGCCGATGATAATCGCGCCAGGCACCTTACGCGCGTCGAGCACCATCATGACGATGAAGCCGAGGATCGCAAGCGCCGCCGTCGAAGTGGTCAAGTCTCCAACCGTCACCAGCGTTGCCGGATGATCTACTATGATGCCGGCATTTTTCAGGCCAATGATGGCTAAGAATAAGCCGATCCCGGCTCCTACCCCTAATCGCAGGCTTTTGGGCATGGCCTCAATGATCCATTGCCGGACCTTGGTAAAACTTAGGATCAAGAACAGGATGCCGGAGCAGAACACCGCACCGAGCGCAACCTGCCAGGTGTGGCCCATGCCGAGCACCACTCCGTAGGTAAAGAAGGCGTTGAGGCCCATGCCGGGCGCCATGGCGACCGGCCAGTTGGCCCATAGCCCCATGATTGTTGTGCCGATCACTGCCGCTAGAATTGTCGCAGTAAATACGGCGCCGAAATCCATACCGGCATCTTTGAGGATCAGCGGATTGACAATGATGATGTAGGCCATCGTCAAGAACGTGGCGATTCCAGCAATAATCTCTTGCCGGACCGTAGTGCCGCGCTCCTCAAGCTTAAATTGACGATTAAGGAATTCCAATGAACGACTCCCCCTGAAGTATTCTAATGATCACACTGGATAAGGAAACGCTTGCAGCAAAGCGAAGCGGATAGATGACCGAGCGCTTTTTGGCGGATTGACAGCCTTGCAAAAATAGGTGATCTGCACAATGTTTCCTCAGCCTTTCTTGAGCAAACCCGGTCACTGCAGTGGTGGTGAGGAACAATCTTAACCAATTATTATGGTTTTGCGAACAATATATTGGGGTAAGCGATAGACACCGCACTACATTTAGATAAGCGAAATCGGACTGTTTACGCAAATCCGTCGTTTAATAGCGCTGAGAGCTCTTCCCCGTTCTTGCCCGCAAGGCCAAGATTCTCAAAGGTGCGGCCCTCCAACCGCAAATCCCTACCGGCCACAGCTGAGGCCATCGCCAATAAGCCGGAAGCGACCGGGCAACTAACGCCACACCAGTCTGCTACCGAAACCAAGAGGGCAAGGCCATAGAACACGTCCTCGGTCATATAACGGTGGGACTCAAGATCGATGGTCTCGCGCCAATCACCGCTTTCGGTGAGCTTGGCGTGAGCTTCACGCCCATACATCCACTCGTCGCCATCCTTGACGTAGTGGTCTGCGAGCGGAAAGTGCGGTGCGCCATAACCGAGCGCTTCGCGGACCGTGATACGCTCTGCATCCAATGCTGAGGTCACACGACGAATGCTGGGCTGGGTACCTTCGTTGTGGATATCCCAGCGGTTGAAATGTTCAAGCGGACCGGCATTCATCAGAATAAGCGGTGTATGGATAATAGGGCCCGCATTCATCAGTGCCCCGCTCAGGGCGTTGTCTATGCCCTCGACGGCAGGATACGCGCAGCCAATGACCGGAAGAGCTTGGTCGGCAAGCCGCGCCGGAAACACTCCGGTGGGCAGCCGGGTGGCTCTCACAGCAATGGCGACCTCTGCCGGCCCATGCTTGCGGGCAAGGTAAGGCAGGGTTCCGGTCTCGGCAAAAATAAGATCGTCGACCGGGGTAGCAGCGCGCACACCGTGCGCCATCGTGTAGCTACCAAACGACCCAGGCGGTAAGAACACCACTTGGCCAGCTGAAATGTGTGGTGCGATTGCCTGGGCGATGTCGTCTTGAGCAAAGGCGGGACAGGGAATAACAATGAGTTCCGCGCCGCGAACGACCTCACCAATATCGTCGCTGGCAAGGGCAAGTTTGACCGCACGGCTACCACTCGCATCGGTCAGTGTAATCTCACCGCTGTCCCGTACCGGTGCGAAGGCATCCCGATTGCGGCGCCACAGCCGGACCTCCTGACCCTGGTCTGCAAGATCCGCCGCGGCAGCGTAAGCACCGTTGCCACCCCCTAGAACGGCAACTCGGCTCATGTCATTACCTCAGCGGCCGCGGCGAAGTGCACCTGCCGCCCGATCATTTTTTCGGCCAGGTGCGACATTGTGGCCCGCCGGCTACCAGCTGCGAGCATAAGTCGCTTAGAAATATAGGGTGCATTTGTCGACATTGTCTGATTTCTGACCGAAAAAAGGGGGTACGAGGGTACCCCACGCGGCCTTTCCAAGTTGGATGCTGGATCGCTACGGCTCTCGGAAGGCCTCACCGGGATTTTCTGCGACGAATTTTCACGCGCCATCAACATAGTCACACCACATCAGATTTCTCGGCGCCACCGACCTGCTGTAACCCTAAGGCTCGCGATTTGAGGGTTCACCGGACATTATGGCGCTATTGGGAGGAGCAAAGCACATGGATATCAACCCCGCCGACCTCGACAGCGCTGAGTGCTACCGCCTACTGGTGGGCATCGTCGTGCCGCGGCCGATTGCTTGGGTCACGAGCATGGACGCGGAGGGCCGAATCAACGCAGCGCCGTTCAGCTGCTACACTTTCGTATGTAAAGCACCCCCGATGGTAGCGATCGTGGTCGGCCATCGCGATCAGAAGCTAAAGGACACATCGAAAAACATCCACGATGGCAGTGACTTCGTGGTCAATGTGGTGACCGAGAACATCGCCGAATCGATGCACGAAACCTCGGCAGACTACCCCCCCCATATAAGCGAGGTGGAAGCAATCGGTCTCGAACTGGTTCCAAGCAAGATGATAAAGACGCCGGGAATTGCGATCTCACCAATACACATGGAATGTCAGCTACACCGCATCGAGGTGTTCGGGCATGAAAACGAAGAACTGATCGTCGGCGAGGTGGTGCACTTTAACGTCGCCGATGACTTGATCTCCGACAAGCGCATCAAGATCAACGAATACCATCCGCTGGCACGGCTCGGCGGCCCCAACTACGCCAAGCTCGGAGAGCATATGCAAATGACGTTTTCGTCGGAGTTCGGCGGGAGGCTAAATAAGCGTAGTACCTAGAAAGCTTCCAAGTAGGAGAGCTATGTGAACGATGGACCAAGCGCACCAGCCATCGCCGATCTCGTGGTGCGGGGTTGCGACGCGGTGTGCCTCGACGTCCGCGACACCGTATTGCGCGACGCTGCGATCGCTGCCCGCGAGGTCATAGAGGCGCCGGGCCACATCGCCATGCCGGGTCTGATCGACGGCCATGTTCACACTGCGCAGCAGTTACTACGCGGACACATTGCAGCACTGGCTAGGCGGAGGTTGCTTAAAATCCCAATCTGGAAGAACTACCTTATCCCTTTCGAAGCAGTGCTCGAACCGGAAGACGTCTACCTCAGCGGGCTAGCGTGCTACGCCAACATGATCATGGTAGGCACTACCTGTTTCGCCGAGGCTGGCGGACCGCACCCGGACGAGATGGGCCGCGCCGCGCTCGACGTGGGAATCCGGGGGTGCGTGTCACTCAATACGGCTGATCAGGGGCTGGGAATTCCACCCGCGATGATGATGACGACAGACGCTGCGCTCGCCGCCAACGTCGACCTGGTCGGGCGTTGGCCAGCACAGGACCAGGACCGAGTTCAGGCGTGGTTGTCGCTGCGCCAGATCATGGTCTGTAGCCCCGAGCTAATTCGCGATATGGCGTGGGCCGCACGCGAGCTCGATACAAAGGTCCATACACACCTGTGCGAAGGGACTTACGAAATCGACTATGCACTCGAACACTTTGGCCAGCGGCCGCCGGAGTTCATGCTCGACATCGGAGCCTTCGATCGCCATGTCCACTGCGCGCACTCGGTCATACTGACCAACGAGGACATCGATCTCTACACCCGAAATCAGCCGTCAGCCTGTCATTGTGCCTTTAACAACTACCACATCGGCTGGCCACAGCTGCTGATGATGTGGCGGCGCGGGCTCGACGTAGCGCTCGGGACCGACGGCACCGCCGCCTGGGGATCGCTGGACATCTTCCAGGTCGCCCATGCCGCACGTATCGGCCTGCAGCTGGTGGCAGGAACCCCAATGCATCACCGCACCGTCACCGATGGCGAAGAGCTGATTCACCTGGCGGCCAACGGCGGCGCGCGCGCTAGCGTTGGGCCATGAGATCGGCAGCCTCGAAGCTGGAAAGAAAGCCGACATTGTTTTGGTCACGGCCGACGACATCGGCCAGCTGCCGCTCACTGACCCATTATTCACGGTCGGCAATACGGTAGTCGGGCGCGACGTTCAGACTGTGATTGTTGACGGCCGAGTGGTGATGCGCAACCGCGCACTCGAGACAATCGACGTCGCCGAGATACGGCGTAAACTTGACGCACGAATGCCGATCCTGCTCGAACGTTTTAAGGCGATGATCCGCTGAGAGAGGGGATCAGCTCTTCAGGGTGAGCGCCTGACCGAGAAGAAAGTAGTCTATACTGCTGCCGGCCCTGTCAGCTCCGCGTACCGTCGTTTCGTTTGATGTCAGATATAAAAACGCCAATCTATTCCGAGATCACTGCCGCTGCCAAGCGCGCCAAGCTATTGGTGCGCGGTGGCTTTCATCCCATCTCGGACGATGCCGTTCCACCTCTGGCCGGGGGCCGACCCGCCCGCACAGTGCTTCTCCTGGGTAATTCAGGGCCCCATCTCTGGTCATCAGCTAGCACGAGATTGATGGCTGACCGCGCGTCGGACCCCCTCGACAGCTGGACCGAGGCAACAGTCAGCGCAATTGCCGAAGCTTACGGTGCTGACCCCCTGTTCCCGTTTAGTGGCCCTCCCTTTTTGCCGTTTCTTCGCTGGGCCCAGCGCGCGGAACCCGTGGCGCCGTCGGCGATCGGCATCCTGATCCATCCACGTTATGGGCTTTGGCATGCCTATCGTGCGGCTCTAGCATTCGCTGATCGACTTACGCTACCGCCGCGCGAGGACGAGGCTCACCCATGTGACAGTTGTGTCGAGCAGCCGTGCCTGTCGACGTGCCCTGTCGGTGCATTCTCTACTGATGGCTACGACGTCGACACCTGCGCCGCACACATAGGCAGTCCGGCCGGTCGCGCGTGTCTCGAGACTGGGTGTATTGCCCGCCATGCCTGCCCGATCGGTCGCGAATACGTCTACGCGCCGGATCAGGCCAGGTTTCACATGGCTGCGTTTCTTGCCGCGCGTGACCGCTAGACCCGGTCAGCCGTCCAGTGGATCGAGATGCAGGTCGCTGGGGGCTTCCCCCGCCTGGTATCGCCGCCAAATCCGGCGATAAGCGATCTCAAGATTGTGTGCTAACTGTTGTGGGTCGAACAGGGGTTCGCTCAGCCGCTTAGCGTCGAGCTCGGCCCGAATTTGAGCCCGCCTTTCAGAATCGTTGGCAAGGTCCAGAGCTAGTGACTCATAGGTTTCGAGGTCGCTGGCGATCAATTGCGGCATGTCAATCGCTGACAGCATCGAGGTGCCCGTACGCATCGAGTGCGAGGGCCCAGCGACGGTGATTACCGGAACACCGCTCCACAGGGCGTCGACCGTGGTGACGCCACCAACGTGGAAGCGGGTGTCGAGCACGAGGTCCGCCAGACAATGACGAGCCAAGTGTTCGGGTCGATCGAGACGTTCTGCGAAAACCAGTCGCTCCGGATCAACCGAGTAGGATATCGCTGCGTCTCGCAGGTTCCGGGTAGCGGTTGACGATCCTTCACGTAGCCACAACACGCTGCCAGGTACGCGTTCAAGTAGGCGCATCCACACTGCAAAAATTGTCGGATCAATCTTGTAATGAGCATTAAAGCAAGCGAACACAACTGCCTCTTCAGGCAATCCACACTGCCCTCGCGAATAACGCGTCGTTGCCACTTCGGCGGGCGTCGCTGCCATGAAGCTGTGTGGCAGGTAGATCAGTGACTCGCTGCAATACGGCGCCAGCGATGCAGGCGTGTGCACCCGGTCAGTGACTAGGTAATCGATGAAATCGGCGCCCAGCGTTGCCCCGTAGCCGAGATAGTGCACCTGAACCGGCGCGGGTCTTAGCGCGAAGAGATCGAGGGCAGAATCGCGGGTGTGACCAGCAAGGTCGATTAGGATATCGATACGATCCTCTCGGATTCGTTCGACTGATTCAGCGAACGAGAACTGTGCGAGGTCGACGAAACCGTCGAATTCGCGCTCGTAGGATGCAAATGAAAGATCGGGCCTCGGGCTCACGGAGTAACCGAACCAAACGAAGTCCTCGTGGCTGTGTGCGCTGAGCAAACCTTGGAACACCATGCCCAGGCTGTGCTCGCGAAAATCCGGCGAAACGTAACCGATGCGGATGGGACCGCTTTCCGAGCGTGGCGTGATAGGCGGTGGCGGAAGTGCTAACCCCTTCATCGCCTGCTCAATTTCCCCTGAAACTGCACGCGCAACCGCGAGCCTGAGTTCCGGGCTGGCCGGCGTACCCGCAATTCCAAAGGGTGGCGCCGAAACCGTTTCGCCGTTGGCTTGCCGGCGCTTTAAACTATCGAGCGCCTTTTGGAGGACAGCGTCAAGATCATTCCAATCGCAGAGATACATAAGTGCGTGAGCGAGAAATGGCAGCACTTGTTCTGCACCCGTGTCGATCTCCAGAACTCTCCGGAATGCTTCTTCGGATTCCCTGTGACGCCCAAGGGTCTGGTAGATGTGGCCAAGGTTGGCATGGGGTTCCGGCCGGTCGGGCGCTAGGTCAGCGGCGGCACGGTAAAACTCGACAGCTTCTTCATGTCGCCCAAGAGCCATAGTTGATATCGCGAGGTTAGTGACCGCTTGCAGATAACCCTCACGCAATTCCAGCGCCCGCCTAAACGCGGTGATGGCCTGGTCGTGGCGGGCCGCCCGCTGATAGACTAGGCCGAGCGCGTTGTGCCCAGCTGCATCGTCTGGATGTGCTTCCAGATAGGCAACGATCTCGTTTTCAGCAAGCTCATGGTCGCCGATTTCTATCCGAAGCTGGGCACGATTGAGCCAGGCAGCAGGGAGTGACGGGTCGTGTTTCAGCGCCGTGGTATAATCCGCCATCGCCACCTCGTACTCATCGAGGACATCGTGAAGATTACCCAGGCTGTTCCAAGCGGCTGCGAAGTCAGGTCGCAAGTCCAACGCACGCGACAGTGCATCAGCCGCTTCGGCGACACGGCCTAGAGCGAGGAGAGCATTTCCGAGATTGTTGTGGATTTCAGCAATATCCGGCGTTACTTCGGAGGCAAGCCTGTAATACTCGACTGCGGTATGGTTGGCACCGCGAGTTTGAGCAATGGTTCCTAGATAGAATGCGACTTCCGCGTCGGTACGGTTGCACGCAAGCGCTGCGCTTAGAAGGCGTTCGGCTTCGGCGAGATCCCCACCGTTGAGTTCGAGCATACCGGCACATTTGAGTGCGAGGGGTTCGTCCGGAGCGAGATACAGAGCTCGTCGAGCGTAATCGAATGCCTCTTCCATCGCCCCTTCGGCGGCTAGAAGGTTAGCTAGATTAATCAGGGTCTGGGAATGATTGGGTGCAGCAGCAAGGATTTGCTGATAGGCGGCTTTGGCGGCCGCCAGGTCGGCGGCCTCATGCAGAGCAAGTGCCGCCAAAAAACGAGCCTCGACGTCTTCAGTCAAGTGTGAAACTTAGCCACAAAGGCACTCCAAGGACTCCTTGGTGAACGCCGCTTCTACCCCCGCCTTATCCAACAATGTGGTAAATGAAGGTACTACCGGCCACCGCAACCCGGGACCTTGCAGATGCCCCGCGTCACAACATTTTAAAACGGGACGAAAGGGAAATGAATCTTGATCTGACAACACAGTACTACGGAAATGAACTCGGGCTGTGGATCGTTGCAGCGGCCTTAGGTATCGCTGTCTTGGTTGCGCTCTATATCATCCGACGTGCGATCGGACGTCGTCTCCACAGCGTCGACGTAGATCTCCGCAACGATTGGGCTGAAGCAGTTTACATTAGCGTAATACGTGGCGGCACTTGGCTCCCGATCATTCTGGTGAGCGCGATCTATGCTGCCACTTATGTGCTTGACCTCACGCGTGCGCTCGACATGCTGGTCGATCGCGTCATCGTTATGGCGCTGCTCCTGCAGGCGGCATTATGGGGCACCCGCTTCGTCTCCGTCGCTATCGCCGAGTACACGCGAAAACGTCGTGCGACCGATCCATCGAGCGCATCGGGAATCCACATCGTCAGTGTGGTTGCCCGTGGCGGGCTATGGGCGGTCGTAGCTCTCCTTATCCTCGACAATCTGGGCATCGACATCACAGCTCTGGTTGCTGGGTTGGGGATTGGCGGCATAGCCGTCGCTCTGGCAGCTCAGAATATTCTCGGCGATTTATTCTCTTCCCTCTCGATCGTTCTCGACAAGCCTTTCGAAGCCGGCGACTTCATTATCTTCGGTGCCGAGATGGGAACCATTGAACGTATAGGCATCAAGACCACGCGCGTGCGGAGCCTGACTGGTGAAGAGATCGTCGTGTCAAACTCCGATCTACTATCTGCGCGCATCCGCAACTACCGCCGTATGGACGAGCGGCGCGGTCAGTTCCTGTTGGGCGTCGAATATGGCACATCGGCCGACAAGCTCGAGCGAATTCCGCAGATCGTTTGCAAGATCATCGACCAACACCCCAACGCTCGCTTCGACCGGTCACACTTCAAGGAGTACGGCGATTTTTCCCTCAACTTCGAAACCGTCTACTACGTTAAAAGCAGCGAATATCAGGTCTACGCCGACACAGCGCAGGACATCAACTTGGCTATCTACCGCGCCTTCGCCGAAGAAGGAATTGAGTTTGCCTTCCCGACCCAGACGTTGCATGTGATTAAGCAAGCCGACGAGCCGCAGGCGTCCTAACTAGCAAGTGCGGCATTCAGTTATGGGGAGTTAAATATGGCCGCTAACGCAGGTTCTCTGCGATCCGCCCGTCAGTTCGGTGTGATTAACTGGCTTGGCGTCTACACACTCTACGCCAAGGAAGTGCAGCGTTATCTCAAAATTGTCGGCCAGACCGTGTTTGCTCCGGTAGTCACGAGCCTTTTGTTTCTCGCTGTATTCTCGTTGGCACTTGGACGTGGGGCAGAGGTCGTGTCGGGCACGCCATACCTGGTATTCTTGACTCCCGGACTAATCGTGATGGCAGTGATGCAGAACGCCTTCGCCAATACTTCATCTTCGATAATCGTCGCCAAGATTCAGGGAACGGTTGTCGACGTGCTGATGCCACCGCTGAGCCCAGGCGAGTTAACTTTTGCCTTTTCCATGAGCAGCGCGACTCGCGGATTGATGGTGGCGATCGCAGTTTTTTTAGGCATGATTATTTTCGTTCCGCTCGAATTTCACGATTTCGGTGCGGTGGTGTTCTTTACAGTCGCTGCTGCAATGTTGATGTCCCTCGTCGGCTTAATTGTCGGCATCTGGGCTGAGAAATTCGATAACATCGCCTTCATTACCAATTTCGTGATCATGCCTCTATCGTTCTTGTCAGGAACTTTCTACTCAATCGACCGATTACCCGAGATTTGGCAAAAGGTGCTTCACTTTAACCCTTTCTTCTATTTGATCGACGGCCTTCGCTACGGCTTCATTGGCCACGCAGAGAGTTCGCTTTGGGTTGGCGTCATCAGCTTGACCACACTTAACGCTATTTTGTGGGCTACGAGTTACGTACTTTTCTTACGCGGGTACAAACTCAAGGCTTGAGCTGCGGCAGCGTTGCCGGCAAACGGCGTACCCGAAATTGACGCCTTATACGACGGTCAGCATACTGCATCGCCTCCGTCGAAGTTTACGTATGATTGAACGGTGAGAGCGCCATGACCTCGCCAGTGATGCCTACCTATGCACGCGCTGAAGTCGCCTTCGAGAAGGGCGAAGGCCCCTATCTCATGAGCGATAGCGGCGAGCGATATCTCGACTTCAGTTCTGGTATAGCCGTTACCTCATTGGGGCATGCCCACCCACACCTGGTTGATGCGGTCAAGCAGCAAGCAGAAAAACTGTGGCACACATCAAACCTCTATCGCATTCCCGGTCAGGAGCGCCTTGCCGAACGTCTCGTCGCCAACACCTTCGCTGATACTGTTTTCTTCGGGAACTCGGGAGCAGAGGCGCTGGAATGCACCATAAAGGTTGCACGCAAGTATCAGCATATGTCCGGGGCATCCAAACGCTATCGAATCCTTACATTTGAAGGTGCATTCCACGGTCGGACGCTGGCTACACTCGCCGCTGGCGGTCAGAAGAGGCACCTTGAAGGGTTCGGCCCCGTCGTCGACGGTTTCGATCAGGTCCCTTGGGGCGATGCCGATGCCGCACGCGGGGCCATTGGTGAGCAGACGGCCGCCATCTTAGTCGAGCCCATTCAGGGCGAAGGCGGTGTCCGTATGCCGGTGGCGAACTTCCTGGGCAACCTGAGGAAATTGGCCGACGAAACCGGTGTCCTGCTGCTGCTCGACGAGGTGCAAACGGGCATGGGCCGCACCGGCAAGCTGCTGGCACATGAGAATTTTGGGATAGTGCCCGATGTTGCCGCGATAGCCAAAGCGCTGGGCGGCGGATTTCCTATCGGCGCCTGTCTCGCCACTTCGGACGCTGCCCGGGGCATGATGGCCGGAAGCCATGGTTCAACCTTTGGCGGCAACCCCCTCGGGGTTGCCGCCGCAAACTCAGTGCTCGACGTAATGCTAGCTCGCGGGTTCTTCGAGCATGTCGAATCGATGCACCATTTCCTGATGGCCGGCATTGAAGAAATCGCCCACCGCTACCAGGGAGTCATCGGCGATGTGCGAGGCCTCGGCCTACTAATTGGCATCCGTTGCATCGGTGACAACACGGACTTGGTCGAAGCCCTCCGTGATCGCAACCTGTTGACAGTTCCGGCTGGCGACAATGTTGTGCGATTCCTGCCACCGCTCATTATAGAAGAACGACATGTCGACGAGGCGCTCGAAAAGCTCAGTGATGCCTGCGCGGAGTTGGCCAAGCAATGAACGCGCCGCGCCATTTCCTTGATCTCGACGCGCTAAAAACGGAAGCGCTTCGGCACATCCTTAAACGCGCAACGCATCTAAAAGCACTCTACAAACATGATGGCCCGCGGCCCTTGGACGGACGCGTTCTGGCGCTGATCTTTGAATCACCCTCGACGCGGACGCGAGTGTCTTTCGATGTTGCCATGCGTCAGCTCGGCGGCCAGACGATCTTGCTGCAAGGCGATGAGATGCAACTCGGCCGCGGGGAGACTGTTGCCGATACTGCGCGCGTCCTCACTCGCTACGTAGATGCCATCATGATCCGATCCAAACGCCACGACATACTGCTAGAACTTGCCGAGCATGCTGACGTACCGGTCATCAACGGTCTTACTGATAAGACCCATCCATGCCAGCTGATGGCAGATATTCTCACGTTCGAGGAACATCGCGGGCCAATCGCAGGTAAGACGGTGGCCTGGAGCGGGGATGGCAATAACGTTGCGACCTCTTGGATTCACGCCGCGGTTCGTTTCGATTTCGAGTTACGCATCGCATGTCCGGAAACGTTGAGGCCGCCGCAGACTGCAGTCGATTGGGCACACGCGGAAGGCGGCAATGTCGCGGTGGTCACTGAACCTGAGGACGCCGTTGCAGGAGCCGATTGCGTCGTTACCGATGCTTGGGTGTCAATGCGAGACGATCCGCGGGCAGATCGCCAGAACTTATTGGCCCGCTACCAGGTCGACGAGCGGCTTATGAAGTTGGCCAACGATCGCGCCGTGTTTATGCACTGCCTACCCGCACACCGCGGTGAAGAGGTCTCCGCAAACGTCATTGACGGCCCCCAATCGATCGTGTGGGACGAAGCGGAAAATCGCCTTCATGCTCAGAAAGCAATTCTCGCCTGGTGTTTAGACACGTGAGTGCCGGCGGTGACTTTATCGTCGGACGTGACGATTTCACGCTGCCGTTCCAGGTCGATGCTCTCGATCTACGCGGACGCGTTGTTCGCCTGGGTCCCGCGATCGCCGGCCTCCTTTCAACGCACGATTACCCTGACCCGGTTGCGACCCTGATCGGTGAACTCGTCGTCGCGACCGCATTATTGGCAGGCGGGCTTAAGTTTGATGGCATTATGACCGCGCAAGTCCAAAGCGATGGACCGATCAGCCTCATCGTGGTCGATTTTAAGACCCCCGGGCAATTGCGTGCCTATGCCCGTTTTGATGAAGAGGCAGTTAACAATGCACGCCGGGTGGCCGAGCACTATAGCAACCCGGTCCAGTGCTACCTCGGGCGTGGCAACCTTGCGGTAACAGTGGATCAGGGCCGAGAAACAGAACGCTATCAGGGAATGGTCAAACTGACCGGCAAAACGGTTCTTGATTGCATCCATCACTACCTAGAACAGTCGGAGCAGCACAACGTACTTCTGCAAATCGCCGTGAAAAAGCCAAATCTAGAGATTGGCGATTCGGGTTGGCGGGCCGGGGGCCTCATGGTGCAACACATGCCTGGGCTCTTGGCTGGGCGGCTGCAGGACGAACGCATCTCCGACGAACGCATCGATCTGTGGAATCGTGCCGCAGCCTTAGCCTCCAGCACACACTCAGAAGAACTGGTCGACCCCGAGTTGAGCCCCGACAATTTGCTGTGGCGCCTGTTCCACCTTGAGGGGGTTCGGGTATTTCCCCCCGCCACGCTCGAAAACAGATGTCGCTGCAGCCATGAGCGAATCCTCGGCGTGTTGACGTCGTTCCCGGTCAGTGAACTCGAAGCGATGGTGCTCGACGATCAGATAAAGGTCACCTGCGAGTTCTGCAATAGCCGCTACGATTTCGATCCCACCGAACTTAATATGCCTGCGGAGCAGGCTTGATCGATGTTGTCGCAGCGGCCGGCGCGGGAAGCTATGATCTTGCTATGTTGAAGACAACCCTAACAACGCAACGCTCATTACTGCTGTTCGTGGCCGCGTTGCTGATGGCGGGTGTGGTTACGGGTTGCGAAACACCTGCACCAGCACCGCAAAAACCGGAGCTCAGCTACGCGCATCTCGGTGCCATCCGCCTCGACGTTGCCAAAATCGAGGTCGTCGACGAATACTTGCCGCCCCTCCTACCACCCAACGTCGAGCATGAGTTTCCGATCTCACCGGCTGAAGCTCTACAGCAGTGGGCCAGAGATCGGCTGCAGGCGGTCGGGAAGGAGCGCACGGGGCGTTTCATCATCCGCAACGCCGCTGTGAAAGAAGTTGCACTGAAGAAGAAGGGAGGGCTGCGCGGCCTGTTCACCAAGGATCAGTCCGAGCGGTATGACGGGCGAATCACCGTTCAGTTAGAGATTAGGTCCAATCGCGGGTTCCGTGATGCCTTCGTCGAAGCGATGGCAGAGGAGTCGCGAACCGTGCCTGAAGACATTAGCCTAGTCGAGCGCGAGCGGGTGTTCCTGCAAATAACCGAAGAACTTATCGTCATCCTTAACGCGGAAATAGAAAAGCAGATCGCCGCACACCTTTCCTCCTATCGGATCCCCTAAAACGATTTCGACGTGCCGCTTCCGCGTGACCGAATCAAGCCTGCACGAGCAACAACTGGGGATTGCAGGTTACTCTCGTCACCCCCATATTAATCCTGCAAATCTGTATTTTTTCTTATGACCGAATGCACACCCTCTAGGGGTACTCGGACCCTCGAGTCCAACGACGTTGATTAGCAAGATCACACCTTATGATTCTTTCGCGGCGCATCTTTCTTCCGTTTGTTATCGTTGCAGCAGCGGTTGTTATCGCCGGGTCCTTGTGGGCAACGCGTCCGGAAATTGAAAGCCAGCCCTCGCGTGAGCGGGTTTGGCCAGTAGCGGCCGTCGAGGTTACCCACGGCGATGCTCGGCCGGTATTGAGTGTCTACGGCGAAGTTGTCGCCGGGCGCGAAGTGGAGTTGCGGGCCCTGGTCGCTGGCATCGTTACCGGCACTAGCACCAACCTAGTGGAAGGTGGTGTGGTCAAGGAGGGTGAGTTAATACTCGCCATCGATGAGTTTGACTACCGGACCGGGCTCGATGAAAAACAAGCTTTGCTGCGCGAGGCTCGTGCCAAGCTCGTAGAGATCGAAGCCCGCCACCGTGGGCACCTTGAATCGATCGATTGGGAGCGGCAAGAGCTAAACTTGCTACAGCGAGATTACGACCGCACTCAGGCGCTCCGTGCAAAAGGAGCTGTTTCGGAGAAGTTCCTAGATAACGCGCGTATGGCACTATTTACCCAACGAAGGGTAGTTGTTAACGACGAAACCAATATCGCGACCGAAACCGCGCGTATCGAGCAGCAACGCTCTATCATCAAGCGGCTTGAAGTGCAGGTGTACCAAGCCAAGCGTGATCTCAAGGAAACGAAATTGAATGCGCCGTTCGACGGTTTCCTGCATTCCATAGCCGCCGCTAAGGGAAAAAGGTTGGGTGTCAATGACCGCGTAGCGACCCTGGTCGACGCGGGCAGGCTAGACGTCCGTGTTCATCTTTCGAACCAGCAGTTTGGTCGTCTGATTGGTGGCGAAGACCGACTGGAAGGACGCTCCGTAGAGGTGACCTGGCAGGTCGGCGAACACCGCAATGAATATTTCGCGCGGGTTGAGCGTATAGGCGCTCGCATAGAAGCGACCAGCGGCGGCGTCGAGCTCTATGCCCGCATCGGGGCGAGTAGCATCGCCAGCCGCTTGCGCCCTGGAGCCTTTGTCGGCGTGCGCCTACCCGAACAACACTACGCCGACATTGTGCGCCTTCCGGAAACCGCGCTACACGGTGAAACCGTCTACGTCATCGTCAACCAGAGATTGGAAGCACGAACGGTCGAACTCATCGCAAAGGAAGGTACTTCGGTGCTGCTGCGCGGCGAGCTCCGTGACGCTGATCAAGTCGTCACCACTCGCTTCCCGGAAATTGCTCCTGGGCTCAAAGTCGAAGTGCGTTAAATATGCAGTCCGGGGGCATCATTAATTTATTCGTCCGCCATCGCAATGCCTCGAATCTGTTGATGGCCGGGATGATCATTGCGGGTCTGTTCGCGTTGAGCCGCCTTAACACCCAATTTTTTCCCACCATAGGCATCGACTTTGTCAGCGTTGTCGTTGTGTGGTCGGGGGCTAGTGCTGCGGACGTTGAGGACAACATCGTCAGCGCGGCAGATCGGGAGGTGCGCCACCTGGATTCAGT
>MDTE01052932.1_pt1 | contig 16429 bp, 13 predicted proteins | sample 811231 | NCBI WGS metagenome assembly MDTE01 (sample SAMN05326651, study PRJNA326480) | marine metagenome | isolation source: seawater | place: Indian Ocean: Red Sea | collected 2010
ATTGTCATTAGGAAATCTGAAAATCGCATTGATTCTAATACAAAAAATCCTTGACAAGAGAATCGAGTTCTTGCCATTTTTGCGCGGCTTCGGTTTCAACTCCCTGGAATCCTCCAAGGAATCCGCGTCGGGGGTCATGGTGGGAGCAATGTTTCGGTAATGGCCAGAAAACAATCGGCGCCTCGAATCTGGCGTGACAGCGAACGCCTCGCTGGTCAAGGTGAGGGTAGATTCACGGCCTACGGGATCATCCTCGGGTTGGGTGTCTTTATGGCCCTCGCGACGGCACTGGATTTGCCGGCTTTCGGAAATGCGAACGGTCGGGCACTCGAGCTGGTGTCGGTTCCAGACAAGGCTGCCACCGCACCGCTTGGCCCTGTTACCACAACAGATATTGAAGCCCAGGAGGGATCCGAACCAGAACTGGCGATCTCGCCTCCTGCACAGGCCGAACCGGTCATCGACGAACGGCATCTCACGGTGCGGCGCGGCGACACACTGATGCGGGTATTGCGCCGAGCAGGCGCAAAACGTGAGGAAGCCCACACAGCGATTGGGGCCCTTAAATCGATCTTTGATCCTCGTAGACTCAAGGTGGGTCAGAAATTGACTGCGGCATTCCGCCCCGAGCCAGAATCGGATGGCAATGCGGCCAAGGGCGATGCGCTTGTCGCGGTGATCGTGACCCTGGATGTCGAGCGCAGCGTATCCGCCGTCCGCACTGAAGACGGTTTTGAGGCCCAGGAAATTGTGCAATCCCTGGAGCCCTCATTTGTCCGGGGCGCAGATCGAATCGACGACAGTCTGTTCGTCTCGGCCCGTCGCACGGGTGTTCCGGCTCGCGTCATCATGGACCTCATCCGGATGTTCAGCTGGGATGTCGATTTCCAGCGTGAGATCCGGCATGGCGACCGCTTCGAGATCCTGTTCGAGTCGTTCAAAGACGAAGACGGACGCGCCGTAAAGAATGGCGATATTCTATATGCTTCCCTCGCGTTGAGCGGCGAGGACCTCCAGCTTTATCGATTCGCGACCGAGGACGGCGCCGTCGACTACTACGATGCCAAGGGCCAGAGCGCCCGCAAAGCCCTGATGAAAACACCCATCGACGGCGCGCGCCTTTCCTCACGCTTCGGCAAGCGCCGGCATCCGATCCTGGGATACACCATGATGCATCGTGGTCTTGATTTTGCCGCTCCCCGTGGCACTCCGATCATGGCGGCCGGAGACGGAGTCGTTGAACGCGCGAGCCGTTACGGCGCTTATGGCAAGTACGTCCGGATCCGCCACAACAGCACGTACAAGACAGCCTATGCACACCTGAAGGGCTACGCGAAAGGAGTCCGGTCCGGGAAAAGGGTTCGCCAAGGCCAGATCATCGGATATGTCGGAACAACCGGTCGTTCTACGGGCCCGCATCTTCACTATGAGGTGCATCGAAACGGCAAGAAGCTGAACCCGCTGAAGCTCAAACTGCCGACCGGAAAGAAACTGAAGGGTTCGGAACTGGCGCGTTTTCTGGAAGAGAAAGCCAAGACCGACGTGGCACTCAACGAAACACCCGCGTCGTCTCGTGAGGCAAGCGTGAAGCGGTAAAAAAAAGGGAATTTTTCCCTTTATTTCAATACATTAAATCCTGTCTATGCCGCCTGGATCAACTCACCGTTCACCGATAGCCCGCCATCTCCGGCGGTGACCTTAACCGTCTCGCCTTCGGCGATCGCGCCTTCCAGAATCATGCCAGCCAGGACGTTTTGCAGCTGGCGCTGGATCACCCGTTTGAGCGGGCGTGCACCGTACACCGGATCGTAGCCGGCGTTTGCCAGCCACACGCGGCCAGATTCCTCGACTTCGAGAGAAATCTTTCGATCGGCCAGAAGGGCCTCGAGGGAGCGCAACTGGATGTCGACGATGCCCGTCATATCCTGGCGGCCGAGACGATGGAACAGAATGACCTCGTCGAGACGATTGAGGAACTCGGGCCGGAACGCGGTACGGACCACATCCATGACCTGGTCACGCGCCGATTCGACATCTTCGCCATCCGCCAGCGCCGCGAGATAGTCAGAACCCAAGTTTGATGTGAGGATAATCAGCGTATTCCTGAAATCGACCGTGCGCCCTTGGCCATCCGTTAACCGACCATCATCCAGGACCTGCAACAAGACGTTGAACACGTCAGGGTGCGCCTTCTCGATCTCGTCGAACAAAATCACCTGATACGGGCGACGGCGAACCACCTCGGTGAGTGCACCACCCTCCTCGTATCCTACATACCCGGGCGGCGCGCCAATCAGACGGGCGACGGCATGCTTCTCCATGTACTCCGACATATCGATTCGGACCATGGCCTGTTCGTCATCAAACAGGCGTTCCGCAAGCGCTTTGGTAAGTTCGGTCTTGCCCACACCGGTCGGCCCGAGAAACAGGAAGGAACCAATGGGCCGGTTGGAGTCCTGTAGACCCGCACGCGCACGGCGCACGGCATTGGCAACGGCGCTGACAGCCTCCTGCTGGCCAACCACGCGCTTGGCAAGGTCCTCTTCCATACCCAGCAGCTTCTCGCGCTCACCCTCCAGCATCTTGTCAACCGGAACGCCTGTCCAGCGGGCGACGACATTGGCTATATCCTCAGCCGTAACCTCTTCGCGCATGATCTGCTGCTCATCGGCCTCTTGCGGGTCTGCAAGGCACTTTTCCAACTCTGGAATGACGCCGTAGGCAAGTTCACCGGCTCGCGCGAGATCACCGTCCCGTTGCGCTCGCTCGAGATCATTGCGGGCGATGTCGAGTTCTTCCTTCACCTTTTGAGCGCCGGCAAGCTTGTCCTTCTGTGCCTGCCACTTTGCAGTCAGTACCGCCGCCCCCTGCTCAAGCTCCGCGAGTTCTTTCTCCAGTCGTTCCAATCTTTCACGGGACGCGGAGTCATCTTCCTTTTTCAGCGCCTCCCGTTCGATCTTGAGCTGAATAATCCGACGATCGAGTTCGTCGATTTCCTCGGGTTTGGAATCCACTTCCATACGTCGACGACTGGTTGCCTCATCAACCAGGTCAATAGCTTTGTCAGGCAGGAATCGATCGGTGATATAGCGGTTGGACAGCGTGGCTGCCGCAACGATGGCACCGTCCGTGATGCGGACGCCATGGTGGAGTTCATACTTCTCTTTCAGCCCACGCAGGATTGAAACCGAATCCTCCACGGTCGGCTCGGTGACGAAGACCGCCTGAAATCGGCGGGCCAGCGCACCGTCTTTCTCGACATGCTTGCGGTACTCATCAAGTGTTGTAGCACCGACACAGTGGAGCTCCCCTCTCGCCAGTGCAGGCTTCAGGAGATTCGAGGCGTCCATCGCGCCTTCCGCTGCCCCTGCGCCGACGAGCGTGTGCATCTCATCAATGAACAGGATGACATCGCGAGCGGCCTGGATTTCCGAAAGTACGGCTTTCAACCGTTCTTCAAACTCGCCACGAAACTTAGCGCCTGCAATCAACGCGCCCAGATCCAATGCCATGAGGCGTTTGTCCCGAAGCGATTCAGGAATGTCTCGATTCACGATTCGTTGCGCCAGACCTTCCACGATGGCCGTCTTGCCCACGCCGGGCTCACCAATGAGAACGGGATTGTTCTTCGTGCGCCTCGACAAGACCTGAATGGTGCGGCGGATTTCTTCATCGCGGCCGATAACAGGATCGAGTCGGCCCTGGGTCGCGTCCTCAGTCAGATCGCGCGCATACTTGCTCAAAGCCTCGAAAGTATCCTCAGCCCCTGCCGTATCCGCCGTGCGACCCTTGCGCATATCCGAGATTGCGGCATCCAGAGCTTGCGGCGTAACGCCGGCACTCTTCAAAATTTCTGCCGAAGGTGTATCCGTCGCCAGCGCCAGTGCCAGCAACAAACGCTCAACCGTGACGTAGGTGTCTCCGGCTTTTCCCGCCAATTTCTCCGCTGATTCGAACAGGTGGGCCGTCTCGGGCGCCAGATAGACTTGACCGGCACCCGAGCCTTCAACTTTGGGAAGCTTGGCAAGTGCGGTTTCTACTCCGGCCTGTGCCGCCTTGGGATCGCCGCCGGCGCCGCCGATCAGGATTGCGCACAGTCCTTCTTCGTCATCAAGCAGCACCTTGAGCAGGTGCTCGGGCGTGAACCGCTGATGTCCGGTCCGCAGTGCCAAGCCCTGCGCCGACTGGACGAATCCTCGGGACCGCTCGGTATAGGTCTCAAATTCCATAACGATGCCCCAACAAAGCAAAATCTGTTCTCAAATCGCCGCCTGCCCCGTGGCCCGCAAGCTGGCAGCCCAGCGGCACGACCCGACACCGCATGCGAGAATCAAATAACCCGCATCCATCAGTCGCAATCGCGCGCCCTCTTATGTAGTGTTGCTCAATTGCCACACAAGAGGCGCAAGTCGTAAATCTGTTCTAAACCCCGGAGCAGTTTGCCCTGAGGATCATTGCCGATTGATTAAGTTTTGAAACCGCACCCCGGCACTGACGCCGGTCAGGCACTCGCGGCGGTGTTTCCTTCCGACTCGGTCGATTCCATGTCGCTGGTTTCCTCGATCACGGCTTCCCGCTTTTCGCGGCCATCGGCGCTCGCGATATTCTCCGATCCGGACGCGTCAACACTGGCGGCCGTACCCCCGTTCGAACTGTTGGACTGCTCGGCCCGGGACTGATTCTTTTCTTCAGTAGCAGGGGGCGTAGTGGTCTCAGCGGCCTGCTCGTTCATGTGATAGACGGGCGCCTGTTCACCCGACAACGCGACTTCAGCCGGTGCGACCATGTTATTGCGCCGCCCGTTGAAACGGCCCTGACCCTGGTTTTGCCAGTGGTTTTGACCTTGTTGGGCTTCGTCTCCGTGGACGACTCGATAGTAATGCTCGGCGTGCTGCAGATAGCCCTCCGCCTTGATTCGGTCTCCCGAAGAAGAAGCATCCCGTGCCAAGGCAAGATAGCGATCACACACCTGCGTCGCCGTCCCCCTGACTTTCACGTCCGGTCCATTGCTATCGTAGGTTCGATTGGGTCCGTGATTTGAACGTCGGCCACCGGAGCGGCCACGGCCTCTCTTAGGATTCGAATTGTGCTTCATTACCTCATGTCACCGGTATCTGTGCCACCGCTTGTGGGCAGACCACGCATTGTGCGGGGTCATCCCGCGATACCTACTCAAAGCGGCTGTTTGGCAGGTCCCCTGCGCTCCCGAATAGTACTCGACCGTCTCACACTGGTCCGTTCGGCATTGCTGGGGTGGATACGACGGTCGGTTATGGATTTTGTTTTCCCGTCAAATCCTGCCCCGGACCCTAGCGGCCCCATGCCGCCATTCCAAGCCCTTTTTTGTCTTGACATTCTTGAGCCTCGAGTCGTGCCGACAGGCAACGTTCAACGCCCGCAAGGTCACGCCTGCACTCCACGTCCGGGAATCCCGCAGCCTTCAACATGGTTGATACAGCCAACTGCTGGCCCAATCCAATCTCCACTGCCACGATCCCTCCCAGCCGCATCAGACGAGACAGATCGGGCAGAATTTTCCGATAGGCGGCGAGGCCGTCAGAACCTCCAAACAGGGCAACGTGCGGGTCGTGGTCGATCACCTCGGGTGCGAGCGTTCCGGCATCGCTGGCCCGAATGTATGGTGGATTCACGAGAACGACGTCGAAGGTTTCGTCACACAGGGCCTGAGCCCAGTCTCCACAGAGAAATTGAGCCCGGTGCGCCAGTCCATTCCGGATGAGATTGCTTCGAGCAACTATCAGTGCATCAGGCACGATGTCGACCCCTAGGCCCGTACTCATAGGCAGTTCATACAAGAGAGCCGCCAGCAAACAACCGCTACCCGTGCCGAGATCCAGTATGCGCAACGCGGCTGCACGATCGTTGATACGGGAGAGGAGCGCCTCGATCAGACACTCGCTGTCTGCACGTGGATCCAGTACCGAGCCTGAGATAGTAAAGGGCATACTCCAGAACTCTCGTTCTCCGAGTATTCGTGAGACCGGCGTCCGTGCAGAACGCTGCGCCACAAGCTTCCCAAATCGGCGCAATGCCTCTGTGGAAAGGACTTCGTCTCGACGGCCCGCAAGCGATATCGGCGGCATGCTCAAAACTTGACCCAGGAGACATCGCGCATCGAGGCGCGCAGTTTCGATGCCGGCATCCCTCAGGATCTGTGCTGCATCTTGAATGGCGTTGTCGATACTCATTGTCTGCCCGGGAACATCGCGTTCGCCGAGCGCAAGGCCCGTCCTAACCACGGCGTTCCCATCAAGCATCTGCTTCCATCTCGGCGAGGCGACTGGCTTGATCCTCGGCAATGAGCCCGTCGATCACTTCGTCCAGCGACTCTCCCGCCAGAACGCGATCCAACTTGTGCAGAGTCAGATTGATGCGGTGATCGGTCACCCGTCCCTGGGGAAAATTGTACGTGCGCACCCGCTCCGACCGGTCGCCGGATCCCACTTGTCCCCGCCGCTGCTCAGCCCGCTCTGCATGGGCGCGCTCGCGCTCGAGATCGTAAAGTCGGCTGCGCAATATTTTCAGCGCCTTGTCCCGGTTCTTGTGCTGGGATTTTTCGTCCTGCTGAGTCACCACGATTCCGGTGGGCAGGTGCGTGATGCGAACCGCGGAATCGGTAGTGTTGACCGACTGACCCCCAGGTCCACTGGCCCGATAGACGTCGACGCGCAGATCCTTCTCATCGAGCTCGACATCGATATCCTCGGCCTCGGGCAGTACGGCGACCGTAGCGGCAGAGGTGTGAATGCGGCCACTGCTTTCGGTTTCCGGCACTCGCTGCACCCGGTGCACGCCAGACTCAAACTTGAGGCGCGCGAACACGCCCGCACCCGATATCAAGGCCTGCGCCTCCTTCACACCGTTGAGGTCAGTTTCCGAAACCTGCAAGGCCTCGACCTTCCAGCCTTTCAGTTCGGCGTAACGCTGGTACATGCGGTAGAGATCGGCCGCGAACAGCGCCGCCTCGTCGCCACCGGTGCCCGCCCGAATTTCCAGGATGGCGTTCTTCTGGTCAGCTGCGTCCTGCGGCAACAGCAGCACCTGCATCTTGTCTTCAAGCGCGGGCAGGCGTTCCCGATGTTCAGCGAGTTCCTCTTCGGCCAGCGTTCTCATTTCGCCATCGGTATCGGGGTCCGAAAGCATCTCTTCCAGCCCCGACACTTCGGACTGCAGCCTCTGGAGTTCGACAGCACCCTCAACGACAGGGGTCAATTCCGCGTATTCCTTTGAAAGACGCACGAACTCATCGCCACTACCGGCAGCCGTCGCCAGCTCCCCTTCGAGGGCGGCATGGCGATCAATGATCATCTGCAGTTTTTCTTCCGGGATCTTAGCCACGGAATTTCATGCTCCAATCTGACGGGCCGGCTTGCCTTACGACGGCGGGCCGGACGGTTCCTAGTACAGCGAATTTAACGCTGCATCGAGCGCATCACGCGTCAGCTCCTGCTGTTCCCCTGAATCGAGATCCCGCAACGTAATCACACCGCGCTCGATTTCATCTTCGCCCAATAAGAGGGCTGCCCGTGCGCCGATCCTGTCCGCCCGTTTCATCCGTCGCGTCACGTTTCCACGATAGCCGAAATCAACCACAAAACCGGCACGCCTGAGTTCATATGCCAGAAGCATAGCGGCGTCCTGCGCGGTATCGCCGACCGGGATCAATGCAATCGGGCGCGGTGCCTCAGGAGCACCCGTGGCCAGCATCGCCAGGCGCTCGATCCCACCGGCCCAGCCGACAGCGGGCGTCGGCGTGCCCCCCATGGTCTCGATCAAGCCGTCATAACGACCCCCGGCGATGACCGCACCCTGGGCACCCAACTCTCCCGTCACGAATTCAAACGCCGTGTGGGAGTAATAGTCCAGACCCCGAACCAAATGAGGATTTTGGCTGTAAGAGACGCCCAGCGCGTTCAACCCGGCAACGACCTCGGAGAAAAAGCCGGCGGAGTCTTCATTGAGGTAATCCTCCATTCTGGGAGCCTCAGCCACAAGGGCACGATCACCTTCATCTTTCGAGTCCAATATTCGCAATGGATTCCGCTCGAGTCTCTGCTGACTCTCGGTGGACAGAGCATCCCGGTGCGCACCGAAATATGCCACCAGAGCGTCCCGGTAGGCGTGCCTGCTCTCGGCATCGCCGAGTGAGTTAATCTGCAGTTCGGTACGATCCAACACCCCGAGATTGTCGAGAATCTCTGCGCCGAGGCATATCACTTCGATATCCGCCTGCGGTCCGGCAACTCCGATTATCTCGGCGTCGATCTGATGAAACTGTCTTAAGCGGCCTTTCTGCGGCCGTTCATAGCGGAACATGGGGCCGTGCGCGAAAAAACGCAGCGGCAACTGTTGACTCAACCCGCCCGAGATCACGGCACGGGCGATCCCCGCCGTATACTCCGGTCGCAAGGTGATCTCATCGCCGCCTCGGTCCTGAAAGGTGTACATCTCCTTGGTCACGACGTCAGACGTCTCGCCCAAGGTACGCTGGAAAACGTCCGTAAACTCGAAGATCGGGGTCGAGATTTCCGCGAAACCGTAGCGTTCAGACAGTTCGCGTGCCGTCTCCACGACGTGACGGTGCCGCCGCCCATCTTCCGGCAGTATGTCATGCGTGCCGCGGACCGGCTGCAAACGACTCACGGGGACCTCTTTGGAGCTAGGAAGCTTGGGCTAGCGATTCGACCGAAGTACCGATATCGGCCTCGGCGCGTTCCGCTTCGATTTCGGCGGCGCGCTGTTCGACAAGCTCAACGACATGATCCACCAATCCGTCATCACTTATCTTGTGATCAGCCACGCCCGACAAATAGACCATGTGAGTACCACGACCACCACCGGTAACACCGATATCGGTTTCGCGTGCCTCCCCCGGACCGTTCACTACACATCCGATCACCGACAGCGACATAGGAGTCGAAATGTGCGCCAGGCGCTCCTCGAGTATGCGGACGGTGTCGATGACCTGGAACGCCTGTCTCGCGCAGGACGGGCACGAGATCACGTTCACTCCACGATGCCGCAACCCGAGGGCCTTGAGGATCTCAAAACCCGCGCGAACCTCTTCGACGGGATCCGCCGATAGCGAAATCCGGATGGTATCGCCAATACCAGCCCAGAGCAGCGTCCCGATTCCAATTGAGGACTTCACGGTACCCGTGGTCAGCCCCCCTGCCTCGGTGACACCGAGGTGAAGGGCATAGTCACAGGCATCAGCAAGCTGCTGATAAGCGGCAGCGGCGAGAAACACATCGGACGCTTTCACACTGATCTTGAATTCCCGGAAGTCGTTGTCTTCCAGGATACGCGCATGATTCAGCGCACTCTCGACCATCGCCTTGGGGCTGGGCTCGCCGTATTTCTCGAGCAGGTCTTTCTCCAAAGAACCGGCATTGACTCCGATCCGCATCGAGCAGCCGTGGTCGCGGGCGGCCTTGACGACGTCACGAACCCGTCCACTGTCACCGATGTTTCCAGGATTGATACGCAGACAACTCGCCCCGGACTCGGCCGCCTCAATCGCGCGTTTGTAGTGAAAATGGATGTCGGCAACGATGGGGACATCGACCTGCTTCACGATCTCCTTCAGCGCCAATGATGAATCCTGGTCTGGGCAGGATATCCGGACGATATCCGCGCCAGCGTCCTCGAGTGACTTCACCTGAGCCACCGTCGCCTTTATGTCGGTGGTGAGCGTATTGGTCATCGACTGGACTGAAATTGGTGCGTCGCCGCCCACGGCAACGCGGCCAACCATGATCTGCCGGCTCTGACGCCGCGCTATATCTCGATAGGGTCGTACGCTCATCTCGGTCAGGGTGCCAGTCAAACTCGATATTTGCCAGATGGGAGCGGCGCGGGGAGAGCTCAGTGCCTAGATCCGTCATCCGAACCAACGGATAAACGCCCCGGCTTCGCCAATGCGCCGCGACTGTATCATGAAGATGATACGCCGCAAGTAGACTGCTGCGAGCGGAATTTCTACGGTTCGATGGCCGTACCGGCGATAAGACGGTCCGGCACCAATGCAACATTGCTGCGAATGTCTCCGGGTTGGCCGATCGCGGGCACCAATTCTCCATCTACTGTGATCTCGATCCCACCGGCATTGCCGGTCATCAGAAACAGATCGTCACGATTGGGCACCAGGTATTGGTCGCCGGGACGAAGAATTCGGGTGAGCAGTAGCTCGCCGTCCCTACTCATAATCTGTACCCAGCTTTCGTTCTTTGCCCTGACGATAACCCGGGCGTCCCAGTTGCCCTCTCCGTAAATCCGCGTCTGACGTCCCGGGAGAACATTTTCAGGCTGAATATTCGCCTCGGCACGCAGAGGCGGCGCAGACGATAGAGGTGGAGCCCGCGTTTCGGGCGTGACCGCAGGGGCAACCTCCGATCCGGAGACCGCGTTTGACCGATCAATTGCTCTACCCTCCATACTGGCGAATGATGACGGGGCCGCTCTCTGATCAGCCGGGACAGATGACTCCTCGCCCGGAGCCGGCGATTCCACGACAGCGGCCATGGTCTCAGAATTATCCGGTTCCGCCACCGGTGTCGCCTCTTCGGCAGAACGGGCTATGACATCTGGAGTGATGGTCACAGTACCCGTCGGCTCCTCCTGAGGCCCTAACTGGGCTGAAGGAGCGGCGCCGGAGGTGCGTCCTTCGCCCTCCGTTCCCAACTCTGCGTCGGGCGTGTCAACCTGTCTCAATTCGACCCTCACATCAGTGGTGGCCGGACTGATTCCCGTCACGGTATCCGTGATTTTGGGCCCTTCCACGGGAGTCTCCTCAGTTTCAACAGGCCCCACGGGAACCGAATCATCTATGGCGGGTTGTTCCGCCGTGGGCGCCGGAGCGAGAGCCACAAGCCTCTCGGGAACAGGCGCCACACGATCGGTCGCAAGGCGGCCGTTCATTTCTGCGTAATACCATCCGGCATAAATGAGGCCCGCGAGCACGAGCGAAAGCGCGATAAGCCATCCGGTGGGCACACGGCTTTCTGGTATGGGCGAGGGAAACACGAGCTTGGTCTCTCCTCCCAAACCCGAAGCCTCCTGCTTGAAAGCCTCAACGGCGACCTCGCCGTCCAATCCCAGATAATCTGCATAGGAACGGACAAACCCGACGGCGTATACGGGTGCCGGCAGGTCATTGAAAAGCCCTTCTTCCATAGCGTGAAGGTGCACGCGACGGATGCGAAGCTCGTCCGACACCTCCGCCAGATCAAGTCCGTTTCGGACGCGAGCGGCCTTCAGATCCGCACCGAGGCCATCATAATTGCCGGCTTCGGTCGTAACCTCGCGTAAATGCAACCGTCGCTGGCTCGGTGGTCTTGACTGGCTCTCGTGAGCCTCTTGAGATGTTCTTTCTGTCATGTCCTGACCCGGTACTGCGAATTGACCGTCCGCCTCATGCGAGTTTCCCAGAGCCCAAACGGCGAGCATGCCGCAGTGCCATCGCAGAATTGGTGAGGTCACCCCACTACGCTGACCGAGATAAATTCGGCCAGAACAGACGAGTTATTACCGTTCTTAAGATAAACTATTAGTTAACGTCCCAAACTCAGTAGAACAGTAATACTGAAATTTTGCAACGAGTTAAATGAGGAACCCACCACATTGGACGAAGTTGCAGGACCCTGTACATCAAGGCTTCATCAACTTTCGTCAACAAAGCCTCTACGTGGTCTCCAGGGCCCTTTCGGCCTGCTCAACAAGCTCTTCAATGATCTCGGCGAGGGGCTGTTCAGCCCGCACCATGCCGACACTTTGGCCTGCCATGAGCGATCCGAATTCGACATCTCCGTCTATTGCTGCGCGCCGCAGAGCGCCAGCCCAATAGTGCTCGATATCGAGCTGTGCCGCCTTCTGCTCCAACTCACCGGCGCGGAAACGGGAGATGATCTCCCGCTGAAATTCGTGAAACTTTCGCGTCCCCTCGTTTGCGAGTGCGCGAACCGGGATCACTGGAAATTGTGGATCAAGCTGCACGGTGGATGTCGCGTCCCGCGCATTGGCACGGATAAACGCCTGCTTGAAGTTGGGGTGGGCTACGCATTCTGAGGCGCAGACAAAGCGCGTTCCCAGTTGGCAGCCCGATGCGCCCATACGCAAATACATTGCCATCGCATCTCCGCGCCCGATTCCTCCGGCAACGAACACGGGGACTTCATCAATGTTGGGAAGGATCTCCTGAGCCAGAACGCCGGTCGAGACCGGTCCGATGTGCCCACCCGCTTCGGCCCCTTCGATGATGATTCCGTCAGCCCCAGAACGCACCAATCTCCGGGCGGTGGGCAGGGCCGGCGCGAAAGCTATGACCTTGGCCGCTGCTTCCTTCAGACGGCCGATATCGGTGTCCTTTGGCAGTCCCCCGGCCAGGACGACATGGCTGACCCCGCGTGCGATGCATACGTCGATCAAGTCTCCCAGGTCGGGGTGCATCGTGATCAGATTCACGCCGAACGGCTGATCAGTAAGTTCGAAGGTTGCGGCGATTTCCTGGTCCAGCAGGTCGGGCGTCATCGAACCACAGGCGATGACTCCAAATCCCCCAGCATTGGAAAGGGCGGATACCAGTTTTCTCTCTGAGAGCCACGTCATCGCGCCACCCAGAATGGCGTAGCGCGAACCCAGCAAGTCGCATCCACGGCGCCACAGTGCTGCCAGTCGGTTTTGCGGATCAGTGCTTGTCAATGAGAGGCCCTAGTTCGCGTCGAGGCCATAGGCCGTATGCAACGAGCGCAGGGCCAGTTCCGTATATTCCTCTGAAATCAGGACGCTCACCTTGATCTCCGATGTCGAGATCGCATGAATGTTTATTCCCTTCTCCGCGAGGGCGCTAAACATGCACTGTGCGACTCCGGCGTGGCTGCGCATGCCAACGCCGATCACCGACACCTTGGCGACATTGGAGTCGGAAATCATTCGGTCAAAACCAACCGAGTCCTTCGCGGATTCCACGACCCCCACGGCACGCTCGAAATCGGCTTCCTTGACCGTGAATGTCACATCCGTCGATTTACCGTCTTCAGACACACTCTGCACGATGATGTCGACGTTGATGTTGGCGTCCGCGAGCGGTCCAAAAATCGCGGCGGCGACACCAGGCCGATCCGCGACACGAATTAACGTAATCTTGGCCTCGTCGCGGGAGTACGCGATTCCGCTGACCACCTGCTTTTCCACTACTTCATCCTCATCGACGACAAGCGTTCCAGGAGAATTCGAGAAACTCGAGAGAACCTGAACCCGCACCTGATGGTTCATCGCCATTGACACAGAACGTGTCTGCAAGACCCGGGCGCCCTGAGATGCCATTTCAAGCATCTCTTCATATGTGATTCTATCAAGCTTCCGCGCCTTCGCAACGATACGCGGATCAGCCGTAAAGACACCTTCGACATCGGTGTAAATATCGCAACGTTCCGCTCTGAGCGCTGCTGCCAGGGCGACGGCGGACGTGTCGGACCCGCCCCGACCCAAGGTGGTTGTGCGGCCGTCTTCACCCTTACCCTGGAATCCGGCAACAACAGCCACCTGGCCTTCCTGGAATCGCTTTTCCAGTTCGCGGCAATCGATCTCTTCGATCCTGGCATTTCCATGCACTGCGTCGGACCGGATCGGCAGCTGCCAGGCGAGCCAGGACCGGGCGGAAACGCCCATGTCTTGTAGTGCCAGTGCGAGAAGGCCCGCCGTTATCTGTTCACCGGCGGAAACCACGACATCATATTCGCGTGCATCGTGAAACAACGCGATATCGCTCGTCCATTTGGCTAATTGATCGGTTGTGCCCGCCATCGCAGATACAACAACGGCAACCTCGTTGCCCTCCTCGACAGAAGCATGGACGCGTTTGGCCACCTCTCGGATTCGGTCGACATCTCCAACCGAAGTACCACCGAATTTCATCACAAGACGTGCCATACCCAAATCTCAAGAACCAGCCGGCTTCGCTCCGGCCGTGTTCCAATCCCGTATCTGTGTCGCTTTCCTTCCCGGAAAAAGGCGCGTATTCATACTCCCGGTCTCGATAGTGAGCAAGCCAATGCTACGGGGACCTTCATCAATGATCGGTGCATCATCCAAACATCATGGTCCCGAGAGCGGCGACGAACACCTTGTCTGATACAGCCCAACATCATGCTTCGGTAGACCACGAAGAAATCGAGCGATTCGCCGAGATTGCTGAGTCCTGGTGGGATCCAAACGGACCCTTTCGCCCTCTGCATGAGCTTAATCCCGTTCGACTGGCCTACATCCGCCGGCACCTCGACCAACACTTCCAGTACGACACTCGAGATATCCGACCCTATAAGAACCTTTCAGTGCTGGATATCGGGTGCGGCGGAGGACTGCTCAGCGAGCCATTGGCTCGCCTCGGTGCACGTGTGACGGCGATTGACGCCGATGCAAATGCCATCAAGGTCGCAGCCCATCACGCCGAAAAGACAGGTCTGGAGATAGACTACCGTTGTACTGCGGCAGAAAGTCTGGCGGGGTCGGGCGCGACGTTCGATGCGATCATCGCCATGGAAATCATTGAGCATGTTGGCGATCTGACAGCATTCTCGGAAGCGATTGGATGCCTGCTGCCCCCCGGCGGGGCATTGGCGATGGCTTCACTCAACCGAACGATCAAATCATTCGCTTTCGCGATCGTTGGCGCAGAGTACGTGTTGCGTTGGCTACCCATAGGAACCCACGACTGGAACAAATTCGTGCGCCCTTCGGAAGCTTCCCGTCACCTGCGGGCAAACGGGCTCACGGTCATCGACATCGGCGGTGTGAGTCTCGATCCTTTGGCGGGCGCTTGGCGAGAGAGCCGGGACACCTCCGTCAACTACATGCTGTTCGCAACGAAGCCGACGCACGGCTGAAAGCCGGCCCAGCCCGCGAAACCGCTATTTGCCGCGGAACCTCGGCGACCGCCGCTCGACGAACGATCGCACGCCCTCAGCTGCATCCCAGGTCTTAGACAGACGAAGTTGCTCGGGGTCCAGAACCGCCGCGGCGGCATCGTGCCCGTGCTCAAGCCACGTCAAAGATGTCGCGCGGGTCGCTTGCACCGCGAGAGGCGCCTGTTTGGAAATCGTTCGCGCAATTTCCATCGCGCGAGAGACATCCTTGCCCGTCGGAACAATCTCCGTCACGAAGTTCATGCGATGGGCCTCGATGGCATCGAAACGATCGCCCGTCAGCAAGTACTTCAAGGCGTTGCCCCAGCCACCGCGCTCGACCATGCGCATGGACGCGCCGCAAGACGGCATGATGCCGCGCCCGACTTCGAGCTGGCTGAACACGGTCTCCTCCCCGGCCACAACGATATCGTTTGCCAGCATCAGCTCGATGCCCAGAGTGAAACAGTATCCTCGGACTGCCGTGACCACAGGCTTTGTGCGGCGTGGCGGACGGATGTCGACAGGATCTATGAGCCCGGGTGGGAACAGACCATGTCCCGCCTCAAAGCGATGGGCCACGTGCGGCAGATCCAGGCCTGCGGTGAAATGATCTCCATGCGCAAAAAGCACGGCACAACGATATCGACCCCGGTCTTCAAACTCGGTGTACGCCTCGGCGAGTTGATCCAACATGGCCGATGTGAACCCGTTAAGTTTCGAGGGCCGGTCGATACCAATCAGGAAGACATTGCCTTTTGCCTCTATCGTGATCCGCCCTTCATCCTGAGCGCCCTTTTTTGATCGGGCTTTCCCGGTCTTGGTAGATTTTGCCACGTTCACTCTCCCTGTGATGATAACCACCGGTCAGACAGGCATTCAGCGCGCGGCCGGATGCGCCAACCTCCAGCGTGGTCGGGTTACCTCAACTTAGCAATGTTCGATAGGCGGCAAAATCAGGCGTCGTGCCTTGCCGGCCAAGGAATCTCTCCGAACTCGATACCTTCCTCGCGAAGCTCTTCCGCCTCTTCAGCCGTCGCCTCACCGTAGATATCGCGCTTTTCCACCTCCTCGTGGTGAATCTTGCGCGCTTCCTCGGCGAAATCCTTCCCCACATAGTCGCAGTTCTCTTCAATATGTTCGCGCATCTTGTAGAGAAACTTCATCGCGTCCGCAGCATCCTTGCCATCGGCCGCAGCCTGCTCCTTCTTGGCGGAGATGTTTGGTGCCATGAGCGCCTTCTCGACATCGGTAACACCGCAAATGGGGCAGGCGACCGCATCAGACTTACGCTGATCTTCGAAGGCTTTGGAATCGGCGAACCACGCCTCAAAGACGTGGTCGTTCGAACATATGACGTCGTAAAGAATCATGTCTTTATGATTACAGTATCCTCGTCACCCCGGCGGGCACCATGATACCAAACCCATGTACCATTTTGCGCGCCGCGATCAATAGCCTAGTAATTCGGCGAGGACAATTGGTTAACGCATGTACGCCGCATACAA
>MDTE01138339.1_pt1 | contig 16427 bp, 14 predicted proteins | sample 811231 | NCBI WGS metagenome assembly MDTE01 (sample SAMN05326651, study PRJNA326480) | marine metagenome | isolation source: seawater | place: Indian Ocean: Red Sea | collected 2010
CCTACAAAAGAATATTCCACATTAAATGAAATGTTATCTAATGAAAAATTAGATCTTCTAATGATAGGATCACCAAATCATCTTCATCTAGAGCATATAAAAATTGGACTTAATTCAGGTATTAAAATTTTTGCTGAAAAACCAATTGTTGTTAATGAAAATCAATCTTTAGAATTAGCAAAGCTGTTAGGTGAGTTTGGTCAAGATCAAGTCTTGGTAGGTTTGGTATTAAGATATTCCCAGCACGCAAGATCAGTTAGAAATTTAATAAATAAAAATGTTTTGGGAAATATTATTTCTATTGAAGCTTCAGAACATATTATGCCTTGGCATGGTGGTTTTTTTATGCGTAACTGGAGACGAAAAGAAAAGTATTCAGGAGGGTTTATGTTAGAGAAATGTTGCCATGATATTGATTTTTATTCTATGATTGTAAAAAGCAGACCAATAAAAATTGCAAGCTTTGGGGGGAGACATTCTTTTATTCCAAAAAATAAAAATGAAGAATTTATTGAAGAGTATACAAAATATAACATAGAAGGATGGGAATCAAAAAAAAATGTATTTGATAGCGATGCAGATATTGTTGATCATCAAGTTGCAATTATTGAATATGAAAATGGAGCAACTTTAGCTTTTCATACAAACATGAGAGTTCCAGATGAATTTAGAAGATTTGCTGTAATGGGAACTAATGGAATGGTAGAAGGGGATTTTGTTAGAGGTTATTTAAAAGCACATGATCAGAAAAATAATCTTGTACTAGATGAAAATTATGGAGCCGCTTTTGGAATGGTAAAAGGTCATTATGGTGCAGATAACTTAATGTTAAAAGATATTAATAATTATCTTGTAAATTCTGAAAGCTCTATGTTGCCTGTTGGAATTATAGATTGTATGGAAGCGGGCTTAGTAGCAATGAAAATTGATGAGTCTAGAAAAACTGGTAAAATAATTAATATGACAGAAACATGGAATGATTTAGATAGGCATTTAAAATAATGGTAATTAAAAATAAACTGCGCTCGTATAATTCACCAACATTTCTTGCTTATGCTCTAATAGCACCAGCAGCTATTTACATTTTATGCATAGTTGCTTGGCCATTAGTTGAAACAATAAGACTATCATTTACTAATTCTAGTTTAGCAGGGGAAGATTATGTTGGTTTTGAAAACTATGAAAAAATGCTTTCTAGTAAAAAATTTAATGGAATTGTTATTAGAACTTTTGTTTGGATGTTTTTTTCTGTCAGTTTAAAATTGATAATTGGTTTGATTGGTGCTGTTTTACTCAATGCTAACGTATTCGGTAGATCTGCTTTTAGAGTCATGGTGATGCCTCCTTGGGTTGTGCCAATTGCAATTGGAATGCTTGGATGGCTATGGCTTTACAATGGGTATTTTGGAATAATTGCAGGTGTTGGAATGAGAACAGGAATTTTAGATGGCCCTTTCGGATTTTTGGCCTACAAACAAAGTGCATTTATTTCTACAATTGTTGCCGATGTTTGGGTAGGCACACCAATGGTAACAGTTTTTTTTCTTGCTGCAATGCAGGGAGTTCCAAAAGATTTGTATGAAGCCGCGTACTGTGACGGAGCCTCTAGGTGGTCACGTTTTTATAAAATTACCTTACCTCAGATAACTCCTGTTATAGTTACGATGTCCTTATTGTCAGCAATATGGACATTTAACTCTTTTGAAATTATTTGGATATTAACTGAAGGAGGGCCTAGAGGAGCGACTACAACTTTAATTATTGACACATACAAACAAGCTTTAGGAAATTATAAATTTGGTAGAGGCGCAGCTAGAGCTGTAGTTGTAATGATATTATTAACTTTATTTGCAGGTTTTTATTTATCATTACTTGCTAGAATTAATAAAAAGGTTTCAAATGAATAAATATAATATTTTTGAAAAAGTATTCATTTATTTAGGAATATTTGTTTTCATGACATTTATCCTTCTTCCTTTCGTAGAAATGTTTTACGCATCTTTAAGACCTTTAGATCATTTATTTAGATCCCCATATCAATTTTATTCAGATGATCTATCTTTTTGGGCTTACAAAGAAATGTGGAATACTGTTCCCATGTTAGCAAGATATATTTTTAATAGTTTTTTTCTAGCAACAGCAACATCAATCATAACACTTTTATTTGTTATTCCAGCAGCTTATTCTTATGCACGTTTTAATTTTCCTGCTAAGAATACTTCTTTATATCTTTTACTAGCCATCAATATGTTTTCAGGAGCAGTTTTACTTATTCCTCTTTATAAATTATTAAAAATGTTTGGTTTGTTAAATACCTATCAGGCGATGATTGTTCCGGGTGTTGCTTTTTTAATTCCGACAGCTATTTGGCTTTTAAAATCATATTTTGAAAAAATTCCTATAGAACTTGAAGAAGCTGCTTTTTGCGATGGTGCATCGAGACTTCAGATTCTTCGTCATGTTATTGCTCCCCTAAGCACCCCTGGTTTAGTAGTTGTTGGTATCTATGCTTTTATTGGGTCATATGCTCAACAATTTTTATTTGCAATTTCATTTAATCAAAAGAAAGAATATATGCCTATACCTGCTGGTTTGTATGAATTTATAGGTTATACCACAGTTAAATGGAATGAGATGATGGCTGCATCTTTGGTGGGTATAGCCCCAGTTTTAATTGTTTTCTTATTTTTGCAAAAATATATTGTGGAAGGATTAACAGCAGGGGCAGTAAAAAATTAAAAAAAAACTGTTTTTTTAGCTTTGATTTTGACATTCTTGCTTGCTAGAAGTCACCTATTAACATAATCATAACATATATAATTATATAGGAGGAGAATATGAAATTTACTTTTATAGGCTCATTACTGACAGCATTTATCATATCTGTATTCAGCTCTTTTCAATCAATGGCTGTAGATATGCACGGTGTTATGTGTGGTGGTGAAATCCGTCCTGCAGACCAAGCAGTTGTAGATAAATTTATGGCAGACAATCCTGGCGTAAATGTTACTATGGAAGCAGTTCCTTGGGGAACATGCCAAGATAAAGTTATTAACTTAGCAATTGCTGGGGATCCGGTTAGTTTTTCTTATGTTGGATCAAGAACTTTAAAAGGTCTAGCTGAAAATGGACATATCGTTGCAGTGGATATACCTGAAGCGCAAAAAAAAATGTATCAACCAGGTATTTTAGATACTGTTTCTTACAAAGGAAAAGTTTGGGGTTATCCTCATGCATTTTCTACAAAAGCACTTTTCATGAATTGTGGCATACTTGAACAAGCAGGTTTAGCTTGTGAAGGCCCACAATCTTGGGATGAACTTTATGCTATGGCTGAAACAGTTAAAAATAATACTGGTATAGCAGGTATTGGATTAACAGGTAAAGATTTTGATAATACTATGCATCAATTCCTTAACTACCTTTATAGTAATGGTGGTCAAGTTATCGATCCAGCTACAAATGAAATTACTTTAAACAGTCCTAATACAGTGGAGACATTAGAGTTTTATGCTTCATTAGCAAATGTTTCACAAGAAGGTCCGTTAGCTTGGGAACGTTCTCAGCTTACTGAACTATTTAATGATGAAAAAATAGCTATGTATATTAACGGCCCTTGGGGACGTGGACAGCATAAGGAAGAACTTAATGTTAAAACAGTAAGAATACCAGCTGGACCAAATGGTAAACAAGGTACTTTGTTAATTACTGATAGCGTAGCTGTATTCAATCATACTGGCCATGAAGATTTAGCTAGTCAGTTAGTTGCACAACTATGTTCTGGAGATGCTCAATATGATCTTGATACTAGTTGGGGATTAACGCCAATTATGCAATATCCACAAATAGGAAAAGTAGCTCCATACAATGAAGATTATTGGATGATGTTCATTGATGCTATTGGTGATGGCGGTCCTGAACCATTATTAGTCGATTATAAAGCTTTCCAATCAGTTATGAATTCAATGATTCAAGGAGCAATTCTTGGAGAAGGTGATGCTGCTGATTTAGTTGCTGAAGCAGCTGAGGAATTAGAAGAATATAAATAATAAAGTTTAAGCTGGGGCAATTGCCCCAGCAAATTCTACTTACATATGGAAAACTTTAGTTTAAGTTACGCATCTAAGATTGATTTAATTTTAAAAAAAATTGTCAAAGAAGAAAGAAAAAAACTAATTGAATGCGCTAAGATAATTAAGGACTCTTATACAAAAGGTGGTCAATTATATATTTTTGGCACTGGACATTCACGTTTACTTGGTGAGGAAGCTTTCCATAGAGCTGGTGGATTTGCCGCTGCTTGCCCTATAAGAGATGATAATTTAAATTTTTCCAAAGGTGCAAGGAATGCAACCAAGCTAGAAAGAACACCATTGGTAGCAGAAAAAGCAATTAAAAAATATAAACTATCTAGAAATGATGTTTTAATGATTGTTTCAAATTCTGGGGTAAATCATGCTCCAGTTGAAGCAGCTTTATATGCAAAAAAGAAAATGATTAAAACCATTGCAATCACTTCATTTAAATTTTCAAAAAAAGCGCCCCTTTCTAAATTAAAAAAAAGACTTTATGAAATTGTTGATATTTATATCGACAATAAGACACCACCAGGAGATTCAATCATGAAGATTAACAAAATAAGTGTTGCTCCAGTATCTACAATTACAGGCTCATTTATTCTAAATTCAATACTTATCGAAGTAGCTGAAATGTTGAAAAATGAAAAAATATTTCCTTTTTATATAAGCTCTAATATGCCTAAAGCTAAAGAAAATAATCAAAGACTTGAAAAAAAGTTTAAAAAAATTAATCCTCACTTATAAATATTTAGGTGTATATTTGAATTATTTAAAAGGTAAAATAATTAATCATAACGACTCTTTTTTTGGAGAAGTAAAATTTGAAGAAAGAATCAATCATATTGATAAAATTAATGATTTTGATTCTGATAATTATATAGTTCCAGGTTTTGTAGATCTTCATTGCCATGGAGGTAATGGTTTTGATACTATGGAAGGTTTGAATTCTATTAAGAACATGTCAAAATATCACCTTTCTAGAGGAACAACCACTTTATTAGCTACTACTTGGACAAGTAGTTTTGATCACACATACGAAGCATTAAAAGATTTTAATAGTTTAATTAACGTAAGTAGTAATCTTATAGGCGTACATCTTGAAGGCCCCTTTATTAATCCAAATAAACTAGGAGCTCAACCACCTTTAACTCAAATACCTTCAATAGAATTTATTGAGAAAATTATTTCATCAGTGGATGTAAAAGTAATTACATTAGCGCCAGAAATTGATGGAATGAATACATTTATCCCTTATCTTAAAAACAAAAAAATTAATATTCAATTTGGTCATTCTTTAGCTGATTACAATTGCTGTATTAAATACATGAACGATTTTAAAATAGGTTTTACACACTTATATAATGCAATGTCAGGAAATGACTCAAGGAACCCTGGTGTTTTGTCTGCAGCATTGGAAAAAAGTGAATTTGCTGAAATTATATGTGATTTAAATCATGTTAGCCCTCAATCAATCAAAATTGCTAATAAATGCATTCCCAAACTTTATGCAGTATCAGATTGCATAGCTGCAGGAGGATTGAAAGATGGCGATTATGTATTTGCTAATTCAAAAATTTCAAAAAAAAATGATAAAATCACATTGATTAATTCTTCAACATTAGCAGGTAGTGGAATAAATATGCATAAAACATTTTTAAATTTATTAAATATTGATTATTCACCTCAAGAAGCTGTAGCAATGACTAGTTATAATGCGTCAAATTATTTAAAATTAAATGATGTAGGTTTATTAAAAGAAGGATACAAATCAAATTTTTTAGTATTAGATAAAAATTATAATATTAAAGAAATTTATTTAAATGGAAAAAAAATCAAAAATTAATTCTCAAGTATTGGCTGAGGCTTTAAGTATACCTCAATGTGTAAATAATTTTGCGATAAATGATACAAATAATTATAATGAAATTGCTAAATTAATTAAAAATAAAAAAATTAAATTTATAGTTACTTTAGCACGAGGTTCATCAGATTGTGCTGCACTTTTTGGATCATATATATTTGCTAAGTATTTAGGATTGCCAACATACAGCATGCCTCCTTCTATAATTACTCTAGAGAATTCAAAATTTAATTTTTCAAACGTTCTTGTTATTATTATTTCTCAATCAGGATTAAGTAAAGATTTAATTGAGTGTGAAAAACAATCAAGAAAAATGGGTGCAAAGACTCTTGTAATTTCAAATAATACCTCAAGTCCTTTAATAAAAAAATCAAATTATTTTTTTAATATTAATGCTGGAGAAGAAAAAAGCGTAGCTGCTACAAAAACTTTTGTGTTAACTTTAATGATTTTAATAAAAATGACTTTGTTTTTAAAAAAGAAAAATGATCTTTCTAAGATTATTGAGCTTTTAAGTGAAGAGATGATATGTGACTCAAAAAATCAATGGAAGTCAAATTTAATTGACTTTTCAGTATCTACTGGTTTTATTTTGGGCAGAGGCATAGGCCATGCTCTGTCTCATGAAATTTCTCTTAAATTTAAGGAATTATGTCAAGAACAGATAGAGCCATTTAGTTCAGCTGAAGTAATGCATGGACCAAAAAGCTTGATTCAAAATTCCTTCAAGCTTTTTACTATTTCAACTAAAGACAAAAGTGGCAGCTCAGTTTTAAAGGATAGTAAAAAATTAATCAAATATACTAAAATGAGCTATGAAATATCTTTCAATAAAAAATCTAAATTTTTTTATAAGCCATTTTTTTTAAATGATTTTGATCCAATAATCATAATGGCAAAGTTTTATCCCTGGGTAATTAATTATGCAATAAATAAAGGTTTGAATCCAGATAAACCAAGATACTTAACTAAAATTACAAATACATATTAATATTTTGAATAAAGTTGATTTAATTATTGTTGGTGGTGGATCTGCTGGATGTATTATAGCTAACCAAATTGTAAGACATACAAATTTAAAAGTTCTTTTAATAGAAGCTGGCCCCTTTGATAGAAATCCAATTATAAAAATACCTCTTGGATATGGTATGACTTTTTATAATAAAAAACTTAATTGGAATTTTTATTCCGAAAATCAAAATAATTTATTTTCAAGAAAAATATATTTTCCAAGGGGAAAAGTTATAGGAGGTTCTGGCTCAATTAATGCAATGGTTTATACAAGAGGTTTGCAAGCTGATTATATTAATTGGGCAAACCAAATAAATGATTATTGGTCTTTAACTAATATAATGAATGCATATGATCAAATTGAAAAAAAAATTAAAATTAATTATAGTTCTAAAATCATTAATAAAATCAGTGTCAATGATGTAAGCGATTCTCATCATCCAATTTTACAAAATTTTTTTAAATCTTCTGAAAGAATGGGAGTTTTAAAAAATAAAAATTTAAATACTAATATAATAAATCAAGTTGGCCATTATAATATTAATACAAAAAATGGTTATCGTTTTACTTCTTCTGATGGTTTTTTAAAGCCAGTTTTAAATCATCAGAATTTACAAATAATTACTAATGCACAAGTTAAAAAAATTATATTTGATAATAATAAAAAAGTTTCAGAAATAAAAATAATTAAAAATAAAAAAATTATTTCAATTAAAACAAATTTAGGAGTGATTTTATCAGCAGGAGCAATTATGTCACCACACTTGTTAATGCATTCTGGCATTGGACCTGCAAACGATTTAAAGAAGTTCAACATCAAAGCAATTATTGATAGCCCAAATGTTGGAAAGAATTTACAAGATCATATAGGCATAGATTATTTGTTTAAAACTAATCAAGATACTCTTAATAAGTCCCTAGGTAGGTGGCCAGGAAGACTTAAATCAGTTATAAATTATTTGTATAATAGAACTGGACCATTATCTCTTAGCTTAAATCAAAGTGGAGGTTACATAAATTGGAAGTCAAGAAATGAATTTCCAAATATTCAACTTTACTTTAATCCAATTACTTATTCAATTAATTACAAAAACAAGAGACCATTATTAAAAACCGATAAGTTTAATGGATTCGCAATCGGATTTAATTCTTGTAGACCAAAAAGTAGAGGCAGTATTTTTATATCTTCAAGTAATTTCGAAGATTTGCCAAAAATTGATCCAAATTATTTAGAACATCCAGATGATATACATGACTTAAAATGTGCATTTGACTTTATAAGAAAGCTTTCAAATCAAAAAGAAATTAAAGAAATTACTAAAGAACAAATAGATATAGATATATTGAAATCAAATGATGAGGAACTAATCGATCATTTCAAAAAAAATGCCACATCAGTTTATCATCCTTGTGGCACATGTCGCATGGGAGAAAGTATAAATAAAGGAGTTGTTTCAAATAAGTTAAAAGTTCATGGTTTAAAAAATCTATGGGTTTTAGATGCATCAGTTTTTCCAAATATTACTTCAGGAAATATTAATGGTCCTGTTATGATGACTGCATATATAGGTAGTAAATTAATAATTGATGATTTAAATAAAAATAATTAATGAAAATTAAAAAATTAGAAACATTTACAAAACCTTTTGTTAGTTTTTTAAAAATTACATTAGAAGATGGCTCAGTAGGATTAGGTCAGATGTCAACTTACAATGCAAATATTACAGCTGAAATATTTCACACTCAGGTTGCCCCTTGGGTAATTGGAAAAAATTTTGAAAAATTTGAAGAAATTGAGACTTTTATTTTAGAGAAAGAGCATAAGTTTCCTGGTTCATATATATTGAGAGCTTTGGCAGGTTTAGATACCGCTTTATGGGATTTAAAAGGTAAAATGTTTCAAAAACCAGTAGTTCAATTAATAGGAGGAGAAACAGGATTTTTAAGAATTTATGGTTCTTCAATGAAAAGAAACATACATCCAATTGATGAAGCAAATAGATTCAAAACTTTACAAGATGTAAAAGGCGTGGATGCTTTTAAATATCGTATTGGTTCTGAATGTGGAAGAGGAAAAGATGAATGGGAAGGCAGAACAGAAGAAATTATAAAAACTATAAATAAAGAATTAAACTTATCTACATCTAAACTTGTAGATGCCAATAGTTGTTATTCATCAAAGCAGGCAATAGAAATTGGAAAAATACTTGAAGATAATAATGTATCTCATTTTGAAGAACCATGCCCATATTGGGAACCAGAAGAAACAAAAAAAGTAACAGATAAACTAAAAATAGATGTCACAGGTGGGGAACAAGATACTGACTTTAGGATTTGGAAAGAGATGATTAATAATAAAGTAGTTAATATTTTTCAACCAGATATTATGTACATGGGTGGATTAACAAGAACATTAAAATTAGCTAAGATGATTGAAAATGCAGGTTATAAGTGTACACCTCATGCAGCAAATCTTTCTCTAGTCACAGTTTGTACAATGCATTTTTTAAAAGCAATACCAAACGCAGGTAATTATTTAGAATTTTCTATAGAAGGTGACGATTATTATCCTTGGCAAAAAAATCTTTTTAAAACAGATCCTTTTAAAATTATAGATGCAAAAGTTAATATCACTGATGATCCAGGATGGGGGGTAGAAATTAATGATAAATGGTTAGAAAACTCTAATTATAAAATATCAGAATTGAATTAAATAAAATATTATGTATAATTAATTTTTTACAAAGGAGATTGAGATTGAGTACTTACGAATGTTCAAAATGTGGAATGTCAGTTAATGCGAACTGCGGTAAATGCAATGAACCATTAGTTAATGATGTTATTGATGTTGAAGGTACAAATATTCAAGTTTCAAAATGTCCAAATGACCACGGTAAAATTAAGTCTCCCAGTTGCTGTAGTCTAGATATGGTTTGCAAAACCTGATTATTTTAGAAATTTTTTTATTTGTAAGTTAATTATTTTTTCTTTTTCATAAATAGCCATATGCTTTGCATTGGAAACAATTAAAATTTTACTATTTTTTATTTCCTTACTTAATTTCAAACTCATATTTGGAGTTGAATTATTATCACTATCTCCAGTAATAATTAATGTTGGAATATTAAAATTTTTAAAATTATTATTTATATTATTTGAACTGGCAAAAAGTTTATAAACAGGAAGAAAATTTTTAGATTTATTACTTTTGAGTAAATTTAAAAAAAATTTATTTACCTTTGGGTTTTGTTTTAAGTATTTATTTGTAAACCATCTATTAACAGCAGAATTTTGAATATTTAAACCTTCTTTTGCTTGATTGTATCTTGAAATAACCTGTTTTATTTCTTCATTAGATCTTTTATAGGCTGTTGAAATTAAAACTAGCTTGTTAATATTTTCTTTAAACTTAATTGCAAAGTTAATAGCTATAGTGCTGCCCATAGAGAAACCTACAAGATTTATTTTTTTTAAATCAAGAAAATCTATTAATTTTTTTAATTGATTATTGAAATCACTATATTTTACTGGATTTAAATTATTTTTTGTTTGTCCATGATTTAACAAATCATAAAATATAATATTTTTTTTAAAAAATTTCTTTTGTTTTGACCACATAGAAATATTTAATCCTACCCCATGAATAAATATGCAAGGAATATAATTAGAATTAAAATTGCATTCAAAATAAGTGGAATTATTATCGTAACCACTTTTATTAAATGTGGTTTTCTTTACCATTAAGAAGCTTTTTTAATTTTGGACCTATCTTTATCTTTAAAATGAGGAATAACTTTTTCAGTAAATAACTTGATACTTCTCATACAATCTTGATGTAATACTCCTGGAAAATTAGACCACACTTGAAGGTATTTTAGATTTAGTTCAGACTCCAACTCTTCAATTTTAGAAATTACATAATCGACTGTGCCAAAAAGCATATTTCTATTATGAAGAAAATCATAATCAAGTAAATCAAGTTTATTTTTTGTTTCAGGAAGTTTTTCATCTGGATCCATATGGTTGCCTAAACCCCTCCAATGACAAACCCATTTTATATAATTAACCATTTGTTGGCCTGCTTTTTCTTTTGCCTCTTCCATTGAGTCTGCAATAAACATATCTCGGACTAGGCAAATACCATCTCCCATTTCAATATTTTTTTTATCATAAACAGACCTTGCATTTTTATAAACTTCAAAACGTTTCTTCAGAGTGTTAACAGTAGGTATCCACATAATTGTATTAATTCCATTTTTCCCTGCCCACTCAATAGAGCTATTACTATCAACAACTTGCCAAAGAGGTGGATGTGGTTTTTGTATAGGTCGTGGCACAATACTAATTTTTTTTAATATGTTTGTTTTAATATCCATAAATTCTTCATTTGGAGGACTCATATCATGACTCCATTCAAAATTTGGAGTAGGGTAGGTATAAAACTCACCAGAGTGATTAAAGAATTTTTTTGTCCAAGCTTTTTTTAAAATAGATACTGTTTCTTCAAATAATCTAAAATTCTTTTTATTATCCTTAGTATCAGCTTCTGGATTCATATTAAGAGCCTCTCTGCCATAGATACCTCTCCCAATACCTGCTTCAACCCTTCCATTAGATAAGTTATCTAATAAAGCAATATCCTCAGCAATTCTTAAAGGATTCCAAAAGGTAATAATTGTTGCTGCTTGACCAATGCGAATATTTTTTGTTCTTGAGGCTATATCAGCACTTATCATTAAGGGGTTTGGACATATTTCCATACCTTCATGACTAAAATGATGTTCAGTAAACCAAATTGAATCCCAATTATTAGTATCACAGTAAATTGAAATTTCTCTTATCTCATCTAATATTTTATTATAGGGTTTTAGATTACCCCAATTCGTTGAATTACAGAAATATCCAAACTTCATTTTATCTCCATGTATATTGATGGCGACCTATCCCACTTCCGTAAAACGACGAGTTATGTATCGCTATTAGTTTTTATTATATATAAAAAATTAAAAAAAATAAAAGAAATTGTACTAAATTGCTGTAATAAACTGTTTTAATTATGATAAAAAATATAATATTTGATTTTGATGGAGTCCTGGTTGATAGTGAAATATTAGCTGCAAAAGCTTTTTCACAATATTTATCTAGTAATGGATTTGAATTTTCCGAAATTGAATTTGAAAATTTTGCTGGAAAAAAAACTATTGAAGTTATTGATATACTATCAAATAGATTTAATTTTCAAGATAAAGAAAAATTTTATAATGATGTTATGAAGTTAACTTATAACATTTATAAGAATGAATTAACTCCTGTTAACGGTATTTTAGAATATTTAAACAAATGTAATAAAAATTTATTTATTGGATCTAATAGTGTTAAGCAAAGAATAATAGATGGATTAAAAAAAGTAAGCTTAAATAAATATTTCAATGAGAGTAAAATTTATTCTTTCGATATGGTTGAGAAACCAAAACCATTTCCTGATATTTATTTAAAAGTTATTAAAGAAAATTTATTAAATAAAAAAGAAAGCATAATAATTGAAGATAGTGTTGTAGGTGTTAAAGCTGGGGTTGCAGCTGAAATTAAAGTTATAGGTTTAATTGCCGGGGGACATTGGCATGCTGGAAGATCAAAAAATGAATTATTAAACGCAGGAGCTTATAAAGTAATTAATAATTATGCTGAATTAGATGAGGCTATTAAAATATGAATTCAAAACCGAATGTTAAAGGAAATCCTCTTAAAATTTCTGTTTATATTCTTCCTATTTTGTATTTTATAGGAGAATTTTTAATTCCTAAATATCCTCTTATTTACTTTTTAAATCTTTTTGGAATTTTAGGTTTAATTTTAAGTTTATTTTTTTTCTTTAATGGTTTTAATTTATTTTCATCATATAAAGAAAATCCATTACCTAATACTGAATCATCACGCTTAATAAAAACAGGTATATTTGCATATACACGCAATCCAATTTATATATCTTTTGTTTTATTCCATTTGAGTATGTTTTTTGTTTTTGAAAATGTAATGTATTTATTATCTACCTTTGCTTTATATATTTGGTTACATAACTTTGTGATTAAAAAGGAAGAAGATTATTTATTTAACAAATTCGGTGACGAATATAATAGATATTGTGAATCAGTCAAAAGATGGATGTTTTTTTAAAAATTATCGATTTTTGATTTTAATAATACTTTGGTTTTTGTTTATAAAGACATTTAGTTTTTTTATTTTTATAGTTTTTAACATCATCCATTTAGTAATTTTTTCATAATATAAAATAAAATTTTTTAAATTGATACTTTCAATATTTTTTTTATTTGAATATTTTTTCTTTAATCTAATTTGTTGTTTTTTTTTCCAATTTAAAACATAATTAAAATCTGATATTTTAAAATATATTAAATAGTCAAATTCTCTAAAAATTTTATTATATTCATTTTTCAATTTATTATTATAATAGTTTCTCCACTTTAAACTCTTATCTTTTTCTTCAATTTTATTTAAGTTTTTTTTTAAGTAAGATGCGTCTATCGGGCTACAACCACAACACCAACCTTCAAAAAAAATCATTTTTTTTTCACTTTTATAATAATTAAATGATTTCATACGATCATCTATTAATTTATCAAATTTAGGCACTCTAATTGGGTAATCTTTTTTATTAAATTGCTTAATTATCTTTTTAATTTTTGAAGTATCATGTGTACCTGGTACACCTCTTGTAACAAATAAAGAGTGAACTTTTTCTGAAAGTCCGACTCTTTGTTTTTTTGTTAAATAAAAATCGTCTAAACTTAAACAAAGTGGATCTATCTCATAAAAGTTCTTAAAATTTTTTTTAATTAATTCTAATAATGTTGATTTGCCCGAACCTTGAGATCCAGAAATTAAAAACTTCTTTTTTTTTGAATTAATTATTTTTTTAAATATTAATTTATAGGTGTTGTTAATATATTTAAATGAAAATTTTTTTCCAGTTAAATCTAATAAGTCTTCTTGAATTTTTTTTGAAGAAAATTTATCTTTCATTTATTAGTTTTTCAATTTAAAATTGAATCTTTGGTCCATTGTTTTTTTAAATTAGGAAAACAAACTTTTAAACTATTTACGACTTTTTCAGATAACTTTCTATATGTGGTAAGTTTGCCACCATAAATATTTACTAAACATGCATTTTCTTCTGAATAATCAATATCAAATATATAATCCCTTGTAATTTTAGATACATTTTCTTTATAATTTTCTATTAATGGTCTTACACCTGAGTAGCTCGAAATAATCATTTCTTTATTAATATTTTTTATAAAATATTTGTTTATGCATTTAAGTAAATAGTCAATTTCATGTTCTGTAATTTTTGGATTATCTGGTTTTTCAACATCAATTTCTGTAGTACCAACCAATGTAAATTTATCTTTGAAAGGTATGGCAAATACTATTCGCTTATCGCTATTTTGAAATGTAAATGCAATTTTTTGATCATAAATCTTATTAAGGATAATATGACTACCTTTTACCAAACGAATTTTTTTTGATGATTTAATTTTCAATACACTATTATTAACTTCATTAATCCAGGGCCCAGTCGCATTTATAATAACTTTAGCATTAAACTCCTGATTATTAGTAAGTACAATTTTCCAATGATTTTTTAATCTATTTACACTTTTTATATTTGTTTTTTCTAAAACTATTGCATTATTTTTTTTCGCACTTTCAATATTTAATTCAGTTAATTTTTTATCATCAACCTGTAAATCAAAGTATTGGAAACCTCTATAAAAATTACTTTTCAAAATGTTTGGATATTTTTGACTTATATTAATTGTAGAAGATTTTGGAATAGTGGTTTTGCCACTTAAAAAATCATATAATTTTAATCCGATTTTAATCAACCAGAATGATCTATAAGTTGAGTTGTAAGGTATAATAAAAGGTATTGGTTCAACTATATTGTTTGCAATATTCAATATAATATCTCTTTCTTTTAATGACTCTCTAACTAATTTAAAATCGTAATTTTCAAGATACCTTAATCCACCATGAATTAGCTTTGTAGACCAAGATGAAGTAGCTGAACCTACATTGCCTTTATCGACTAATATGACTTTTAAATTCCTACCTGAAGCATCACGTGCTATTCCAGCTCCATTAATTCCACCACCAATTATAAATAAATCGTACAAGATGCGTTATATAAACTATTCATTTTTATAAAAGAAGATTTATTCCTGAAGCAAATATAAATAAAATCTAATTTAGGAGCAGAGAACTTTACAAGAGGAATACTTCTTATAGGAGGAAATAATATGAAAACTCTCTGCTCAGAAACAAAACATAAATTAATTTTATAAAAAAAACTAAAAAACCTAGAAAATGTGGGTTTATTTAGTTTAATTATTATAAATTAGAATAACGATTCTATTTTATTTAAATGCTTGTTTAGAGCTATCAAATAGATGACAACGATCAGCTTTAAAACCTATTTTGACATTATCTCCAACTTTAATATTTTATTCACCTTCTGTTTCCACAACAAGGGGCTCACCTTCTTTTTCCAAATAAAGGAATGTTCCTGATCCTAATTTTTCTACAACAAAAACTTTACCTTCCCAATTAGCATCCCCATCTTGATTCACTATTAAATGTTCTGGCCTTATGCCAATTTGAACATTATCACCTTCAGAAGCAGTGGCTAATGATTTTGGTATTTTAATACTAGAAGAGCCTAAAACATTTACTTCAGTATATTCATTATTTTTACTTTCAATTTTACTATCAATAAAATTCATTTTTGGTGAACCTATAAAGCCACCAACAAAAAGATTGCTTGGATTATTGTAAAGTTCTAAAGGAGAGCCAGTTTGAGAAATTATTCCTTCATCAAGAACTACTATGTCATCAGCAAGAGTCATTGCTTCAGTTTGATCATGAGTAACATAAATCATAGTAGCATTTAGTTGATCGTGAAGTTTCGCCAGTTCAACTCGCATTTGAACTCTCAATGCTGCGTCTAAATTCGATAATGGCTCATCAAATAAAAAAACTTTTGGTTTTCTTGTTATTGCTCTACCAATTGCTACCCTTTGTCTTTGACCGCCAGAAAGTTGTTTTGGTTTCCTATTTAAGTAATCTTCTATTTGCAGAATTCTAGCTGCTTCCTGAACTCTTTCATTTATTTCATCTTTAGATCTTTTTTCTAATTTTAATCCAAATGCCATATTATCAAAAACTGTCATGTGTGGATACAAAGCATATGACTGAAACACCATAGCAATATTTCTTTGCTTTGGAGGTAAATCATTTACTACCTGACCATCAATAGAAATTGTTCCTGAATTAATATCTTCTAAACCAGCTATCATTCTAAGCATCGTTGATTTTCCACAACCACTTGGTCCAACTAATACTGTAAAAGATTGGCTTTTAATATCTAGTGAAATATCTTTAATGACATGAACGTC
>MDTE01190967.1_pt1 | contig 16426 bp, 10 predicted proteins | sample 811231 | NCBI WGS metagenome assembly MDTE01 (sample SAMN05326651, study PRJNA326480) | marine metagenome | isolation source: seawater | place: Indian Ocean: Red Sea | collected 2010
AGGCCGGCCGTTTACGCCGCTCGTACCTTTGATCTACTTTACTGCGGTATGTAGGCTAGCTGCGTTTGTACGTGTACCGTAGGTACTATGCCGTTTCATAGTCCCCCCCCCTACTGTGTCTAATCCAAGTACCTACCTACGGTTTCGCAATGTGGACACGGTACTGCGGGTTTCGCAATGCGGACCCATGCTGCCCCTAGGTGATGACCGTCGCCATTTGTGCTAGACGCATTAGTCATCAAATAGGAGCTACGCTGGTATTTTCGCATCTGTTTTTTTTTTGTGCCCCCACCAATGCCAACCTTATTGATTGGCTGCGGCTTAAAGGGGGGATTGCGAATGGGCTCGAGATGGCTGAATTTGAGGGCATGGGCTACGGCCTAAGATGTTTATCACGACTCGAGACAGGCGCCCAGGCACTATTTGTACCATCATCTGTGATATTCAGTGGTGGGAACGGGAATACAATTGCGCGTGCCCACGGGCAAATTCAGCCGCTTAGTGATGCAGATGCTATCGCCTTTAATCTGCTCTTGGAGCAGGCTAAAGGTCCGAAATCTGTTTGGGCATTGTACATGTCTATGCTACCTCCCGCTGTCCTCACGCCGAAATTGTTTGGACAACCAGCCCTTAGCGCGTTGCATGAACCACAAGTTGCCAGACGTGCTGCAAGAGCACACGATCTAGCTGCAGCTACATTGGTGCGGGTCTCGCCAAGCCTTAGACGCGCAGTGCGGGCAGGCTGTGCTTTGGCGAGCGCCTCGGACATGAACATATGTATTGAGGCACACACGTCGATGGCAAGCTGGGCCTGGGCATTGTCGATTGTGAACTCAAGGGCATTGATATTCAAGGGCGTTCGTTTCCTCGTACCCATCGCAGACCTTGTCAATCATCGGACACACATTGGTGCGTGGATGCGGGAAGTTGAACATGGCAATTTCTTCTTGAAACACCACGTTTTATCTACTTCAGGGCTTCACACATCAAGCGATCGCAACTTCGCTCCAGGCTACCAATTTTTTGAAGACTACGGTGACAACCCAACTCACATTTATGTTGAACACCATGGCTTTGTCCCGGAAGAAGAGAATCCTTTTGACTGTGCGCCTGTCAAGCTTCCTAGCCTAAATCACGACGGGAATGGCCGCGCAAATAGTCGAATTGACGTCCTGACTGCAGTTGGTGTCCATAGGATGCCATCAAAATGCATGCCTGGCGAGCTCAATCGCGTCCGTCAGGATGTACGCATCTTGATATGGGCGCTCAGCATAAACACCACACAGCTTGAGGCCTGTCCTGCCACACTTAGCGACGGTGCTGCATCCTCTCAATGCGAGTATGCTTTTCCGCTGCCATCTTTGCACGAACGTGTAATCGCCCCCGCATTACTCAACGAAGCAACGGGCGGGCTTGCGGCCTTTAAGACGACACTAAAGAAAGATGAGATGGCTCTGGTAGATCCTTTGCTCGCACACGATCTGCGCCTCTCTATTTGCTTCCGAAAATCCCGGAAGCGTGTCTTGATGCGACTCGCCAGCGAAGCTGCGGCCGCCATAATATGCGAAACTTCTAATAACAATCCCCACGATAAAAATGACGACCGTGTTGCACATGCGCCATTTGTGGAGCTTAAAAAAACTGTAATGCTGGGTCCACTAACAAAACGTGTCGCTGACTTCAATGCATGGACAAGCTCACGTAATTGGCCAGTGCTTCACGTAAAAGCAGCGATCCTGTCGTCACATGGAGGCCGGATTGGTGCGGTTGCAACTAAATCTTTAAATCAGGGGGAAGTCTACGTAGACGTCCCAGAGACTGACTGTCTAACAACAAGTGCTGCCCGCCGCGAGATTGGTACTGCAGTGCGTTCTCTCGATGACTTCCATGCAATTTTAATTTTTCTGGTGAAGTGCGTTGTGGCTTTAATCGGCAGTGATGGCAATGTCAATACCACAAACAATCAGTTTGGACCCTACCTCGCTCTGCTTCCAGGAATTGATGAAATTGTCAGTTTAACCCTTGGCATCACATTGGGCCAGGATCATCACAGTGCCCAGAGCCCCCCGCTACTTTGGGCCAACTTGCCCACAAAGGCTGCAACTTTTGCACGGGACCGTCTTGAGGGCTCGGCCCTTGTGATCGCCCTACCTGCATACGTCGCCTCGACGCAGCGTACCTACAATGCCATACTCCAGCGTATCAACCGGCGGGCTCTTGGAGCAGCCATCCGGCACTCTGACGTCGCTCTGTCTTGGCCCGTCTTCCGATGGGCTGCTCAGATCCTCGATAGTCGCTCTATATGGTGGAACGGTCAACGCCATCTAGTCCCAATGCTTGACCTTGTCAATGCGGTACTTTTCATGTTTGGAATAGTCTTTAAGGTCAATTCCGGCGTAGGCAGATGCATTCGAGATACCACCCGGCACGAGCGTGCATCGCACCTCAACAGCAGTGCGAGATAGAAAGCGATTTGCCATTACATCTGCTGCGTGGCAGTTTGATCAAGGGGAACAAGTCCCTCGCCACGTCTAATTGAATTTACGAGCTTATTCTTTGGGTGTGTATTGTGGTAATCACAGGTTCTTGAGAATTATGGGCAACCGAATCATATCCTTTACCTTTATCATGGCTTTGCTCTAAGTGCCAATGACCACGACTGCGTGCGTCTCGACTTTAAGATGACCATGGCCCATGATTCGGCCGCACTGGATTCTGAAACTCCTGAATCTGCGGCCGTGAAGCGGCGTCTCTTGACTTTTGGCTTCGGTGCATTGGATTACACCACTTGTGTCACGTCTGGTTCCCCGCATCTTGGGCGTCTGCTTGAGTTCATATCTATCAAGCACGGTGTTTCTCATAAAATTCATCACTCCCACTCGGGCGCTTATCTAGCACTGCTCGAGGAGGTTGACCACCGCATTTATATTTACGACCTGAATACCCGAGGTACTGTCGGTCACGCAAAGACGCTGATCTATAACGAGCTCGACCATCTCCTGAAGCTGAGAAGTGAACTTACCTACCTGCTTGGGTACAATGCGTTTCTTCCACTCGGGCGCTAATTCATACTAGTTCTGTGCTGCCATTGATACCGTGACGAGTACTTCTCGTACTCCCCCAACTGACCTACTTTGCCGCTAAGTTATAAGCTGAGGCCGACACTTAAAGCGCAATCTGCCGCAGCCACGCGCCGGCAGAATGGCGGCAAACTTTCGCTGAGGCGCAGGTTCCGTATGCTAAAATGATGGGCTGTGCACAGTTTGCTGCGGTGCGGGCAGCCTCGCGAAGAAAAATCAGCTGAGACGCGGTGCGATGATGCGTGGTCAGATGCCAGTGTGAGATTAAACCCGCCCCAACCATACCGCTCCAAAGACACTCAAAGACAGTATAAATGGACGCGTATAGAGGACGCGCAATTACGCCCTAATTTCCCCCTATCGTCCCCAGTCGCAATCGTACCTACTGGAATTTCCGGTGTTCGCCCGGGTGAGCAAAGTCAGATAAACAAAATAAAAAAGAGAGTTGAAAAAAAGGAATAATTTCAATAAATAATAGGAACTTGAGGACCTCAACTTGAAAAGTTTTGTCAATGACAAAAATGCCTCCGATACGCCCACACATTTTATTTAGCAACGGCGAATACCCACCTAGCTAGGACTGAGCGCGGGCCACTTGGCGAGTGCGGAGAAGGGAGGAAGGAGAGGAGAGGAGGCTAAATGATAGTTAATCGTCGTGTTAATTAATCGTCGTGCCGTGCCCTATGGACGCTTTGAATAAGTCCCAGCCCCTGTGACCTTTTAGCGCACGGATTTCGGTCGCCATTGGCCCTGGGACCCGCGGTTGGTAATAATAGCTAGTAGTATAACCACAGGAATCCAGCGGTGACGACGTTTCTCGCCTCACATCTCAAAAGAAAGAAACGGGATGGACCTGCCTCAAGTTTAATTAACAGTCTGAAGTGCAGTCTCCTAAAGGAACGTATAACCGAAAAAAGGAAAAGGGCTAGTAGATTTGGATATCCCAGACTAAAGGCCCAGAGGAGGGACACCGAAACCAAAAATTTGCCGTATCTCTATAACTAGAGGCGACCCTGCTGACCTAAGTGCCAGTGCGGTTCCCGCGGGCCGTGTCTGGCGTCCGATCTAGCCGCGCCCACGCATTCGCCCAAATTACCAGAGGATGGGGGGCTACTTCGCGACCGCGTCCTGCCGCAAAAGTGACCCATTCCTTCCCGCACATGGTCTCCCTTGGGACTCCGCAGCCAAATCTCAAATTAGCCCCCTACGCATGCCTGGTCTAGCGCAGTAACACCCCGCGCACATCTCCTCGATTGCAAGCTCAACCGCAATATCCTCAGTATTACCTCCGCAATTCAGGCCAAAGCCCCTGAATTCCCTCCGGTCCCGGGATACATTTTTAGCAGTCAACCAAAAAAAAAAAAAGACTCTGCGCAGCCGTCATAAGGGGATCTTCCCATAACGCTGTTTCTTCCTCTGCGCGGACCCCGGAGGGCGCCGCGCCGCGCCCAGCGACCCGCAAAGCGGCGCCATAAGCTCGACTAAGCTGCTTTTCATGGCCGCCAAACTGAGTCTAGGGATGGACGCACGGCTGCACTGCCCTCGAAGCAGACAGGCGCCGTGCTCTGTTGATTTCTTATGTGTTTTTGCTGAGGTACCGATCGCTACTCCCGTGTGTCGATAGGAAGGTCTAAGATTGTTGATTTTTTTACAGGCTTCCACAGGGGCCCTAACGCGTCCGCCTCCGTTGCCTCGGCAAGACCAGGCGAAGCTTGAAAGCGCACCACTAGTTCTAAAATCCAACGCCTTCTCGATGTAACTAGTGGGCTGGTGGCTGGCTGGATTTTTGGACTCGCCGCATACCTTCTAAATCTTGCCCAAGACAGAATGACCCCGTTTATGTCGTTCCTGTTTGGTTGCGTGTGACCATACAATGCGCATCTGAAGCGATGTGTGCCGCACGGTAGTTCGACGCGCATTTGACCTCGGATCTAAGGTTTTGTCTAGCTACTTGTCTAGCTAGCTAGCTTAATTTTGTTGTCAAACAAAATTCCAACATTGTGAACTCGCGTGCTGCGCGCCTTAGGACTTTGCGCTCTTTAGCTGCGCCGGGGTATCACGCAGTTGTCCGCGGCAAAGCGAAATTAGAGCCTTAACTTTTTGCCTCAGCCGTGGCGCCGCGGCCGCTCAGCATGCGCGTTTGACCCCGCGTAAGTTTAAATATACGCGTTGTTGGAGTACCCTCTCAACCGCGACATGATACCGTGGCGCCGGGATCTGCCGAGCGTCGCCCTTGGTGACATCACCGTGGGGAATGCAATGCCCCACCTGTTCACAGTGAGCTGACCTTCCGACTCAATGTCAAGGAGACTTTTCCTCTGAGCCGTCCCCACGTTCGGCTCGTGCCGGCATCATGCCGTGGATCGCTACCGGCAACGCGCGATCGTGCCTCACTAGGGCCTATTCAGTAGACCCGGGCGGGATGACTGACCCCCAATAGTAGTACTATATAGTACCCATTGGCTGCTGGTATGACTGGGCGCGCCTATAAATTACCGATATTGTGCGACTTGTGTTTTAACGCTGAGACACTGGAGCAAAGCTCTGATTCTTAGGGTCACACGGTCGTTACCAGCTGCTTAGGCTCTGTTCCCTAAGGCCGGAAACCGGTTAATTCTTTGGAGTAAGATTCTTCCTTACCTTTCTTGTCTCTAATCAGAATAAAATTAGACTGCGACGCTTAATTAAGACTCCTTGGAGACTTCGAAATTCATAGGGGTCGAGCGCAATAGTCGACGTTGGCAGGTTTTTGGCCAATTGAGCGTACAGCCACGCGCCGGCCGAATCGCGGGAAATTTTTGCTAAGGCGCAGGTTCCGTATGCTAAAATAATGGGCTGTGCAAAGTTCGGTTTACTGTGGGCAGCCTCGCGCTGAAAAATCAGCTGCGACGCGGTGCGATGATGCGTGGTCAGATGCCAGTGTGAGATTAAACCCGCCCCAACCATACCGCTCCGAAAGACGGTCCGGGCGACGGTCCGAGATAAACCCGCCGAAAACCAATCTCTCCAACGGACGGGATAAATCGGCCTCTAATTATCCACTAATTATTTCCTATTGTTCCATATCTATGTAGGGCTGCTAGTGAATATCCGGCTCCCGGCCCTGCAGCATGAGGCTCTGTCATTTGCTCGTAAATTGGAAATAGCTATAGTCAATTCGGGTTTTTAAGGGCAAGCCTAGCTTAGGGAGGGGTGTCGGGGTTGTGTGGGCGTGCGTGTACGTAAGCTTGCTGCCGGTCGCAGACTCGTAAATATTATCGTGCGGGTTTTCTCTCACTTGGACAGATCCGGGACAACTTTGCCTCGGCCTGACGCGTCGCAATGAGTTTGCCCCGGGGAAAGCGTCAAGCGGCGTCGCCGTAGGGAGGGGTCTTTCCGTCGCTAGACCGCTAGGGCAAACCAATCTGGCAGTTTGGTAAATTTGGCGACACTCCTCTGAGGAGACGCTTGGGGCCAGTGTAATTCTAGTACTGTACTTTACTTCAAGTTGGAATAAAGAAAGACAGAAGAAAGAAAGAGAAAGGCCCGGTTTTTTTACAGTCAAAGCCCGGTTCTTTCCAGCGAGCCTCCAACTCCCCGTGCAGAGCCGTGGTCGGCGTCGCCAGCTTCAAGTCTGTTCCATTTGCGCGGCGCGTCATTCGAACATCTGACGGTCGATTCTTTGTCGAACCAACTTGAAACTCAAAACCAAGGTTGTAAAGTAGACCAATCGGAAAGTAGACCAATCGGCTAGCACCCTAGTGGTGTTGGCACAGCGTGTATGATATTCATTCATTCTCTCCATGAAATAAAGTAACGTGGCTTGTGAGGTACTACAAGTAACTGCAAATAGATAAGGATAGATAGAAAGGTTTCTTCCTCGGGTCGTCAGATCGCAACAACAATCTACATAACTCCACCAGACATGGCTTCGGGAGGATCCTATACGTCCTTCAAATATTCCATGAAGTGCCCGTTACAGACATGATCAGTACAATAGATTGGCGTTAGACCAGCAGCAGATAGCTTGCAAGCCCTTATCCACACCCCATATTTAGTCTATGTGTGTGTCACGAATCGTATGATAGGCTGTGAATGAGGGAAAGATGCCGTATAGTAGGTCGACCATGAGGGCAGCTCCAGGGCCCGTCTAGAGTCGCAAGTTGATCCAAGAGTTTTTTCATCCCAGGGAGCGCGAGCGCAGTGCCAATCATCACAGCAGAGCGGCATGCCTTCGACGCAAAAAGGGAATGGAGCTTTGGAAACCGGGGCAAGTCTTCATCTCTGGCTACATCTTTGAGTTCAGCAAGCAAAGAGATGAACTCACGGATGTCCTTTGTGCCAAATGTGATGCCTTTGGCACTCGGCACGCCTGAGACTTTCACGCGACCGCCAGCCTGTGCATTCTCGTCAACGGTAAGCACAAAAGCATTTCTTTCAAAGACCTCGCGCTTTTCAATAAGGAAAAGCTCATCCGCTGCGCTCAGATTAAGTATGAGTGGTGCCAGCAGAGGCTGAGTCCGTATTTTGGTGCTCCTCCAGTTATGCTCATATCGGAACTTTTCGTCTGCAGCATGTTGATCTACAATGAAGAGGTGCCTCGCGAATTTACATATTAGAAAGCCAAGATTGAACTGGCCCAATACTTCCATCTGAGTGAAGTCGCTTTTGCTCATCACTGCTCCCAGCTTTTCTTCCACAGTGCCTTCATTTTCTTCAGCACCAGAACTATATTTTGAGGCCCCAACGTCCATTTGCACCACTATCCTTGCAGATCTGCGCAGCAGCTGAACAGACTGCACAAACTGACTCAATCCTGGAGCAAACCGAAAGCATCGGTGTGTCCTTCGGTCCCTCTGACTGTGACTGCTAAGAGGGTTTGATTCAGATTGAGAATCTGCGCTCTTGGCAGATAAAGGAACTTGAAGTGAACTCTTAATCCCGTTGTTGTCCCCTCGCGGATCCGCAGTTGTCGAAATGGCCTTGGACAAAGGTCTGCGTACTTTTGGAGTTTTTGTTTTGCTCACCAAACCGTCGTCAAGCTGCATTTCGATATCTTCCTTAGCTGCTCTTGACGTGGGGAGTAAATGCTTCTCGCCGATGGCCATGTGACATTTCTGTGATGCCTCGGCATTATTAGCTTCAGACCCTTGAGAATTCATCCGGGAAACGTTGCAAGTCTTACTAGGTGCGATAGAGTGCGAATAGCGAGGCCGGTACGGTAGAATCAGAGAATGCTTTATACCAACATGACCCTGTGTTTGCTCCCAAAAGTTAAGAAGGGCAGTCTTTAGACAACATATCACAGAAGCCTCGCAAGCAAAGACGGCTTCCCGTTTGTCCGGTTGTATGTTCACATCTACTTCTGCTCTTGGTAACTGAAGATTTAAGACAAATGCTGGCTTCTGCTTCTTTTCAAAGGTACGCCAAACATCATTGATGGCACGAATGATTTTATGTGCATTGATAGGACGCCTGTTGATAAATATAAATTGCCGGTCACTCTCTGACCGTCCAATGCCCTCACCTACACGTGACACAAGCCCAACTGCTACCCTACGGATCGCCGCGTGTGGTGAAGAGTGTTCATCTTTTTCATTTAGTATATCTAGCTCATTCAAAGACACGCTTATTGGCTCTAGTGTCTGAGGAAAATTTGTGCCGAAGAGAGACGACAACCCCTCTTTGATTGAACGACCACTTTGAACTGTAATTGCACTGCTCCGCTTGCTGCCTGCTTGCAACATGACGCGCAGCCGACAGTGTGTCGCAATCAACGCATATCCATGAAGCAATCGCAACGTCTTTGTGTACTGTCGTTTTAAGTTACGTTGAAGATCAGCACGACGGACAGGCAATGCTGCGAATAATTCCTTGACGGTAACTGTCGTGCCAACTTTCCTTGCAGTTGGTATCCTCGCTGTCAGGGCACCATTTCGATTAAAGACCAGTCGTGTACCAACCTTCTCCGCTTCGCAACGTGTGACCACAGCAAGACTACTCGCCAATTCGCATAGAGAAGCAAGGGCCTCTCCCCGGAATCCAAGGCTATCTACATTACGCAGCGTCTCAAAATCTCGCAACTTCGAAGTTGAATAGCGTTGAGCCATAATTTCGAAGTCACTCGGGGGAATCCCACATCCATTGTCAGAACATTCTATCGCGGAGGTCCCATACTCAACCAATCGCACGTCGATTGATGTTGCACCCGCATCCAAAGCGTTCTCAACCAACTCTTTGGTTGCCGCCGCGAGATCCACGATTACTTGCCCGGAGCATATCATACGCACAGAGTCTACATCTAGCCTCGCTATGCCAGGTGTCATTTTATATACCGCTACGATCCGCCTATCACGATCCCTACAGCTGGACCATTGGAGCCGAAGCAGCACCACCCGACCTCGGTAGCTACGACCTCAGCTATGTATAGTTTGATAGTTTGGTCCCCACCCCCCCTTCGCCCACATGACCCATATAGCCCATATAGCCCACTGCCCGTGCTCGCTGACGACGGCGCCGCGCGCCGCGCCGTTTGCGGCGGCTATCTCCGCGATAAAAAAGAGGTCGACGGCCTACGGGCGCCCTCGCGCGCCACGGCGCGGAAGGCCGCGCACGGGGCAGCGTCCATCGCGTAGCGCTGCCTACCTACTAGCCTAAGCCCATTTTCGAGCCGTCGACGGACGAGTGCGCGCCCGCCGCACTCGTCGAGGTCTAGGGGGGCGCCCCCTCCGGCAAGCGGGGCAGCCCTCGTCGATGGTCGATGGTTCGACTCGGCAGCCTCGGGCCATAACCCATATAGCCCATTGGCGCGCTTGGCTGCCTTCCGCCCCGTCATTTTGTGAGCGCTCGTAGTATGATAGAGAGACCCCCACGGCCAGGGTCTCGACCATTTTTTAGCGGCAGACGGGCGCCCGCGGCGCCACACTGCACTGCCCCATCAGCACGCACCCTCCGTACGTCGCCGCATGACGTCGTACCATGACCGTCTTTCGAAATGACCTTCACCCAGAAGCCACGAACGGCTGACCGCAAGGGTTTGGGGTGCGATGAAGTTTGACCGTAAACGCGGGCGTAAAACGAGGTGCGTCGACCACCGATACCCGAAGTGCGAAACGGGCTCCACGACCCAAACCTGTTGGCGTGGAGCTTCAAAGGGACCGTGGGGACTGCGCGGACCTCTTGATTGCTCGGGAAACCCCTTTTTACTAAAATGTCCAATTCTTATTCTTACTAAACGGGTTTCGTGGCGGAGAGACTCCGGCGAAGCAGTATGCTAGCGGATACATAGCAGGCGAAGCGCGCCCCATCACACGCACGCGCACTCGCTCGCAACAAACTGAATCACAGGCACATAATCGGTCTGAAATGAAAAGGGGGCACGGCCATCTCGACCTCGCGTGAAGTAAACTAGCTCGCGCGCCTCTCTCTTCGAAGTTGTCAGAGACACTTCGCCTGTCCTGTAGTCCACGTGTTTGTGGCGTACACGAGGGTGCATCATGACAAGAGAGGAGCTACGCGTGATGATGCGCGCGATGACGGCGCAACGCCGTGCGCGCGCGCGCGACAAACTTTGCGGTCATCTCGAGCCCTCGTAGTGTCGTAGATCGTTGGGCGCAAAGGTCGCGATGCACCAGAAGCGGCGAGTTAGGCGAGTACAGCACGTACGCCCTTCTTCGGCTGCGTCGAAAAGCGCAACGCCAAAAAGAAGGCCCAGCGCTGCCGTAAAGCGCAGCCGCGCGACCGCTTCGCGTCGCGGCAGGTTGGGGGTATGGGGGGCGACACGCAGGCAGCGCCCCGCGGCCCAATCTGCATGGTCGATGGCTATGGTCGATGGGCAGGGCCTAGTTACTTTATCTGGTACCATGGTAACCTTGGAGCCACGCGCCTATAACTAGGTACCTTATATTGGATTAGGGGTCGAGCTGAGCCGCAACAACGATGCCTCTGCGGTACGTGTAATCAGTTGCGCCGTATTAGTATCTACAACAGGCTGGAGATCAAAAAGAAACTTTCGGCTCGGCAAGTTGGTGTACTCAGGGACTTCGTTATGCTAATGACACAGGTCTGACCGCGTCAAGTGCGTGGACTTGCACCCAACCGAACCTTGGGTCCTGTCTGCGCTGCACCTCTCTGTGTTTGAGACTGCCTGCAGAAAAATGATTAACGATTTTAGGTACTCCGGCAACATTTTCCTGTGGGATACAGAGACAAGTTCGCTCCTCAAATCATGGGAGGTATGCGAACTGCCCGTACGCTCCTGCAAATTCATTGCGCGTCGCTCCCAATTTATTTGCGCATCCGGTAAGTGTCCTTTAAATGTCAGCTCTAATCCTGATAGCAGATGACATGCGACTACGGCTCTATAACTACAACACAATGGAAAAAGTCAAGGATATGGAGGCTCACGCCGATTATATCCGCTTCGTCGAGATTCATCCAACCCTGCCCTACATTCTATCTTCATCAGATGACATGTCCATTAAGTTGTGGAACTGGGAACAGAATTGGGACTGCACATCATCTTTCGAAGGTCACGCACATTATGTAATGATGTGCAAGTTCAATCCTAAGGACACAAATACCTTTGCTTCTGCTTCATTGGATAGGACCATAAAGGTGCCGCATAGGATAGAGACATCTACTAATGGACCACTTATCAGGTTTGGGGCCTTGGCGCTCAACAGCCCCATTTCTCGCTCGAAGGCCATGACCGGGGTGTCAACTGCCTGGACTACTACCCGGGTGGTGAGGTCCTCTGTTTTTCACTTCAATTGACTCGCGCTTTCACAGGGGATAAGCCATATTTGATCTCTGGGGCAGACGACAAAACTGTTAAAATCTGGGACTATCAGACTAAGGCTTGTGGCAACCCGTGTGATTTATATTGCGTTTCATTGGCGCCCCTTTTGACCTCCCTGCAGGTATTCAAACCCTAGACGGGCACTCAAACAATGTGTGCTCGGTTCTTTTCCACCCACAGTTGCCTGTTCTTGTCTCTGCATCTGAAGACGGGACTGTCCGAATATGGCATGCAATGACATACCGAGCAGAGACAACGCTGAATTACGGATTGGAACGTGCGTGGTCAATATCTGCAGCCAAAGAGTCAAACGGATTAGCAATCGGCTATGATGAGGGTACCATCCTCATCAAGCTCGGGCACGATGCTCCTGTTGCATCTCTGGACACGCACATCTCGTGTCATCTGCAAGCAGGTAGTCAGATAAGAGTTACCGATTTAGGCATACCGGAAAGGTGGTGTGGGCACATAACAATGATATTCAATCTGCATCATTGAAAGGAGTTACCAGCGACTTGGCCGACGGTATGTATTCGCTCCCAGAGGTGAATTCACTATCACCGCTGCTTAGGCGAAAAGCTAGACCTACTTATCAAGGATATGGGTTCATGCGAAATTTTCCCGCAGACTGTGCAGCACAACTGCAATGGTCGCTTTTTGGTCGTATGTGGGGATGGTGAATACATTATATACACTTCCCAGGCTCTTCGCAATAAGGCATTTGGTCAAGCACTCGACTTTGCATGGTCTGCGGTTTCTAAGATCTGAGTCTACCTGATCTTGTACAAATTCAACTTCCAGTCCCACAGGTAGGAACTGGTGACTTTGCTATTCGCGAATCATTGGCACGAATTAAGATTTTCAAGAACTTCAAAGAGCACCGCACAATAAAAGCGCCCATTTCTTCATCTGAGGGTCTCTTCGGTGGCGCTTGTGTGGCGCTGAAGGGCCCAGACTGTGTAGTATTTTTTGATTGGAACGAAGGTGCATTCTTGTGTAAAATCGATGTCGCCCCTAAAGCACCTCTCAGTGTCCGCATACTAAGTTTCTACTTAAAGCATTATACTTCACTCACAGGTAGTGTACTGGAATGAGACTCAGGAGCTTTTGCTCCTTGTTTGCGATGAACAGGCATTCATTTTGAAATATGACAAAGACAAAGTTGATGCTGCTATAGCTGAAGATTCTGTGTCACCTGAACTGGGAGTACCTGGGGCGTGATCGATCAGAGTAACTGTGGTGCATTTTGCAAATGCTTGTATGACTTGCGCGCGCAGTATGTGTATATAGGTTTGAACCAGAACATGAGATCACTGATTGTGTAACTAAGGGTCAGTGGATAGGAGACTGCTTTATTTTCTCCAATATAGCGGGGCGGCTGAATTATTTTGTTGGTGGCAACACCATGACACTGTGCCATCTTGACCAGCAGAGTACAGGGCCGCTCTTCATGCTTGGCTTTCTACCGAAAGAGGACAGAGTCTATCTCATGGATAGATCCAGGAACGTCTTCTCGTACCGAGCACTTTTAGCTGTACTTCAGTATCAAACTGCTGTTGTTCGGCATGACTTTGAAGCTGCAAATACAATCCTTCCTGCAATTCCAGAATCCGAGCACTCCTCTGTTGCACGGTTTCTCGAGGCCCAGGGCTACAAAGATGTAGCTCTTCAAGTATCCAAAGATCCAGATCACAAATTTGACCTTGCTCTTGATCTTGGCAAGCTCGACGAGGCAACCAAGTTGCTCGATGCCGCGCCTGAACAGGATAGAGACACGACTGAATCAACCACGAAGTGGAAACGCCTTGGTGATCTTGCACTTGCAAATTGTGACTTGGATCTTGCTGAGCGCTGTGCCAGCAATGCCAAAGACCTCGCAGGGTTGCTTTTGCTCCATACTGCAGCCGGAAATCGTGCTGGTATATCTGCTCTAGCTGCGAACGCAGTCTTGCAAGGAAAGTTTAATGTTGCATTTATTTCATTCTTTATCTTAGGAGACGTTGAAAAATGCTTCGAACTACTGCTTGATACAAATAGAATCCCAGAAGCTGCGTTACTGTCGCGAACATACCTGCCATCTCAGATTTCACGGGCGGTGAGGTTGTGGCGTGAAGATCTCCGGCAAGTTTCGGACAGAGCTGCAGCTGCTCTTGCCGATCCCGTGGAATACCCTAATTTGTTTCCTGATCTTGATTGGGCATTAAAGGTCGAGGAAGTTTTCAAATGCAACCGAAACAAAGTCGTCCCTGCCACAGAATATCTAACGGCGAAGGATGACCTTGACCTCGACCTAGTTAGCCTCATGAAACAAACGCACACCGACAATTCACTCGGAGAAAAGTCTCCCATTCGAGCTAAGTTTGGCTCTACCCAGAAACACGATACAGATTCCAGTGTAAATCAAGTCTTATCTTGTGAAGCTACGGATACTAAAACTATCGACCATGACGTTCATGCTACGCCCCCCTTAAAATGCAGCGTTGATGATGAAGCGAATGCTATTCTGCAAAATGATTTTGGCAATGATGATGATGACGATGACTGGTGATCATTAGCATTCGAGCGGTAGTATACTCTTGGAACTTATGGCATGCGCAATTCCCTGCTCCGAATTCAGAATTTTTCGGTGTCTTGCGCGGCACATTAATTGCCTATCAGGTTCGAAGCCTAGGAATTCATTGAATACGCCCCATAGTTTCCATTGCTGAATCTTGCGCCCAAGCACACAGTCGCGTGTTGCATCCTGGAGACTTGCAGACAGGGTGGGTGGTCACATGGACTTCAACTAGTATTCGCACAGCCTGCCGGTGAGGGTGGGAGTAACTAGTATATAGAACTAAGTAGTCTTCGATTAGTCATGATAGCCACAGACCAGGCCCTGGAGGGGGGTTCAATAATACCCGCAGCCTTCTCTGGCTCCATGCAGCCGCACAGCCGGCGCGCCAAATGTACTAAACGACCCCTCTCGGAGGCTTCGTGCGAAAAGCCCCCACCTTTTCAAACTCACGCAGTACTTGGCTTCCTCCCCCGGGCCCATCGTGACTCGGACTCGGACCGTGGCTCTACAACGAAGTGACTTCCATGGAGTCAACTTCAGGTCGCGGATCTACACACTCCCCTGGACGTGAAGCTAGTTTAGGGGCGACGGTTTGGGTCTAATTCTGATGAATAAGTGGCCCGTGCCCGCGAATGCGCACCAATGGCATTTCTGACAGCCCATCGAGCATCTGGCCGCACTTACGCACCTGCCTCACGCCACTGGTGCCTGAGGCCCCTGGGAGCGAGTTTTGAAATTTCAGCCCAGAGGCTCGTGAAGTACCCGTGAGCGCGCCTCGCTGCGAAAGTGGCCCCTCCCCACCAGCCCGGTCTCGGGGCGCGCAAAGGACCCCAGTGGGGCCATACGACCGAAGTTGACTCAGCCTGGGGAGAGTCCTCGGGAACCCAATCTTCGAATTAGGGAACACGCTACGTTTACGTTGAGGAGACTCCTAGCCCCGCAACTTGGAGTACTCCCGCTAGAGCCCCCGCTGGGGTAAGAAGTAGAGCCGGAGTTCACCGAGTTTGGTGGGGTGGTGCTGCCCTCCCAGGCTAGTGTTATAGTAGCAAGTAGCTCATGCTTTCCATGCTCCCGGTCGACCAGTACTGGACCATGCTTCGAAGACTAGAGTACTGGACCATGCTTCGAGTACTGGGACGGAGCGACTCGGAGTCGTCATATGCATGCTCTCCCCGCCGTACTCAGGCTTCGGACCGGACCGGATCTCAATCATGATGTGTTTACAATTCATTCCGAGTCCGAGCCCGAGTCGGCTTGGGCAAACCGCGGACTCGGAAATTCCCCATGAGCCAACACAACATGATGGAACGATAGCAAATTGAAATAATTAGGTTGCAACGATTGCAGACTGCCATTGAGTCTTCCCGGGCCATATCATATGACGAGAGTCATTCTGATTGACCATATTCTGCACGCGGCGGTCGTAGAGATCGGTGGCAGGCCCCTACTAGAACTACCACTCCTACGACTGCTGGGTGACTATCGGCCTAGCCAAATCCCTATATAGATACTAGTATGGAACGATAGGAAGTTTTTTTTCGTAATTCTGGTTCAATTTATACGTCTCAGGGGCGATTTTGGGTTTGGGGCGGGTTTTAATCCGGACCATCGCACCGCGTCGCAGCTGCTTTCTCAGCGCGAGGCTGCCCGCACGGTCACGGCCCGGGTACCAAACTTTGCACAGCGCATTATGTTAGCATACGAAACCTGCGCCTCAGCACAAGTTCCCCGCAATTTCGTCGGCGCTCAGGCTTGCCAGTGGCGTCACGGTACGCTCATTGCGCCACAACCTGCCACAATGTCGACTATTGCGCTTGTCACGGCGTGCGTACCGTGGCCGTGACTAGTCACGGTATCCGACATTGTGGCAGGGTAATTCATCTTAATTAGGATTCATCATCATCATGATGATGCCCGGCCAGTGGAGGATGCGTCCAAATCTTATTCGAAAGAATTACCCGGGATTACCGAGCCCTAGGGTGACTACTCTCTCGCAGGCCCTCGAAAAAT
>MDTE01074796.1_pt1 | contig 16424 bp, 15 predicted proteins | sample 811231 | NCBI WGS metagenome assembly MDTE01 (sample SAMN05326651, study PRJNA326480) | marine metagenome | isolation source: seawater | place: Indian Ocean: Red Sea | collected 2010
CTGGTGCGATTTGCTCTCTTGCTCTTGCTACATCATGTGATGACATTGTTTCCAATGCCCGTAGGAGATGGTCAACTTCTTGGATTGATAGATTCATTAGAAACCTTTACCTTTTTGTTTGATGTCCAGCACCTCTACATGTGAGAGGATTATTGCTGGTGACTGAAACCATTTCGTAAACATGGATTCCCATGACTTATGATACTCCTCTTTGCCTGTCTTGTAAACCAACTTGTAATGATGTCTGTCATATAATCCATCCGATGTCTGCTGGAAATACAGAGGGTCAGATGGGTCAATGAGTTTCATATTCATGGGTGAGCATTTTTAAGTGTGGTAAGCAAGTGCATGTTACCATGAAAATACCCCGCCGCAATAGTGGCGAGGGTCAGTAAGAAAAGTGTCCCCAATGCTATGACATTTGGTATAGGTGGTTTCATTTTCTAATACCTAGCATGGGTCTCTTATCGTATATATGTGCTTTGTTGGGTCCGTCTTTTCTTACATAATGTAGAAACATTTGTAGATACCATTTATGGTCTTCAAACTTTTCGCGCCAGTGCCAAATGTCACATCCTTTGTAGATGACAATATCACTAGACTCCAACAATACAGATGAAGCATCGGTGCCATCTTTATTCTTACTGAAGAATAGTGGACTTATATCACTGCCTTTCGGTCTGGCGATTGCTAGACTAGCAGAGATTTCACATGCTTCTCTATCTCTATGCCTTACTAACTCATCGCCGCGGCCATACAATCTAGTATATGCATATGTAGGGACTACATCTTCACCGACGTAAGATGAAATTGCTTTTGTGCTTTTATCTAAGATAGTTTCTGATAATGGGTCAGCGTAGAATGAATGAGAGAATGGTGCTTGAAAATCTTGTTTTTCTGTAGCAGAATAATTTGCATGTCCTGCCTTAACTCGCAGAAACAAATAATGTCTTAATAAAGACATAGTTGTATCATCAATGAAGTTAGGGACATGCAAATATCCTTGCTTATTGAATAACTCACTCGTCATTAGGATTTACCAATGTAAAACACACTGAGTTAAACTTACCCATCATACCTTTGAGAGATACTTTGGTGTGTTGAGAGTGGACTTCAACATCAGTGACAGTATATATTCGACCAACAATGCATGGTGGAAAGTCATTGTTTCCCCATCGTTGTTGCTCTAAAGTGCAACCAAGAAATCTAACTCTATCGTTGGGTTGAAGGGTATTCATTCAAATGACCACGCATCTAGTCCTTCATCCTTTGCACCATATGCATATGGATATAGATTATCTAGAATTTCAGTAAGCTCATTGTATCTGTCCTCATCAAACATTTCAAGCAAACCTTTCTGCTCACGTCTCACGATTGTGAAGACTTGCTGCCATTGTCTCTGTGTCATTTTCATAGTCTGGCTCGTTATACTTCAGGTATTCCCAGAAAGTCATTTTTAATTCTTTCTGTGTCATGCCACAGTGTGCAGCTGCAGCAGGTAGATTCATTGTAGCATGAAATAATGCTTCGTGTGCCTCTCGCACGTTTTCAGGCGTAGTTTTCACTCTCTCCAACAAGCTCAATATCCTCAATACAGTCTACAGTTACTTCGTGTGGTCCGATTCGATACCAGTGATTGTCTTCACCAGTAACATCTGGGCGGACTCCCAGATACTCCAACTCATTACAATTATTCTCGCGCAACCACGCTTGGAGTCGGTGGTGCATAAGGTCTGCTCTACTAATCATCATCCATCTCTGCAATTTTCTCGTCAAGTGTATCAAGAATACTATCCATAGACCCGATACTTTCAATATCACTAATCAACTTAGCAATCTGTGTGCAAACAAGGGGACGCTCTTGCCTAGCAGCAAATGCCAGTGCATTGCGTAAGTTTGCTTCTGCCTCTGTGAGAGACTCTTCTACTGATTTAGATAGTGCCATAGTTAAAAAGTGTTACTGTTAATCGTGAATCTTCTTTAGTTGACCCAAAGAAATTATGTGGCGCATGTAATATGTCAGGCGAATACATTATAAAACGATTGTAAACATTGTCAATGTGTTGTATTTCACCGTTGATAACAAACGATGTGCCAGTATTTGGTGGTGGGTTGGGCGTCAAGTATATCACACCTGCTGCCAACACGGTAGCATCACCTAAAGAATTGTCAACGTGATACTTGTTTTGATTATATAGACCACCACGAATAGTCTGAGCAAACAAAGGACCCCAATGAAAACAATAACAAGTATCATTTAATATGTGATTGTGTGACCTATATCCAACCCAATTTTCTTGTGGCAATGGACTATATGCAACATGCGATAGAGCATGTTGTCTTACCATGTCTGGCTCATCAAAGAAGTTGTCAATTATTTTCAAAACAATGAAATAACCTTTTCCGAAAAGAAAACAAAATTTAGTCTTGCATTAGTAATATCATCACCAAAGAAGTCTTGTGGTCCATGTAGAATTTTAGAATCAAACATAATCAAACGATTGAATACATTATCAACCTTATGCTCTATATCATCTTTAACAAATGATGTGCCTGAATATTCAGTTGGATTTGGTGCTATAAAGTATAGACCAGCAAAGTTTGATTTGTAGTCACGATGAAATCGCAAAGACTCCCAAACTTCAGGACCAGCAAATTGTTGCGACACTAATGGACAATAATGAAAATAAGCATCAAACTTAAACTTGCTACCATGATAAAACTGATTGTCTAAATCTTTGACAATACGTCTACACAACTCACCAACCACATTATCATCTTTATCAGTATACATCTTGGACCTAAATCCCAACCACCAGTCATTTATTGTTGGTGGATAGTATGTATCATGAATCGCATGTTGTCTGATAGCATCTACATCAGGCGAATAGTCATCAAATATTTTTAATCTGAAGCTCGCCATATGTCACTGGTTACTACCTTGTCAGTATATAGCATGTGCTGAGATTTGTCAAACAAATCGTGGATGCTTGTCCCTATCGTAGTAATTATACTGTTTGATTGTAAATTTCTTTGGTGATGACCACCTAAACTTCCAGGTTACATTAGATATATCTCTATCAAGTCCCTGCACAAATAGTGTCTTCATGTATGCAGATTCTTCCTCACCAATAATACCTAGTGATTGCATGGCATCTACACCACCCATTACATCATCATTCACTACATTAATGTCAATACCAAAATAATTTTTAGTTGGTATAAATTGAAATCCTACCTCTGTAGTGTAATCAGATGCTCTCTCAAGACATTCAAATACCTGTGGCATATGGATATAGTCACCATACACATCTTTCAAGTTACTTGCCACAACATCACCAATAGTGCTCCTATATCCCATCTTCCTTGGGACATTATTTGTATCAAATGCTAAGTAATGCACACTAAATGTATCTGGATTAATATCTCTTAAATTTCTTAGAAATATTCTGCTTTTCTCAGACAACTCCATGCTGTCATATACTTGCTCAACAAACTCAGAGTCTTTACCAAGAAGATTTTTTTCTGAAAATGAATAATAATATCCTTCAATGGAATTAGTATTTTGGATGTATGAAATTGCCCATGGCGATGCTAAGTCAAGCAATCCATCAAAATAATAATATGCTTTTTTGATTGATTGTATCTGTGTGGCAATTTTCTCATCTGCCAAAATACCCAACCATGCATAAGTATATCCTCTAATGTTAGAGAGATACTGACGCTTGAATACATCATACTCTTTCATCTCTGCTCCACAGAGATTTTTCTTAGACGATGCAATATGAAGAATCACAGAATTTCTAATGACATCTTCTAGAGCATTAGATAATTCCTGTGGATTTTCAAATTCTAACTTAACGTTGTGTTTTGCAAATAGATTGGTGATGTATTGTTTCGCTTTACCAGAATATAAACTCATAAATGTCACCCATTTACATTATGCACTCCTTCAGATACATTTATAACCTCAGCATAAATGTAATATCCCATCTCTTCATCCAATAACTGTTTCTTTTGAGGAAACCACTCATGGAAAGCATTGTCTGCTGCTGTCTGTGTCCTAGGATAATAATATGCTTCTCCTTTAGACCTCAAAGCATTAATAATATCCAGAGGACATTTACCAATATAAAAATCCCAGATTTCTTCCAACTGTGCAGAATCAGTAACTGATTTAGGACCGTCTGCTCTCATATACATTACAGGTCCATTAGATTGCTTAGACAACTGATGTAACACAGATTCTGCGTAAAAATATTCTTCGTTATAATTCATCATTCCTCACCTGTAAGTTCGTCGATTGTTAAATCTTCGAGTAGTCTAGCAGCTTCAAGCGCAGCATCTTGCTCTTTTGCTTTTGCTTGCATGTCTGCTGCAATTTTTTGAATGATATCAGACATCGTAAAGTCAGCAGAAAGTTCTTGAAGTTTATTGTTTACATACTCAACTTTATTGTCAACAGACTGTAGATAGTCATTCCAATTGTCTAACTGACCTTTAGTAGCAGCATCTAAATTTTCTAACTGCTCTTCAGGGACCAAATCAGTAGCACCATGAGGAATTAATTGGTCGATAGCAGATAACTCATCCGTTGTCAAACCTTCAGGCATTTTCAAAGAAGCAATACCCTTAAGGATTTGGACTTTGAGAGTAATTTCTGTCCATTTTTCAATGATACCACTGATACCAAGACCGTCAAGATTTTCTTGCACTTTCTCTAACAGTGCAGGTGGCAAATCAGCAGCGTTTGAGTATGCACTACCGACCATGTTAAACATGTCAACAATCTGGTCTTTTGGTCTAGGACTTACAGGGACCTTTACCGATTGATAATCAGCGTCTATCCATGCTTGCTGTGCAGGCATATCTCTTAACTCTTGACGATATTCACTCCACTGTTGTTTTTCTTCATCACTAAGTGGGTAATCTGGTAATACAAGATAATCAGTTTCTTTCAACTGCTTTGCTCTCATTTCTAGCAACTGATACTTCATGTATGAAACATCAGCAACTTTTTCTATGATAGAATCATAGAAGTTTTCAGTCCTCTGAATCTTAAGATTAGTATAATAATTTGCAACAAATGAAACAAAAGCATTCAACTCAGTTTCATTTGCTTCATCAAAGTTATATAATTTTTCTTCGGTTTCCCTAGTGCCGAAATTATATACGTCTTTAATTCTTTGTGCAAGATACGACCTATCTTCAAATAATACAAAGTAAATCAATCTATCCTTATCAGAATTCCATAAAGATGGCATTTTTGATAAGAAATCATTAAATTCAGTTTCAGAGAAATCTAATCTACTACCATTGTAGTTAATATATCTCTGTACGAGCTCTCCGTAATGCGTTTGCCTCTGTAATCGCACAGTAATTACGCGATCACCAACTGTAATTGCCATCGTGAATTCCTAGGGATAAAAGTATTTAGTATGCTTTAATCATGTATCTCAATCTAAAGTATGCTGCATTAACAGGGATTGCTTCATTGTTTCTAAGATAGAAACTAGTAGCATTGTCAAACAATTGTTTAGATTGTAAACTCATTCTTGCTGTGGTATCACTAATAAGCATACCACCTTCTTTAACCATATCGAAACTGCCGTTTAGACCAGATGCGGTATGTGTATGTAATTGACCAGACTGAGATTCTGATAAACCATATGGACCAGTAAGAATCTCACCAGCACCACCAGTAGTTGGTTTAAATGATCCTGGGAAACTACACTTATTCAAACACTCGTTGTTATCTCTACAGTTTTTATTGACAGCATAGTAACCATCAATCGCACCAACAGAGATTGCACTATGAGCATGGACTGGGTTTGCAGTGAAGACTTCACCTGGACCAGGCAATGTATATGAAACTGTGCCTTGGAATTTAGGTTGAATAAATCCTTCAACGGATTCCCATCCATTTGTTGCAAATGTGCCAATAGTAAATGTTTCTGCATTAAGACTACCATCTGCTGTGCCATCTGGGTCACCAGTAATACCAGTTGACCCTGGTGGTAACTGAGCAGACTTGATGTAATTATATACACCACCCATAGATCCAGGTAGTAATTTATCACCACCAGATGCGCCATTAGGAGCATATTCAGGGATAACAGAAACACTACCAGAATTACCACTAACATTACCAGTGCCCATCAATTTCTTACCATATGTAAGTGGCACTCTAAATGTATCTGAAGGATTATATGTTGGATACGATCCAGTAATATTTCCACCATATGTATTACCCAACATTCTTGCTAATTCAGGGAATTCAGAAGCGAGTAACTCCTGTCCTCTCATCTCAATGTAACCTTTGAATCTATTCTTAGAATCCAAATCTTTTGCTGCTTTGTAATTAGGATTACTTACCCAAGATGGTTTATTAGAATTAAAAATTGACCCACTAGTTACCGCAGAAGATACATCTCCAGAATTAAATGCCTTGCCATGGTGTCCAATTCCCCATGCTCCACGGTCATCAAACGTAGCAGCAGGGTTATTTACATAACTATCAGGTTTTGGAATACAAATAACTGTGCCAATAGATGCTCCACTCTTCTCAGTTTGCTGACTATAATATGTTGGTTTTTGTGCAGCATTTACAGTGCTAATAGTGACAGTTTTAGTATAATCGGTTGCATTAACAGGCTCAACTACAACAGCATTATTTTCTGTATATGCATATTGATTACAATCTGCTAATGTAATCTTGCATCTATAAACATTACCATTATATGTCGAATCGATATTTGGAATAATAAGTGAAGATGTTGTTGCTCCACTAATATCAGATCCTCCCTCTTGCCATTGGAATGATGGTGTGCCTCCAGTCCATGTTGGATTGATATCTATAACCAAAGTCGTGCCAATAGTAACTACTAGGTTATTAGGTGATTTTACATATGTTAATCTTCTATTAACTGTAATAGTGCATTGATTAGTGTATACAGGGTTGGGAATACCAGCAGCACTAATTTTACATCTCAATTTAATACCATTTTGACTTCTAATGAAAGCATCTGGTGTGTAGAATCTAGTATTATCTTCTGAATTATTGAATCCATCACCAGCAACTTGCCAAGACCCGCCTGGTGGCAAATACTCCCACTGATATGTAATTTCTCCACTATTAGAAGCGATTGCTTCTGTTTCAAATGTCCCTACTCCAGCAACTCCCTCCAATACTGTCAAACTAGTTGTGATGTTTTGAAGAATACTAATAGTTAATGCAACAACTGTCAATTCTGCTGCGTTAGTAGCTTGCACTATGCCACCAAAACTGGTAACTACACATCTATAAAAAGCAGCATCTGATAATGACGCACTAAGTATACTAAATGTTGCTGATGTTTCACCACTAATGTTATTCCATGTTGCTGCAGCAGGATTATTTACGTTAAAATTAGTGCTCTTTTGCCATTGATATGTGACTGCTGCAGCAGATAATGATGTAGCAACTACTGTCCAAGAAACTACAGAATTTTCCTCTACCTCTTGATCATTTAAGTTTGTAATAGAAGTAAATAAATCTTCTTTTACAGTTAGTTCTGCTGATGCAGTAGTTATCGATGCTAATTGTTGTGGGATAGAAAGGACACATCTATAATGTAAGTATACCGCATTTGCAGGGACAGAAGAAATTTGAAGCAACGATGTAGTAGCGCCTGAGAAAACTCCACCGTTATTAATATTAACAAATGTAGTATTATCTGTGCTATATTGCCATTGATATGAAATAGCAGAATCGGGTCCACTGGATGGTGTTGCAGTTACAGAGAAAGCAGCACCTTCATTAGGGAATGCAGAAGCATCGGATGGTTGGTTGGTAATATATACCGTGCGATATACATTTAATGTTGCTTCATTTGAATAAAATTCTGTTAATTCTTTAGATGTGTTGGTATCCGTGCCAGCACTGGGAGCACCGTAAATGTCAATAACTTTAGAGCATGATGTGCCGCCTGGTTGTGCTGAGCAAGTTTGGTCAAACTGGATAGGACCAGGAGCATCTGCGATGACACCAGTAACAGTATCTAAAGTATTAATCTTAGAAACAAGTTTACCACCTTGAGAGTGACCAAACAAATAGACATCATTAACAGTTTTGCTTTCGCCTTGTGCTGCAATGTATGCGTCTAATGAATTTTGCACCCAAGCAACTGCCGCTCTTGCATAAGGTAAGTTATCTCCCATGAGGAAGTCTGCTTGCTCTACACCAGTTCCAGATATATCTAAGTTTCTTGCTTCAGAGATATGGTCTTGTGGATATGCAACAGAGAAGACAATCTTATCTCTAACATTGATGTTTGTGACAGAAGTATCTACAAATCTGTCAAGCATATCTGATGCTGAGTCTGCAATAGTTGTAGTGCCGCCTTCGGGAAGAGTGCCATGGAATACAACTACAACATCAATCGAAGCAGCTGCCAAACCAGTAGGGACATATAACGAACCCATAACTGGATATGATGTGCCATCTACAGTATAAGTTTCGCCATCAGCGGGGACAATATCATATGTCTGATTTGTAATAGTGCCACCAGGATTGGTTGACCCAACAGCATTTCTAATTGCTGCTTGAAGTGTAGCATCTGTTTCAAATGCATTATGACCACCTGTAGCAACTGTTGTTAGAGTTGCTGTAGCATTAGCAGGAATTGCCTGAATAGCAGTAACATAATCTTGTAACCAAGTTGGTTGATTACCACCACCTGTAGTATCATCTAGTGCCTGGAGGAATTGTATCGGCGCATTGTGTGTGCTGGTATAACTTTCGAGACCGATGTTTTGGAATATTCTCGACCCCCAAACTGCAGACGATGTTGCTTTAATTCTAAACTTGGCACCATTATCATCAGCCACTCTAAGAGGAGGAGTTTGATATAATAATTCTGTGTTATCAACATCATTTGATGGAAACTGTGTATATACTATCAGATAGTTATCTGTAGGCTCTTCTGCTCCTACAAACACATCATTCCAAGTTGTTTCACCTGGATTCTGACGTTGCATGGTCATCTGGACATCGCCATTTAGTCCAGTATTTCTGGCAATATTTAATTCAGCAATAATTTCTGCTTTTTGCTCAGACTCAGGATAAATGTCTCTATTTGCAATATTTCCATACTTATCTTCAATATTTTCAAATGACGCTGGTAAAACTGGTTTAGTTATTACGTCTGTAGGATACACATAATATGTGTTTGTAGTTACTGGAGGCTCACCTACAGACCCAGTAATTTGGCATCTAAAAGCAATTACATTATAAAAAATAAATCTATCTAATTCTAAAACAGGTGATGTATGATTTGTGCCAGACTTTAATTTCCAAGAGTTTGTTAATGCTCCACCTGGATTAGTCCCTCCATTTGTGCCATCATCCGCGTCAACCCAAGCATCTACATATAACTGCCAATTATAAGATAATGTTTGTCCTGCCGTAGACACTGCACCAACACTGACTCTAAGTTGTCCACTGTTTGCAATACCAGTTTTATAGCATTGGAAAGTTTCTGTATCAAGTGGGTCAACGCCAGGTTGCTTGAAAATACTAATAACAGGCTCAACTACCAGAAGAATAGGAGAAGTATCTACAGGAGTATTAGCTGCACCAGTATAACTTATTCTAGACCTATATTGATTTAAATTTCTTGAATAATCACTATTAGTTACTGTAAGAGTAGATTTTCTAAAATATGCGTTTGTGCTACCAGTAGCAAATAACTCAGTTGTCGTAGTTACAGTAAAGTCTCCACCTGGAGTAATATTTGACCATGTACTACCGTCATCTGTACTTTCTTGCCAAACAATAGTAATATTATTTACATTAGTAGTAGTTGAAATATCTACATTTTGTAGAGATGACGTTACTGTAAAATCAAATGTTTGGTTGACATCAATATTTTCAGAGACAGGATAATCATCGTTAGTGCCGTCAACTAATGCCAAAATAAGTGGAGCAGCAGTAACAGTAATAGACCTAGTGCCTACAGATTCTTCATTACTGTAAATTGTGTCAACACCATTAGTGATAGCAACCCTTACAAGGAGACCATTACTACCACTATCTACTGGTCCAAAGTTAAAGAAACTATTAGTATTAGAAGTTAATCCACTAGCAGAATAGTTTGTGCCCCCATCAGTAGAAACCTGCCACTCATAGATTAGAGATGCACCTCCATCATCACTTGCTGATACAGAGAAAGCAATGGTATCTCCATCAGTTACAACAATGGGCTCCGCAGGAGTCAGTGAGCTAATAGTAATTGCCATAGGTCTTTAGTACTTGATTAGATACTCACAGAGAATAAATTTTGGTGCAATATCATCCATTTTAAAAGTGTTTTTTGTTTTCATATTAACAGTAGTTGTCAATCCAGCTGCTGTCATAGTAGTAGAAGGAATACTACCACTAAATGATGTACTCAAACTAACACTACTCAATTGGTGTGCGTGTTTAGATTCTGTGCCAGATTCTGTAATATCAAGAGCAACAAATGTCACACCATAGTTTGCGTCAGCAGTACAAACAGTTTTTGCTGGTTGATAGCACAAAACACCTCCACCATAAAAAGCGCCTGCCCACGCTGCTGATGCCATACCTTGATTATTCTGGTTAATCGAGTGAGTGATAGTATGTGTGCCTCTATGACCGTGTGCAATAAAGTTGTTAATAGTAATGGTAGTTTCTGGTGTTTTGCTTGGTGGAGAAACAGCCTTCCACACACCAGTAAAAGTCAATGATGGCACACCATTTGCTTTAAAATCACCCTCATAAGTAAAATCAACTGTTTCACCTGTTGCTGACAATTCAACAGCAACACCCGCACGTTGGACAGTAAGTTGTGTTGTTGGATTGATAGTGCTATCATTAGAGTAGACACCAGGATTAGAAGCAGTAGTAATATATTTACTACCTAAATCTGGTAATTGAAATGTGCCACCAGTGCCTTGCTCATTTCTATTTGCCAATACAGTATCAGTTTTTTTATAAAGACAAGAATCACCAACTCCTAGTAAATTAGCAAGTTGTGGAAATTGGTCAGCAGACAAAATCTGACCATTACACTTCAAATATCCCGCAGGAATAAAATCTTCATAGTCCTGCTCTGTAGGTAGTGTCCCTTGTATCTGCCTAAAAAACGGGAAAATCGACCCACAAGGTCCACCATATTTACCTTTTTCGTAAGAATAACTTGCCATTTTGTTAGTATGCTCTGATGATAAAAACCATATCTAAGGTTGGTGTAAGAGTTGTGGCAGTAATTGTGCCAAAATTTACTCCAGCAGAATTAATAATCTTAACTGTATTTATTTTCACATTATTAACAATACCAGGACTAATCACGTTGAATGAAGATTCAAAATCATATTGATTTGACTGGTGGTTATGAGGCTCAGAATCTGCTTTTTCTTCGTTAGATAAACTAGTGAAAAGAATTTTATCATTTCCACCATAAGACGCACATTTCATATTACCACTACATCTACCATCACCAGGATAATAACCACCAGATGCAGTTTCACCACCTGGGACAGGTTGCACATCACCACCACCTGCTGCAGGAGAATCCCACTTAGAGAAAGAGTCGTTTAAATCTCCACTATTATTTGCATATCTAACACCATTTCTGGTCCTCAAACATGGAGTTTGGGTGCAAACTAGTTTACATTCTGCCTCTGGCCAACCACCACTAGGACACCTAACTGCTTGACCAGATTCATTATTATATGATGTCGTAGTGTCATCAGATTCATTTGCAACACCATGACTGTGCTGACTCAAATGTTGGTCTTCTAAGTAATACTTATTGTAAGTAGCAATACCAAAATAACTTCCTTCAGTTATGGTGATGTCATCATATGTCGCCAGAAAATTAGGAGACCCATTAAACTCACCAACTAAATCAAACGTTGATAACCAAGTGCTTTGTGTATTAGCAGATTGGTTTCCATTATCACCACCACCAATCAAACTCCACCATGGGTCAGCACTTTTAGATGTATATTCTGGTTTACTAGCATCATAGAATTGACCACCAGCAGCACCAGTACTACTTAACCACTCAAAATGTCCTTGATAGACATCAACGATACCTTTCTGGTTATTTGTCAAGGAAGGGACTTTAAAAGTTGACCCTGCCGTGCCTCCATAAACATTACCAATACATTCATACAACAAAGGATATTCTTCAATATCATTATTGCGACCATTACAAACCAACCAACCAGTAGGAATCGCGGAAGATTCAGCTGCCCAGGGGACAATAGTCCCGATGGGCAACCCTCTCATTCTTCTTACTTCGTTATATTTTGCTGCGTCTGCAAATGCCATCTATTAAATCTCCATTAACCACCAACCTTGGAATGCATCGGGAATACCGTTGCCATCTAAATCTTGGTCACCGACATAAATTAGACCGAAAGCAGCATTTGGAGTGTTGACAACCAACTCACCACCAGGATAGTTAGAAACACCACCCAAGTTGCTACCCGTATCAGACCCTTGGACCTTAACACTAGATGGTGCTCTAACAACTAAGTTGTTAGCAAAGTTAAGAGCACCGCCACAATCTACAATTCTAATTGTGTCACCAGTGATTGCATTGCTAGGCAATCTCAATACAAGTGTAGATGAAGGAATAACGAGATACTGCAAGTTAGGCTCTAGTGCAACAGCAGATGCATCTGTGTTACCCTGTGTGCTGACAAAGATTGTCTTTCTACCACCGTTTGCATTGTAGAAGTTTTCATGACCGAATGCCTCAATAGAAGCATTTTGTCTGAAGGTGAATGGTTTAGCACCATTAACACCCAAGTTATTAATTTGGACAACCTCAGTAGCATCAGAAGGTGATGCAGAAGATACACCGTTAACTTCTAGATATCTACCAACATATGTGTCACCAGTTTGTGCATCAACTGTAAATCTAGAGGTGTGAGCATTAGTGCCACTTTCAGCATTCGCAGGATTAGCAAGTGTGCCAACCGCAAGGTCATTGCCAGTCCTTAATGTGCCAGCAATCTTAGTGTTACCAGATGCACCCAACACCTCAAGTGCGATATTGGTTGCGCTGTTAGTCCTACCCTTATCAAATGACCCAGTTGCAAAGAAGGAATCTTTGAAAATCTTGAGGTCAGCGCCATTGTATAGACTTGTATCGCCAGAAGCGGACTCAACATAGAATTTAGGTAGAGTGCCATTGGTGATAACAAAGTATTGCTTAGAAGGAGTAGAAGTAGAAGTATTACCACTCAACTCAATAGAGTTGTGGACTGTTAAATTACCACCGCCACTCGTTTCAATAGTTGCATCAGTTGCTTCACTGCTATTCTTACCATAAGCATCAGCAAGATTCTGGTCGTTTTCAGCATTGATGAATGGTTTCGTAATATCGTAACCAATTACAACATCACCACTGATTTGTGTATTACCAGTTGTAGAGATAGTCTTAAAGACTTCAAGTGGGTCCTTAGGTAAGACAGTGCTACCAAAGTCACCATTATTAATAGTGAAGGACTGAGCATCAGCGGGGTTAATTACCGTGACTCTTGCATATTCACCACCAGTATCTAAATCTGTCTTATTGAGACGGAATAGGTCACCTGCTTTAATAGCAGCAGAGAATTCTGCAACGTTAATCGTAGTGCCATTAGCAGTGATTGGGTTGGGGAAGATATAAGAAGCATTTTGCTGCTCAATCAATCTCACAATCTTCTGACCATCTGCTTGTGCAGATTGACCAGTGCCTCTTTGTCCTCTAACAACCTCAACAGTATAAGGGACAGGAGAGTCTGGGACATAAGTTGTTGGGAAGTTGACGGTGCTGACAATCTCAGTGCCAACCAAATACAACTCATTAATACCAATACCAGATGGATTGCTGATTGGTAGTAGATATGTCTGGACTCCATTTAGGACCTGATACTTGTAAGAATCATCGCCCCATGGTTGACCACCAACTGTATCAACAGTTGTCTCTGCGATAATCATTCTGGCAGTGCCAGCATCAGTGCTACCTTGCTGTAGAGCAACAGTAATAGTATTATCATTAACGTCCTTGAGGACGAAACCAAGTGCATCTCTGCTCTCAATATAGTAAGTGCTAGTTGTATTAACACCAGTTAGATTACCAGTATCAATAAACTGGACGCCCTCGTTAGTATTGAAGAAATGTCCATCAGTATCAACAATAATCTTATTAGCAGTTACTGTAGTGACGTTAACCACGCCACTAAAGTCATCAACAACACTGAAGAAGTCAATGTTTAGATTTGCAAGTGAACCTGTTGACTGATTTAGACCAACGCCAGTAATAACAGTACCTGTAGCAGCTGCAGGACCGAAGTCACTGCCAGTGCTGCTATAACTAAATGTAGTAGCGTCTAAAACCGTTACAGTTACTGCATTTACCGTATTGAAAGAATCAACGCTAGAATCAATCTCTGCGGTATCACCAGTTGTTAAACCATGTGCGGCAGTGGTAATAACTGTTGCAACGTTGCTGAGTCTTCTGATGGTAGCAATACGAATCGTGCCAAAGACGTTTCTATCAATACCAAGATTAGTATTCTTGAGACCACCATTTTGAGTCATATCTGACTCGAAGAATGCAGATCCTTGGACTCTAATACCATTTCTGATTTGAGTCTCACCAGCAACACCACCAAGTGTCAATTCACCAACTGATAGACCAATATTCAACTTAGTAATACCAGATGGGAATAATGTAAACTCATCATCCGAAGATGTGGTATTAATTTCTCCACCATTAATGGTAAGAGTGCCATCAACAATAGTCTGGTAATTCTTAACGTTAAAGATACTTGCCTGCTTATTAGCAAATGCACCACCAAGGGTAATTCTGGAAATGTTTCCAGCGCCAGTATTTTCGACTGTGCCTACATTAACTGTAGAATTAATCGCATCTGTATGGATGTTTAGTGTGCTGGTGCCTGTTACTGCGGTGCCAATGTCGATTGTTTGGTCTGCAGTTGCTAGGTCAGCAATCGCTACGTTTACAGCATAACCAGTGAGATTGAGTGATGTGGTAGTAGACTGATTAGCAATATTGAATGTTGCAGCGGTAGAGCGAATATCGCCACCATCAACATCAATGTCAGTCTCAAAAGTGAAGTCACCAGTGATTCTTGCATCACCAGAAACGACAAGGTTTTTATCTAGTGCAGCATCAGTTACGTTAATACCAACTCTACCATTGTCGATGTCAGCAGTTGCACCCTCGGCGCGACCATCTTGTGACAGTGTTGTAGTTGCAACTCTGAATTCAGCAGTGGCATCTGGGTTATCGCTAGCTCCACCAACGATAAATGCATGTCTGCTTGCTACTGGGGTGCCACCACTACCATCTGATAGTGTAGTTTGCTTTCTACCACTGATGAATGTGTTACCAACAACATCGAGGTTTGCTCTTGGATATGTTGCAGTAGAAACAAATCCATCCAAATAATCAGTAGAAACTGCTCTAGCAACTGTGTTAATACCTAGTTTATAGTCACCGTAAACAGCAGTTTCTGTCCTTAATGCTTCACCACCAAGTACACCTACTTCCTTCCATTGAGATTGTCCTAGAGAAATCTCGATAGTTGGTTGCGTGATTGTGGAGTTAACTGAGAATAGGTATGGACCATTTCCAGTTAAGACAGTTTCAGATGCTCTTTCAGTAATTAGGAATACATAACCATTCGATTCTAGATACTCATATCCTTCAGCAGCATTATTATAAACAGTGTGGACACCGTTAATAGTTGCTAGCGTATCAATAGCACCAGTAATTCTAATCTGACTATTTAATGTAATACCAAGTGATGCACCTGGATTGCTTTCACTGAAGTTGACCTTACCAACCTGGAAGTATAGTTTGATAACATTCAGGTTGGGGAAGAATTCAATGCCAGTAATATCAATCGAAGACTCATTACCAGCCGTTGCAGTTAGTGTATATGGGACATAAGAGTTAGCATAAATCCAACCAAGAGACCCAGTGCTACCAACTTCACCGCCTTTGAATAGGATGTCACCAGATAATGGGACAGCAGACCCGAAGGAGATTGTTTGTGCAGAATTAAATCTTGCCTTAGTGCCAGTCGTATCTTGGTTAGGTGCCATGTTATCAACACCAGTCCTAACTGTGTATCTTTGAGTGCCTCTGGAGTTGAGGTCAAAGATAGCAGCTCTGACTCTATTCTTATCGATAATGATGTCACCACCTCTTGTAGTATCGAGTAGTGGGTCATCATCACCTGGAAGGACACCTTGTCTATCACCAGGACGTGATACGATTCTGAGTGAAGGAGGAGTCATCTTCGCTTCAAACTCAGGGTCAACGTTGACGATGACAGGTGCGTTGAAGAAGTTAGATAGATTAGGTGGAGCGTTTAGAGTGATAATATTCTCA
>MDTE01104138.1_pt1 | contig 16422 bp, 16 predicted proteins | sample 811231 | NCBI WGS metagenome assembly MDTE01 (sample SAMN05326651, study PRJNA326480) | marine metagenome | isolation source: seawater | place: Indian Ocean: Red Sea | collected 2010
ACCATCGCCAGCCAAGCCTGATGTTTGCAGGATCAACCCATGCGACCCGACCGGAATTTAGGGCGTCCACATGCAGGGGGAGTAGTGAGGCTGGTTTTGCGACAAAGCTGTTCGGGGTACGAAGGGAAAGATTAGCTCCCATTCCATCTGCTGAGCCGTCAAAACTTGTATGGCTTCTACTGGCAACGACGACGTGCTGTTCGAAAAACCGCTGACCGTCAATGGACGCACTAAGGAGATAATCACCTGCCAACGAGGGTGTGAATACATGCATCTCGGCTGTATGTACCTGGCCGGGCCTTAAGAATGGTGGCGGCAGCACATCTGTTTCTAATACCAGGCCTTTTTGCCCTGATTCGTGGTCCCAGCGAATCGATATTTGTCGAACGTTTGAATTTCCCGGAGGGATCCAAGCTTGGTCGGTGGTGTTATCCAGAACAAGGGTGCTTACGAATCCGGTGTCTGGCTGGACATTGTCCACCAGAACTTGGGATTTGAGATCAGTCCAATTATTGGCCGGTGGGACTTCTAGGTCTCGCAGGGTGATCAAAAGGTATCGATCGATTCGGTTCACCGAACGTGTGAACGGGCTCGCTGCGAACGTTTCCCAAATGCTGGAATCTCGATTCCCGAGCTTTTGCAAATCCACTACAACAGTGCGTATCCCGTAGCTCTGGAGGCCCTTTGCTAGCCCGCTCATTTCACTTTCCATGAGCCCTTGAGTCGCGTCACGGAAGTACCAGTACTGTTGCCAAATGTGTCCGGAATATCCGTTCACAAGGGGGCCCGCACCGGTTTGAGTTGTGAGCCAGAGGCGTTGAATTTCTTCATTGCCAGTTACGGGCACGAACAGCATCGGCCCGGGCTCTGTTTGCTCGAGGGCTCCTCGTAATTTTCCGTGGGTAGGGATTGAAAATGCTGACAGTGGTTCTGGGACGGCCTCGGCCAGCACAAGTAGTGTGGCAACGATTCCGACGATCGACGGCGCGGTTGATTGTTGCCAGCGGTATTTGGCGATCGCCGCTATTCCTATTCCGCCTAGCACTGCGAACGAAAAATGGGCGAGCAGGGAGAAACGGGCAACAACTCGGATGGCTCTGAAGACAGGCACGTGATCAAAGAGGAACAGGTAGGGCAACTGAATGTCGCTAACGATTTCGTGCCGTTTCCAGTGGGTGCCCAAGCTGAACAGCACTGCGATGAGGACGAGTACCACAAGGCCCACTGTTATTGCTTTAAGTCCCTTTTTTGTAGACAGTGTTGTCCGAAGGCCGGCAATCACACCACACAACGCCAGCGCAGGCGGAATAAAGCCTGGGAAGACACGGCGTTCGCCACGCGGAACTGAAAAGCGTTCGGCAAGGACGTCGTACCAGCGCAGCCGGTCGGTAGGTGATAGATAGTCACGAAGCTGAACCGACCAAAATTGCACTTCGGTTAGGTCGCGATCCGCTTGCCACGCTTCGCTGAAGGCTAGGTAGCCTTGGACGATCGGGACAAATGGCGCGCTGACTACTACTCCGATGGCGATTAATTTGATCGCGAGCCATCCATTGCGTGTGGTTAATATTTTTACGAGGGCTGGGGTTACGCCGAATGCTAGGAATATGACCCCGGCGAGCACTCCGAGGTGAACGGCGGTCGCGAATTGCAGCCAGACCATCAGTACGGCTAGTCCAAACGATAGCCAACTCTTCTTTCGTTGGAAGTGGAGGCTAAACAACAGTACGAGGGGAAGCCACCAGGCTCCCAACAGCTGAAGGTGGCTCGCGTATGCAAGTTGGAGCGGACCGAATGCGTAGATGGCTCCGGCGGTGACGGCACCTGGTCTGGATTTTGTCAGCGTTAGTACTGTCACATACATGGCGATGGCATTAAGCACGTAAGCCCCAATGTGCGTGATGCTGTAGGCCAACACAGGGTTTCCAGATATCAACGCGACTGGTCCGTAGATGGGCAGGAAGCCTAAGAGAAGGTCTGATCCAAATAACGCGTTACCTGAGCCGTAGTAGAAGTTGCCTGCAAAAAAATCGTTGGGGTTTGAAAATATTGTGGTCCGCTGCCACTCAAGAATGCTGAGCAAAAAAAGTTGGTCCCCACTCGGTTTGTATGTGATATGTGAGTTGGCGACGAGTACGAGCGGAAAGGTAAATACAAGGGCTGCAGCGACAAATACAAGAAAAGCGGCTGCATGCCAGGCTCGATTGTTGTTGAACCCCCAGTCGACGGCGGTGTCCAGCCATGCCAGCACGTGCTCGTTTGGCGATCGACGGGCGACCGTTGTATCGTCTTCGTCGGTCTCGTGCATTCGGCGTCTTTCTGGGCTGCTAGGAAGCAGTAGCTTCTGATCGATTGCGCGATGCAGTTTAGACGTCTTTGGTCAAACCACGAGACATGAGAATTCCCTCCCAATGAGATGCTCGTCTAATGGGATGGGGGGCATGTAGGCTGCAGGGCCATGGCGAGTGCTCTGGAGGGGACGGGGAAGCCCGGTGGAATTTAGGTCTGCTGTTTCTCTTGGTACGGAGTCTCACCTGATCGTCAAAGACATTTGTGATCAGTTAGGTGCTGGCGATGGCATTGATCTGGCGATGGTGTTTGTTAGGCCATCAGATGAAAGTTCTGCTGAAGACCTATTGAAGGAACTTAGATCGAGCCTGGGTGCGAAGCACATTATTGGATGTACGGCTGGGGGCGTGCTTGGGTGTGGTCGTGAGATAGAGGATGTTGTTGGAACGTCAGTGATTGCCGCAAGTCTTCCCGGGGTGGTTGTTGAGCCAATAGCTGGCGTCGACTCGGGTGGCGACGAAACGCTGCCTGAGGATGCTCGTGTGTGTATTCTGCTTGCAGATCCGTTCACGACGTCAACAGAGCGGGTGTTGCAAAAATTCAATCGTGCTCGAACTGGTGTTCCGGTCATTGGTGGGTTAGCGAGTTGGGGAATGTCACCAGGGCAGAATCGTCTTGTTTCTGATCATGGTGTGGCTAATTCTGGATTCGTTGGTGTCGTGTTGCGGGGATCCGTTGATGTAGACGTGGTGGTCTCGCAAGGATGTCGTCCGGTTGGTGAGACCTATACGGTTACTTCCTGTCTGGGCAACGTAATTAGTGAACTCGATCAAGAATTACCGCTCCAAATTCTTGAGCAAGTGTTTGCAGATGCTAGTCAGGAGGATCAAAGCCTCATGCGCTCAGGAATCCTGGTTGGTCGAGGTGTTTCACGGGATCGTGAGACCCTTGGCCGAGGGTCATTTCTTGTTCGAGGTGTAATTGGTGCCGACAGGGAATCTGGAGCGATTAGTGTGGCTGATCATATGAAGCAGAGCGAGATTGTGCAGTTCCATGTACGTGACGCTATGACCGCGAGAGACGATCTGGAAATGCTACTGATTCCACAGGCCTTTGAAGATAAGCCTTCAGGTGTGCTGCTCTTTACTTGCAATGGTAGGGGTGAACGTTTTTTTGGTCAGCCCAATGTTGACGTCACTATCGTGGGAAAGGCGTTAGGTGGCGACATTCCTCTTGCTGGGTTTTTCTGTGGTGGTGAGATCGGCCCTATAGGTCATTCGAATTTCCTTCATGGATATACGGCTAGCATGGCGATATTTCGACCGGCGCAACTGGCTAACTGATTGGTTGCTCCCGAGGTGTAGAGGCGTTGGTTTTTGTCCGCGCAAGCTAGCCGTATGATTGGTGGACCGAATGGGATTCGAACCCACGACCTCCGCAATGCGAGTGCGGCGCTCTTCCGGCTGAGCTATCGGCCCTTTCTAGAGGACCTAGGCCGCAGGATCGATTCGTACCCGTTTTCGTCCTCGGAATCGATCAAATACTAGTTTTCCATCAGTAAGTGCGAACAGCGTGTGGTCACGTCCCGTGCCGACATTATCTCCGGGAACAAGACGTGTTCCTCGCTGGCGCACGATGATTTGACCGGTGCGAATGTGTTCGCCCGCGAACATTTTGACACCGAGCATTTTGGGATTGCTATCGCGGCCGTTGCGACTACTTCCAAGACCCTTTTTGTGTGCCATATCCCTTCTATCCTTCCGCAGGGCGCGTAGCTAACATTTACGCGTCGGTGCTTTTCGCCTTGCTTGAACCCTTGGCCTTGGCTTTTGCCTTGGCTTTTGATTTTGCTTTTGGTTTGGCTTTTGGTTTGGCTTTTGGTTTGGCAGCGGCCTTTGGCTTGGCAGCGGCCTTTGGTTTGGCAGCGGCCTTTGGTTTGGCAGCGGCCTTTGGTTTGGCAGCGGCCTTTGGTTTGGCTGGGCTTGGTTCATCAAGCTCAGTTCTCGGGCCGATGGAATCAATGCGAATTCTGGTGAGTTCTTGTCGATGCCCACGTCTTGTCCGATTCCGCTTTTTTGCGTGGTAGGTAACGACATTGAGCTTTTTGCCCCGGGTATGTCCAAGAACCGTACTTTCAACGAATACGTCATCCAGAATTGGATCTCCGATCCTGACGCCATCGTCGGTATTCACCATGAGCACATCATGGAGGGTTAATGGACCGGGTTCGGCATCGTTCATACGCTCCACTTCAATGACGTCACCGGGTTTGACCCGATACTGTTTACCGCCGGACGACAAAATCGCGAAAGCCATGACAATTCCGTTAGTGAGTGCTTCAGATGTTGGTACAGGGCGAACTTGAGCTAGATCTCGAATCGCCTATCGCTAATCGTACCAACGCTGGGTCGGGAAGGCTACGACACTAAGTGCTCTGAGTGTGGAAGTTGGACGGTTGACACGGTGATGTCGAACGTCCAATCTCTGGGTGGCCTTAATGAACCCGGATGGATAATGGAATATCGAACACTTGGTGAACACGGCCCTAAGGTGTCGGCGCTTGGGTTTGGGTGCTGGCCTATGGGTGGACACCGCTATGGTTCGACGGATGATGGCGAGGAAATCAGTGCAGTTCAACGTGCGCTGGATGCGGGGGTCACGCTTTTTGATACAGCTGCGGGATATGGAACCGGACACTCCGAGGAAGTTCTGGGTCGTGCTTTAAAGGGCAAATGGAACGATGTCGTCGTTGTTACCAAGACGGGCATTGTCTGGGCGGAGGATCGTGGAATCTTTGTTCGGGATTCTCGTCCTGCTGCAATACGTGGTCAGTGTGAGGAAAGTCTTCGGGCGCTAGGAACGGATAGGATTGATGTCTACCTGATTCATTGGCCGGATCCTGACACGCCGATTGATGAAACGATGCGTGAGATGGAGAGGCTTCGGGATGAGGGGAAGATCGGCTACGTCGGAGTGTCAAACTTTTCGACGGGCCAGATGGATCAAGCCCGTGAAGTGCTACCAATTGTTGCAAACCAGGTTGGCTACCACATGCTTGATCGTCGCCACGCCGAGGAGATTATTCCTTACTGTGCGGATCACGGCATCGGGGTCATGGCCTATGGGTCGCTGGCCCATGGGGTGCTGACTGGAACCTTTGATGTTGATCCGAATTTTGCAGACGACGACTGGCGAAAGCCCGGGTACGCCTTTGGGCTCCCGCTATTTCATCCAGATTTTCTGGCGGACACGCTTGAAGCAGTGGATGAAGTTACGTTGGCCGCCAGTACGGTTGATCTGACAACAGCTCAGTTGGCGCTCCGCTGGGTGTTAAACGAACCAGCCGTTTCAACGGCTTTGGTTGGATTCAGGAATTCAGGTGAAGTGGATCCAGCGGTATTAGCACTGGAAGCTTCGATTCCATCTGTAGTGATGGATGGGGCGAACGCAGCGACGCTCGATGCGTATCGACGATTGCACGCGGCAGAACAGCCACAAGATTCGATTGGACCAGGGCGACGGGCAAACTAGTTTGTTACGACAACGGCACCGAGCAAATTGGCATTGGTGTTGCGCAGGATTTCACTGGCCCGCACCGAGTCTTCACGATTTGATTTTCCATGGGCGACCACCAGCAGGGTTCCATCAGCTATCGATGTGAGCGCGCGCGTATCAGCGACACTGAGCACGGGCGGAGCGGCCAATATCAAGACGTCATATTGAGAGGCTTGGTTTTGGAGATCTGTGAGCGAAGCTTGCGAAGACAGAAGCGTTGAGTCATTGACCTGCACAGCTTGGCTTGTGACAACGGAAAGCGATTCAGACACCACATGAGCTGCTGAACCGGTCAAATCTTGATGCTGATCGGATTGGTGTGCGCCATCGGTGTCTCCATCTACAAGCAAAACTCGACAACCGGTCTGAGAAATGGCTGCTGCTAGATAAGCAGCGACATGACGTCGTGGTTCGGCTTGGTTTGGGCTCGTTACTGCAACAAGGGCGTGTTGGTGATCTCTCAGAGCTATGAGTGTGTTGGCTCGTAACTCGGAAAAGGCCTGCGGTACGGTCTCGTTGTCTGGAAGGTCACTGGCGATTCTTGGTTCAGGCACGAGACGTTCTCGATAGGGGTGAGATTATCCAAATCGATGCAGCGCCCAGGATCCCTCCAAGGATCCCAGCCATTGGAAGGGCGACTATAGCGTGTGGCCAGACAGGAGAGGTTGGGATATGCGCGGGATCAATGACTCCGATTTCAAGACCTCGTTGCGAGCCAGAGGTTCGTTCCGGTGTTGCGATTTCGGTTACCAGGAGTGCTGCGAGTGCATTTACCGTGCCAGCAGCGCGTGTCGCGTCGGAATCTTCTGCTTGAATGGTCACAAGTAAGCGTTCGGAATCGCCATTTGTACGAACATTCCGGACGACCCCAGCGAGCGAGAGACCGGCTCGTTGTTCGCTAGTGAGTCGAGCTGCATATGCTTCAGAATCCACCCATGCAGCATAGTTGTTTACTAGTCGAGCTGCTGCTTCTGCGGCTCCAAGGTCAGCCACACGAGGTCTGATGGAGACGTTAGTTTGTGCTCGGTAAATTGGTGTCGCGGCCAGCACGACAATCAGGGCGACACTAACCGCTAGCGTGGCCGACAAAAGGCTGCCAAAGACATAAAGTCGCAGCGAAGGCTGTGCACGTCTGGTGACGGCGGTCATTGGACGGTTCCAATGATTGGGGTGTCAAGCAGATCTGGAACATCATCTGAAAATAAGCGGTTACCTCGCCAGTCGAAAACAAGCACGACCATCATGGATGTAAGCAGTCCGACCAAAGCCTTAAGAAAGATATCCAAAAAACGTGTGGCGAACGTGGGTTGAAGCGCTGAATCGGTTTTATCTATTACTCGAAGAGTTCCTAGCTCTTTTAGACTTGGGTAGAGCCTTGTTTGGTCATCGACGAGCAGTCGAACAGTGGTATCAATGATGGCTTGAGCATGCAGGGGGTTTTGCCAGGTCAGTTCAAGGCGAAGCCCTCGAGCAAATGGGAACACCTCAATAGTTTCTATCAGGGTTTCAAGGTCAATCACGATATTTTCTTTGCCAAGTTCTTCAATAACTTCCCGGTGCAGGTTCCGGCCACGAGCTAGACGGACCAAATCTTGAATGACGACCGACGATGCTTGGGCCCGACTGTTTTCTATTCCAAACTGTCTGTCTTCGCTGTCTGGCGGCAGTTCTAAAACTAGGAGGAGTTCCGCTTCTGCCCGGTGTGGGACGGGTCCTACTGTTTGCCAGACAAGGCTTGCGGCGATAGTTGCGATAGTGACTACCGCTACAAACCACCACCAGCGACCAAGGATTCTTCCGACACGTGCCGCTGCCATTAGGCCATTGTCCGTGCTCTATCACGATGTGCTTCGATTGATTTGGAGACTGCCATTCCAAAGGCGTGGCGAAAATTTTCAATGCTGAACCGTTGGGCATTCGCCAGCAGCCGTTCAGATGAAAACTTTGCTGATTGCATACGTGTTAGTGCGGTGCCCATGGAGGCTACTGTTTGCTCGCTGAACAAAATACCTGTTTCTCCTTCAATCACCGTATCCAATGCGCCACCGGCAGCAAAGGCAACGACTGGTCGACCTGCAGCCTGAGCTTCTACCGGTGTAATCCCGAAATCTTCTTCTCCTGGGAACAGCAAGGCACGACAACGCGACATTTCGTCACTAACTTCGTGGTCGGGAAGCCTACCAACAAACGTGACCGTGGGTCCTGCTAAAGACCGAAGATTTTTCTCAGCTCTGCCTGTTCCAATAATTTTTAGGGGAAGTCCGAGTTCGGTGCACGTTTGTACCGCAAGGTCAATACGTTTATATGGAACGAGACGTGAGACGATCAAAAAGTGTTCGTCAACATGGCTTGTTGGTGCAAAGCGATCAGTATCGACCGGCGGATGGACAACCATTGAAGATCGACCGTAGAACTTTTGTATTCGTTCAGCGACTGCATTTGATATCGCAACGAATTGAGATACTTGCTGAGCTGCTCTGTAGTCCCAACGGCGAGCCAATTTCAACAATGATGGAAGAACAACGCGAGCGGCTGCTGGGGCTTGCTCGCCAGCTAAGTAGTTCTCGGGATTCCACAAGAACCTGGTGGGAGTTAGGCAATAGCAAATGTGGAGAGCCCCTTTAGGGATGCGGACGCCTTTGCAGAATGCGCTGCAGTTACTTACCACGACGTTACTGGTTTTGATTTTGGTTGTCCCGAACGCGAAAGGGTATAGAGGCATCAAGGCCTGATGGTTTTTCCTCCAAAGAGGAAGGCGTTGCATCCATGTGGTTCGGATGTCCAACTGGCCGAAGGCCGAATCAACGAGTGTTGGGTCGTAAAAAGAGGTGTGTATCGGAGAATCGGGGTACATCCTGTGAAGCTCAAGGAGCACGTTTTCTGCACCGCCTTGCTGGTTTAACCAATCGTGAACAAGCGCGACGTCAAGTTTGTTGTGGGGAATTTCGTCCATTAATAGGCACCCCTACCGCTTAGGACCGTCGGAATCGTCTGGAGCAGTATTCGAAGATCCAGGCCAAGCGACCAATTGGTCACGTAGTAGGCATCAAGCATCACCATTTCCTCGAAACGCAGGTCGCTCCGGCCGCTCACCTGCCAGAGCCCTGTTAGTCCGGGTAATACTTGTAGGCGATGTTGGGCCAAGGTGTCGTACTGAGCAACCTCGGCAGGTACTTGGGCGCGAGGACCTACGAGGCTCATGTCGCCTCGTAAAACATTGATTAGCTGTGGGAGCTCATCAAGGCTGAATCTGCGGAGTAATCGCCCAACCCGGGTGCGTCGAAAGTCCTCAGGCGACTTAAACAAGAGAGGGTGCTCCGCGCTGTCGAATAGTTCCTGCTTGCGATGCTCTGCGTCTTGAATCATTGATCGGAATTTGAACAGGCCAAATGATCTTCCGCCGAGTCCGATCCGCGTTTGTTGGAAGAAGATGGATCCTTTGGAGTCCAATCTAATGGCAAGGGCGATACAAGCCCAAAATGGGACGCTCACTGCAAGAGCTAGGAGGCTAATCAGAATGTCGAGGGATCGCTTCTGAATACGGCGAAATCCGGAAATTTCAATTTCCCGTAGCGTGACGAGTGGGATTCCGGCGATAGGGTGAATATCCATTCTTCCGAACTGGGTTTCCAGAAGATCGGGTACGACACGAAACTCAACGCCTTGACTCTTGCAGCGGTTGATAATGGGTTCGAGGCTATGTTGTGTGCTAGATGGCAGCGCCACGTATACCTCATCGACTTGTTTCGAGCTGATGACGGTTTCGAGATCAGTGAGTTGACCTAGCTTTTGGAATCGACCGAAGGAGGCTTCGTGGGGATTGACCTCTGGCTCAAGGTAGCCCAAAACGCGATTGCCGAGGCTTGGGCTTGCCGCAAGTTGTTGCATTAGGAACTTTGCGACGACTCCATCACCAACGATCAGTATGCGCTGGTTGTCGTAGCCGGCTCGGCGAAGAAGGCCAAGCCCAACCCGCCGACTGACAATCCACAGGGTAGCTAGTGCTATTGCATAGCCGCCAAGATATAGAAACATTAATCGAGAGAAAAAGACCGGACGAAATACGAAGAACACGACAATGATGGCTGCAGTCCCAATTAATACCCCGAGGGAAATTCGTCCGGTGTCTTCTAGAGGCGACGTGCCGCGGTTCGGTTGATATCGGCCGAGTCCAACAAAGCTGATCATCGTGACCGGGATGAAGAGGGCTCCTACCACCCAGTACGCATCCAGCGGGGTGAATTGAAACTCACTGAGGCTTGGACCGAGCTGCCACGAATAACGTGTTGTATACGCCAGAAGGAAAGCGGTGAAGAGTAGGAGGGCATCGCCAATTGCCAGGATTTTCGGTGATGCCAAGAACTGCCAAGCCGTGTGGTGGCTCCGTTGTGGTGTTGGAGTCGGACTAGGGTTTGTATTCAACGTGGTTCCAGTATGTCTTGGTATATGTTGAGGCATTTCTTGGCAGTTATTGACCAGTTAAATCGTTCGGCTTGCACGAGTCCTTGACGGCGCATAGCTTCCTTCCGCTGGGGCGATGTAAGCACGCTAGCCATGGCCGCGGCCAGCTGTGCTGTATCACGTGGTTCAGTCATCAATCCAGCATTCCCGATAACTTCGGGCAAGGATGATCGATTTGATGTGATGACTGGCGTCCCGCTGGCCATAGCCTCCAACACCGGGAAGCCAAACCCCTCGAAGCTTGATGGGTAGACGACAAGGTCGGCGGAGTTGTACCAGAACGGCAGGTCTCCTTCATTTACATAACCAATTTGTCGTATCCGGTCTCGAACAGGGCTTTGAGCGATTGCTGAGTCGATTGCTTCCATGCCCCATCCTCGGCCGCCGGCTAAAACAAGATCTCCATCGAATATACGATCACGAATAATAGATCCGAACGCATGCACGAGGACATCTACGTTTTTCCGAGGCTCTAGGGTTCCAACAAAAAGTATGAACGGTCGGTGTTGACCCACGTTATGACGAAACGCGTGATTTTCATTGCACGATCTGGGGTGGAAGACTGGTTCAGTTCCTGGGTACAGCACGTGTACTTTTCGTGGATCGGCACCCAGTAGCTTGATCACGTCATTACGGGTTGCAATGGAGTCAGCGAGCACAGCTGCAGCCCTACGTACCGAAAGCCAAGTGGCGGCAGTGAGGTACCAGCGACGAAGTGGGGGATGAGCAGCGGTGATCTGCATGAATGACAGGTCATGAATTGTTACTACGTGTTTCGCAGGAGAGGCTACGGGAACAACGTTCAACATTGAGTGCACGAGATCTAGTTTAGAGATGGCAATATGCCAGGGGGCGACGAAGTGTTCCCACAGGATTCGTATGCCTGTACGGGATGTGGAAGCTCGAGTTCTTCGGAGTTGTACAGGGCGTGCTGGCGTAAATGGAAGTTCCGAAACCTGATCATTCACGAAGACTGTAAAGTCGAGTGACGGGGAAGCTGAAATGATGTTTTCTACGAGGTTTCTCGTGTATCGGCTCGGTCCAGCGTTTCGATATGACGCGTCAGTCCGAAGCACCAATGCGTTTAGGCCGATTGTTGCCATCCGACCTCCGACTGTAGAGGAGCATGTCGACAGTGCGTCGAGTATAAGGGTGCTGAATCAGCAGTTTGTAGCACGGAAACAAAAAACGGACGCAGGTGCCGATATCGACACCTGCGTCCGCAGCATTCCTGGAACAGGGTTCTAGCGAATGACTTCCTGTGTGGACCTATCGAAGAGCTGCATGTTGCTCATATCGATTACAAGATCAAATGCATTGCCAATCGCTGCCGTTGTACGAGGATCAACACGTGCGATGAATGACTCGTCGCCGGCCAACATGTAGAGATAGACCTCGCTACCCAAGGGCTCGGTAACATCCACATTCGCGGTCATAACCGCGTCCTTAGATACTTGGTCCGGCGTGAATGCAGGATCGAAAACGTCCTCGGGACGAATACCAAACACGACGTCTTGGCCGACGTAGCTCACGTAGGGAGCTCGCTTGTCAGGCGGGACGGGAAGTTTGAATGTATCGGTCTCGATATACATGTCATCAGCCGATCCGGTCAATCGTGCGTCGAAGAAATTCATTGCCGGGCTGCCAATGAAGCCAGCAACGAACATGTTACTGGGTTCTCCATACACTTCCTGTGGAGGGCCAATCTGCTGTAGCACGCCGTCACGAAGTACTGCGATACGGCTACCCATGGTCATGGCTTCCATCTGATCATGGGTGACATAGATCACGGTGGCTTGCAACCGCTCATGCAATCTGATGAGCTCTGCACGCGTTTGCACGCGAAGCTTTGCGTCTAGGTTTGACAGGGGCTCGTCCATAAGAAACACAGCAGGATCGCGCACCACAGCTCGACCGAGAGCAACACGCTGACGTTGCCCACCAGACAGGGCCTTCGGCTTTCGGTCTAGCAATTCGGCAATGTTGAGCATCTCTGCAGCTTCTTGGACCCTGCGTTCAATTTCTTTTCGTGCTGTACCGCGAAGGCGCAGTCCAAAGGAAAGGTTGTCGTAGACACTCATGTGTGGATACAGCGCGTAGCTCTGAAACACCATGGCGATATCCCGGTCTTTTGGTGGGACATCGTTGACTAGGTTTTCACCGATATAAATGTTGCCGTCACTAAGCTCTTCGAGCCCAGCAATAAGTCGTAATGTCGTCGACTTTCCACACCCGGAAGGTCCGACCATTACGAGAAACTCCCGATCCTGAACCTCGATTGAGAGATCCTGGACCGCAGTCACTTCGCCAAATCGCTTAGTCACGCGATCAAGGGTGACACTTGCCATATATAACTCCCCTTTGTTTCTCTTTTTGAGTGCAGCTCACATTTGCCACAACTCTCTGACCACCGGCTACGTGCCGGGGTCCGGCGGGAACAGAACTGTTCGGCGAAAGCCGTTTCTCCCCGAAGAGCCAGCACGGTCATCCTGACCGTGCTGAACCGTATTCCTTCTACAGGCGTTACTTCCCATGTAGACGGCATACAGATGAGTGGACCGTAACAACCTGTTTGACTTGCGGTCAACCAGTGAGACGCTCGATTTTTGAACCAGGGCCCTTAGCGTCTGATGGTTGGAGGCCTAACTGAGACCATCGTGACCAATCATGTCTCATAGCGTCGTGAGTGATGTACCGTCACAGATGCGAGGACTGAGCGTTTGTGAATGGAAGAAGGAAGGCCTTCAGGTTGCTTGGAGCTAACAATGGAATCTTGCGGGTGAACCGACGTGTTTTGTGTGCTGCTATTTTTAGCATGGTCGCCTGGTTCCTTGTGGCCGGGTTGGTGATTGCCGAATCGTCGACGCCAAGCACTTCTTCGACATGTGCCGATGATTTTGCGATGCCTGACGGTCATTTTTTTGGCCAGACGGGCAGTGATGGCTCCGGTTTTTTGGTTCATGATGATGACGAGGCCTCATTTTGGACGGCTTTTATCGACTATGGCGGTATACCCGTCTTGGGATATCCGATATCGCATCGCTTTGATTTGTTCGGGTTCCGGGTGCAGGCCTTTCAGAAGGCGGTATTGCAGTGGGACCCCGTTCATTCCAAGGCAAATGTTGCCAATATCTTGGACAATCTTGAGGCTTCCGGTGCTGATCCATGGCTTCAGGTTTATCGACAGGTTCCGCCCCACAAAAATCTTGCAGCAGATCATGGCGTTTCTTTTGACATCATCATCAACAATCACCTTGCGCTGCTTGAGGTTAATCAGAACATCCGTCGTACGTTTTTAGCGCAGCCAAATTGGCTTACTAGATACGGTTTACCAATTGCCTATCATGACTTTGGAGCTGTGAGGGTTATGCGTACGCAGCGGACTGTATTGCAAGAATGGACGGTAGATGTCCCGTGGGCACGCGCTGGTGAGGTGGTGTTTGCGAACAGCGGTGATCTGGCTCGGGAGGCCGGGCTTTTCCCGGGTGAGGCGGTAAAGCCCGCGTTACCTGAGAGAGCGCGGGTTGTCGATGCGGCCATCTCGCTTTCGACGGATGTCTTGAAACAGGGATCTACATCGGTCGTGACACTTTCAACAGGACGGCCTGATGTGAGCATAAGCCTCAATGGGCGTTCGTTACCTTTGATTTGTGTGAACGGCACATGGACTACTATCGCAGGGATTCCAGCTGATGGCTCTGGTGACTATGTTTTTCATGTGACGGTTGGAGATGTGATGCGTGAGCATCGCTTCAATGTGGTTGCTGAAGAACGTCAGGCTGTGATTCTTCAACTTGATCCGGCACTCGGTCATTTGCTTGAGCCAACACAGGCCAGCCAAGAAAGAGCCTTTATCCAGGCTCTCGTGGATCGGGTAACTGGACCTCCCTTATGGCACGGGAGATTTTCCCAGCCGAGCGTTGGCCCGCCATCGTCACCCTATGGACAACGTCGGGTTTTTGAACCTGGTTCGGTGGCCTCTTTGCACGAGGGCGCAGATGTGATTGCCCCACTGGGGACTGTCATTTGGGCGCCGGCTGTGGGCTCGGTTGTCTGGGCCGGACCTCTAGCGATACGGGGTGAAACCATTGTGTTAGATCACGGATTCGGAATATTTACGGCGTTTGCCCATCTTCAACGTGTAGATGTGGCTATTGGTGACAAAGTAAAACGGGATCAACCGGTTGGATTGGTTGGGACGACTGGTCGGTCAACTGGCCCACATTTACATTGGGAAGTCCATGTATCTGGAACTGCTGTGGATCCTGCGGTTTGGACGAACAGGGGTTTCCCAGCTGCATCTGGATGGACCGGTTATCGTTATGTGTCGACCGCTCCATCGTCAACCACACAGACGGTTTCGACGAGCCGAACAACGTCAGCGCCTGGTATCCCTATGCCTGTGGGCTAGGGGTGTCAGCATACGGAGGTACGTCGAGACCGACATCGGAGGATCTGGCTGGTGTTCAGAAGCGTAATTGGATCAATTCGACAAGCGATATTCGGGTCGCCTCGATTTGAGAGCCGTGTTCGGACGGCTGAATCTCGGTCGATTGCAGATCTATGGGTGGCCTTGCTGATTGATCACGGTATACCAGCGCGGTGCACCGCACAGCTCTCTTCGGGGTTTATGGGTGACGGGATGCCTCATGACATCCTCGTTCGTGAAGTTGATCTCCAGGAGGCAACCCGTATCCTGACTGCTTACTGGAAGGATGAGTCCGAAAGTTCCAGGGAAGACCAGTGATAAATTGCCGAGTTGCTTATTGTGATTTGTTGCGTAGTAAAGGGGTTTATGTTGGGCGGACATTCGTTAATCGTTGAACACGTCAGTGAGATTTCCGTTCCTCCTCAGGAGGTTTTCGATGCGCTTGGGGACGCTGACGTTCTTAGTGGCTGTCTGGCCCCTTTAGAACGAATTCGTATCACTGCTGAAACGGGAGGCCGAATTGGTTTTCGTGATCCGGATCTTGGAGTTGTGATTGGACGAGTTGGTGAATACGAGCGTGGTGTTCGGATGACATGGCGAATGATTCAGAACTGGCCGCGTGTTCTCTCATTTGATTTTTCTACGATTCCTGGCGGATGTAGGGTCAATCTCATTCAGTCTGATTTTGCCGTGCTTCGCGGAGATGGGCCTGACGTAAATGACTTGTTTGCAGAACGATGGGACCGATGGATGACTGCTCTCAAGAGGCACCTTGAAAGTTAGAGCGTTTGGGTCAGACCTTCGATAGACTTCGTAGGTAGTTGCGCCCGTAGCTCAGCGGATTAGAGCACTTGTCTTCGGAACAAGGGGTCGGGGGTTCGAATCCCTCCGGGCGTGCCAATCGTTTTTCTCCAGTGGTTTTTTAATCCAGCCTTTATCAGTACTGATGCCCGGTCTCTGCAATTCGTACACGTTCGGGCACAGGGGCTATTCCAACCTCGCAGCGTAGAAGATTCGGTGCGTAGGATCCCTTCGTCGCTGCCGTCGTAACCACGCGTTTCGGAGCCTCAGGTTTGATGCCGTAGATATGCCACATCGGTGCGCCGCCTGATGTCGACAGGTCAATATCAGTTATGCGCGGGAGCTAACTGATTGTCCTGATCGGGAGACGCCATGTCTGAATGAAAAGGTTCAACAGAACACCATTGGATTTAGGAAGCGGATGTTCTTGCTGGGGCACAGCTATGTTCCGGGTCATCCCTACTAAGAGGCAAGAGGTAAAGAAAAACCGGGTGCTAGTCCTTTTTCCCGTCCTTGTGCTTGAGCGTTTCAAATCCGCCACCACCACACCAACCCCCAGGGCATTTGTCGGGCTTTATGATCGAGAGGTCCTGGCGCTTAAGCGCTCCATCGGAGTCGGATCCGCAGGCAGCCTGACCTGCTATCACGGTGGCGAGAACAATCGTGGATATCGTCCTAACCACATTTTTTTGAAGGATGGAGCGGTGTCTGAATAGCGGTTTCATTAACTCGCAGTTTTGGGTAGGTCCTCCGTAGCATACCTATGGTAGGGGATGGGAAGTTGAGGGGCAAAAAGCAACACGCCCGGCCGGATTTCTCCGGCCGGGCGTGCCCGGTCCTGTGACGCCGAAGCGCCACAGGGCTTACATCGTGACTACGGGTATACC
>MDTE01004665.1_pt1 | contig 16417 bp, 17 predicted proteins | sample 811231 | NCBI WGS metagenome assembly MDTE01 (sample SAMN05326651, study PRJNA326480) | marine metagenome | isolation source: seawater | place: Indian Ocean: Red Sea | collected 2010
GCGAGTAGCGGCTAATTCACTGGACATAGTCAGTCGCGAGCTTGCCTTGGCTCCAGGGCATTTACAGGGAGAATTAGATCGTTTGCGAAAGATGTTCTCGTCTAACCAAGATCTTGTTTCGCTCAGGGAGAGGCTAGTTAAAGCGATAAGAGAGAAAGAGTTCTCTCTGGCCAATAACGAACTGCACCTGCATCTTAGGACGACGGTAGTAAATCAAATAGCGATTGATCAGCCTAACTACTCTGGATTCAAAAAAGCAATACGGGCCGGATCTGGCTAGGCAGAGTCTAGGGCTTGGCTCAAGTCAGCGATAATGTCTTCCTCGTGCTCTATCCCTATACAAAGTCTGATCATTCCTGGTGTAACTCCAGCATTTAACTGCTCGCTCTCTGACATTTGCCGATGTGTTGTCGAGGCCGGGTGACAAGCAAGCGATTTTGCGTCTCCAATGTTTACAAGGCGTTTAAAAAGTTTTAACGCGTCGTAAAACTGGACAGCCTTTTCAAATCCACCCTCGATTTCAAAGGTCATTAAAGATGCTGGATTGCCATCGCAATATCGCTGAGCTAGTTCATAACTTTTATCTCCCTCCAGCCCTGCAAAGTTTACAGCAGTGATCTTTGGATGATTCTTGAGAAAATCGGCTACGTGGTGAGCATTTTTGCAATGTTTTTCCATTCTTAGAGCCAAGGTCTCAATGCCTTGGAGAATTAGGAAGGCATTAAACGGAGAGAGCGCGGAGCCAGTGTTTCTTAGAGGCACTGTCCTAGCCCTACCGATAAAAGCTGCTGCTCCGAGAGCTTCGTTGTATATGACCCCGTGGTAAGACGCCTCTGGTTCTGCAAACATAGGAAATTTATCAGGGTGCTTGTCCCAGGGGAATTTACCGGAGTCGACTATTACTCCGCCGAGAGAATTTCCGTGTCCGCCCATATATTTTGTTAATGAGTGTACAACAATATCAGCTCCGTATTCGATTGGCTTTATCAGCACTGGCGTTGCTACGGTGTTATCGACCACTAGAGGGATTCCAGCACGGGCTGCTACTTTTGAGAGAGCTTCTAAATCAACAACGTTTCCAGCCGGATTCCCGATTGACTCGCAAAAAATCGCTCGCGTATTTTGATCGATCGCTGCTTCAATCGCCTCTGGCGTGTCGGATGCCGCGAATTTTACCTCTACTCCTTGGCTTGGAAGCGTGTAAGCAAACAAGGTGTAAGTTCCGCCATAGAGTTGCGGTGTTGCAACTATGTTTGTTCCAACAGAGGTAAGATTTTGTATTGCATAGGTAATCGCTGCGCTGCCCGCGCTCACAGCTAACGCGCCAACGCCTCCCTCTAAATCTGCTACACGTTGCTCAAGAACGGCAGTCGTTGGATTCATGATGCGCGTGTAAATGTTTCCCGGAACAGCGAGATTGAAAAGGTCTGCTCCGTGCTGAGCACTATCAAACTCATATGAAACGGTCTGATAAATTGGTGTAGCCACAGATTTTGTTGTTGGGTCGGTCTCGTATCCAGAATGAATTAGCTTTGTCTCATCACGCATTTGCTTGTTTCCCTGATTGTCCGGTCTAAGTATAAAGCAGCTCGATTTCCCTCTCAAAGCAGCCCCTATAACGTTTCGTTATCTTCTAAGATCAAATTATTATGAACTATTTAGTGTTATTTGTGTTCTGCGTTAAGGCGAGTTACGGTTTATTTCTTTTTTAGACTTTTATCAGCGGGGTATATGTGGAACTTTTCTCATTAGAAGGAAAAACAGTAGCAATTACAGGGGCTTCTTCCGGCTTTGGGCATCATTTTGCTGGTGTCCTCGCTAATGCTGGCGCATCGCTGATTCTGGGGGCGAGACGGTTAGATAAAATCCAAGATCGAGTGAGAGATATCAATAGTTCTGGGAGTGCGGCCTTGGGTGTTGACCTCGATGTGAGGGATCCTGATTCTTGCGAATCTTTCCTCAGCACTGCCCAAAGGGAGTACGGGAATATTGATGTTTTGATAAATAACGCGGGAGTCGAGGCCGGCGCCAAGACTTATGCCATGATAGATGAAGAGGACTGGGATTACGTTTTCGATACCAATCTGAAGTCAGTCTGGCGGCTTTCAAAGATGTATACGCAGATGAATGTCGCTTCAGAGAAAAAAGAGGGGAATATTGTAAATATTGCATCGATAACAGCGTATCGTACGATAAAGGGGCAGTTCCCCTATGCTGTCTCGAAAGCGGCGCTCGTGAAAGCGACTGAGATTATGGCTTTAGAATCGGCAAAGTTTGGAATTAGGGTTAACGCATTGGCACCTGGGTACATTTTGACAGATGTGAGCAGATTGCTCCTTGAGGGGGAGCGGTCCGAAACCTTTGTTAAAGGAATTCCGATGAGGCGTTACGGTCAGTTCGACGACCTGAACGGTCCTTTGCTCATGCTTTGCTCTGACGCCTCAAAGTACATGACTGGCTCGACTGTGGTTGTGGATGGAGGCCATTTATGCGCCGAGCTCTAAATGTCAGGATTATAAAGGTCTAAAAAATCAGCGACGTCTTGACTGAACTACGTCCTTAAGATCTAGGTTCGAAAAAGTGATGCTTTCTGAGGCTGAGATGGCTCTCCCGTATGCCTCAACCCAATCGGCGTGAATTCCTAAAACGCCGGCCCTGGGTGGACTTACCCTGAAAGTAAGGGTGTAGGAGCTTTCCGCGTCCCCCGGCAATTTAATGTTTTGTGCGTAATGCAGATTATCGGATAAATTCAAGTGAGGAGACAACTCGAAAAGCAGCGTCTCCTTTGACTGATCATTTTGTATCGAGCCATTAACTTGAAGATAGGCTACATGGCCGCCCGTTGCTGCTCCCGGGGGCGCCTTTTCCGACCACGTTGCCAGCACCTCGATGTGCACATCCGTTTCGTTCTCAGCCAAATAAAAATTTTTTGGGACTATTGTGTCACGAGCCGCTGCTTCAAAAGTCAGCTCTATCCCGGGCTGGATCGTAGTCGAACCTAATATCCTCTCAGCGAGCAAAGGCGAGGAGAGAAGAGCAAGGAAAACAAATATAAAACAGTTAAACTTTTTCATGTCAATAAGCTTCCGTAATGGATTTTTTTAAAAGCCTAACCTTGCCCTATGATATCACTCCTAACGAGTCTAATTCCAACATCATTTGAGTACTTCTTTTTGCCATTGCCAAGAACATCTCATTTCCTCGTTGTGTTTCGCCTACTATCATTGAAGCGATGACTGCCATTACAAGACCCGCTGGCGCGTAGCGTTGATATAAATCGCTGGCCGTTACCCAGTCGATAGTTACCTCATAATTCTTCAGAGTATTAAAATAATGCTTTAGAAGCCTGGTCTCTTCCTCTAACCTGATCTTCGGGTTCAGCGACGTACCCATGAAATAACTCACGTCGTTGAGGGGGCATCCGAAGGCGCAGGATTGCCAGTCGACCACCGCCAGAGGGTAAGGTCCTCCGAACATCATGTTGTCAAGCCGATAGTCGATGTGAATTAAGGTTCTTGCTCCGCCTGAGTCTGCTAGGTAATTGTGTATTGACCTGCCTAAATCGGAGATTGCGTTCTTCTCCGTCGAGGCAAGTGCGTCGCGATAGCGCTCGATGAAACTGGGCGCTAAGGCCTTGTAAAGCTCCCCGGTCGGAGTTTGATCTTTCCCGCCGCGAGAAACTATATTGTCGTCGGCCAAATTAGTTTTCTCCCACATTGAGCCATGTAAATGCGCGAGTTGGGTAAGCGCTAGCTCCGCCTCTGAAACCCCGCAGCCGGCGATCTGATCACCGGGCGTTCCTGGAGCCAAATCTTCCATAAGTATGATGAAGTCATGCGTCACTGGATCTATATCGCACAAAAATATATTCGGAGTTGTGATAGCAGTCTCAGATTGAAGATTGTTGTAGAAAAAAACTTCGCGTTGATAGTTTAAAAGCTGGATGCCAGTCTGCCTGCTTGTCTCGTCTATCGCGGGAAATTTTCCGACGATGCTTTTGGGCATATCTCCCTCTATTTCGAGATTAAATCGGATATTCTCGCCGACTTGGCCAGTTCCGATTGATTCACTTGTTATGCTGAGAACTTTTCCCTGAAAGTTTTTTTTGAGCAGGATTTCTGTCAAGAAGGCAGCAGAGATATCTTCCCATGATCTAACGTATCGTGATTTGGACATGGCCAGCCTTTGGTTTTTTATTCCATAATAGAAATCGTTTTAGTAATGAGCAAGCAAACCACTAAATGCGCCAAAAAGAACTTGAAAGTTTCAGATAAATTCTCTCAAAAAACTGCTATTGCCATTGTGGTAGCCAACATGATTGGAACCGGGGTATTCACGAGTCTGGGTTTCCAATTGGAGTCGTTTGATTCAACGTTTGTTTTAATGATGCTCTGGTTAGTCGGCGGATTTGTTGCTCTCTTCGGCGCGCTGGGCTATGCGGAACTGAGCTCGAGATTTCCTCGGAGCGGCGGAGAGTATAATTTTTTATCTGAGACCTATCATCCAGTATGCGGATTTGTCTCTGGCTGGGTGTCTGCAACAGTCGGGTTTGCCGCACCTGTAGCATTAGCGGCTATTACTTTCGAATCTTACCTCAAAGTAAGCCTAGGCAATTTTCCTGATAAAATCTTAGCGTGTTCTTTGATCTTTTCTCTTGCATATTTCCACGCAACCTCTCGAGCCGCGAGCGAATCAATCCAGTTAATTTTTACTCTCCTAAAGGTTTTTCTGATTCTTGGATTTTCAGGCTTTGTTTTTGCCTTTGTCAGTGAGCCACAATCTGTCTCATTAATCCCTGACCGTGAGGATTTTTCTCTTGTTCTTACGGGAGCTTTTGCGATTTCGCTAATTTACGTTAACTATGCTTTCACCGGTTGGAATGCAGCCACTTATATCCTTGGAGAGATTGAGGAAGCGAGAGACAAAGTTTCGCACGTACTTTTTTTTGGTACCCTCGTCGTTTTAGTGCTTTACCTTCTGCTTAACTATGTATTTCTTTATGTGGCCCCTAAATCGGCTCTGAGGGGAGAACTGGAGATCGGGGTCATCGTAGCCGAGTACGCGTTCGGTGAGACTGGGCGTCTGGTGGTTGGAGTCGTCCTGGCTGTACTATTAATCTCAACGATTAGTGCCATGACAATCGCTGGGCCCAGAGTCTTCCAGGTTCTTGGGGAAGATTATTCGATGCTTAAGTGGTTCGCTAAAAAAAATCAGTTTGGACTACCCTCCAGGGCAATTTTTTTTCAAGCTTTGGTTTCGATTGCATTTGTACTTAGCTCTAGTTTTCAAACTATATTAATGCTTTCTGGATTTATAGTAGGGCTTAATTCTTTTTGTGCAGTTGCAGGAATTTTTATCCTGCGTCGTCGGAATCCAGGTCACAACTTCTACAAAATGTGGGGTTATCCGTTAACTCCAGCGATCTATTTGTTTCTGATGGGGTGGTCGCTTTTTTACGTAACAATTCTTCGCCCAGAGGAAGCACTTTTTGGATTTGCGCTAGTTTTGCTGGGAGTCCTTGCCTATTTTTTATTAAATAGCAAAGATTCTGAAAATTAACAGCGCATATTAATCGGTCTTGGTTCCCTTAATTTTTGGCAGTGAAGCAAAATTACCGTGACGCTTTTCGGAGTTAGCGTTCATTGCTTCCAAAATCTCGTCCGGCTTAAGCATACTCGCATTCCAAATAGCCACGTAATCGAGACCATCAGCAGTGTTGTGGTCTCGCGCATAGTTTATCATTTTCTTGCAACCGTAGACGGCTAGTGGCGCTTTAACCGCTATTTGATTAGCAATCTTCATTACCTCCTCTATCATAATGTCTTGGTCTCTATAGACAGCGTTCACAAGCCCCATTCGGCTCGCTTCCTCTGCAAACACTTGGCGTCCGGTGTAAGCCATTTCTCGAACAAACCCCTCAGGAATTAATTTTACAAGTCGGGGGAAGGTGCCGACGTCGGCTGTCATCCCTATGTTTGTCTCCTGAATGGTCAGAAATGCATCTTCCGTTGCATAACGCATGTCGCAAGCCACTGCTAAGTCCACACCACCCCCGATGGCCCCACCCTGAATGCAAGCGATGACTGGCACTCTCGCTTTTTCAAGGCAGCTGAACGATTTTTGAAGATGCAGCACGTTGCGGTAAAAAGCTTCATTTCTTTGTGTTTTTTCTGCTTTGAAGCTCGATTTTTTCTCTTCCATGCTGCTGAATGATGAAATATCTAACCCGGCACAAAAGTGAGGTCCAGTTGAAGAAATTACAATCACTCGGGCTTTAGAATTGTTATCAATGTCCGCTACTATCGCAGGAAGTTCGTCCCAAAACTCTGCGGTTATGCTGTTTCTTTTTTCCGGTCGGTCAAGCTTTATCTGAGCAATATTGTTTTCGATCTTGACGTCAAAGCATTTATACATCGAAGCGTCCTTAAAAAATAAAAAATAACTTAGTCGATGTTTCAAAGTAATTCAATTCGGTGACCATTTAACAAAAAAGGTGATTTCGCAAGCGTTATATTGATCCTTATAAGAATTAAACTTAGTATGTAGGATCTCTAGTGAGGTGCTCCGACGTGCGAAGGCGCGAAAGGAGTGAAACGGGAAATCAGTGCGAGCCCTTGAAGTTCTATTCTGATGCTGCCCCCGCAACGGTAGACGAGATAGTCTGTTTCGATGCTTGGATCTCACGCATCCAACGACCACTGTGACGATAGAGTCATGGGAAGGTGAACCAGATGGCGAAGACTCGTGAGCCCGGAGACCGGCCTGCTAAAAAAATAAAATTTAATCAGACACTCGGGTGAGAGTGGGGGGATAAATATGAGGATCTTTTCTGGGAGACGTTCCGTCTTCGCCGGCTGTTTTTCATTGTCGTTGGTATTAACCTGTAACATCGGTCTTGCTGAAGAAATTGAGTCACTTACCGTTTCTGCAATACCGCTTAATGTGAACGAAGCAGGTAGTTCAGTTTCAATTATCACAAAAGAGGACATCTTTGCCCGAGGGTTACCTTCAATTCAATCCTTGCTCAGGGAGGTGGCGGGTTTTGCCGTGAGCCAGCAAGGCTCTCAGGGCGCAGTGACACAGTTGAGAGCGCGAGGTGCCGAGGCTAATCAAATATTGGTTCTGATCGATGGGGTTGAAGCAAATGATATTGCACAGGGCAGCGAGTTTGATTTTAGCCAATTGTCCACCTCGGACATTGAGCGAATTGAGATTGTTCGCGGGCCTCAAAGTGCGCTTTGGGGAAGCGACGCTTTGGCGGGTGTCGTTCACGTTGTCACATCGGGTTTAGACCAGAAAGAGAGCACCCAATTAATGCTCGAGACAGGATCATTTTCTACGAAAAGAGTCTCGGGAATCTCTCAAAGAAACATGGGAAATCATTGGGTGAGGATCAGTGGCGATTATCGCGACAGTGAGGGAACAAACATTTCAAGGGTTGGCGATGAGAGGGACGGATTTCGAAATTTAAATCTAGGAATTAGCGGTACTTGGTCTTTTTCTGATAACGCTCATATAGATTATTCGATCAGACATATCGACAGAGAGACCGACTTTGACCGGTTTGATTTCTTTGTCACGGGCCTTCCCGCGGACGCAGAGAATCGAACCAGTTCCAAATATTTGTACGCGGGGCTTTCGCTAGAGCAGAAGGTTTCAGAGACTCTGAATCATTCTATTACATTTAATCGGACTGACTCTGACAACGAAACTATTGATGCCGATCCAGTAAATGACCTGACTAAAGGGACGAAAGATGTTTTCAAATATCAGCTCAATTATCTCAGTTCTCTGCACTCTTTTTCGGCATTGTTGGAGCATGAATCCCAAGACTATACCCAATCGGGGCAAGCCTCTTTTTTTGGCGACCCTAACAAGCGCTTAAAATCCAAAACAAAAAGTTTTGCCGCAGAATATCGAGTCAGTCCCGGCGCGTTTAACATATCAGCGAGCTGGAGAATCGACAATAACACAGAGTTCGAAAATGCAAACTCCTGGCGAATAACTGCTAACCGGCAATTTGGCGCTGGAAGCGAGGTTTTTGTGTCAGCAGGGGAGAGTGTTAAGAACCCTACTTTTGTTGAGCGCTTTGGTTTCTTTGATACTTTTATAGGCAATCCTACCCTCGAGCCGGAAAATTCTTTCCAGTGGGAAATTGGTTTTCGCTCTGCAATTTTTGATGATCGCTGGGATATAGCCGCTACCTACTTTGAGTCTGATCTAAAAAACGAAATTAATGGATTTGTGTTTGATGCAGGTTTGGGTCAGTTTACCGCTGGGAACAGGGATGAGAGATCTGATCGGAGCGGCCTAGAGCTTGAGTTAGATTTCTACTTGAATGAAGATTTTGATATCAGCTTATCTTACACTTACGTAGATTCAGATGAAGAAGGGTTTGCGGGAAATAGGGTAAAAGAGGTAAGACGTCCTCGCCATATTGGATCAATTGGGGCGGTATGGAGGCGAGAAAACGCTGGATTGTCTTTTAACGTAAGTTATACAGGTGAGCAGGGCGATGATTTTTTCCCGCCTTATCCACCATTCCAAGAACGAGTTGAATTGTCCTCTTTTACTCTGGTTAGTGGGAGTGCCTACTATCAATTGAATGATTCACTGTCTGTGACTCTGCGACTTGAGAATGTTTTTGACGAGGAATATGAACAGGTCTTTGGATTCCGATCAGCAGGAGCATCGGGCGACCTTGGGTTGCGTTTATCATTTTAAAACGGAGAGCAAAGCGAAAATAGGCTGGACAAAAAGCGTATGAGAGAGAGTAATTTTGCTTTTTTGGTTTTGATTTGGTTTCTTCTTCTCCCTCTTTTACCAATATTCCTCCTCCAAGCGCTTTACACGAGAGGGAGAGCTTTAAAGTTGCCGGACGCTGAGCCCCCTCATTCGGGACGCTACGGCGATTCCGACGTCTCTTTTCATTTGGTCGGGTTTGGAGACTCTGTTATTGCCGGCGTTGGGCTTTCTAAAGCCGAGCAATCTATAACTTCTAAGATAGGTGAGGAGATCCAAAGAAAAACCGGCAACCTAGTGAACTGGTCATGTTACGGAGTAAACGGAGATAGGTTGAAGGACCTGCTTACGCGAGTTCATTCCATTCCTGAATTCGACGGCAACCTAGTTGTGGTCTCGGTCGGTGTCAATGATGTCACTCGATTAACTTCACTGAAAGCGTGGCGACGAGACCTCAGAGCGCTTATAAATAAACTCCGCGGCAGATTTGATCGTTTACTTTTCCTAGGACTGCCTCCAATGGAAGACTTTCCGATTTTGCCGTTCCCTCTTCGCTTTTTTCTGGGATTGAGAGCCTCTATGTTAAACTTCTGCCTCGCCAAAGAGACGGAAATTTTCGATGATGTTTTTCATCTCGAATATCATGGACGCCCATCAAACAGAGACATGGCTGAGGATGGCTATCACCCTAGCGAGGCAGCGTGCGAGGATTTTGCGAAAATTATCGTAAATGCCCTGGCCTTTGATTGAGATGAACTCAAACTCGAGTCTAACGGCAACTTCCTAAGAGTAGACAAACTTGTGCAAACAGGTTTTGATAAGCGAAGGAGTCAAAAGTTCTCGAGGTTAACTCGATTTTAAATTATTTATCATAAAAAAAGATGTAATTAAGGAAGGATATGAAGACACAAACTCTAGATTATTTGGATCAATCGACCCAGCTAGAGGCGTTTTTGGCTTGGGACGACAAGAAACCGGAAAAAAAGCCTGCTGTTTTAGTAGCGCACGATTGGACTGGTCGCAGGGAGTTCGCGGAAAACAAAGCGAAAGAGATGGCTGATCTAGGTTACGTTGGTTTTGCTCTCGATATGTATGGCAAGGGAGTCTTTGGAGCGGACGGTGACGTGGAAGGAAACTCGGCTCTCATGAATCCGCTTGCGAGCGACAGACGGGCGCTGAGAAAGCGTATTTTATCTGCTCTCGATGTTGTTAGGAGCCATGAACAGGTCGATCCGATGAGGGTAGGTGCAATGGGTTATTGTTTTGGCGGCATGTGTGTTCTTGAATTGGCTCGATCCGGGGCTGACGTTAAGGGAGTAATTAGCATTCACGGAATATTTTCACCGGGTGATATCCCAAACGAAAAAATTACTTCGAAGATTCTTTGTTTGCATGGTCAAGATGACCCAATGGTTCCGCCGCAACAGGTCTTGGACTTAGAAAATGAATTGAGCAGTGCTGGAGCAGACTGGCAGGTGCATGCTTACGGCGGAACTATGCATGCGTTCACTAATCCTTCCGCTAATAACCCAGACTTTGGAACAGTATACAATCCAGTAGCAGATCGACGCGCGACTAAAGCGATAAAAGATTTTTTCGAAGAGGTGTTTGTTTAAAGATGCCACGCATCAGACTTAAAAAATTAGAAGAACTAGACCAAAAGACGAAAGCAGTCGTCCAAAAAATGGAATCAGAGGGTAAAGATACATCTACCATTAAAGGGTTGGCAAACAATCAGGCGCTTTTCGATTCCTATTTTAAGTTTTATGGTCCTGCTCGGGAGGGGAATTCTGTCTCGGCAGAGCTCATAGAACTAGTCCGCTTGAGGATTGCCCGGCATAACGACTGTTTTACATGACTTAATGCAAGGCTTCTGCAGGGTGCAGAAAACAAGCTCACTGAAGCAAAAATAGCGATGCTGGATGAGCAAATGCCGGATTTTTCTCCGGAAGAAAAAACAGCTCTAGAGTTTGCAGACAAAATGGCCCTTGATCACAAAAGCTTGGACGACGATTTTTTTCGTAAGTTGCATATCTATTTTTCGGACGAACAGATATTGGAGCTTGGGATGTTGATAGGGCAATTTATAGGGTTTGGACGCCTTCTCCGAGCAGTCGATTTAGAACCTAGGTTTTGTGAAACCTTACGGAATTAAAAATTATCCTTTCTGCGTCTGGTTTCCGCAAACACATCGACTAGTTCGGCGCCGAGCATATTTAAGTTTGCTTGGATGTCTCTACTCATTGGTCTCAAGAATGGATTCGTAGACTTCTCTAGCCCAATAGTTGAGGGAACAGTGGGTTTTCCTTTGTCTCTTAGATTCTTAATTTCCTGCACTCTTTTTGATAAGACCTCGTTTTGAGGTTCGACGGTCACAGCGAAGTTCGCGTTGGCAAGTGTATATTCGTGTGCACAATAGACTTTGGTGTCATCCGGGAGGTCTTGAAGCTTTTGGAGGCTTTTCCACATCTGTTCTGGGGTCCCCTCAAAAATCCGGCCACAGCCCAGTGCGAAGAGTGCATCACCGCAAAATAGTTTTGCTTCTCCAGGGAAATAAAAGGCAATGTGTCCTCTCGTGTGGCCGGGGACATCAATTACTTTTACTTCGTGATTCCCGAAACTGAAAATATCCAGATCACTTACTCTCTGATCGATTCCAGGTATCCGGTCTACATCTTTTGCACTTCCAACGATTTTGCAATTCCAACGCTCCTTCAGTTCGAGATTTGCTCCTGTGTGGTCGTAGTGATGATGTGTATTGAAAATATGAGTCAGGAGCCAGCCATTCTGTCTTAGCACATCCTCGATTGGATCAATCGATGGAGAATCAATAGACGCAGTGAGTTTGGAATCAGGATCGTGGACAAGGTACCCATAGTTGTCAGCAAGACATGGGATTTGAACAACCTCTATATTTGACATCTGCTCACCTTTTTTTCTTTTTTTAAAAAGACCTTTCCTCTACATAGTAGAAGACAACTTCATTGTTATTTTTTAATCAAAGAATTCGATAGAATAATCCAAAAGCTTTTCATCCTCAAAGGTAAACCAGCCTTTTACAGATTGGCCGTCTAATATCTCTTTGAGCCAGAGGCGGTCGTCATCCCACATTCTGCTGAAAGGAAGGTCATCAATTTGAAACCACATCGGAATTGCTTCATCAGTCTCTGTTGGGGTCCCCTCGTAGCTGGTTGCGACGAAAACAAAACCATGAATTCTTGGCATATCCTCAGCGTGAAAGAAGAGCTCTCCAGCAGGCCTTACATTTAGCGGATTAATATGGAGCTCTTCATTGGTCTCTCTTATCGCGCATTGCATGGGAGTCTCGCCTTTTTCGATCTTTCCTCCTGGCCCATTTATTTTTCCCGCACCCAAGCCTCTTTTTTTATGAATAAGGAGCACTCGGTTTTCTTCAACTACAAACATGATGGTAGACAATTCCTCGGGTTCCCAATTCTTCCAGTCGATATCAGAAACTTTCATATATGTAATTTCCTGAAATTGTAATTACTGCGAGTACAGATAGAAATTTAGTGAAATCCAGTTGAAAATCGGTAACAAGACCCTATATTAACAACAAGTTCCTTAAACTTTGGTATATATGAATGACAAATGTAGGCTTTTATCTCAATCAGGTAGGTGGTTCGTCGAACTCTCTGGAGAGTTATTTGTCCTCCCTCAAGGAGATACCGATCCTATCTGCGGACGAGGAAGCAATGCTTTTTGAGTCTTTTCAGCAAAGAGAGGATATAAACGCCGCAAGAACATTGGTTCTCTCCCATCTCAGATTTGTCGCGTACATAGCAAGATCATATCAGGGCTATGGTTTACCATTTCAGGACATTATTCAGGAGGGGAACGTAGGTCTTATGAAGGCGGTCAAGAAATTTGATCTCTCCAAGGGTGTCCGGTTGATCTCCTTCGCCGTCCATTGGATTAGGGCTGAAATTCACGAGTTTATACTTAAGAATTGGAAGGTGGTTAAGGTCGCTACTACCAAGGCGCAGAGGAAGTTATTCTTCAATCTTCGAAAGCATAAGAAGGCAAGAACGTGGTTTACTAACGAAGAGGCAGAGATGTTATCAAGAGATCTAGGAGTCAAGAAATCCGAGGTCATAGAAATGGAGACGCGCCTCAGTACCTTTGACGAGGAGCTAGACAAGCCTTGGTGTGACGAGGATGGAGGGAGCTCGCATTTTGGAGAAAAATTAACTTTGGGCAACAGCGAAAACCCGGCGGCAATTGTTGAGCGCAATGTCGACGCATGTTCACGCAATAGGCGTATGATTAAGGCGCTCGGAGAATTGGACGAGCGCGCTCAGGATATTATTCGCTCCCGCTGGTTGGCTGATGACAAGGTGTCGTTGAAAGAATTAGGAGAAAAGTACCAAATCTCTCTCGAACGAGTCCGTCAATTAGAGAAAAAAGCGATGGAGACTCTTCGACTCCAGCTCGCTTGATTAGAGTCGCGGCGAAAAGAATACTAATCCGTAAAAAAGTGTCCCCTCGCAACGCCTGATGTGTCGTAAACTGGTTCTTCTTTCTCGACGCGGTATTTCATAATAACATTATCCATTGGCTTCCTCTCAAATGAAGCCATGTAACCACCCATATCTCGATACCAGTGACTGTTTAAATGAGCTTCAAGAGTTTCTTCTGAAGTCCATTCTTCATAAACCCAGACGCGGCCTGGTGTTAAATGGTCCTCAGTCCAAGAGTAGGCTATACATCCCTCTTCTTGAAGTGCCCCATCAATATGGGGTTTCGCGCCCTTGAGCATTACTGGAACTTCCTCTGCATGAACAAATTCAAAATATCCCGCTACGATTACCTTCATCTCTTATCCCGCATGTCAATGAAATGAGAGGATAACTCGGTTTGTTGTTTGAATAAATGTGGACTTTGGAAAAATATGAAAAAATGAGCAAGCGTCTCGCAACTAATTCACGATTCATCCTCTTCCGCTGCTAATCTATCATCCTCTGATTGATATTGTGGAATCTCATTTCTAGGACTTCTCAGATCAAGTATTCCTTCTTCTCGACTTTTAATCATTTCCCATCCCTCAGGCCACTCAAATTCCATTTGCACTATTGAGGGCTTTTTGATGGTTTCAAAACCTCTGAGCGCGTCTCTGACCACATCGAGCTGGTTGACCTTATCAGCGAACCTTCCTGACTCAAATCCCAAAGGGTAGTTAAGGAATTTTGCTCTAGGGGGTTGCCCCGCTTCTAAAATATCTAAGGCACTGCCCAGAATTAAGGTGGGCAAACCTAATTCTTCGAAGTGGCGAGCAATCAGACACACGGTCTGGTGACACACGGGTCACAAGGGTACCAATAAAAGCAAATCTAATCGCTGATCTGAAACAGCTTTTTCGAGCCTAGGGATCAACTCGTTCCTTACCCGACTGCGGGAATATATTCCTCCCATGCAAGATAAAAATTCAGGAGCCAGTTCACCAATTACCCCCTCGTCATCAAGAATTCTTAGAGCCTCTAGAGGAAAGACTGTGCAGGGATCTTTTCTCGCTTCGACCAAATAATTTTGCATAATGTGAGCAAATCTAATTTTATCAACGGGCGTGCTGCTTTTTATTCGCCTGATGCTCGTGTCATCTTTGGTGAAAAATGCTTTTTGTCCCTTGACGTATGTTCCAGCTGTAGATACCAAACCCAGTTTTGATTCAGATAATGGCTTTTGTAATTGAACGAACGCAGGTACGTGCTCAGCTCGGAACCATTGATACGGCTCGTACCCTAGTTTCGCGTAGTCTTGTTTGGTCTTCTCAATATACTTGCTGTGCGGGTGTGACATAAGAAAGAATCATTTGTACGAACGCTGATCTTACAATAATGTATTAAGTGGTGTTAGAAAAACTTACTCTCGTTGGCGCCCTTCAACTTGTAGTCGCGATACCAAGCAATATAACCTACTACAGCGATCAAGATGTACGAAGCGAAAAGTGCAGCCGTAAGGTACAGCTCTTTTTCAAGGTACAGAAAAATCGCCACAGAGTCGATGATTAGCCAGTAGACCCAGTTTTCAAGAATCTTTTTAGCAACCATAAAGGTCGCAATGATTGCGCCCCAGGTAGTGAACGCATCTAGATAATCCAATGTTGAATCCTTATTAAGGGTGCCGGCGCTTATTATCGTTAATAAGACGATAGTGAATATCAATATTAAATTCGTCCGCAGCGAAAGGCTGCTTACTTCTAGGCCCTTTCCCCCTGTATAGCTATCACTTCTCCAGCTAATCCACCCGTAGACAGCCATTGCTACGTAAAAGACTTGGAGCACAGATTCAAAATAAAGCTCGACTGAAAAGAATATGAAGCAATACAGTCCGGAGGAGAGAAGGGCTGCAGCCCAGCAGAGGATATTCTGGCGAATTGCGAGGAGTAAGTAGCTTATCGCCAATATCACCGCTGCTAACTCTAGACCGTTCGTGTTGAGCAAGGCCTCGAATAGCACCTGCACAGGATTAATCTCTCATAAAAAACTGGAAAGTGACACCCGCTATTCTTGGTTCTCCCAGTTGATAATATGGTTCAGTGATATAAAGTTTTCTCGGGTCGTTACCAAAACTTCCGAAACCTCTTGTCTGATAGTCCTGATCTCCGAGATTCCTTGCCCACAACTTAATTTGCCAGGGTGCTGAAAGATATATGAGGGAAAAGTTCGCAAGCGTTGCTCTTTCACTTTTTACTCCATGGCGATCCGAGAAATAAAATTCATCCTTCGTATCTGCAGTCAATGTTGCCCTCCAGCGGCCATGCGAGAAACGTATACCAGCGCTCGCCATATACCGAGGCGCATGAGCCTGATCTCTTCCCGATAAGTTTTCACCAAACTCATTTGTGTACTGATCGAATGTCGCTTTTAAGAGCCCAGCGTCAAAAGTCAATCGCCAGGTAGGATTTATCTCCCAACTTATGCTCGTCTCCAATCCTTGATTAGTGCCCTCTGCAGCGTTACCCAGAAAATCAATGAATTCTGTGCTTCCGTCCGGTCTTGGACGGACTATAGAGCTCTTGACCTGTTGATCTTTCCTATCATCTTTGAAAATAGCGAGGCGGAGTTGAAGGTTGTTTTCAAATAAACTGCCTTTAAACCCTGCTTCATACTCAATTAGATATTCTTCATCGAACTCCCTTAAGTCACCATCGAGGGTTCCGTCAATATTAAACCCTCCTGCTTTAAAACCCCTCGCTACTGATGTATACGCAAGAAAGTTATCGTAGAGGTCTTTCTTTAGACTTATCTCCCCACCCCAAAAATTCTCAGAGGGGCTGAACTCGATTCCCTCAGAGTCTTCATAACTAGTTTCTCTTTTCTCGAATCTCATTCCCACTGATAATGAGGTGCCCTCGAGCAGTTCTATCTCCGATTCTGCAAAAACGGCATATGATTTAAACTCATAAGTACTAGAAAAATTATTTGCTAAGAACGTATATTCTCTGACGAGGTCTTCGTTTGAGTCAAAGTAGTAAATACCAGCGACCCATCCAAATTCAGAAAGCGTATTTATTCTAACCTCCGCGCTGCGTGTTTTTCGTTCTCTAAGATAATGATCTGTCGAGGTGTAACCAAACGGATGAATGCCAGTAAAGGACCAATCTTCATCGTAACCATAACCGATGTCCGAATTGGCGGCCCCTAAAATCCCTGTA
>MDTE01081583.1_pt1 | contig 16416 bp, 12 predicted proteins | sample 811231 | NCBI WGS metagenome assembly MDTE01 (sample SAMN05326651, study PRJNA326480) | marine metagenome | isolation source: seawater | place: Indian Ocean: Red Sea | collected 2010
CAAGTGTTTCGCTCAAAGTACCAATTTGATTGACTTTAACCAAAATAGAATTGGCGGTGCCTTTTTTGATGCCATCTGCTAAGCGATTTGAATTAGTTACAAATAAGTCATCACCGACTAATTGAACTTTTTTACCTATTTTTTCGGTCAAGATGCGCCAACCATCCCAATCGTCTTCGGCCATACCATCTTCGACCGATATTATTGGATATGCATGAATTAGTTCCTCAAGATAGGTCGACATGCCATTCGCATCCAATGACAAGCCTTCACCTTGAAAGTTATAAAATCCATCGACATAAAACTCCGTGGCCGCACAATCCAGCGCCAAACATATATCGTCTCCAGCTTTGTAGCCTGCGCGCTCAATTGACATCATTATATAATCCAAAGCTTCCTTGCTGGAACTAAGCGCCGGTGCAAACCCACCCTCATCGCCGACATTTGTAGTATGTCCAGCCTCAGACAAAGTACTTTTTAAAACATGAAAGACTTCCGCCCCCATTCTAAGGCCCTCAGCAAAGCTCTTTGCACCAACCGGCATGACCATGAATTCTTGAATATCGACTGCGTTATCTGCGTGCGCACCACCGTTTATGATATTCATCATGGGTACCGGTAAAGTATTAGCACGAATGCCACCTATATATTTAAACAGCGGTAAGTTATGAGAATTTGCTGCCGCGTGCGCCACGGCGAGCGATGCTCCCAGCATGGCATTCGCACCGAGGCGCGATTTGTTCTCCGTGCCATCTAACTCCAGCATCATTTGATCTACATTTGTCTGATCATCAGCCTCTGCTCCCGACAATACGTCAGTGATCTCACCAATCACCGCTTCTACCGCTTTCTGCACGCCCTTTCCAAAGTAACGCCCAACGTCGCCATCCCGCAATTCCAGCATTTCATGTGCACCTGTTGATGCGCCAGACGGAACGGCGGCTCGGCCAAAAGCCCCATCCTCAAGGAAAACATCCACCTCAATGGTGGGATTACCTCGGCTGTCGAGAATTTCACGTGAATGGATGTCAACGATGGCAGCCATCGACCTACTCCTCAAAAGTCGGTTAGATTTTAAATCGTATAAGGATTCGATTTCGCAACCTTGTCGAATGCCACTAACTTTGACAAAAGCTCTTCCAATTCATCGAGCCGCACCATATTTGGCCCATCAGAGGGTGCGGAATCAGGGTCCTGATGTGTCTCTATGAACAGTCCAGCGACACCTACAGAGACTGCTGCGCGAGCTAAAACCGGAACAAATTCACGTTGCCCGCCCGACGTCTTCCCCTGCCCGCCGGGTTGCTGCACAGAATGTGTCGCATCGAACACAATGGGATAACCGTTCTGCGCCATAATTGGGAGGGAACGCATGTCACTCACAAGGGTATTATACCCGAAACTCGCGCCTCGTTCAGTCAGTAAAATTTGCTCGTTACCAGTGTCTTCGAGTTTGGCAACCACTTGCTTCATATCCCACGGCGCCAAAAACTGTCCTTTTTTAACATTTACGGCTTTACTCGTAGCACCGGCCGCACTCAGCAAGTCTGTTTGCCGACACAAAAATGCCGGAATTTGCAAAACATCAACAACTTCCGCAGCAATTTGACATTGCTCCGGCTCATGTACGTCTGTCAGAACAGGACATCCCCGTGTTTCCTTAATTTCCGCAAATACCGCAAGCGCCTCCGACAGACCAACACCACGGGGGCTAAGATTGGAGGTCCGATTGGCCTTATCAAAGGAAGTCTTATAAATAAAATCGATTCCCAATCTCCCCGTCATCTCGCAAAGGGCAGCGCTCATCTCAAGTCCATGCTGACGGCTCTCCATTACACACGGTCCGGCAATCAAGGTGAACGGGTGACTATTTGCCGTTTCGGTGTTACCGATCTTTATGCTTTTCTGGGTGGCCATGCCGCAAAACCTCCAGACCCTAAACCAATCGAGCTTGATCTACGGCCGCTTTAATAAAGCTTTTAAAAATAGGGTGAGGTGCGAACGGACGGGACTTCAACTCCGGATGAAATTGCACACCAATGTACCAAGGGTGGTCCTGCAATTCGATAATTTCTGGTAAACGATTATCCGGCGAAAGACCGGAGAATTTCAGACCCGCGTTCTCTAGTCTTTGTTTATAATTAACGTTCACCTCATAGCGGTGTCGGTGCCGTTCATTAATCTCGAGTTCACCGCCAAAAATCTCTGCGATTCGGCTGCCCGGCTCAACGCGACAGGGATAACTTCCCAGTCGCATTGTGCCTCCCAATTCAGCGTCTTTATCACGCTGTTCGACCGTATTGCCTCGCGTCCATTCCGTGAGCAACCCGACAACTGGATCTTTACAAGGGCCAAATTCAGTGCTGTTCGCCTCTGGAATTCCTGCAAGGTTACGCGCCGCTTCAATCACCGCCATCTGCATACCAAAACAAATACCGAAATACGGTACTTTTCGTCTGCGGGCAAATTCTGCCGCCTGTATTTTACCTTCAGCACCTCGCTCGCCAAAGCCGCCTGGAACAAGAATTCCGTGACAATTTTCGAGTTTATGAATGTGATTTTCCTGTTCGAAAATCTCCGCCTCAATCCATCGCGTATTTACCCGAACATTATTAGCAATACCACCATGCGTTAGCGCCTCGCTAAGAGACTTATATGCATCCATGAGGTTTGTGTATTTGCCCACGATCGCAATGTTTACCTCACCTTCCGGATTCAAAATCGAGTGCACGATGCCCCTCCATCTTGAGAGATCGACTTCACGGTCGCGTTCTTCGATTAATCCGAAATGATTAAGGACTTCGATATCAAACCCTTGTTCGTGATACGTAATTGGAACTTCATAGATGCTCTCAACGTCTTCAGCTGGAATAATCCGTGATTCCTGTACGTTGCAGAATAGCGCTAGCTTGCGGCGCGCGTCGCCCGCAATCTCCCTCTCGCAACGGCACAACAACAAATCTGGCTGGATACCTACGCTTAAAAGTTCCTTAACTGAATGTTGAGTTGGCTTTGTCTTTAGTTCTCCTGCCGCACCGAGAAATGGAACCAAAGTTACATGGACATACATCGTCTTTTCGCGACCGAGTTCATTTCGCAATTGACGGATCGCTTCCAAAAACGGCAGACCCTCGATGTCGCCAACCGTTCCGCCAATCTCACAAAGAACAAAGTCTTCATCAGTAATATCGCTAGTCACAAACTGCTTAATAGCATCGGTGACGTGAGGAATCACCTGGACAGTTCCGCCGAGATAATCACCACGTCGTTCTCGTGTGATAACGGTCGAGTAAATGCGGCCTGTCGTAACATTGTCGCTATTTCGTGCAGAAACTCCTGTAAATCTTTCATAATGCCCCAGATCAAGATCAGTTTCCGCACCATCATCGGTAACGTATACCTCCCCATGTTGGTAAGGGCTCATCGTGCCCGGATCAACGTTAAGATATGGATCCAGCTTACGCAGACGAACTTTAAAACCTCTAGCCTGAAGAAGTGCACCGAGGGCCGCAGACGAAAGACCCTTGCCAAGAGAGGAGACAACACCACCAGTGATGAAAACATAACGCGTCATTGAACCGATCCGATTGAGAACCCTCGTGCGGTTTTAACGGTTTCAAATTTCATTTTCTTATTTAGATCCCGAATAACGGTTATTTCGAAAGCGGTACCGAAGGCTGCCCAGGTGTTGAGTTTGTTGTGGCCGGCTTGTTTGCGTCAAGCACCGACGTTGGTTCGCTTGTACGGCCAGCGAGAATTGCCAATATCAGGCTAGTCAGCATAAAGCAGGCGGCCAGTATTGCTGTCGCACGTGTTAAAAGATTTGAAGTTCCACGAACGCTCACTAGTCCGGAACCCCCGCTACTACCCCCAATACCTAGACCACCCCCTTCGCTACGTTGGAGAAGGACAGCGATCACCAAAGCAATGGCGATTAGCAAATGAATAACAAGAATTATTGTAGTCAATTGAAAGGACCTATTGCGAATTGGGCCTGCCGATTCTGATTAGTTGAGTATTAATCTGTCTAAGAACTGTTGGCTAGGGGCAACTTTCTCCAATTGCAAGAAAACTTGTAGCCTTTAGGCTTGCCCCACCCACAAGAGCACCATTTACACGCGAACAACGTAAGATATCTGGTGCGTTTTCGGGATTTACGGATCCGCCATACAATAGCCTTGTCTCCCCTGCGTTGGGATCAGACAACTCACGCTCTAACACACTTGAGATGTGCAAGTGCATTTCTGAAATTTCCTCAATTGTAGGTATTGCTCCAGTACCAATGGCCCAAATAGGCTCGTAAGCGACCACCGTATTGCTGGAATTAGATGCCCCTGGAAGACTGCCGATGAGCTGTTTCTCAACCGCAGTCAAAGCAGACCCTGCTTTACGTTCGTATTCGCTTTCACCCACACAAATAATCACCGATAATCCACCGTCCAATACTGTCGTTGCTTTTGACTTTACAACGTCGTTGCTCTCGCCGTGATTTGAACGCCTTTCTGAGTGCCCCACTATCACATAATTGCAGCCAATATCAGATAACATACCAATCGAAACATCCCCGGTATGGGCGCCTGAAGCAGCAGTGTGGCAATCCTGGGCTCCTAGTCCAATGCCTCCACCTTTAAGGATACTCGACACCTCAGACAAAGCGGTAAAAGGCGGACAAATTAGATATTCACAAACATGCGTATTCCCACCAGAATTAATTGCGCCCGCTAACTCACGCGCCGTCGCTAAATTACCGTTCATTTTCCAATTGCCGGCAATGAGTACTTTTGGCATCGTCATGATCTCTCTTCAATTCCTCGAAAATTATAATAGCCTGAACTGTAGTTTTTAAGCATCAATAGTGATAATTTTCAATTTTTTAACTAAGAGCAAATCTAGAACGCCACAACCAGCATTTTTGACAGTTGCGGCGCAATTCGAGGCTATCTATCATACTAACATGTTTCGACTTAATTTCTTAAAATTTCGCTAACTGAGTGGCTCATTTAACCATGCTCCAATTCCTACGAAATTCCGTTGCTTCAATTTTCACCAAGGTGCTGATCGGATTGATCATGGTCAGTTTTGCAGTTTGGGGGATGGGCGACGTTTTTGGTGGTGGATTTTTTGGAAACACTGTCGCAGAAGTCGGCTCTGTTAAAATTACCGCAAACGATGTTCAGAATCAGTACAAGCGCGAATTGGACAGATTACGCCGAATGAATATTGATGCAGATAAAGCACGACAACTTGGGGTCCGGGACCGCGTCGTTCAATCAATGGTAAATGAAGCAAGTTTCGACGCAGAAGCTCTAAAACTAGGCTTAACAGCTAGCGATGCAACGATCGCAGTCGAAATACGCGCAGACCCCTCCTTTCGAGGGAATCTTGGTACTTTTGATCGTATACAATTTGAACAATTACTCCGCGCCAACGGCTTTACAGAAGAAGCATATGTTTCCAGTTTACGCCGCCAAATCGCACGCATGCAGGCTCTTGAAAGTATTATATCGACGATACAAGTCCCCGAAGCGGTGGCGCGCACAATCTTCAAATGGCGCGAGCAATCTCGAAGTGCGTCAATCACTTATGTAACTGTTGATCCTAAGGCGAATGTGCCTGAACCAACGAACACTCAGCTATCAGCTTATCACAAAAAAAACCAAGCGGCGTTCACCGCGCCCGAACTTCGGGCCGTCGCATATTTAGATCTATCTGCAAAGGAGTTTGCGAAACAAATTTCAATTCCGGAAGAGGAACTCGTGGCTGCATTTGGAGAACGTTCTGAAGAATTTACCATACCCGAAAAGCGAAAAGTGCTGCAGTTGGTAGTATCGGAAAAATCCGACGCCGAAAAAGCAAGCGTTCGAATCAGAGCTGGTGAAGATTTCGATATTGTGGCCAAAGAGATTGCAGACCAAGCAGCGGAAAGAATTGAACTCGGCGAAATCACGCAAGAAGACCTCCCAGAGGAACTATCACCGGCCGTTTTTAAGTTGGCTTCAGGCAGTGTTTCATCCCCTGTAAAAGGGCCATTTGGCTGGCATGTTTTCAAGGTAGAGAGTATTTCGCCGAAAAAAGAGGCGAAACTCATGGACGTACGCCAACAACTTAAAAAGGAACTTGCCCATGAGAAGGCTTTAGACCAGGTCTTCGGTGCGGCCAATAAACTGGAAGATTCGATCGGTGGCGGCGCAACCCTGGAAATGGCCGGTCGCAATATTGGTTTAGCGGTTAAAAAAATACCTTCGATAGATATTGATGGCCGCGATGCCGAAAATCTCAACATAACTGATTTGCCTGGAGCACCGTTCCTCGAGACCGTATTCACGACAAATTCTGGGGAAACTAGCACGCTAATCGAGGCACAAGACGGCGGCTTTTTCATTCTGCGTGTTACGGGAGTAACTCCTGAAAAAATGCGGCCTTTGACTGAAGTTAAGAAACAGGTTGCCAAGATGTGGAAAGTCGAAGAACGGGTTAACCTGGCAGAGGCGAAAGCCAAAAAAGTTGCAGATGGATTGAAGCTTGGCCAAAGCCTGAAAGAAATTCCGGAAGCTGAGGGTGACGTTTTGACACCGGTCTCATTTTTCACGCGACAAACAGGTCCTGTGAAATCAAAATTACCATACGAACTTATCAATCAACTTTTTAGTCTTAACAAAGTTGGAGACGTCGCAGTTAGCCGAGACGGCACTCGTTTCATTGTAGCTAAGTTAACAGCAATAAAAGAACCGCTAGCTACACAGGAATACGATACTTTCCGGGGGCTGGCGCAAAATCTTCGAAGCATGTTGGGTGACGACTTATTGCAGCAATACAATACGGCACTTCGTGCAACACACGGCGTTTCAATTAACGACGCTCTCTTAAATCAGGTTTTCGCTGAGGACAAACGCTAACTATGCCGATAAAGCACGTCTAGTTGGTTGATAGATTACTTAGCGCGACAAGCCTAAAGCCTCGGTTATTTAAATTTTTTGACCATTCGCTCAGTACTTTGATTGTTTTTTCGTAAGGATGGCCAATGCCTATCGCGTAGCCGCGCCGACGACTGATCTCCTCCAGTTCTGACAATCGTTGGCGAATTTGGTCAAGCTCAGGCTCATTATCCAAGAAAATATCACGAGAAAGAACTGATAGGCCGTATTCGCGTGCGACTTTTTTAGCGACTGATTTTGGGCTCGTGAGTGAGTCGAGATATAACAACCCTCGTTTTTTTATTTCTTGCATTACGAAGGACATACCATACTCCCACGTAGTAAAATTACTGCCCATATGATTGTTAATGCCTACAAATCCAACAAATTGAGATAAATTCCAATCGATCCGGCTGCGGATTTCTGATTCGCTTAATGTCCTTAATAACGCATTTGGCCCAGGATCGGCATCTAAGGCCTGCGGCTGCATTGGGAGGTGCACCAGGAGCTCATGTTTCTTCTCAATTGCTCTTGCTGTCAAAGTCTCCAGATTATAACCATAAGGCAGGAATGCGAGCGTCAACGGTCCAGCCAATTCAATCACCTTTTGTGTTCGTGTCTGGTCGACCCCCAAATCATCTATAACAATCACCACGGCGGAATGCGCTCCTGGTTCAGTAATTGGCAGAGTAACAGGGGCCTCAGGAGAATGAGCCCTACTTTCCCCAATTGAAGCGTTCGTGCTCGCTTTTTTCAAAACAAGAGCTGAGGCTGACCGCGAACCTGGTAAATTCGTCGCAGCAGATGCCTGGACTTTTGGGGCTGTCCCAGGAGTTGTGAATGCGTAGGCGCGAACCTTTGCGTTACCCCCTGTCACAATTTCAGGCACTTTTAGAGCTTTTTTATGTGCCTTCGCCTCGACAACGCGATGATTTTGCGCTTCTTTCAAATTACCAGGAGCAAAGAAGCTGAAATAGCCAACGACTAGAGCGCCCAGCAAAACAAACAGCCCTCCACTGAGGTACAATAGGCGCTTTTTAAAAAAAAGTCTCTCCAGGCCAAACGCCATTAATTTAGTCGAATTCCTTTGTCGTGAGCTAGGGTTCTTGGATTGTCGAAGCTTTATCTATCAAAACTTTTAGCCATTTATTAACAGCACTTACAGTTTGTTGACAAAACCGAGCTATTTTTTTCCTGATTTTAGGTTTACGGTCGCATCGAAAATTTCGTCTGCCCCATCAGTTGCGGCAGCAAAGGCCGGACACGATCCAGCCATTCACAAAGTATTGGTCGCGTCTCACGTGGATCTATGACTTCGTGCGCTGAAAATGACTCAGCCCTCGGAAATGGAGAGAGACGTGCGGCCATCATATCTTCGAGTTCTTTTCTCTTTGCGTTAGGGTCTTTCGCAGCGGCAATTTCTCGACCGAAAGCCACCGCAACCCCACCCTCTAAAGGCAATGCACCCATTTCCGCAGAGGGCCAAAGTAATTTATAGGCATCGTTGCCATAATGCGCCGCGGCGGCAACGCCATACGATTTCTTAATAACAACCGAAGCCCAAGGAACGCTGCTATCAGCGACAGCGAGTACAGCCGCCGTGCCGTACTTGATGGTTCCGGCTTTCTCTGCTTCACGACCAATCATAAAACCGGGTTCATCGACGAGGGCGATAATTGGGATATGAAACGTCTCGCACGTTTCGACGAATTTTCGAACTTTTTGTGCACCCGCAGCAGTCATCGACCCCGCGTAATACCGACAATCATTGCCAAAAATACCAACCGATTGACCATTCAAACGGGCAAAACCGACAATCTGCCCTGGTCCAAATTTTCGCCCCATTTCAAAAAAACTATCGTGATCGACAACAAGAGCTATCAATTTTCGCATATCGTACGGCTGCCGGCGGTCCCGTGGAATAATCGTCGCAAGCTCCTCTTCGACGCGATCGAAAGGGTCACCGATATCTTTATCGGGTACCAATTCCCAAACATTGCGTGGCATGTAACTCAGGAAACGACGAATTTGGGAAAAAGCATCAACCTCATCATCCGCAACGTTGTCCGCTACACCGTTACGTGCGTGTATAGCAGCGCTACCAAGCTGCTCTTTTGTTAAATTTTCGCCGAGCGCCCGCTCAACAACCGCGGGGCCCGCAACCAGAACTTGAGCTGTATCTTTCGTCATTACGCAAAAATGAGACGAAACCAAACGCGAAGCGGGCAACCCGGCAACAGGTCCCAATGCCGCTGTAGCAACTGGAACCATGTTCATTGTTTTGGCGACAGCACGAAAACGTGGCACCTCGAAAACTGGCGATCCCACGGTCGCAGGTGCACCTTTCTTTCCACCTGTGCCCGTAACGCTCCCGCCACCACCCTCATGCAGGCGGATTAACGGCATTTTATATTTTAGTGCTAAATCTTCAGCATAAACACTTTTACGTAAACCAGCCTCATTTGGTGAGCCACCCCTAAGGGTAAAATCCTCTCCGCCAATAATACAGTCCCGTCCTTCGATTTTACCAAATCCAAGGACAAAATTGGCTGGTGAGAATTCCGTTACATTGCCATTTTCGTCTCGATAGGAACTCCCAGCGCCCATACCTAGTTCGCGGAAGCTAGCTTGATCAAGCAATCCATCAATCCGCTCCCTAATCGTCAAACGACCTTTTGAATGCTGACGTGCGACACCTTCTTCGCCACCCAAAGCCTTCGCCATTTCCCTTTTGCGATGAATCTCGCGAATTTCCTCATCCCATGCCATAGTATTGGCGCTGCTCCCTAAAACGAATTACTTTGCGGTTGGATTCTAATGGCGCAGACTAGACGTAACCAGAGAATTAGCGTGATTTGCGAGAGTAATTTGCTAATTTCCCGGTGCATAGTATTGACCCGTCTCTGACTTTATACCGAATATCCTGCCCAAACGAGACTAAAAAGATTTGAGAAATTTATGAGCGACGCTGGCAGCACATTTAAACAATTGATTTCAACGGTTGTTAACGGCAACAGTCTCAGCGAGGCGGATGCCGTCAATGCATTCAATATCATGATGTCGGGTGAAGCTACACCATCACAAATCGCCGGCTTTCTTATCGCATTGCGTATTCGCGGCGAGACTGTTCAAGAAATTACAGGTGCCGCACGTATCATGCGTGAAAAATCCCTTAAGGTTTCAGCGCCAGAAGATGCAATTGATGTCGTTGGGACAGGTGGTGACGGTGCAGGTACACTCAATATCTCGACCGCGACAGCATTGGTGGTTGCAGGAGCCGGCGTCCCAGTCGCGAAACATGGTAACCACGCAGCGTCGTCAAAATCGGGAGCCGCAGACGTGCTCTCCGAACTGGGCATAAATCTGCAGGCAGACGTTCCAACGGTCGAAAGGGCAATAAAGGAAGCTGGAATAGGATTTTTATTGGCCCCATCTTACCACAGCTCTATGCGACACGTCGGACCCGCCCGCATCGAAATGGGTGTTCGCACTATATTTAATATTCTTGGGCCGTTGGCGAACCCAGCTTCAGTCAAACGACTACTAGTCGGCACATTTGCCCGCGCATGGGTCGAGCCGATGGCACAAGTGCTCGGAAATCTAGGTGCGGAACGAGCATGGGTTGTGCATGGCACAGACGGCCTCGACGAATTGACTATCACTGGCCCATCCTACGTTGCGGAATTTTCGAACGGAATAGTGACAACGCGCGAACTTTCGCCCTCAGACGCCGGTCTTCCAACAGCATCATTAGACGATTTACGGGGGGGTGCGCCCGCTGAAAATGCACAAGCTATCCTTGAGCTTCTGGACGGTCGAAAAGGGGCATACCGCGATATTACGCTCTTTGGTGCATCGGCAGCTTTATTGATTGCAGGTAAAGTAGACACATTGACAGATGGTGTCGAGGTTGCGGCAGCCTCTATAGACAATGGTAAAGCTGCGTCCGCATTAACTAAACTCGTCGAGATTACGAACGAATCATGAGCGATATACTAACAAAAATTTGCGACGATAAGCGCAAACATATCGAACAATGCAAGGCAAACAGCCCGCTGGAGGAAATGATAGAGCGAGCTGCATCCGCGCCAAAAATTCGCGGGTTTGCGAGCCAATTGGAAGCTTTTGTTGCTGAAGGCCGCACAGGCCTAATTGGAGAGATTAAAAAGGCTTCGCCGAGTAAAGGGCTTATTCGTCCGAATTTTGCTCCCGTTGCTATTGCGCGTGCATATGCAGCTGGGGGAGCGGCTTGCCTCTCCATTCTAACCGATATTCCCTATTTTCAAGGTCAAAATGACTTTTTGACAGCGGCCCGCATGACGACTGACCTGCCAATTCTTCGCAAAGATTTCATGTTGGATCCCTACCAAGTCTACGAGGCAAGAGCGATCGGTGCTGACTGCATCTTGATCATTATGTCTGCTTTAGAAATAGAGGTTGCGATTGAACTTTCGACATTAGCACAAGAACTTGGAATGGATGTATTAGTTGAGGTCCACGATGCGGAAGAAATGGAACGGGCCCATGCTATAAAATCTCGACTTATCGGCATAAATAACCGCAACCTGAAAACACTTGAGGTAGATTTGGCTACCTCTGAGTCACTAGCGAAACTTGCGCCGAAAGGTCGAATATTGGTTGGTGAAAGTGGATTAAATACACGCGCTGACTTAGATCGCATGGCTGCAATCGGTGCGCACTGTGTTCTTGTTGGAGAATCACTTATGCGTCAGAAGGACATCGTTTTTGCGACCCAGGAACTCTTGTTCGGCAAATCCAAATACGAACAGGTAAGCCCAAAATGACAGACCTTACACATATCGATGCAGACGGCAATGCAGTAATGGTCGACGTCGGCGACAAATCTTCGACAGACCGTGTCGCCACAGCGGCCTGTTCGGTATTAATGCAGAGCAACACAATCACTGCAATCTCAAGCAAAGAAGTCAAAAAAGGAGACGTCCTCTCCATCGCACAGTTGGCTGGAATTATGGGGTCTAAGAAAACCGCTGAACTTATCCCCCTGTGCCATCCAATTGCACTCACTTCATCCAAAGTTGAACTTAAAATCGATCCAACCCGTAACGCCATAAATATAACCGCAAATTGCAAGACTAACGGGCAGACGGGTGTGGAAATGGAGGCACTGACTGCCGTAGCCGTTGCCGCATTAACTATTTATGATATGTGTAAGGCCATTGATCGCGGGATCCAGATTACAGACATTCGTCTAACTTTTAAGTCAGGTGGAAAATCTGGTACATTCGATGCAATTTAAGATCAGTGCACCATGATCCAGGTCTCAGAAGCGGAAAGACGAATTCTTGCGGCTATTTCGCCTATGCCCCTTGAACAAGTCGTTATTACCGACAGTTTTGGACGCGTTGCGGGGGAAGATATTCACTCGCGTCGAACACAACCGCCCATGCCGGTATCGGCGATGGATGGCTATGCAGTTCGTGCCGAAGACGTTTCGAACACTCCAACCCAGTTACAGATTGTTGGCTATGCGCCGGCTGGAGCTTCTTACGAAAAACCATTGAAAGCCGGAGAGGCGGTCAGAATATTTACCGGCGCACCGGTGCCAGTCGGCGCTAATACGATTATAATTCAAGAAGATACAGAAAAAATTGGCGAATTTGTGCTGATCAACGAAAGTGCTACGAGTGGCAGGTATATTCGCCCAGCAGGTTTAGACTTTTCGGAAGATGATATTCTGATATCGGCCGGAACAAGGATGACCGCCCGACATGTCGGCTTAATGGCAGCCATGAATGTTCCATGGATGATGGCGCACCGTCGTCCGCGCGTCGCGATCTTGGCGACTGGCGATGAAATTGTAATGCCAGGCGACCCCATTGGGCAAAATCAAATTGTAAGTTCGAACGCCATCGCATTGTCTGCGTTTGTCAAAGCAATGGGCGGAGAACCTGTCCTGCTTGGTATAGCTCCCGATAACCGGGATGCTCTTAGGCAAATAATATCCGGTATTAGTGGAAATGATATCTTAGTAACGACCGGCGGCGCCTCAGTCGGTGATCATGATTTGGTGCAAGATGTGCTGAGCAATCGCGGTATGAACGTTGATTTCTGGCGAATTGCCATGAGGCCCGGAAAACCACTCATGTTTGGGGAGATTGATCGGATTCCCGTCCTAGGATTACCTGGCAATCCAGTATCAAGTCTTGTCTGCGCGATGATCTTTTTACAACCCGCTCTCGCAAAAATGCAAGGATTGAAAAAGGTCAAACATGAATTCCATCGAATGGTGTCGGCTTCCGATTTAGCTGAAAATGACCATCGCCAAGATTATTTACGCGCGATAATAGAAACAAATGCAACGAAGCATGAGACGATAAGAGCTTTCTCTGAACAAGATAGTTCTATGATGGCAATGTTAACGAAATCAGATGCACTTATAATTCGCGAACCGCATGCACCGCCTCTAAAAGCAGGTGAAAGCGTCAATATTATCAAAATGCCAAACGGTATCTATTCCGGCTAATTTTCTGCTCTTATTTAAACGTTTTTAAAATTGTCAATTGACGTATAGTGAGAACTAAAGTAGAACAAATTGCATATGTTTATGTTTTGTTTTACACCCGGCTAAATTTATACCCCGGTTTTTGAACCGTAAGGAACTCAGATGCTGACACGGAAACAACACCAATTGCTGATGTTCATTCACAAATGCATGCAAAAACAGGGGGTGCCACCTTCATTTGACGAGATGAAGGATGCATTAGAGCTAAAATCAAAGTCAGGTATTCATCGCCTTATAACCGGCCTTGAGGAGCGCGGGTTCCTTCGTCGTCTGCCACATAGAGCCCGAGCACTCGAGATTTTGCGTTTACCGGACAATATGGATTCCTCTGAAGTTCAAGCTCGACCCGCCTTCTCTCCCCGCTTGGTCGACGTATCTGCTAGACCTGAAACACCACTACCACCTGTCAATACGCCAATATATGAAAACACGATGCATTTGCCTCTTTATGGGCGTATTGCAGCCGGCACACCTATTGAAGCACTTCGCGATGAATCCAACATGCTGGACGTCCCGCCAAATCTTGTGGGTAGTGGTGATCACTATGCCTTGGAAGTCGAGGGCGACTCCATGATAAATGCAGGCATTCACGATGGCGATTATGTTATTATTCAACGATGCACAGACGCTGAGAGTGGTACCATAGTAGTTGCGCTTGTAGACCGTGAGGAAGTTACACTAAAAAGGTTGCGGCGGAAAGGCGCGTCAATCGCCTTAGAGCCAGCAAATATCGACTACGAAACTAGAATATTCGGCCCAGACCGTGTAAGAGTGCAAGGTCGTCTGGTGGGTTTAATTCGGAAATACTAGTTCGAAGTGGTTGCTTATTCAGTCCATTACAAAATAACATAGACAATGGGAAAAATTATCCTCCCCTCGATAGGCTCGTTTCTATGGTCACTTCTAGGTGCGCCAATCCTTTAATGCTTTTTAAGGTCATTGGTTAGCGCAAAAAATTCAAAAATTACCAATTACATTCTAAATAATAATTTGCACCAGAGTGAAGGCGACTTCACCACAATAGGTGTCGGGTTTGCAGTTTGTTAGCATTAATTTCTATCCTATGTTAAATCGCGCCGTATTTGAGAATTGATGAGCCGCCCGTATATGACCATTGTAACCCGTTTTCCGCCCTCCCCAACCGGTTCACTTCATATCGGCAGTGCCAGAACAGCACTATTTAACTGGCTCTATGCGCGTCATCACGGCGGTAAATTCATACTTAGAATTGAAGATACAGATCGCAAACGATCGACAACGGAAGCCTTAGAATCGATTTTTGATGGTTTGAATTGGCTTGGCCTTAATTGGGATGGCGACGTGACCTTCCAGAGTGCCAACTTTGAACGACACACTGAAGTTGTTAGTCAACTCCTCGAAAGTGGACAAGCTTATAAATGTTATTGCACTCCAGACGAACTCGCAGAAATGCGGGAAAAAGCGAAAATCGAGGGGAAAAGGGTCTTTTATGACCGAAGATGGCGAGACAGAACTCCAGAAAATGCACTTTCTGAAATCGCTCCTGTTGTGCGGATCAAAATGCCGCTTGAAGGTAAAACTACGATCTCGGACCTCGTTCAAGGTGACGTCACCGTGGCAAACGAACAGTTGGACGATTTTATAATCATGAGAGCGGACGGCTCCCCAACCTATATGTTATCAGTTGTTGTCGATGATCACGATAGCGGCGTGACCCACGTGATACGCGGTGACGACCACCTCAACAATGCATCACGACAGTACCAACTGTATTGCGCAGCAGGCTGGAAACCACCAAAATTTGCACATATCCCGTTGATACATGGCTCGGATGGCCAAAAACTCTCGAAGCGTCACGGCGCAAAGTCTGTGCAGGAATATCAATCAGAGGGCATCCTGGCATCCGCCTTATGCAATTATCTACTTCGTCTTGGATGGTCTCACGGAAACGAAGAAATTATTTCACGTGAACAAGCCATTGAGTGGTTTGACTTAGACGGAGCAGGTCGAGCAACGTCTCGCTTTAATCCAGCAAAGCTCGAAAGCTTAAACGCGCACTATCTTCGCATGACACCGGTAAACGTGCTAACCGATCTCATTCTCGATGCTTATCGTGATGATAAGTTGGACTGCAACCATGAAACTGCAGTAATACGCATTAAATCAGCTCTTCCTTTATTAATAAAAAAGGTAAAAAAAACAACAGAACTTATTGATTTAGCAAAATTTCTACTGAAACGGCATGATTATCCACTAGCCGAGGCAAAAGCCGATACATTAATTTCTTCTGGATTGTCAGAAATTCGAGAAATCCAACTAGTACTCGTCGAATTAGAAGAATGGTCCGAGGATACATTGAACATTTCGCTTCGTGCGCTTGCAAAGCGTATGCAATTAGGATTGGGCAAGTTAGCCCAACCATTGCGGGTTGCGCTCACTGGGTCAACATTATCGCCAGGAATATTTGAAATAATGATGATCCTTGGTCGAACTGAAACTCTGCGGCGCTTGGAACGGGTTCCATATGATGAAACACACTGAGGACTTTGCCGAAATTCGATATAAATAGTATAACACTCGGCAAGTTCGGAGCCTAAATTTAAGGTGCCATCAAAGGCACCAATCGCTTCGAAAGCAAAACAAATAACTCGGAAGGAGTCGGGATGAGCACGGATGCCAAAGAAGCCGCCACAAATGAATATGTGACAATGACTGACCACAGTACGGGCAAATCATACGATCTGCCCGTAATTAATGGTTCGGTTGGCCCAAAAGTCGTCGATGTAAGACCGTTTTACCGCGATACAGGGATGTTTACCTACGATCCAGGCTTCACTTCGACCGGCTCGTGCGAATCTAGTATTACGTATATCGATGGCGAGGCCGGTATATTGATGCACCGAGGTTACCGCATCGAGGATCTGTGTGAGCACAGCGACTTTATGGAAGTTTGCTACTTACTGCTCAATGGCGAATTGC
>MDTE01154774.1_pt1 | contig 16412 bp, 15 predicted proteins | sample 811231 | NCBI WGS metagenome assembly MDTE01 (sample SAMN05326651, study PRJNA326480) | marine metagenome | isolation source: seawater | place: Indian Ocean: Red Sea | collected 2010
ATCATCATCTTCCTCGTCGTCGTCATCGTCGTCGTGGTCGTCGTCGTCGTCGTCGTCGTCGTCACCCGGTGGACTGACGTCGTCACCAACGCCATCTGCATCGTTGGCACCTGGGGAACAACCCAAAGGAGCACCCACGACCGCGAGAAGAAGCAAGCAGACAATGATGTGAAGCAAACTCGAACTTTTCTGCAAGACCATGAGACCAACTCCATAGATGGCTTACGAGCGATTCGGGGCTCGCAGCGGCGCGGACGATGCCACGGCTAGCTGACGGAAGAAAGGGAAAACGCCAAGGATCGATATAATGGCCAAGGCTGCATTCCTGGTGCCGCTCCGAAGATCACTCGGGGCACCTTGCACGCAGGGCACTCGCGCAGCCCGGAGACCCCATTGTCCTCCCGCATTCTGGTCGTCGATGACGAACGAAACATTCGGCGTGTCCTGCAAGCTCTGCTTGAGGATGAAGGCTACGACGTCGACTCTGCCAGCGATGGCGATGAAGCTCGGGGGATGCTTCGGCGAGCGCAGCTGCGCTACGACGTAGTCTTGACCGACCTGCGCATGCCCGGTTGCGATGGCATGGAGCTCCTCCGCTGGGCCCAAGGTACACATCCAGACACACCCATCGTCATGATCACGGCCCATGGCACAGTCGACATCGCGGTCGAGGCGATGCGTGCTGGGGCCTTCGACTTCATCACCAAGCCCTTCGAAGAGGCCGAGCTCTCGGCCATCGTCTCGAAAGCGCTGGCTCATCGAGAAGCGAACCGCCGCCGCGCATACGCCATCGGCACGACCGATCCGGCTGCGGAGACTCTGGAGACCGAGATCCCGGCTCCAGGCGACGATGACCACGCGCAAGAAGTGCTGGGCGAAATCATCGGTGTGTCGGCAGCCATGAAGGAAGTCTTCGCCCTCTTGCGCAAGGTAGCGCCTTCGCCCACAACAATCCTCATCCGGGGCGAGTCTGGAACGGGCAAGGAGTTAGTCGCCGACGCCATTCATCGTCTGTCTCAGCGCTCTGAAGGACCGTTCATCGCGGTCAACTGCACTGCAATCCCCGAGAGCCTCTTCGAGTCCGAACTGTTCGGCCATGAGAAGGGCGCATTCACGGGCGCGGTCACCAGTCGCCCCGGACGCTTTGAGTTGGCCCACAAGGGCACCTTGTTCCTAGACGAGATTGGTGAACTTCCGGCAGCCATGCAGGTCAAGCTGCTGCGTGCCCTCCAGGAGCGAATCAACGAGCGCGTTGGCGGAATGGCCGCCACTCCCGTGGACGTCCGACTCATCGCCGCCACCAATGCGGACCTGGAAACGATGGTCGAGGCCGGAACCTTTCGCGAAGACCTGTTCTATCGACTCAACGTCGTTCCCATTCGGCTGCCTCCGCTGCGTGCTAGGCCCAGCGACATCCCGGTACTGCTACGGCACTTCATCGCCAAGTTCAGCGAGCGACTCCAACGCAATGTCGACCGCATCTCGCCCGATGCAGAGATGACGATGGTTCGTTACCCGTGGCCCGGCAACATCCGTCAACTGGAGAACGTGGTCGAGCGAATGGTGCTGCTCTCGGAGAATCCCTCCATCGAAGTAGACGACCTGCCCGCCGAGGTCCGAGAAGGCCGCTCCGCTTCCGAGCTCGGTCTCGACAGTCTCCGGGACGAGCCTGTACCGGAAGGGAACCTGAAAGAGATCGTCAAGGTTCACACCCAACAAGTGGAGCGCGAGCTGATCATGAAGGCCCTAGAGGCCGATACCTGGAACGTTACCCAAGCCGCAAAACGCCTGGGTATCTCCCGCAAGGGCCTTCAGATGAAGATGAAAGAGTACGATCTCCGCGACAAGTCGCCCGACAGCCGCGCAGCAGGGGACCCCGTGGAAGAAGAGACCGAACAATGAGCGCCGTCCCCTTCGTCGAGACACCGAGTCCAACCGGGCCTCGGGCTGGACTGAAGCTCGGGCTCTGTGCTGCTCTTCTCATGCTTTGTACTGCCCCCAGCGCGCTCGCCGCCCAGCGAACCGCGGTCGCTCCCATGCTCCGTGGCAATGCAAATTTCAGCTACCAGGGAATGGGGGCGCTTGTACGCCTCCGAGACCGTCAGGGTGTCCATTCGACCCTCTCGGAGGTCGGGAGCTATTCCCGAATCCAACAGAGCATGCTCATCGCCGGCGAGTTCTCGCCCTATCACGGCATCGGACTCCACCTCGATGTGCCCGTCGTCTTCTACGACCGGATCCATTGGGCTGAAGCTCGATCCATTCGGTTCGACCCGGACGGGAGTATGCCCACCATGGCTGGTGGCTCCACCCTGTCCCAAGACGTGCTCGATAGCTCCGCCTCCAGTCGACTCCACGCTGGGTTGGGGGACATCGCCTTTGGACTGCGACTCGTTCCTTTCGCAGAGCGCGGCGTCCCAGGCCGCAAAGCCCCAGCCTCCCTCGCCCTGGACGCCACGCTTCGCTTCCCAAGTGGCGGCCATCACGACAAGGTTCGCGACGATGGCAACGCGGGCCCCGGGGTCGGCGGAATGGGCATTCGCGTCGGAGCCTCCGCATCCCGGCGGCTTCCCGGAGCAGAGGCCTATCTGTCCATTCATTACAGCCACAACGCCGCCTACAAAGTGGAGTTGCTCGACACGGAAGGCCAACCAATCCCCCCACTTGAGGAGGAAGAGGCCGTCGTGCTTCGTCCTGCGGACACCTTTGAGATGCGCTTCGGCGCCGAGATCGTCGCTCTCGAACAGACGGATGAGGGGCGATCGGTTCTCCTCGACATTGGTCTGGGCGCTACCTATCAGTCTCCTGGAGAGGTCTCCTCGGGCACGCTCCTACCCGCACCTCTGCCCGAGACAAAAGGACACCCGGCCACCACAGCGGAGCACCTCGTACTCGACGGAGCAATCGAGGTCCGCATCCGCCCGATGACTCAGCTGGAATTCCACGTAGGATTCCAGGGGCTGTGGCGTTCACCTCACAACCTCGAACGCATCACTGCCACCGCTTACTCCACCCAGACCGCCCCTGACAGCTTCTGGACCCGCTGGACCACAGGCGCCAGAGTGCGATTCCGCTAAAGGAGCCTCGACTCGAATCATGCTGCCCCGAGCCTCACTCGTCCTGCTCTCTCTGCTGCTCGTGGTCCTGGCTGGCTGCTCTCCGCGGAATCCCATCGGAGGTGGTGAGGAAGAGCAGCTCGTGGAGGCCACTTGCGGCGCCACAGCCAACAGCTGGCCCGAGGTCTCATCCAATCACATCGGCTACGAAGGCAACGGGGCATCCAGCGGTGACTTCCTCTGGAACTTCCAGTTGGCAGATCAGTTCGGCGATACAACCTGCCTCTCCCAGTTCCTGGGGAACGTGCTCATCATCGATGTATCCACCCGATGGTGCGGCCCATGCAACGAAGCCGCGGAGGAGTCGCCTGAGCTCTGGGCGCAGATGCAAGAGATCGGGCCATCTTGGATCTTAACCCTCATGGCACAAGACGCCGTCGGACTACCTGCGACATCCCAAGACGTCGTGGACTGGGTCGACCAATACGAACTCGAATACCCCGTGCTGCTCGACCACAACGAACAGACACGAGAGGCCTGGGAGGTCCTGAGCTTCCCATTGTTCCTCTTTGTGGCCCCCACCGGCGAAATTGTCGAACGTATTGAACAGCGCCCCGATGACTCCGACGTACTGGGCTTTGTGCAGCAGGCAGTCGAACAATGGTCGGGCGACCTTCGTCCATCTGAGTAGAGAACAGTCTTTGGCCCACCCCCACCTTGGAGCTTGCATGCGCCTCCCCCCCTTGACCCGAGTCACCCCTGGCATCGCCACCGTCTTGTTGGTCGTGTCTCTGGCGTTCCCGTCCACCGTCCACGCCGAAGCGAAGTCCACAGGAGGTGAGGCGGCTGGTGACTTCACCCTGCGCAGCCTCGATGGAGGCAACATCAGCTTGTCGGACTTCCTCGGCAAGAACGTGATTCTGGTCAACTTCTGGGCAACCTGGTGCGCCCCCTGCCTCAAGGAGCTCCCCAAGCTTCAGGAGCTCCAGGACGAGCTGGGAGCCCGTGGCTTCACCGTCATCTCAATCAGCGTGGACGAGGCCAAAGACGAGGCCAAGGTCAAGGCTCTGGTCAAGCGCCTGCGCTACAAGCCCACCGTACTTCTCGATGTCGACACTCGAGTCGTGAACACTTACAACCCACGCAAGGACATGCCCTGGACGATGATCATCGGCAAGGACAAGCTGATCCACCACAAGAAGAAGGGCTTCACCGATGGCGATGAGAAGAAGCTGAAGGAGTGGATCGAGGGATTGCTCTAGCCATGCACGAAGCCGAAGTGGTCACGCCGATGCCCACTCGACAGGGCATCAGAACAAGGGTTTGGACAGCCGGTCTGTTGGCCGCAATGTGCGTCACTGTGCTGGCAGCCCCCGCCTCTGCCATCAAGCTAGGCCAGGAGAAAGACGGCTCAGCACTTCACGGCGCCTCTCTGAACATCAACGAGACCTTTTATTACAAATACAACCTGTTCCTAGACGACGATCCCGATGACGAGCGTCCCCCGCCCTTCGCATTTCACGAGTTCGTAAACCGCACGACCGTCGACTTGCGCGTGAAGAAGTTCTCGTTCGGGGTCCAGATGGACCTCGCAGCCGCTGGCCCTGGCTGTGGCGATTCCACGTTCCGAGAGAAGTTTGCCGAACGGCACGGTGAGGACACCGACTGCACACCGCCCAATCGCATGCTTGGAGACGGCTGGGAAGACCCGATCACCGACATGGCCATCTTCCAGTTGGAGAAGGTGTTTGCGCAGTACTCGGGACGAAACGTGAACGTCCAGTTGGGTGACTACTACGCGGCATTCGGACGGGGCATCGCACTGTCCATGGTCAAGAAGCCCGAGATCGATCAAGACACCAGCCTACGAGGCGTACGCTTCGACCTGTTCACGGATCGGGCCGACTGGACTCTCCTCGGTGGAATCACCAACCCCCAGCAAGTGTCGATGGAGCTCCGTAACCAAGGCCTGGACAAGACCGACTGGGCTGCACTGGCGGGCACATCTCTCAAGCTCCGTCCCCACCGTAAGTTTGAGATCTCGCTGCATGGTTTGGGCTACGAGCTCCAGGAACTTCCGTCGTGGTCAGCCGGTGGAACCGTGGGGGTCAGCGACATCGGCAGCGCACTGGATTTGTTCTTCGAGGGCGACTGGTTCTTCTATGGAATCCCCGAAGATGCCGCTGATGATGCGCCCGACATTGGGCATGCCTTCTACGCCACAGCGACCGTCTACTCGGGGCCACTGACCCTGTTGGTGGAGACAAAGCGCTACAAGGACGCCCAACATCTAGTGCGCACCGGACCCGTGGTCCCCATCCAGTACAACAATCCACCTAGCCTCGAGCATGAACTGTCGGTGACCGAAGACATCAACGGTTCGATTCAGTCCGCCGAGATCACCGGAATCCGCGTCCAGCCCGAGCTCTACTTCCTCAAGACCAACACGACCCTCACCAGTTCCATAGCGGTCGCGTACGACCAAGAGCCCCACCCGCCCTTCTCCAACCAGCACGAGTTGACGCTTCACCCCTGGATCGGCCTAGACCAACCGATTCACCTGGGGAAGGTCGACGTGCACCTCAAAGGAGATGTGGGCTATCGCCACGACTTTCCCGTCCGACGAGGAGACCTGTCCGGCCTCAGCGAGGAAGAGCAGGAAACACTGCGCTCGGAATTCCTGCGTCACACGGGGCTGTTGCACTACTCCCTCGACCTCGGTGTCAGCTTCGGAGTCCACGCCCTCGAACTTGTCAGCACCTACAAGCGTCACGCCTTCACCCTAGAAGAAGAAGAGTGCTGGACTCTGGCCTCAGGGCAGGAGCACTGCGATCGAGATGATGGTTGGGTCGCTCTCGAGAACGCCCTGAGCTACACACTCATGGGCAAGTACACAGCAGCTCTTCACGTGGACTTCACCGATGACCCCATCGTTCAGAACGTCTCGAACCGGGGGGCGGTGGGGAACTTGAACTACGACAAAGAGTGGAGACGCTCCACCTACCTGGGCGGGGAGATCATCTTGAAGCCAGTCTCAAACCTCGAGCTATACGCCTTTTTTGGCAGCCAAAAGTCGGGAGTGGTGTGCACGGGTGGCGCATGCCGAACTGTCCCAGCCTTCACGGGTTTCAAGACCCGCGTTTCCATCAACTTCTGATAACAGGCTCGTCCCCGACTCCAGAGAGCGACCTCTCTTGAGCAGTCAATCGTTGACAGGCCCCACTCAGCGACGCCAGAATCCCGTGCTATGTCTCTGGGGAATTGGCCCTGAGAAGTAGCTACCAAGCATGTTCGCACGGCGAGCAACGACAGCCCCCAGGCCCTCGGAGGCGGCGTTCATGACCCGAATCTCAATCGTCCTCATCACCCTGGCTTTGAATCTCGTGCTGGTACCAGCGCCCACATGGGCAGGAGAACTCCAGGTCAAAGAGATCACCGCGAGTTCTGTCCTTCGAGACAAGGAAAAGGGCATCACCTATGGCCCGGAACAAATGCTTGACCAACACTCCTCAACCATGTGGGTTGAAGGTGAGGGGAGCGCCGGGCTCGGTACCTACCTGTCTGTAAAGTTCGATGGGGAGGTCGAACTCAAGAAGATTCGTATCTGGGCTGGATGCTTCCTCGACAAGGAGTTCTGGGGGCGGCACAACCGCATCAAGGCCGTTGAGATCAAGTTCCCCGACTTCACCAACTCCGGGCGACTGGAGTTGGAAGACAAGATGGAGCCCCAGTGGCTGGTCTTGCCCGAAGTGAAGCGGGTCAGCAGTCTAAAAATCTACATCCGGGACTTCTACAAGGGCAGCACGTGGAATGACACGCCCATCACCGCCATCCAGTTCTTCGACAGCAAGGGGCAAGAAGGGCCCGTAGAGGGGCTGTCCGCAAGCGCATCAAGCGTCTACACCGACGACTACGGGTCCTATGACGCTCAAAAGGCCGTCGATGGATGGCTGGACACCTACTGGATCGAAGGTGGCGCGAGCGGCGTCGGTGAGTTCCTCGACTTGAAGCTCAAGAGTCAACAGACACTGAAGCGCTTCGGCATCTCGGTCGGCAACGGCGAGACTGAATCCTTTTTCAGGGGTGCCAACAGAGCATCGTCCGTGACGCTCCGGTTCTCCGACGGCTCCACGCAGAGCTTCAAGCTCAGCGACAAGCCCGAGCTGCAAGTCTTCGAGATGGCACAGGTGACCACATCGACAATCCGCCTCACCATCGACAAGGTCATCCAGGGCAGCAGCAACAACGACCTCTATGTGGGAGAGGTTCGCTTTTGGAACTGAGGGCCTTGCCTGTGCCCTCGAGAGCCATGGAAGAGCCTGGCTACTCTTCTCGAACAACCTGAGAGATGAGCGCAGCCCGCGCCTTCCCGTCACGATCCTGCGCCACGCGGTGCAGAGTCGTCACATAGACCCGGCGCTTGGAGCCCAGATCGTCGACAGCCTCGATTGCACTGCCAACCGGCAGCGCGAGATCGGCCTCCACTCCCCGATTCTGAAGCCGAAAGATCGAAACTCCGCTCTCGGACGTGGACAGGAACTGAACCTGGGCGCGCCCAGCGGCTGCAAGATCCCATTGCTCGTTACCACCGGCTTCCAGTGGAATCCAGCGAGCTGAGAGGGGCAAGAGATCGTCAACGCGTCGCTCCGTAGAGGCCTGTGACGCCGCCAGATTGGTCGTGCGAGTGTCCAGCTCGCCGACCACCCGCATCACCTGCCGCTGGCCCTTCTCCAGCTCCTCCAGTCGCACCTGCGTCTGCCGAGACAGGCCCTGGCCTTCGGTCCACCAATGGGACAGCCCGACGAACACCAACCCTCCCGCACACAACGTCATCAGAGCCGTGACCCGTCTCGCCTGATGTTCACCCCTCATGGTCCCTCCAGTGTTGGTCGCAGATCTACCCGTGCTGGTGGCTCGATTCCCCCCGGTGGAATGGGGGGAACCCCGAGGGTCGGGTCAGCGAGTCGGCGCAGCGCTGCCTCAAGCAACCGACTCGTCGCCTCCTGAGTCGCCGCTTCGGCGTGGACAGGCAGTGTCGTCAAGATCAGATGGGGCCCGCCACCGCTTCCGGCACCGAACCACCGCAGGTCGCCCAAGTAGCGACCTCGGGCTCCCGCTTCGCCCACAACTGTGCGCCCCAACCACTCCCCTTGGGGAGTCAACCTGCGACTCCTCGAGGACAAGATGGCATCGGCCCGGGACGCCCTCGCAAGTCGCTTCGCACCGTCATCGCCCAGGTTGGACAGCACCACCACCAGCTCAGCTCCCTGCTCCCGCAACGCTCGCACTTCCCGGCGAGCCGCCGCATAGGGAGACGTCGCGCTGAAGCCATCCCCTGCAACATCTAGGGAGACCACCGAGGTGACTCCCAGCTTTCGGCCATCTCGAACCAAGAGAACCGAGGGAACAAACAGAGGTGCTCCGTGGGCGTCGACCAGGTTCGCAGACACCAGCGGATAGCTCGCCCTCAGCGACAACTTCTTCAGATAGTCCAACCCTGCCCCGAGGTCGAGGCGACCAACCCCCATCGCGTCGAGTCCCGACAGGCTGCCTGCATCCACAAGCAGCATCGCCCGGAGCCTTCTTTCTGCCTCTTCTGTGCCTAGTTGAGCCATGTCCAGGCGAAAGAGACGATCGCCACTGTCCAGCCAGAATGCTGGCACGGCATCTCCACGCACCGCATCGACCCGAGCGGCGAGCTGCGAGAGCCCACCCAGGGGCATGTCGGGACACTTGCAGGGCTCGAACTCGCCCAGCAGGTTGGAGGTAAAGAGAATCCGGGCTTGCAGGCCCGACTGACCAGTCGGTGCTGGGTCGGCGAGCGGCAAGCCCATCTCGACTCGAGAGCCCGCGTGGGATAGCCCAGGGCTCAGCAAGAGTGACCCGCCCAGGACAAGCACAGCCTGAAGCAGCAACCCCAAAGACAAGCAGGATGGCATCAGAGGGAAGCGATTCATGAAATCCACACGAGGGTTGGCCTGTGGCCGTTCAGGCTCGGGGTATCGCTGACCGCCAGTGTACACTGCAAGGGTCTGTCGACAGGGTGTCGATTTGTCGGAAGCACCAATGAAGGCCTCTTGCTCTGCCATGCTCCTCCTCGCACTCCTCGTCCCCGGGTTGGGGCTGGGTACCGGTTGCGCCTACGACGCCGAGCGCGCTCTGGTCCACGAGCAGTTCCGGCAAGGCGACAATCCCCAAGTGGACATCCTGTGGGTCGTCGACAACTCCAACTCTATGGGGGCACTCCAGCTTGCTCTGAGTGAAGCCTTTCCGACGTTCTTGACTGTGCTGCAGAGCCACGCCGTCGACTGGAGAATGGGAGTCACCACGACAGACATGAGCCACGCAGACCATCGTGGACGGTTGCTCGAGTTCGATTCAGGAGAGCGGGTGTTGCACCCCGGAGATCCTTCCCTAGAGGACACCTTCGCAGCCGCCGTGTTGACAGGCGTTGAGGGCAGTCAATTAGAACGTGGACTGTCCACAGCCTGGGCAGCGACAACCCCTCCACTCACAGATCATGAAAATGCCGACCTCATCCGACACGAAGCACGGCTCGCCATCATCCTGCTGTCCGATGAAGATGACTGCAGTGACGAGGGCGGACTCATAGCCCAAGGGAGCTCGGCTTGCGTCGCTCAGTCCCAGCTCTTGGTCCCGGTGGCCGACTTCAACAGCCGCTTTCAGAACCTGAAAGGGAGCGCACTGGCATTTGCCTTCCACGGCATTGTGGAGACTGGTCCGACGGCAGGCTTTGATGGCTGCGGGGGCACCAACCCAGGTCCCCGCTATATCGAAATGGCGGCCCGCAGTGGCGGAAGCCTGCATCGCATCTGCGACGACTTCCAGCAGATCATGGAGGAAGTAGGGATCCAGGTAGCTGGTAGGCGGCGGGCCTTCCCACTTGCTCGCACGCCAGACATACGCTCTATCGAGGTCCGCTTCATCCCTCCCAACGCTGGCGAGGAACACCCGGGCAACGTCATTCCCGATGACCACAGACGGGAAGAGGGTTGGACGTTCGATTCCGAGACCAACATGCTGCTCTTCTGGGGAGGAAGCGTCCCCCCCCTGGGTAGCACGCTGAACGTAAGCTATCTCGTCGGCAACGGAGACTGAGACCTCGTGAAGGTCACGTCCAGAATCTCCTCGGTGGGCATCGCAACCTGCGCGGTGTTCGTGGCGAGTGCCGTCGGCTGCAAGCCCACGCCACCGGCCAACCCCAGCTTCGACGACGCCGCTCAGTTCGCGTTTCGGGAATTCGAGAACGAGGACCCTGCGATCCTCGCCTACGCGGTCCGTCAGTTCGAAGAGGAGATCTACCTTGGGGTCGACGTAGATGCAGCCAGTACAGCCGACCGCTCGCTGACTCCAGCCGATCTGTCCGAAGAAGATCTCGACGGCATCGCCCATCCAGACCGCGACGTCACACTCGCCGTCCCCGTCGCCGTAGCAGCAGGCTCTCCCCACACCATGGCCGAGCACCAGCTTCTGCCCCTGATGGTGGACCAAAGGCCCATTGAGCCCACCTCCCCCGACCACTACGATCGCGCCTTCCTGGACGAGACCGAGCTCTGTTGGCCAGAGAAGAGCTGTCCATTCCTCCGCACGGTGAACGAGCTGACAAAGACGAATCCGGTCCTGACAGTGGAATACACGCTGTACAAGGACTTTCGATGGGTGGACCTGAGCCTTCCGGACCCCGCCGACATGTCCGACGACGAGGGAAGCGACGATGAGGTGGAGTCACGCTGGGCCTTCGTCGCTCGCTCCTGGACCACGGAGCGCGCCGAAGAACAAGGAGGCGGCTCCTCGATTGAGCAGAGCTACTCGTTCGAGGTCTGGATCCCCAGAGACTCAAGAGGTTTCGTGCGGGATGGATCGAGCGAAAGCACAGTGGATGAGCAGTGGGCGGCAGACTCCACCTTCGGCGGTACGCTTCGTCTAATGGCATTGTGGGCGGAGACGGACATTGGAGCTGAGATCGCCGAAGAGGTTGTCGTGAACCTCACCCGGGGTGGAATCGACGACATCTTCCAGGCCCAAGACCTCTACATCGACGAACATCCCGACTAAAGAACCAAGACTTGCCGGGCGCGAGGATCCCCCACGAGAGCCCGAGAATCAGCGCTATCGTAGACACATGAGCGACTGGCGACGCCTGAAAGCCATTCGACACCTGACCTGGGTCGCGATAGGACTCTGCGTATTTCCCGGTGCATTCTTCATGCTGCTGAGCGGCTACGTAACAGGCTGGACTCCAGAGTCTCTTCTCGCGTTCTATCCAGCGCTGATCGTTGGTGGGCTCGCCTTCGCCTTGCACGGATATCAGCCGACAAGTCCGCCAGTCATGAGGCACTGGAGACCGGAGACGGAGTTGCTCGCCCCGCTGCCTCGCTCGGTGGAGTTACGCTGGTCTACCCCGAGAGTGACGATGCCTATGCTTCTGTGGCTCATTCCGGCGTTCTACCTCGTCATGGTCCTACTGGACGTACGCCTGCTCCACAAAGAGGTCCTCCTCCTGCTCAGCTTGCTGCCCATCTTGGCGACCATCGGAGCCGCGCTCCGCAGGCGTTCGCCTGTCCGGTCTCTGCTCTCCACAGGACAGGTCGCCAAGGGGCTGATTCGACGGATCGTCACCGGCAACGGCGTCTTCCGGCTCAAGGTCGAATACGAGTTCGACGGTGAGAGCTTCTTCCACTGGACCGACAACCTGAGCCCGAACTCCTGGTTCGGGCCGCTGTTCGCCGAAGAAGCTCTGTTCGTGACTCTGCTGGTCGACCCAGACCAACCTAGAGATTTTGTCGTCTACAGATTTTGTGATCACGAGGTCGCCAGCGACCAGCCGGCCTGGACCCGTCGTGCCCACTGAGCACGAGTAGCGACCTTGTCTCCACCGCTCCGCTTTACGCTAGCTCTGAGCCTGTCTCTAGCTCTGCTCGCTGCACTCTTTGTGTACTTGCGGATCTCACCGGCCGAAGTTCTAGAAGAGGTGCGCGGAGCAAGCCTTCCGACTCTGGCTGGCGTGATCGGCATCCATCTGGGCGCCTTGGCTGCCAAGGTTCTCCGTTGGAGAGTCCTTCTTTCCGCCTCTGAACTGCTCCCCGATCACGCAGCTACAACGGCCCAAAAGCACCTGGTCAAGGACGCCGTCTTTAGCGGTTGGTTGGGCAATCTAGTCCTGCCAGCCAAGACTGGAGAGCTCGTCCGTCCACTGCTCTACGCTCGACGCACGGGAGAGCCATTTTCCCGCGTCGTGGCCACGGTAGTGATCGAGAGAGCCATCGACCTCGTCGTCCTCAGTCTTGGCTTTTGGGCTGTCCTCTCACTAGTCCAAACCAGCGTGCCGCTGCCACAGGGGGTCAACCTTGCTGCAAAGGCGGCCGGCTTCGGTGGGCTGGCCATCATGGGAGCGCTCTTTCTGCTCTGGCGCCTTCACCCGGTATCGGCCAACGTGCTCAGCAAGGATGAGCCGGAATCCGATCCACCACGCCTCTGGCAGCGAGTGGTCTCTTCTCTCGCAGCCTTCCGACTCGGCCTAGACTCGTTTCGCCACCCAAGGGCCCTCGCCGCGGTGTTTTGGTGGACGACCGTCTCATGGGCTCTGGAGGTGGTCGGAGCCGTCCTCTGCATCTCGGCCTTCGACCTACGCTTGGAAGCCACCTGGGGGGCGGCCACAGCCCATGTCGTGGCAACGACCCTCGCTGTCTCTGCTGTTCCACTGCCTGGAGGAGTGGGGGTGGAGCAGCCTGTCACCGTGGCGGTGTTTCAGCCCTTTGCCACGGGAGTCGTCATGAACGAAACGGTTCTGGCCGTAAGCCTCATGCTCACGCTGGCGTCCATCGCCTGGGTGGTGCCCCTGGGCCTGTGGGGCCTCATCCGTCAGGGGGCTCGGCTCGGCGCTGGGGGATTGAGGGACGAAATCGAAGCCTGAGCCGCCCCGTCGCGGTCAGTCCTGAATCAGCTGAAACTCGACCCGTCGGTTGGCGCTACGGCCAGCTTCGTTGCGATTCGTCGCCGCCGGAACCGTCTCGCCATACCCCTTGGCGATCAACCGGGAAGCGTCGACGCCCCTGCTGATCATGTAGGTCCGTACAGCCTCCGCTCGGCGCTGACTCAACTCCATGTTGTAGTCATCATCCCCTTCTGAGCTGGCGTGGCCCTGAATCTCCATGCGGACTTCGGAATAGTCGGCCAACACCTGGGCCGCTCGGTTCAAGGTGGGATAGGACGTGGACAGGAGCGTCTCACTATCCCTCTTGAACTGGATGTCCGGGATCACACCGGTGAAGCGACGTAGCCGCTCGGGGATCTCGTCGGGGCAGCCGTCTGTGTCCTCGAAGCCGTTGATCGTCTCGGGATGATTCGGACAACGGTCACCACCATCCACAAGACCATCTTGATCGTTGTCGTAGTCCGGGCAGCCATCCTTGTCATCGAAGCCGTCGTCATCTTCGGTCTTATTGGGGCACTGGTCGGTCTCGTCGGGGATCCCGTCCTCATCGTTGTCAAAGTCGGGACAGCCGTCACCGTCCTCCCAACCATCGACATCTTCCACCACCATGGGGCACTGGTCCTGAACATCGACGATGCCGTCGCCATCATTGTCGGGATCGGGGCAGCCGTCTTCGTCCTTGTGACCGTCCAAGTCTTCGGCCTCGCCCGTGCACTGATCACGCCCGTCGTAGACACCGTCTCCGTCACTGTCCTGCTCCGGACAGCCGTCCTCGTCTTCGATGCCGTTGAGCTCTTCGGCGGCATTGGGACAAGCGTCAGCCACATCGGCGATGCCATCACCATCATTGTCCGGCTCTGGACAACCGTCATCATCACGGAAGCTGTCCTTGTCCTCTGCCTCCAACGGGCACCCGTCTCTCGAGTCGGGGATGCCGTCGCTGTCGTTGTCCGGATCTGGGCAACCATCGGTGTCCTGATAGCCATCCATGTCTTCGCTGGCGCTGGGACAACCGTCCTCACCGTCGCGCAAGCCATCGCCATCATTGTCCGGGTCGGGACAGCCATCAGAATCCCGCCAACCGTCACGGTCTTCGGCATTCATGGGGCAGTTGTCTTCTAGGTCGTTGATTCCATCGCGGTCATTGTCGCGATCGGGACAACCATCCTCATCCTGGAACTCGTCCTTGTCTTCGGGCTCGTTCTCGCACTCGTCTTCTCGATCGGGCAGACCATCCCCGTCGCTGTCCTTGCCCGGCCCGCCTCCAAACAAGAAGAAAGCCGCCGCAGTGAGCTCCACGTGATGATGCTTGTCCCGGTAATCGACCTGCTGCTCGCCAGTCGCGGTGTCCGTCACCCAAAACGGGACGCCATACTGCTCTTGGCCATCGCCCTCACCCGGGCCGATGGACAACAAGTAGCGGGAGTCCAGCCGCAACCCACCCCGCTCGAAGATCAAAAACTTGATGCCGCCGCCCACATCAAAGATGAAGTCCGTGTCCTTGATGGCGTAGAGCTCGTCGCCCAGCGCAACCCGGGCCTCTGAGGCGTAGGGGTCACGACGTAGACGATTGTCGTCCAGCTCGACGCCCGGAGCCTCGGCTTCGGTGATGTGCCTCCACTGGAAACCGGCGCCGACCGCAAAATACGGCACGACCCGCCAAGCTGTTGTGTGGATCACCAGATCGAAGTGCGGAGCCACATAATGGGTCACACGGCCGCTGTCCTGAGTCGACGTCGGCACATATCCGGCGGTCGCTTCGACCGCCAGATGCTCCATGATGTTGATCCCCAAACGCCCGCCGATAATGGGGCCGTCATTGAGGTTTTCCCAATTGGACGGTCGGAAGAAGTAGTAACCGCCAAAGAGATCTACCTCCGCCGACCGGGCGATGATCTGAGCATCAGCCGTAGAGGGCACCATGGCACTGCAGAACAAGCCTGCCCCAAGCGCCAGCGCGACAAGAGGCTGCAAGAGGTGCTTCAACGTTTGCATGACATACCTCACCCGCGGCTTTCTACCCTTCCCGGCCGCGCGCGACAAGACTCAACAGCAGCAACGGTCTAGTTCTAATGTCTGCTGGGAAGCGCTCAGGAGGGGCCATGGGGCACCATCACCTAGGGACTTTGTTGGATTCGCTGTAGTCTCCAGCAGCGATGCACACACTTGAGAGGTACAGCTCATGAGGGACATGGTCAGCTTCCCGCAGATCGAACAGATTCTCGAGATCCTCGATGATGCCGACATCAATCGAGAGTTGATTGAGATTCCGCTGGGTGCCAAAGATCCAGGGGGCATTGAAGACCTGGGCTCGGGGAAGGTTCGATTGACTGTTCCTGCAACGGGTGACTTTGATTCCTGGCTCGAGAAGATCAGCGACCAGTTGTTGCGCGCCCTAGGTGAGCTCAACTGAGCCCAGTGGCTGGGTCCAACCAACCTACTTGTAACGCTCCGTCTCGGCCTTCAAGTACCCCCTGATGGCACGGAGCAGGTAACGGTCCATGGCCGTCAGGCCGCCCAGCTTGAGACCAAAGCCCCCCTGAACAGTGCCCTGCTCGTCATCAGACTCGAAATCCTCGTTCCCACGCTCCACAATCCGAATGTCAGCAACCGAGCCGGTACCGTGGTCCTCGACCCAGACCACCTCGGCCAACATCCGGAACACAGCGTGGGAAGAAGGCGGAACCACTTCCAAGAAGAGTTGATCGCCCTCCGAGAGGTTGTCGTGCTCGCCGGGGATGAAGATGGTCTCGTGGTGACCGATGTGATTGGCAACTTCATCGAAGAGGCTCGCTAGCCCCGGAGCCCAACGCAAGACAGGTCTTCCGCTCCCACCATCGGTGAACAAGGTAGCTCCATCCAGATCGGCAGAGCCCCCCCAGTGAGGACGAAGGGCCCCAGGTTCCGAGCCCTCACGCACCCGATGAACGAAGTCAGCGATGCGACGACGATCTTCTCGCTCTAGCTTGTGAAACTCCAGCCCAACCAAGGTGGCGCCATCGCTGGAGCGGAAGCTCCGCACAAGCCCAGCACAGCGAATGGGGGACTCGGGCTCTCCGGGTAAGGCGAAGGTCAGAAAGTAGACCTCACCGAGCACGACCTCCCGGGCCAAGCCCACCGCGACACCACCACTGGAGATATCGCGAATCTCGCTGGCGAGCTCCTCGCCTCCAGTCGCTACCGTGACCGGCAGGGTACAAGACACACGTGGAGCAACTCGATGTTCCCGCTGGGCACCGGCTCCAGTGGCGTCAGAGGCGTTGAAATGCAGAGAGAGTGGTCGGCCCATTGTTATTCCCACAAGATCAGCAGAAGCGAGTATTGCTGAGCCAGAGAGGAACGTGAAGCGAAGGGGGCACGCAGCGCACGAAAACCCCAAGTAAGAGCCAGCAGAGGAGCCA
>MDTE01175411.1_pt1 | contig 16412 bp, 18 predicted proteins | sample 811231 | NCBI WGS metagenome assembly MDTE01 (sample SAMN05326651, study PRJNA326480) | marine metagenome | isolation source: seawater | place: Indian Ocean: Red Sea | collected 2010
AAATAAAGATAATGTTCTTCTTCTCGGCACCGGAGGATCTAATTTAGGTTCAAAAGCTTTAATAAATATTTTACAAGGCAAACAAAAAAAGAAAATTTTTTTTTATGATAATATAGATCCATTAAGTTTTAAAAACTCTTTAGAAAAAATCGATCTTGCAAATTCTTGTTTTATAATTATTTCCAAATCTGGCACAACACCTGAAACACTTTCTCAGTTTGGATGTCTTATAGAAATATTTCATCAAAAAAATCAATTAGAAAATTTTTATAAAAACTGTCTTATAATCACACAAAATCTTGATAGCCCTCTCCATCAGATTGCCAAGAATAATAATTGCGAAATCATTGAACATGACTCTGAAATTGGAGGTAGGTACTCAGTTTTTTCAAGTGTAGGAATAATTCCTGCAGTTATAGCTGGTGTAGATGTTCAAAAACTTCATGAAGGAGCTTTAAATCTGTTATTGGATGTAGAAAAAAATTCTTTTGAAGAATATTTAATATTACCAAAGGCTTTAACAAGTCAAAATATATTATCTAACAATAACAACATAGTTTTGATGACTTATACTGATGCTTTAATATATTTTGGTAAATGGTTTTTACAATTATGGTCAGAAAGTATTGGTAAAAATGGTAAAGGCATTACTCCATTACATGCTACCGGAACAATTGATCAACATAGCCAATTGCAACTTTATTTGGATGGACCAAAAGATAAATTTTTTACTTTTGTTACAACTAATCATGCAGGAATTGGATTAAAAATTAATAATAATATATTTAATAAAAACGATGGTTTTTATTTATCAGGAAAATATATGGGAGATTTAATGCAAGCAGAGCAGCAATCTATTATTGATACCTTTAAAAATAATAATTTTGCTTTTAGAGAAATCTTTATTGAAGAAATTAGTGAGTTTTCATTGGGACAACTTATGGTTTTTAAAATTTTAGAAACAATTGCAGCATGCTGTTTTTTAAATGTTGATCCTTTTAATCAACCTGCTGTTGAAGAAGGTAAAATTATTACGAAAAAATATCTTAGTTAAATATTTCTAAATAGAATTTTTATTTAAAAATGTTATTTTTGTTTTCCCATATTTGCGCTCATCAAAAATTTTAATTATTGGAGAATAATTAATTACATTATGGATTGCAGATTCAATGATGAAAATTGTATTTTTTGTTACAAATTTGTTTTTTAATAGATTATCTAAAATTTCTTTAAAAGAACAAAATTTATATGGAGGATCGATAAAAATAACTGAAATTTGATATTTTAATTCCTGAAAAAAATGATTGTTGATGTCCTGTTTAACTATTTGAAATTTTTTTTCATCACATACTTTAAGACAATTTTTTTCTAAAATAGATGCAACATTATTATCTTTTTCATAAAAGTAACAAAATTTTATACCTCTAGATATCGCCTCTAATCCTAGAGAGCCACTACCTGCGAAAAGATCAATATAATACTTATTTTTGTAGGCATTTTCATTTTTTTTAAATGCTATATTTTCTAAAATAGAAAAAATAGATTCCCTTTTTTTAGAAGATGTAGGCCTTACCCCCTTTATTGGCACCTCTAACTTTAATCTTTTTTTTCTACCACCAATTATATTTAACATAAAAAATTTTTAAAATTTTTAACTTCTTTAATTTCTCCAGCTTTTAAATTACCTAAATTTATTGAACCATATTGAATTCTTATTAGTTTTGTAATTTTTAATTTAAAATATTTGCAAATATTTCTTATTTCTCTATTTTTTCCTTCTTTTAGCGAAAATATTAACCAAGAATTTATTTCATCAGATTTTAATATTTTGACTTTAACTTTTTTATATAAAATATTTTGAATTAGCATACCTTTATTAATTTTTGTTATTATTTGATGCTTTACAATTCCTTTAACACAAACTTTATATATTCTTTCAATATTTGAGCTAGGTAATTCAAGTTTTCTTGCAAAGTCACCATTATTAGTTAATAAAATTAAACCTTCACTCATTAAGTCTAATCTTCCTATTGAAATAACCCTTGGGAAGTTTGTTGGTAAAATATCAAATATAGTTTTTCTATTTTGTAAATCATTATTTGTACATAAACTTTTAATTGGTTTGTAAAATTTCCATAATTTAATTTTTTTTTCAATTTTAATTATTTTTTTTTCTATGCTAATTTTATCACTAAGATTAACATTAATATTAGGTTTCAAACACAACTTACCATTAATATAAACTTTTTTGTCACTAATTAATTTTTCTGCATTTCTTCTTGAGCAAATTCCTGAATGAGCTATATATTTAGCAATTCTCATTACTTTTTGCACACTTAATAAAATCTTTAATTAACTTTTCATCAGATTTTGTTATTAGAAATTCTGGATGCCACTGCACTCCTATACACCAATTATGTTCCGTACTTTCAATTGATTCTATAATGCCATCTGATGCTTTACCACTAACTATCAAATTTTTTCCTAATTTATCTATTGCTTGGTGATGTGCACTGTTAACTTTGATTTTACTTTTATTAACTATATTAAATAATTTAGTTTTGTTATCTATTGATACGCTGTGACTGGTTTCATTTCGTGGATTTATTTGTTCATGATTTAGGGTTTTAATTTTTAAACTATTAATATCTTGAATTAAAGTACCACCTAAGCTAACATTTATTAATTGTTCTCCACCACAAATACCCAATACAGGTATATTTTTTTTCAAGCTTAAATTACATATTTTTATTTCGAAATCAGTCCTAGCATCTTTTAAAGTTCTTGATAAATTTTTTCGTTTTCCATAGTGCTTTGGATCGATATCAAAATTTCCTCCAGTTATTATAATCCCATCAATTAAAGACATTATTTTTTTAAAATTTTTTTTTGAATGAAATAGAGGAAAAGGAATTCCATTAAATTTTTCAACACAATGTAAATAATTTTTTCTTATTGCATACCAAGGAAATTTTGAATAACCTCCAGGTAGTTCACTATCTAGTGTTATGCCAATAATAGGTTTTTTCATTGTAATGTATTTATATTATTATAGTTTAATATTAACATTATAAAATGAATATAAATTATTACATGAATCTTGCTATTAAAGAAGCCAAAAAAGCTTATCTTCAGGACGAAGTTCCTGTAGGTGCTATTCTGATTGATAATTTAAGCAATTCAATAATTTCTTCATCCCAAAACGAGATAGTTAGGAAAAAAAACCCTACTAAACATGCAGAAATGAATGCAATAGAGCAAGGGTGTAGAAAAAAAAAATCAAAATATTTGTTTAACACTTCAATTTTTATAACGCTAGAACCTTGTGCTATGTGTGCAACAGCAATAAGTAAAGCAAAAATTGAAAAAGTATATTTCGGCGCTTATGATGAAAAACAGGGATCTATAGAAAGTATTATGAATATTTATCATAATAAAAATTTTTATATTCCTGAAGTTTATGGAGGCATTAGTGAAAAAGAATGTTCAAAATTATTAAAAGATTTTTTTAAAACCAAGAGAGAAAATGTTGTTAAATAAAATTAATATTCCTGAATATTCAGTTTCTGAGTTTAATCATTCATTTAAACAAGTAGTTCAGGAAAACTTTAATTATATAAGAATCAAAGGAGAAATTTCAGAAATTAAACAAGGTACAAAAGGTCAAATATATTTTATTCTTAAAGATGATATATCAATATTAAGCGCTGTAATTTGGCAAGATAAAAGAAAAAATTTAAAATTTGATTTAGATCTTGGCATTGAAGTTATCGCAACAGGAAAAATTACTACATGGTCAAAATATAAAACTACATACCAACTGGATGTAGAAAATATAGAAATAGCAGGAGAAGGAGCGTTACTTAAGTTAATTGAAGATAGAAAAAAAAGGCTTAAAGAAAAAGGACTATTTAAGGAAGAGAATAAAAAAAAATTACCATATTTGCCTTCTAAAATTGGAATTATTACCTCTCCAACAGGGTCTGTTATTCACGATATCATAAAACGATTAAGAGATAGATTTCCAACTGATATTGATCTTTGGCCAGTTGCTGTTCAGGGATCAGAATCAGTAAATTCAATTATTTTGGCATTAAAAGGATTTAATAATGAATTATTTGCAAATAAGCCTGATGTAATAATTATAGCAAGAGGAGGAGGAAGTACTGAAGATTTAATGCCTTTTAATGATGAAGCTTTAGCAGTTGCTGTATTTAATTCAAAAATTCCAATTATTACTGCAATCGGTCATGAAACAGATACTCCTATAATTGATCTTGTGAGTGATTTACGAGCTCCAACTCCAACTGCAGCAGCAGAACTTGTAGTTCCATCAAAAAAAGAATTAGAAATAATAATTTCAAATTATTTTGATAGAATTGAAAATCTAATTAAAGATCATCTTATAGCTAAGAAAGAAACTATTTCTTATTTATCAAGATTAATAAAAACACCTAACCATATATTGCAATCATTTAATGATAAATTAAAATTTAATTATCATAAAATAGAAAAAGAAATTATTAATATCATTAATAAAAAAAAGTTTACTTTAAAAAACTTAACTCACACAATCAATTCACCTGATAAAGTTATTCAATTTAAAAAAGATTTTTTATTAAGACTTGATAATGATTTAAATAAAAAAACTGAGAATATGCTTAAAACTAAATTAAAAACTTTTAATGGCTTAAGTAGAATATTAAATTCGAATTCTATAAATAATAATTTGAGAAAAGGATATGTTATTTTATCAAAATCAAAAAAAATCTTAAAAAAATCAAATGAATTAAAACAAAAAGATACAGTTTCAATTAAATTTATTGACAAAAATATTTCTTCAAAAATTGAAAAAATTAACTAAATCTATTATGTTGCCAAAACCACTGAGTTGGATTTTCTATAATCCACTTTTCAATTATTTTATTAACAATTAACATCGCCTCACTATCTTTAATATCTTGTTTAAAAGGATCAATAGGAGGGTAAAATGTAATATTGAAATATTTGTCTGACCTAACATTTTTCACAGGAATTAAATTTAATTTATGTTTTCTTGCTATTTTTAAAAAAGCTGTTTGTGTTTTTGAATTAATATTAAAAAATTTAATATTTTCACCAGCATTATCTTTTTGATCTACAAGCACCACTAAGGAAGAATTATTATTTATTGCAGAAATTATTTCTTTTGCCCCTTCTTTTCCTTTAGGAGTATAAAAACTTTTATTTTTATCAATACATCTATTTCTCTTATTAATTATTAATTTATTAATAAAATTATTATTAATATGTCTATAAATAGCACCAACTCTAAATCCTAATTTATCAATTGTAGGCACAAGTATTTCCCAATTAGATTGATGAATACTAAAAAAAATTACACTTTCATTTTTTTCAATAGCTTTTTTTATATTTTCAAGACCATTAATTCTAATTTTTTTATTTTTTTTATCTATTATTTTTTCTAAAATTAATAATTCAAATATTGTTCTTCCTAAATTTTCCCAACATTTCTCTATATTTTTTTTAATTTCATTATTATTTAAATTCTTAAATATTCTTTTATAATTTTCTATTGCAATTTTATGAGATTTTGAAAAAGGGCCAAATAATTTAAATAAATATCCGCCAATATTTGAAACTATATTTATTGGCAATAGATATAAAATAATAATCAAACTATATACTATTAAAAACTCAATAAACAATTTTAATTGTTTAGTAATTTTTTTCATTATTTTTCTAAGATTTGATTTTCAATAACATTTGAAAGAATTTCACGTAATAACTGTTCATCTTTAAAAATGATTTCACCTTCAAGAGTATTAACAAGAGATCTATATGATTTTGGAATTCTAACATAATCTTTTTTTGTAGAAACTAAAATTGATTGAGTTTTATTTGCAGTTTCAACTAGAGAGAGCATATCATTTTCATTATATATATGATGATCAGGATAACTTATTTCTTTAATAATATTTGCACCTTGAACTTTAAGAGAATTAAAAAATTTCTCTGGATAAGCTATACCAGCAAAAGCAACAATTTTTTGTCCTTTAAAACTCTTATTTTCTTTTTTTATTTCAAATTTAGATTCAATAATTGGTATATGATCTGGAACTATTTTTTTTATTTCTTTGCTTGGATTGCCTATTACAATTACCAAATTAGTTCTAGATAAACCTCTATTAATACTTTCTCTTAAAGGCCCTGAAGGCATTACTCTTCTATTGCCAAATTCTTGTTCAGAGTTAATAACTATTATAGAGAAATCTTTTTGTATACTAGGATTTTGAAAGCCATCATCCATTATTAAGCAATCGCCTCCTTGATTTTTTGCTAAAATTGAGGATTTAATTCTGTCATTTCCTACCCAAGTTGGAGCAACTTCAGATAATAAAATAGATTCATCGCCGACAGAAGTTGCTGAGTGCCATGATTGAACTAATGTGCTAATTTTTGTAAGTCCAGCATAGCCTTTAGATATGAAATGAGGTTTGTAACCTGATGTAATAAGCAACTCACCAATTTTAAGAGCAACAGGAGTTTTTCCAGCACCTCCAACAACAATATTACCGACACAAATGGTTGGCAAAGGTGATTTATTTTTCTTACTAACTAGATTTCTAATTTTTGTACCAAATCTAAATAGTAGTGACAATGGATATAAAGAATTTGAAAGAATTGTATCTTTCTTTAGATACCAAAATTTAGGAGCTTTTAACAACTTTTGCCTCAATTAAATTATCAATTATATCAATAAATTTTTTTGAATCAAAAAATTCTTTTTTTGCAAATTTTTTTGATTTTTCTTTTAAGTTATTAATTTTTTTTGAATCTTTCAAAATATCAAGAAGAAATTTTTCTAATTTTAAAATTTCATCAAATATTATACAGGCCTGGTCATTATACATTTCTTCATATATGTTTTGCCAGTTATATATACTGGGTCCTGATAGGATAGCACAATTATTTAAAGCAGGCTCTATTGGATTATGTCCTCCTTTTTTGACAAAAGACCCTCCTAGAAAAACAATATCGCTAATAATAAAATAACTAACAAGATTTCCCATACTATTAATAATTAAAACATTATTTTCATCTATATCATTTTCAGTAGCTAAATTAATTGAAATTCCAGAATTTTTGTAGAGGGATAAGATTTCATTTGATCTTTCAGGATGACGCGGAGCTATAATTATTTTAAGATTCTTAATTTTAGATAAGAGACTTTTAATTATTGGTAAAAACAAAAGTTCTTCTTTGTGATGTGTACTTGCAAACATTAAAACTTTTGAATTTTTTAAAATTTCAATATTTGAATTTTTTTTATTATGAACATTTGATTTGGTTGAAAGTTTTAAATTACCTATATATTTAACATTACGATTTGTTAATTTTTCAATTCTTAATTTGTCTAATTGACTTTGAGCAAATATTTCAGCGAAACAATCTGTCATTTGTTTGTAAAAAAATTTTATCATACTCCATCTTTTAAAAGATTTAGGTGACATTCTTACATTTACTAATAAAGTTTTAATCTTATTCTTTTTAAGTAAATGAGTTGTAATTGGCCATAAGTCTGATTCTATCCATATTACTAATTTTGGACGCCACTTTTTTAAAAATTTTTCTACCCAAAATAATATATCAAGAGGCGCAAACTGATGAATAATTTTATCACCATAATTTTTTTCTGCAAAATTAGCAGCACTTAATGTGGTAGTTGTAACTAAAATTTTATATTCTTTATAAAATTTATTAATCAAAAAGTCTGCAGATTTAAATTCACCTACACTTGTAGCATGAATCCAAACAATTTCTCCCTTTGGCCGACTAAGGGAAGATTTACCAAATCTTTCATTAAATCTTTTTTTATTTTCTTTTCCATTTAATATTCTAAAAAATAAATTTAACTTAATTATAGGTATGAATAATAAACCTAAAAATTTATATAAATTTAATATCAGCATTGCTTTTTAGCTATCAAAACACTTTCATTTATTCTTTTTTCGAGTAATTTTTTATAATATTCTATTTGTTTTTTTCCACTTGTAGAAGGTATTTTTATTGGATTGTTCCATACAAAAGCACACTTAGAAAATGGCAATGTTATTAAAAATGAATCCCATGAATTTAATTTAATATTTTTAGATGACCAAAAACCAACCGGTATTATTGGAATATTAGAAGATTTAGCAATTTTTATAATACCTTCCGAAACAGTTTCTTTAGGTCCCCTAGGCCCATCAGGTGTTATTCCAACATAATCATTATTTTTTAGTATTTTAAATATTGGTCTTAGAGATAAATTATTATTATTTTTGTTAACAGGTATATTATTTAGTTTAAAATATTTTCCAACAATAGCTCCAAATCTTCCATCACTATGTGATGAAGCTAAAATGTTGATTCTCTTTTTTGATTTCCAAGAAAATGAAATCATTAATAACTGACTATGCCAAAAAGCTAAAATGAATGGTTTATTAGAATTCCAAAATTTATTGGGAATGGATTGATTAGTAAAATTAATTGAAGATGTTAATCGAACAAAAGTAATATATATTGATAAAATAAAGCCAAAAAGTTCCTGAACAAATATATTTTTTAAAAATTTTTTTTTAATTTTCATTTAACTTTTCTTTTAATTGTAATTTTGAATAAAGATTATTATTATTTAACAATTCATTATGATGTCCAAATTCAATAATTTTTCCTTTATCTAAAACATAAATATAATCTGCATCCTCAATGGTACTTAATCTATGAGCTATAACTAGTGAAGTTTTGTTTTTCATTAATTCATTAATTGATTTTTGAATTTTTTTCTCATTTATATTGTCCAAAGAAGAGGTGGCCTCATCTAACAATAAAATCGGAGCATTTTTTAAGAGTGCTCTAGCTATTGCTATTCTTTGTCTTTGTCCTCCTGACAACTTTACTCCACCTTCGCCAATTAAAGTTTGAAATTTATTTGGTAATTCTTCAATAAAATCAATTGCTCCCGCTTCTTTTGAAACTTTAACTATATCTTCAAATGCAACATTTTTTTTGCCATAGCTTATATTTGCTTCAATAGTATCGTTAAATAATATTGTATCCTGAGAAACTAGTGATAAATTTTTTCTTACTGATTTAATAGAACAATTTTTAATATTTTGACCGTCTATTAATATTTCTCCTTTATAATTATCATAAAAACGAAGTAATAAATTTATTATTGTTGATTTTCCTGAGCCTGATAATCCGACAATTGCAATTTTTTTGGACGCAGGGATATTAATATTAAGATTTTCAAATATTTCTTCACCTTCATTATATGAAAAATTTAAATTTTTTAATTCAATATTTCCTTTACTAACTATTAATTCATTTTTTTCTTCTTCATCTTTTTCCATGAAAACTTTATCTTGATCAATTAGTTTAAATATACGATCAGCACTTGCTAAACCTTCCTGAATACTTACATTTAAATTGCCAAGAGCTTTTATTGGTTGATAAGCTAATAATAAACTTACTAGAAAACTCATAAACTGACCTGTTGTCATATCCTGATTAATTACAAACATTCCTCCAATATAAATTGATAAAGCTACTGCTAAGCTTCCAATAAATTCCATAATTGGACTTAGTCTATTTCTTATTTTATCAGATCGTACAAAGTAATTCTTTACTTGATTAATAATTTTTAAAGATCTTTTGGTTTCAAAATCTTCTTGATTATAAGATTTAACTTGTCTTATACTTTTTATACTTTCATTTAAAATAGATGCAAATGCAGCGATTTCTTTTTGTACTGTATTTGCTATTTTTCTAATTCTTTTGCCTATCAATTTGATTGGCCATAAAGCTAAAGGAAAGGCAAAAAACGCAAATATAGTCAATTGCCAACTTTGATAAAACATGTTTCCAACTAAAAAGATTACAACGAAGAAATCTTTAATAACTCCAGTTACAGTTTTGACTATAGCCATTCTAAGAAAAAATGTATCATTTGTTAATCTAGATACAAGTTCGCCAGTTTTTGAATTATTAAAGAAACTTAAATTAAAAAACATTAATTTTTCAAAAGCCTCAGATTGTAAATTAGCAATTACTTGATGAGCTATTTTACTCATTTGTATTGAATGTAAATATGTTGCTACACCTTTAATTAAAGTAATCAAGATAATTGCCAAAGGAATTAAAAGTAACATTTGTTTATTACCTTTTATTAATACTTCATCTAAAGCAGGTCTAACTAACCAAGCATGAAGGCCTGTTGAACCAGCTGATATGATCATCATAATAAGAGCAAACAGTATTTTATATTTATGGGGGTAAATATAATTTTTTATTAACCTATTAATTGTATTTTTATTATAACTCATAAACTCACATCATTTTTTAAAAAATCATTAAAAAAACAAAACAAAATAATCCAATCACATTATTAAATTTAAAATAATAATTTGAACTATTTTTTGAATTTAGATTCCATTTATTCAAATATATTATCATTGCAAATATAAATGGAATAATCACCATTATACTTAAAAAAGAACTTGATGACTTATAACCCAAAAAACCAATTATTAGAAAAAAAATTGAATATACAAATATTACAAAAAAATTTCCTTTTGAACCAAAAAGAACAGCTGTTGATTTAATATTGTTTTGTAAATCATCTTCCCTATCTTGGTAAGCATATATAGTATCATATCCGAGAGTCCAAAAAATGCAGCTTATATACAAGAGTAAAAAATGAAAATTTATTTTATTATAAAATTCAACAGAAACTATTAATATTCCCCAACTAAATATTAAACCTAAACATAATTGTGGCCAATAAGTATATCGTTTCATAAAAGGATAAATAATTATTAGTGGAACTGAAGCTAAACCAATCAAAATAGAATGAATGCTAAATTGCAATAAAATAAAAAAAGAAAGCAATAATAAAAAAGATAATAAAAAAAAAGCTTCTTTAATAGAAAGATTGCCTGAAGTTAAAGGTCTATTTGATGTTCTTTCTATTTTATTATCAATATTAATATCTACCAAATCATTTACTATACAGCCAGCACTTCTCATTAAAAAAGATCCAATAATAAAAAATATATAATAATTAAATAGTTGATGTTGATTTTCCTCAATTAAAGCTAAGCTAAAAAGGCAAGGCCACATCAAAAGCATAAATCCAATAGGTTTATTAAATCTAATTAACTCAAGAAAAAAATTAAATTTTTTTGGAAAAATATTCTGCAACATAATAAGAAAAATGATAAATATTGAAATACATTAAAAAAATGAAAAAGTCCAAAACTCGAATTTATGTAGATAAATCTTTATCATCTAATTTGATGGTCTACATTAAAAATAAGCAACATCATTTTTTAAAAAATGTTTTAAGAGTAAAATTAAATGATCATATTAATATTTTCAATGGAAAAGATGGAGAATGGGAAAGTATTATTATTTCTATAAATAGAGAAAATATAGTTTTACGTGCATCAAAAAAAATACGTGATACAAAAAAAAATTTAGATTTATGGTTAGCTTTTGCACCAATAAAACAACACCGTATGAGTATAGCAATTCAAAAAGCCACGGAACTAGGAGTTTCCAGAATTATTCCGTGTATAACAGAATATACAAATATCAGAAAAATTAATATCAAAAATTTATTTGATAATGCTGTTGAGGCAGCTGAACAATCAGACAGAATAGATATACCAAAAATAGACAGACAAGTTGATCTTAAATCTCTTTTAACAAATTGGCCTAAAGATAGAAAAATAATTTTTTGTGATGAAAAATTAGATACTAAGAGATCACTAATAAAAACATTGATTGAACTTGAAGATATAGACAATAAAATAGGTGTTTTAATTGGTCCAGAAGGAGGTTTTTCAGATTTAGAAAAAGATTTAATTACAAAAAATGAAAATGCACTCCCTGTCTCTCTAGGGGATAGACTGCTTCGTTCTGACACAGCAATAGCAGTGTCTTTGTTTTGTATTCAGGATTTATTATCTTTATCTAAATAAAATTCATTTAACAAATATAAGAATTGATTTATATAAGTATTATATTTTATGACCATATCTTACTCTCTATTATTATTTACTGTTTTAGGTATTTTTTTATTTTGTTATTTTGTAGCAACAAGAGTTTGGATTAAAGTAGATGAAAATAATAGTAAAAATTTAGAAGAAAATAATAAAAATACCAGAAGAGATTTTTTATATTTATCATCAATGTCTGTTGGAGGAATTGGTGTTGTAACTTTCATGTGGCCTTTTGTTAAAAGCATGAATCCAGCAGAAGATACTCTTGCATTAGGATCAACAGAAGTTAATTTATCAGATATTTCAATTGGACAAAGTATTACTGTTAAGTGGAGAGGAAAACCAGTTTTTATTCGTAGAAGAACTGAAGAAGAAATTTTAGAAGCAAAAAGTGTAGATTTAAATATTTTAAAAGATCCTATGTCTGATGAAGATAGAGTAAAAAAAGAAGAGTGGCTTGTATTGGAAGGTGTCTGCACACATTTAGGATGTGTACCTCTTGGTCAAAAAATGTCTGATACGAAAGGTGAATATAATGGATGGTTTTGTCCTTGTCATGGCTCTCATTATGATTCTTCTGGAAGAATACGTAAAGGTCCTGCTCCTGACAATTTAGCAATACCTCCATATCAATTTATTAACGATACAACTATTAAGATTGGATAAATCGCAACTAATCTTTATTAAGAAACTTTTGTAAAAATTTATTAGCTATAAATAGAAAAATAAAAGAACTTACTATTATTATTACAGCAATACTTGCACCCGACATGCCATTAGTATAACAAATTGCACAGCGAGCAAATACTTGTGTAGGCAAAAACAAAACAATAAAAAGATATACAATATAAGTAAATTTACTAAACATCATAACAAAGAATCAATTAATATAACTGAAAATATTAAAAAAAGATATAGGATAGAATAAAAGAATATTTTTTTTGATATTATTTTTTCATTAGAATCTTGATTTTCTATTAACAATTTATAACATAAATAAACATAATATATTCCAAGTAAAATACTTGAAATTAAGTAAATCAAACCAAAGTTATCAAAAAAAATTGGAATTAATGAAACAAAAAATAATATAATTGAATAAATAAAAATATTTATTTTTGTTTTTTTGATTCCAGCAACCACTGGCAACATTGGAATCTTTGCATTTGAATAATCCTGTGTTTTAAAAAGACTTAAAGCCCAAAAATGCGATGGTGTCCAAAAGAATATAATTAGAAAAAGAACTACTGGTTCTATGCTTATGAAATTAGTAGCAATAGTCCAACCAATAATTGGAGGGAAAGCACCAGCTGCGCCTCCAATAACAATATTTTGAGGAGTTCTTTTTTTTAACCACATTGTGTAAATTACAACATAAAATAAGATAGTAATTGCTAATATTGTTGCAGATAAAAGATTTGAAAAAAAATACAGTGCAATAACAGAAGCAATAGAAGTTATTAATCCAAAAATTAAAGCTTGATTCTTTGTTATTTTTCCAGATGGAATTGGTCTTAAACATGTTCTTGTCATTAATGCATCAAGATCAGCTTCATACCACATATTTAAACACCCTGCAGCACCAGCACCTATAGCTACTGCTACTAAAGATAAAGCAGCATTAATAAAATTTATTTGCATTGGAGCTATCAACATACCGCAAACACAAGTAAATATAACTAATGACATTACCCGAGGTTTCATTAATTGAAATAAATTGTTTAAATGAATAACGACGTTTTTGTCTTTTAAGGCTGTGGTTTGCAATTTTGTTTCCTATTAATTTCCTGTAACTAAGAAATATATTCTTCTAACTATTAAAGTCCAATAAGATTCATGCCACATAATAAAAACAAAGACTAAAATTGCAAAGCAAGGAACTAGGATAGCATAAATTATTGCAAGGCGTTCCCACCACATATGCATAAATATTGCACAAATGAAACCTGCTTTAAGTAACATGAATAACATAATTAAGCCCCAACGAGTAAAGCCCTGAAATCCATACCAATCAACCCAATATGAAAAAGCACTTAATACAAAAAGCAGTATCCAAACATAAAAATAAATTTTTAGAGGATGTTGTTGTGTTCCTTCAGCCATAAATTACCTCACCATAAATAGAAAAATGCAAAAATAAATACCCAAACTAAATCTACAAAATGCCAATATAAACCCATAATTTCTATTGCTTCATAATTTGATTTTTGCGATGTAAAATATCCACGTTTTCCAGTATCAAAATCTCCTCGAAAAGTTTTTCTTGTCATTATAAAAAGAAAAATTACCCCAATTGTAACGTGAGTACCATGAAATCCAGTAATCATAAAAAATATAGCTCCAAATTGAGGAGCTCCAAAAGGATTCTCCCAAGGACGAACACCTTCCATAATTAATTTTGTCCACTCAAATGCTTGCATACCAACAAAAGATGCACCAAAAACTGCAGTTGCTAACATAAGCCAACCACACATTTTTCTATTTTTTTCATATCCATATTTAACAGCAAGAGCCATAGTTCCGCTGCTTGTAATTAAAATAAAAGTCATGATAGCAATTAAAAGGAGAGGAACGTTGTAATGACCAACATGTAGTCCAAAAACTTCACTTGCATTTGGCCATTCTGCTTTTGTAGAAAATCTTACTGTCATATAAGAAATTAAAAAAATACTAAAAACAAAAGTATCACTGACAAGAAAGATCCACATCATTGCTTTACCCCAAGGAACTCCTTTAAAAGCTTTTTGATCAGAAGCCCATTCTTTAAAAACTCCCTGCTTAGGAGGAACTATTACTTGAGCTGTTGAATTTGATTCTTCCATCATTAACCTTTCATTATGTAAATAACATTAAACAAAATAGTACAAACCACACTGCTAACAAAAAGTGCCAATAAATTGCACAAAGTTCAACTGTATGTTTTACATCTGCTATTATAACTTCACTAGTTACCCAAACTTTTTTTGTTGTCATTGCTAAATAAACTAACCCTCCAAGTAAATGCAATCCATGAAGGGCGGTAAAGACATAAAAATATGCATTAGCAGGATTATTAGAAACGTAATAACCAAGATTCATTAATTGAATCCAAACTAACAATTGACCTATTAGAAAAGCAAAAGCTAAACATCCAATAATTAAAAGTCTTTTTTTAACTAAATCAAACTGGTTATTTTTTGAAGCTATTTGAGTGTAAATAAAAAAACCACTACTGATAAATAATATTAAAGTATTTAACCATAACAATAAAGGTTCTGGCATTCTAATCCAATCAGCATAAACTAATCTATCTGAATAAGTTACAATAAAAAGACAAAAGAAAATTGAACTAACTATCATAAGATAACGCAAACCTAATTTTCCTTTGCTCAGATTTAATGTTGAACCTTCGTGCATATTATCAATTTTAATTTGAGCAGGATCCCAAGGTTTTTGAGTTAAAAGTTTAAATAAAGATTCTTTTTTCTTCACGTACGCTCCGCTTTTGCTTCAGGTACTTGATCTGGAGCAATATCCTGAGGGATATAATCCTCTTTAGCTCCTGGAACATTAAAATCATAAGCCCATCGGTATACAACAGGTATTTCTTTACCAAAATTTCCATGCCCTGGAGGAACCTCAGGAGTGCGCCACTCCAAAGAACAGGCTTTCCAAGGATTTTTACCAGCAACTTTTCCAAATTTTGAACTTGTAATAATATTATACAAAAATAATAACTGTGTGAATCCAACAATCAAAGCAACTATAGTTATAAACTGATTTAAATAATTAGTTGAAACTGCCATAAATTCACTATCATACATTTCATAATATCTTCTTGGCACTCCAACAAATCCCAAATAATGCATAGGAAAATAAATTGCATATGATCCTAAAAAAGTTACCCAAAAATGAAATTTACCCATTCCCTCATGTAAAAATCTTCCAGTTATAAGAGGGAACCAATGATAAATAGCGCCAAAAACAACTAAAACAGGAGCGATACCCATTACCATATGAAAATGAGCTACAACAAAATAGGTATCTGATAAAGGCACATCAACTATAACATTTCCTAAAAATAAACCAGTGATACCACCATTCACAAAAGTAACAATAAAAGCTAAAGCAAACAACATTGGAATAGTTAACTGAATATTACCTCTCCACAAAGTAATAACCCAGTTATAGACCTTTAAAGCAGTGGGAACAGCAATTATTAAAGTTGTAGTAGCAAAGAAAAAACCAAACCAAGGATTCATTCCTGCAACGTACATATGGTGAGCCCAAACTATAAAACTTAAAGCTCCAATTATAACAATGGCCCAAACCATCATTCTGTATCCAAAAATATTCTTTCTTGCATGTATGGATATTAAATCT
>MDTE01084081.1_pt1 | contig 16407 bp, 19 predicted proteins | sample 811231 | NCBI WGS metagenome assembly MDTE01 (sample SAMN05326651, study PRJNA326480) | marine metagenome | isolation source: seawater | place: Indian Ocean: Red Sea | collected 2010
GTAGTTTTATTTATCGTTGAATACAGCCCCGTTTTTCCAAAGCTCAAACCGAGAACAACTTCATCCGCCGCTTGACTTGGCGCCGAAAAAACTAAACCAACCATAACAGCAACAGTGAATCCTAATTTACATGTCATAATATTTTCTCTCCCTTTTAATTCTATGAACCGTAAAGCAATGACGCCTCCCGTCAATGTGAACCAAGATAGGCCTCTCCTAAACGTTTGTCCTCTTGCAGAGATTTTGCTGTTCCTGACAATACAACATCCCCAAGCTCCAATACATAACCTCGATCGGCAGTTTGCAAAGCCATGTTAGTATTTTGTTCTATTAACAATATCGTAAGGCCATTCCGATTTAGATCTTCAATAAGTGCAAATAACTGTTTTACAAGAATAGGACTAAGTCCCAGAGAAGGTTCATCCAGCATCATTAAACGAGGTTTCGCGAGCATCGCGCGGCTAATAGCTAGCATTTGTTGTTCTCCTCCGGATAGAACCGATGCAGGCATTTCTCGTCGAGCCGCAAGATTAGGAAATCGCTCATAAATTGCTTCAATTTCCTCACTAACATCTTCTTTGCGGCAATAAGCACCCATTTGCAGGTTTTCATTAACAGTCAGACTGACAAATATCTGCCTGCCCTCTGGAACCATTACTAGCCCTGCGCTAACCCGCCGGGGCGCAGACCAACCACTAATGTCTACGCCATCAAATACGACCGTTCCGCTAGATTTCTCACTGCCTTGTATAGCTTTGAGTAAAGAACTTTTCCCAGCACCATTCGCCCCTAGCACCGTCACGATCTCTTTTTCATCCATGGTTAAATCAACTGATTTAACAGCATGATTTCGACCATAACGAACGTCGATTTTATTCACCTCAAGAAACATTCTCAACCTCTGGCGCCTGTTCCTCTGTGCCGAGGTAAGCTTCAAGTACAGCTGGATCCTGATGCACTGCTTCTGGTGTACCCTCAAATATTTTTCGCCCGAAGTTTAGAACGACAATATGATCACAAAGGTCCCGGACAAACTGCATATCATGTTCCACGACTAATATGGTAACACCCTGTTCAGATACTTTTTCCAATAAGGACTGTAACTTCCCGGTTTCTGATATATTGAGACCAGCAGCGGGTTCATCCAGAAGTAACAGCTTTGGGTCCGAGACCATCGCCCTAACAACCTCTATACGTTTCTGAATACCGTATGGAAGATTGGCAACCACCTCTCCGGGATAGGTTCCAATCCCGGCATTCTCCAGGGCTTCTTCAGCCAATTTTCTCCATTTATTTTGGGGAAACATTCCAAGAGGAAACAGCAAATTACCAAGACTACGCGCGCGCGCGTGCTGCCCTAACATGACATTTTCCACCGTGCTCAAGTGAGGCATTAGCCGTATATTCTGGAAACTACGCGACATTCCAACAGTTACACGATCTTCGGGTGGGACATTAGTTATATCTTCTCCATCAATTTTGATAATTCCGGAATCGATTGGATAGACGCCTGTCAGTAAATTAAAAATAGTCGTTTTTCCAGCACCATTTGGCCCTATAAGGGCTGTACGACTTCCTGATCTAACATTGAAAGAAACATCATCTATCACCTTTAATCCACCGAAGCTCTTATGCATTCCAGTAATCTCGAGAAGATCTTTACTCATCTACCATTCACCTCTTCATCAAGAGACCGGCGGCGGCTAAATAATCTTCCCCCAATTTTATCTTGAAGGGTTCTTGTCATAACCCCTTCTGGGCGGAATACCATCAAGAGTACGATAAAAACACCAAACAATATAAAACGGCCTTCAGCCAACCATTTTAAACCGGCCATTTCGGCGATCTGGCGTAGAGCTTCTGGCACAATTACAAAAAATGCTGCGCCTAATAGCGGGCCCCAGGCTGTCTGAGTTCCCCCCATCAAAACATAAAGAAGAATGTAAATACTTAACAGTACATTAAAGGTCTGTGCCTCAATATAATTATAATGATGGCCATAAAGTGAGCCTCCTAAACTCATCAGCATTGCACCAACGGTGAATGCCACTACTTTGGCAGTACGCACATTCACTCCGAATAATGTTGACACGCTTTCATCATCGTGGATGGATCTAAGCGCTAGACCAAGGCGCGTAGTCATGAAGTAAAAAGAAAACAAAATGACAAGGATTGTAACAGGAACAATTATTTTAACGTCCGTATGGCCATCAACCGGGAAGCCAGCCGCACCGCCAACAAACTCAAGGTTTATAGCTATTCCGGAAACTACTTCTGCAAAAGCAAAAGTTGCCAGAACCATATATACACCCCTAGTCCGCAGAATTGGAAACGAAATTACAAAAGCGATTACCCCGGTAAACAACATAGCTAGTATTACGCTCGACCAAATAGGTAAACTAGCACCAGTACTGGCATTAAACCAAGCACTTGCATAAGCACCGAGGGTAATGAACCCAGCCGCACCCAAATTAAGCTGTCCCGATGCCGCTGGGAGAAAAATCCCATAAGCATAAATTATACTGAGACACAGGATGATCAACTGCGCTTCAATATAACCGCTCATTAAAACTTACCTTTTCCTATAAGGGTGTGCCCGAAAAGACCTGTGGGCTTAAACGCCAACAACAAAAGAAGAAGACCCCAAATTGGAACCTTTGCAAAATCTGCTCCCACGATATATATCGACATGACTTCAAGCATTCCAATAAAAAGACCGCCAACGATGGCACCCCAAACATTGCCTAATCCACCGAGAACCATCCCGGCTATAGCCACTGTCGCAACAGTATCTCCAACATAGGCATCAACCGTCGAATAATTGATCGTAAATAAAACTCCAGAAATCGCACATAAAATGCCGGTAATGACGTACACTATTGGTACAATTCGTCCAACATCAACACCCATTAAAATTGCGGTATCCGGCTTCTCTGCTATAGACCGTAATGCCCTACCCAACTTCGTCGCCTTTAGCATGATGCTGAGCATAATAACAACAATCAGCGACAAAAAGAGACTAACGATCTGGGGTATACTGAAAATTATTGTACCAATACTAAAAGTCCCCTTTCCAAAAGGGGAGACAGCGGTGAGAGGATCTGAACCCCAAGTACTCACCACGAAGTGCTCAAAAATAATCAGAAACCCAAGAGAACTGACCAATGGCAACGCGTGTTCTGTAGCATCACCATATTTTGCCTTCATATAACGATAAGTGAAGCGCTCAATTACCAGGGAAATAATTGCGACAACGACTAGTGCAACCATAACACCCGCGATCCAGCGATATTCTGTGCCAAAAATGGAGAGAATAATCTCATTACCGAAAGGTAGTTGACCCATCATTGTCGCATACATCAAAACAGCTGCGAACATAAATAATGCTGGAATAGTAAAATTTAGAAAGTTCAGCATTCCAATAATTAATGTGAAGGCTACCGCGACCATCACGTAAACCCCGCCTAGCATTAATCCGTTAACTAGTTGTTGAATGACAAGCATCAGGACACTTTTTTCTTTCTGAAGGGCCTATAGTTTTTTACCATAGCTCAAATGCTCGCTACCAATTTTAGAAGCTGAAGCTGCCTAAATGACATAGGTTTCCTTCCAATAATGAGGGAAATCATTGTAATTTACGCTCCATCTAATATTACGACTTTCCAACGAAACGTCAGGAGGAAATATATGTGACAGCTCCCTACGCTGGTTTCAGCCAGTTCAGGTTCAATGGGTTTTGTCTCAGTCTTCGCAGACACCCCAGGTCTCCAGATCTAAAAGTAGTCCCAATGGCATCAGTGTCAAGTGTTTGAATTAGGAATATGTGTTTTATGATTTTCCAAATACCAATCGGCAATTTCTTCTCGGGACGCCCACCAAACATCATCAAAAGTCTTAACATATTTCAGAAAGTCTCGGATCGCCCTGATACGAAACGGATGGCCTGATACATGAGGATGTAAGCCGACACTCATCAACTTTCCTGTGATCTTACTTTCCTCATATAACTGATCAAATTGCTCTTTCAACATCTCAAGGGTCTGCGTAGTAGTAAAATTGCGACGCAAAAAGAAACCAAAGTCATTCACTTCAATTGAATAGGGTATAGCCACTATTGGGCCGTAACGGGTATCCATGATGTACGGTTGTTCGTCATTCATGTAATCGCAGATAAATTTCATGCCCTTTTTAGCAATAATTTCGGGAGTATTTGGAGTACTACGAAGTGATGAGGAAAGCCAGCCAGGTGATTTTTTACCTACGGCTTCTTGATATACCTTAAGTGCGCTATCTATGAGCGCTTCTTCCGCCACCGGATCAGATTGGTAGTTGGTAAGGAGATCTCCCTGTTCATAATTATGACAAACTAATTCCCACCCTCGCTCTTTGACTGCATCAACAATTTCTCGGCGCTCGAGACATAACTTAGCATTAAGTGTGCAACTGGAGGGAACACCCACTTCATCAAATGTATCGAATAGACGCCAAATCCCACTTCTTTGACCATATTCACGCCAACTGTAATTTGGCACATCTAAAATATTACCGGGCATCGCGTCCGGCAAGGCTGGCGGCCCTCCAGCATAATAGGGGTCACTGCCCTCTTTGACCATATCCCAATATTCCAAATTGAGAGTCACCTGAACAACGAGGCGTTTACCATTTGGCCAAATTAATGGCTTGCGCTTAGGAGGAGGAACAAATTTATACTGCATCAAACTAATCCAAACCTCTATAAGTTAAAACTAAATGTTAATTAATTAGTCATCATTGCTGATAATTTAATATTATCAATTAAGCGACCGCCGCGGATTGATCGGAGTAATTGATCGTTACAGTAAAACTTCCCTCGTTCATGGACCAATTCCAAATTTCATACTCCCGCAATCCGGCAGCATGAAATGGATCCGCCTTAGCAATTTCATCAGCTTCGTCGAAGGACCCAGCACGCACTATAATCATCCCCGTACGCACTTGATCTTTGTCCTGGGGTTCCATAGGTCCAGCTGCAAAAAGAATACCCTGCTTCTCCAATTCTACCTGCCGAGCGAGATGCTGCGGAAGCATTTTCATTAGCTCTTCGCGTGGTGCTACTGGCCGAGTGAAAATTACATAAAGATCTTTTTTCAACATCTCTTTCGTATCAATACTTCCGGAAACAGCCATTTTTATTCTCCTGACTTATTTTTTATAAATATTATTATATTGCCTCCAACGGCGCATGAAGCTTTGTTCCCATTTCCTGTATACCCTCGGTATGGTCCCGAATAATATCCTCATGCAGTGGTCGTTCTCCATCAAAGCTTAGCCAGAGACGTAATAGATGTCTTTTAAGATCCGCTTCTGGCCAGTCCTCATATTCAGTCCGGGAATGTAAATTAACATAGTTCTGTACTATAGAAATATCACCGGGCTCAAAACTTACATCCATTGCCATTTCAGCAGCAATCTCATTGTAAACATTGATAGCGTCGGTCTGACCTTGGGTTAGCTCTGGTACGCCGGGCATGCCTTGTGATCGAGCAATGGTACTACTAGCCCCTCGGGCCGAAAAATAGCCATTTGTAACACTAAAAACAGGTTGACGGGTCCAAGGCTCTGTTTCACCCGCGGGTATCTCTCCGCGACGTGATCGAAAGAATCGAAATGCAAGTTCCTTGACGAGGCTTGGAGCACGTAGCAGCATTTCGTTGTGAACTGATACAGAGCTACACATTCGATGTTGTCCGCCTGACTTTGCAGTTTTAAGAGCACACAAGCTAAAAATATCACAGCTATCCGCATGAAATCCCAAAGCAGAGGCAGAATTATAACCCCGTCCCGTAGGCGAAGAAATTTTTTCCCCAAGGTCTCTCACGTGGCCCAACAGATGCCCCTTGCCATTCTGAGATACTGCCCGGCCGATATGACAACCAATTCCCCAAAAGGCCAAAGCGGTTTGATAGAGCGAGCGACCCTCGGTTGGCAAGCCACGTAAAAAAACAAATCCGCGGCCGTGGATTATTTCTTCACGCAATTCTTGCAATATAGGACCAAAGGTAGGCAGAGAAAACGCTTCCTTTGTCACTCGATGCAAATCTGGCGAATTATTTTCGAGTTTCTCTACCGCATTGAGAATTTCGGAAATTTGGGTATCAGAAAGTATATACAGGTAGGCCTTCGTTTTTTCTAGCTCCTCGCGAGTCCATGCAGAAGGGCCTATTATCGGCTTCATCAAATCCGCAGTGGTATGTTGTCGGCTTGTTGGTTTCCATGGGTTGGCAATCATTAAATATACCTGATGTATATCCTTACTAAAACTTTAGAGCACACTTTCACCTCAAGCTGCCTCTTTCGCAATATTTCTAAGAACATACTGGAGAATGCCACCATGCCGATAATACTCAACTTCATCCAACGTATCTATTCGGCACCTTGTTATAATTTCGTTTACCTCTCCGTCGACGCTGGTGATCTTCACTGGTATATCCATACCGGGCGTAATACCATCAGCGATTCCAGTTATATCAAAAGTTTCTGTTCCATCGAGATTAAGAGTTATACGGTTCTGGCCATCTTTAAACTCTAGGGGCATAACGCCCATACCAATAAGATTGGACCGATGAATTCGCTCGAAACTCTCTACTATCGCTGCCCGAATCCCAAGTAAATTTGGGCCCTTGGCAGCCCAATCACGGGAAGAGCCCATGCCGTAATCCTTCCCCGCCACGACCACAAGAGGCACCCCTTCATTTTGATATAGAACCGAAGCTTCATAAACCGACATTTCCTTTCCACTCGGCAAATGTCTGGTGAAACCTCCTTCAGTACCGGGTACCATTTCATTTCGAATACGAATATTGGCGAACGTACCCCGGGTCATCACTTCAAAATTGCCACGACGGGCACCATAGGAGTTGAACTAATCAGGTCTAATTTGCCTTTCCAGCAGAAAACCCCCCGCAGGGCTAGTTTTAGCAAACCCCCCTGCTGGCGAAATATGATCCGTCGTTACAGAATCACCCATTTTAAGCAGTATGCGAGCATTTTGAATATCACTTAATGGAGCAGGCTCTGGTCCCATACCCTCAAAAAAAGGTGGGTATTGAACATAAGTAGATCCAGAGTTCCACGCATAGGTCTCCCCTTGAGGCACGCCCATTCTATTCCAAGCTTCAGAACCGTTACCGACGTTCTCATACCGATTACGAAACATCTCAGGGGTTATACTCGCTCGTATAGTATCTTGAATTTCTTTATTGCTGGGCCAGATATCTCGAAGATAAACTGGTTTACCATCTAAACCCTCACCTAGGGGATCCTTGGACAAGTCAATTTTTAACGATCCAGCCAACGCATAAGCAACGACTAGTGGTGGAGAAGCCAAATAATTGGCTTTGACTTGCTGATGCACACGACCCTCAAAATTTCGATTTCCTGAAAGTACGGCGCCAGCCACCAAATTACCTTCGTCAATGGCATCTGCTACAGGTCCTATTAGGGGACCGGAATTTCCAATGCAGGTCGTACAACCATATCCCACAACGTTGAATCCCAACGCGTTAAGATCCTCCTGAAGACCCGCAGCACTAAGGTAATCCGAAACTACCTGACTGCCCGGCGCCAGTGACGTCTTCACCCAAGGCTTAACTTTCATGCCCTTGCTTACAGCATTTCGCGCAACTAACCCTGCCGCTATGAGAACGGAAGGGTTGGAAGTATTAGTGCAACTCGTAATTGCTGCTATAGCGACAGCACCATCATCTAAGCTATAATCTTCTCCCTTTACGGCAGTCGCCCCTTTACTTTTATCCCAACTAGGTAATTCATTAGCAAAATTATTTGGCATCTCGGAGAGACTAACGCGGTCTTGTGGCCGACGCGGTCCCGCCAGACTTGGCTCAACCGTCGAAATATCAAGTTCTAATGTATCTGAAAAAATCGGATCAACTGACCCCGCATCGCGCCACATGCCCTGCGCCTTAGCATAAGCTTCCACTAAAGCTACTTGACCTTCCTCACGTCCCGTCGACTTTAGAAAGCTAATTGTCTCGGCATCGATCGGAAAGAATCCGCATGTAGCCCCATACTCCGGTGCCATATTCCCGATAGTCGCCCGATCCGGAAGACTTAAATTATCAACGCCGGGACCAAAAAATTCGACAAACTTAGAAACTACCCCTTTGGCCCTTAGCATTTGAGTAACCGTAAGCACTAAGTCAGTTGCCGTCGTACCCTCGGTAAGCGCCCCTGTAAGTTTAAATCCTATGACTTGCGGTAATAACATTGAAATAGGCTGTCCTAGCATTGCAGCCTCTGCTTCAATTCCACCACACCCCCAGCCTAAAACCGCCAAACCATTAACCATCGTTGTATGGCTATCGGTACCAACTAAAGTATCAGGATATGCAATAACTTTTCCATTTTCTTCAGTTGTCCATACCGTCTTCGCAAGATACTCGAGGTTTACTTGATGGCATATGCCCATACCTGGTGGAACCACTCGGAAGTTGGAAAAGGCATTTTGTCCCCACCTCAGGAACTCGTAGCGTTCCTGATTACGCGCAAATTCTAGGTCAACATTCTTCTCAAACGCATCTGTAGTTCCAAAATTGTCAATCATCACCGAATGGTCAATGACCAAGTCGACCGGACAAAGAGGATTAATCTTTTGGACATCACCACCAATTTTCACCATTGCCTCACGCATTGCAGCGAGATCAACAACAGCTGGCACACCGGTTAAATCTTGTAATAAGACCCGGGCTGGGCGAAAGGCAATTTCATTACTATTAGTCGAAGTACCATTCCACTTAGCAGCGGCCCTCACGTCATCTTCAGAAACAGTTCGGCCGTCCTCATACCGCAATAAATTCTCTAGAAGGACTTTCATTGAAAAAGGTAATCGAGAGATATTACCCAAGCCTTTTTTCTCTGCTGCCTGAAGACTAAAGTAATCGTAATTATTACCTTTTATGGATAGTGTGCTGCGCACACCCAAACTATCTTTACCGGTAACCCCCACTGCGGTCTCCTTATATTATTAGTTATAATAAACCAAACCTAAACAAAACATCGCGCATAATTAACGCTCAAACTTCCTACTTCTCAAGAGAAACGTTTAAAGAAAAGCATCTATTTATAAATAATTTAGCATTTTACTACAAATTTAGCCTCATTCCGACCTTCGCTAGAAAAATCTTTTCAACATTAAGTTGAAAGGCCCTGCCAACGGGATGTTTCCCGGACTATTCGATCAATAAAAATATTAGCTGGCGTCGTCCTAGATCTCCGACTAAAATCCGTTGGTTTTTGTGCTCACCACATCATGACTTTCAAAAAGGATTAAACACTCAGTAAGCGATGATATAATGCAATTTTTTGGGGAAAATTTATCTTGTATTCGTGGAGAACGTTTAGTTTTTTCCAAGCTAAATTTTCATGTAAAGCCGGGTAATACACTAATTATTACTGGCAGTAATGGATCTGGAAAAACCAGCCTCCTCCGCCTAATGGCCGGACTAGCAACCCCAGAAAGCGGCTATATCAGTTGGGGAGATGACCCCAATTTAGAAAAACCGGAAAATCATTCCGAACGCCTCCACTATATTGGACACCTTAACGCCCTAAAATCAACAATTTCAGTTTTAGAAAATCTTAAATCCTGGTCTTTCTTACATGGCGGCAATACAAAAAAGGTGATTAACGCTATTAAAAGTTTAAACCTAGATGGCCTGGAAGATATTCCTTGTGGGTATTTATCATCAGGTCAGAAACAGCGGGCAACATTAGCACGATTGATTGCCAGTGACGCCCCATTATGGTTGTTGGACGAACCCACAAATGCCCTAGATCCAAATTCAGTCGACCTCCTTCACTCCCTTATTAATAAGCACTTGGAAAAAGGAGGAATGTTAATTATTGCAACCAATACCGAGCTCCAAGTGGAGAAATACCAAGAACTAAAAATGGGCAACTTCTCTGCGAACCATGAGATTTTGACGAGCGACAAATAATGCGTGTCTCAATCTTAATTTTGCAGCGTGAAGTTAGGTTAGCATTCAATCAGCTAGGCGATAACGCCATGATCGTATTGTTTTTCATACTTGCCGCAATTTTATTTCCTTTAGGAGTGGGCCCCGAGCCAAAATTCTTAGCTGATCTAGCTCCCGGCATTTTATGGGTGATAGCATTGTTGGCTAGCTTGCTCTCTTTTGAGAAACTATTTGCAAGTGACTTTGAAGACGGGAGCCTAGAGCAACTTGCCCTTACTTCGGCACCCTTAGAGATTGTTGTGCTAGCGAAAGCTGCTGCCCACTGGCTAACTACTGGGATCCCGATAATGATCTTAACACCTTTAATCGCAGTTTTTTACCAAATGCCACTCTCAGGTTTCCATATACTTTTAGTTTCTATGGTACTTGGCACCCCCACAATGAGCTTAATAGGTACGGTCGGTGCTGCACTGACGTTAGGATCTAAGCGAGGTAATGTTCTAATTTCTTTATTAGTCGTTCCACTTATTATACCAGTTTTAATATTTGGAACTGCAGCAATTGAAGCCGCAATCAACGATTACCCAACAACGCAGCATCTGATGTTATTAGCAGCCTTCTTTCTTATTGCATTAGTTTTTAGTCCAATTGCCACTGCATCCGCACTTCGCCACGCTCTTGAATAATTTAATGTTAACACAATGTTTGAGTTTATGGTTTATAAAATAAACGGTAATGATCAAATCACTTGAAAATACATTTAAGCTTGCTCTCTTAGACTTAATACGTTTTTTTCTACTAGAAAGTTCTACGTTTGTTACACTTCATTCACCATTTCAGCCAATAGGTAATGATGAAAAAGTACGCTAATCCTGCCCGTTTTAACCGCCTTGCAACAAAACTAATACCGTGGCTTGCCTGGCCCGCAGGGCTGTGTATTTCACTGGGGATTTTCCTAGGACTTTTCAATTCTCCACCGGATTATCAACAAGGAGAAACCGTAAGAATAATGTATATACACGTGCCATCAGCTTGGATGGCCTTATTCATATATACAACCATGTCCATTGCGTGTGCGAGCGGTCTTGTATGGAAGCATCCGCTTGCTCATATCTCTGCGAGAGCGGCAGCTCCCATCGGGGCTTGTTTTACATTTCTGTGTTTATTAACTGGTTCATTATGGGGCAAACCGATGTGGGGTGCCTGGTGGGTTTGGGATGCACGGCTTACGTCGGTTTTAATTCTTTTTTTTCTATATCTTGGATTTATTGCCCTCCATCACGCATTTGACGATCCGGCAAGGGGTGAACGTTCAGCAGCTGTATTAGCAATTGTTGGTATTATCAACGTACCTATTATTAAATTTTCAGTAGATTGGTGGAATACTCTTCATCAGCCGGCAAGTGTCCTAAAATTATCTGGGCCGGAGATTCACTCCACGATGCTATACCCACTTTTAATTATGGCCACTGGGTTCATGCTTTATTTCAGTGTGATACTCATACTTAGGATGAGAACCCTAATGTTAGAGCGCCGTATTCGAATTATGCGAATAAATAATATTTATCAAACGGCGACAACGGAGAAGAACTGAAATGGCCTTAAACTTAGATCTTTTATCCATGGGCAATTACGGAATATATGTATGGTTTGCCTATAGTGCCGCTGCCATCATTCTTTTTAGCCTTCTATATATTTCTATTCGAAAATGGCGACAAATCAGGGCCCAAGGTGAAATCCTGGAAGCTGAACTAACACATAAGATTGGCAAAGCTGAATAGAATAAATACGGAGTATGGATTGACACGCAAACGACGTCGATTTTATTTCTTAATATCATGTATGATCACTTTGTGTATTGCTGCGGCGCTAGTCCTGACCGCTATTGAGGACAAGATTACCTTTTTTTACAGTCCAACAGATTTGGTATTGAAAAAAAATATGCCAAGAGCCCAACAGATACGCATTGGTGGTTTGGTTAAAAGAGATAGCTGGAAAAAACCTTTTAATGGCCTAACTCATAAATTCATTATTACAGATTTACAATACGACATTCTGGTTTCTTTCAAAGGCATTATTCCAGATATTTTTCGCGAGGGGCAAGGTGTGGTTGTATTGGGTAGGCTAACCGAAAATGGTGTATTTCAAGCAAGTGAAGTACTTGCAAAACATGATGAGAGGTATATGCCCCCAGAAGTTGCCGACGCTCTAAAACAATCAGGCAAGTGGGAAGGAAACAAGGTTAAACAATAATGGCAGCAGAGATAGGACATTTTGCACTCTTGCTAGCTTTGATCATGAGCATTATCCAAGTAATCGTCCCTTTAGCTGGCACAGAAAAAAAGATAGCGAGTTTGACTACTTTTGCTAGACCCGCTGCGCGGGGTCAATTTCTATTTGTCATTATCGCATTTTCCTGCCTCATGTATTCATACGTTGTCTCCGATTTCTCGGTAGCGAATGTCGCCTACAATTCTCACACATTAAAACCACTTATTTATAAAATAACAGGCGTTTGGGGGAATCACGAGGGCTCTATGTTGCTATGGGTAGCGATTCTCTCCCTTTTTGGATTGGGAGTATCTGAACTAGGCAAGGGGTTACCTCCATTTTTTCGGGCTCGTGTACTAGCAATTCAAGGATTAATAGGTGGTTTATTTTTAGCCTTTATTATTTTTACCTCGAACCCATTTGAAAGGCTTGACCCGGCACCACTAGAAGGACGGGGTCTCAATCCGATACTACAGGACCCGGGGCTCGCCTTTCATCCTCCTTTACTATATCTGGGTTATGTAGGTTTTTCGATTGTATTCTCTTTTGCGGTTGCCGCTCTGATTGAAGGACGTGTAGATGCTGCCTGGGGCCGTTGGATTCGGCCTTGGACTTTATCCGCTTGGTGTGCTCTCACCGCTGGAATAGCATTGGGCAGCTGGTGGGCATATTACGAATTAGGTTGGGGTGGTTGGTGGTTTTGGGATCCAGTTGAAAATGCATCTTTTATTCCATGGCTGGTGGGGACCGCTCTATTGCATTCAGCCATAGTCGTCGAAAAACGTAATGCGTTAAAAACTTGGACAATCTTACTAGCAATCCTAGCATTCTCGATGTCTTTATTAGGAACCTTCCTTGTACGCTCAGGTATTTTAACTTCGGTTCATACCTTTGCTAGTGACCCAGAGCGCGGTGTTTTTATTTTATGTCTCCTAAGTTTTTTAATTGGTGGTTCATTGATACTTTATGCAATCAGATCACCCAAACTAAAAGGCGGTGGCCTGTTTGCACCAATATCGCGCGAAAGTGCGCTGGTTCTTAATAACCTACTTTTAACGACTAGTGCCGCTGTAGTTCTATTGGGTACGTTATATCCTCTAATTCTTGACGCATTTGGTGGAGGCAAAGTATCTGTCGGTGCACCATTTTTTAACGCTACTTTTATTCCCTTAATAATTCCAGCAATGCTAGCCGCTGTCATAGGCGCAAAGCTAACATGGAAACGGTCTGACTTTGGATCAGTTCTCTTACGTTTAAAATTCGCCTTTTTAAGCACTATACTCGTTATCATTGCAAGCGCCTGGATAGCCGGTAGTCTAGATAATATTCTCGCCGCATGCGGTTTCGGAATTTCCGCGTGGCTTATTATTGGAAGTATTACTGAAGTTGCCGAAAGAATCTCTCTGTTTCAGAGTCCATTTTCAATTACTTTGAGGCGAGCTTCCGGATTACCCCGGTCAGTTTGGGGAATGGCAATTGCCCATTCCGCCCTGGGCATTATGGTCGCCGGGATTACAGCTTCCTCTGCATGGAAAATTGAAAAAATCCAGATGATGACCGCAGGCGATACAATTTCAATTGCCGGTTACAATGTGAGTTTTGAGGGCACTCGGCAAGTTAGCGGCCCCAATTACAAAGCAGAACGAGGAACTTTCAAGATTTATAAGTTGGGGCAGCATATAGCTACCCTATCACCAGAAAAACGAGAATATCCCGCTGAACGCGGCCAAACTACCGAGGCTAGCATTAAAACAATGTTTACCGGCGACCTTTATATAGTACTAGGAGAAAGAGGCTCAGCATCAGGCAAGTTTAGTGCAAACTGGAGTACTCGCATCTATTTCAATCCATTAGTCGCCTGGATATGGGGAGGTGCCATTCTAATGGCTTTTGGTGGTCTCATTTCTCTCACAGACAGACGATACCGCATTGGAGCACCAACCGCTGCCAGACCTTTTAAAGACCTACCCGAAGGCGGATGACATGAAATTCAATTTGCGTTTGAGCTACTTCTTACCAGCGATACTGCTCCTCACACTAGCCCTAATTTTCTGGGTGTATTTAGAAAAAATCAAAAGTGGGCAATCCATAAGGGATGTACCATCAGCGATGATAGGCAAACCAGTCCCCAGTTTTAAACTTCCGGGTATTGAAGGCATTGGCGACGGCTTTAGTAGTAAAGCTTTAAAAGGAAAAACCACCCTGGTTAATGTGTGGGCTAGCTGGTGCCAACCATGCCACTTGGAACATAAATATTTAATGAAGCTCGCTCAACAAGGGGTTTGGATTTATGGAATAAACTATAAAGATACTCCTCAAGCAGCCAGTATATTTTTAACCAAACTTGGAAATCCATATAAATCAATTGGAGCAGATCTTACAGGAAGAGTGACTATTGATTGGGGGGTCTACGGGTATCCAGAAACCTTTATCATCGACAAAAATGGTTATATTCGATATCGGCATATAGGACCAATTATGAACGATGATTTAACCAAAAAAATAATCCCGATGATTAAGAGTTTTAACAAATGAAAACCCAGTGTCTTATCTCCGTTTTCATAATAATATTCACCCCGATGACGGCCTCCATTGCCATTGAACCCAGTGAAATTTTTAAAAACCCTGTACTTGAGCAACGCGCGCGTAAATTAAGCCAAAGTCTGCGCTGCCTAGTGTGTCAGAATCAGTCCATAGACGACTCCAACGCCGAACTCGCTCGCGATTTACGATTGGTTGTCCGTGAACGCCTAAGATTAGGATATACAAATGACCAAGTATTGGATTTTGTGGTTTCCCGATACGGTGAATTCGTACTGTTGAGACCTCGTTTAAACACCCGGACCGCTCTCCTTTGGTTATCACCAATTCTAATTCTCTCTTTGGGCATTGTAGGGATCATTATCTGGTTTCGTCGACGAAATTTAATCGAAATTAATAACTTAAACCCCGAAGAGAAGAAAAAAGTTCTCTGCCTACTCAGCAAAAACTCTAATAGTAAAAACGGTGGATGAGGAATTCCTATGTTGTGGATAATCCTCATCATTATGACAATAAGCGCTTTAGCCATCATACTTATACCTCATTTCAGAAACCCAGAACTTGATCGTAAATCTATAGAATATGTTTCACGATTTTATCGAGGCCAGCTTCGAGAGTTAGAATCAGATATTGAACGAGGCATGATTGGTAAAGAAACAGCAAAGACAGCGCGCACAGAAATAGAAAGAAATTTACTTACGGAAAATTCTACAGAAATAATTGAAGAACAATCTGAAAAAACAATTCCAAGAAAGTCCATTTTTGTAATTATTATATTTATTATCCCTTTCTTTTGCTTCGGACTTTATAGCATCACTGGATCACCTAACTTACCTAATCAACTATATAACGACCCCAAAGGCGCAATTAAAACTAACTCGGATAAACTAAAATCCAAGTTGGAAAAATTTGTTTCCGCGCTTAATAGCCGATTGCAGGAAAACCCAAATGACTTTGAGAGTTGGCGATTGTATGCCCGTTCTTTAAGTCTCTTAGGGCGCTATAAGGATGCAATTGGCGCTTACAACCGAGCTATTACCTTGGCTCCTCAGGGCACTAATCTTTTCTCAGAGTTAGCAGAAGCACAAATCAATGCCGCAAATGGCACCGTTGACAAGTTTGCGCGAATAAATCTTGAAAAATCTTTAACCCTAGACCCGCTCCACCCACTTACGCACTATTATGTTGGGCTCGCCGCCAAGCAAGCGGGAAAACTTAAAGATGCCCTTAGGATTTGGTTAGAACTGCAAATAAGGATAAATAAAAACGTCCGTTGGGGCGAAATACTTATGGAACAAGTGATCAGATTATCTAAAACGATGGGAATATCTGAAGAAACATTGGCGAGTATGCGTAAAAACATGAAAGATAAAATTCAAAAGAAAATTAAATAGCTAACGCACTACCTTAAAAAAACTGCTCCCCCAAGAGCTAGCCACCCTGAATGTTTTTATTTAGAAGTGCCTCGCCCATGCTTTATCCTAAGTTCCACTCTGCAAAATTTTCAGGTGTCGATGCCCATTCACGTGGCACCCAATCATCATCAACAACATCAGAGTCAAAATCATACTCTGCTGCCCCGCCACATGGATTTTTAAAATACCAAAAATAACAAGAAGAA
>MDTE01106559.1_pt1 | contig 16406 bp, 16 predicted proteins | sample 811231 | NCBI WGS metagenome assembly MDTE01 (sample SAMN05326651, study PRJNA326480) | marine metagenome | isolation source: seawater | place: Indian Ocean: Red Sea | collected 2010
AATCTTATATGGAATAAATAAAGTTAAAGTGGTTTCTGTGAAAAGAAATCCTTTGATAGAATCAGACATTATTCTTACAGATATAGAATTAGCTGTTAAGTTCAATTGATTTATATAAAAACTACTTTAAATCAAAAGGTTTTAAAAATTGGAACATTTTAAAGTAATCACTTTTTATCAATTTATAAATTTGAAAGGCTTAGAAAAACTTTCAAAAAAAATTGAAGAGTTTTGCCGTTCGAATAAAATTAGAGGAAGCGTGATTATAGCTGGTGAGGGTCTCAATGGTACCTTGGCAGGATTAACTAATAACATAACTGAATTTGAAAAATTTGTTGTGGAGTTAGGATTCTCGGATTTAAATGTGAAATACTCAAAAACTCGTGAAATGCCTTTTTATAGGTTAAAAATCAAAATAAAAAATGAAATTGTTACAATGCTTAATGAATCTATTGATGCTGAAAAAGAAAGAGCAGTTTCTGTGAATTCTTATGATTGGAATCATTTAATAAATCAACCAGATGTAATCGTTGTTGATGTTCGTAATCAGTATGAAACTGATATTGGTAGGTTTGATAAAGCTGTTGTTCCGAATACAGATTCTTTCACCGAAATGAAAAAATATATTGATAAGAATTTGAAAAAATATAAAGACAAAAAAATTGCGATGTATTGTACCGGAGGGATTAGATGTGAGAAGGCATCATACTATATGAAGGAACAAGGATTTGATGAAGTGTTTCAGCTTGATGGCGGTATATTGAAGTATTTAGAAGATACAGAATTAAATGAAACTAAATGGATAGGAGAGTGTTTTGTTTTTGACAATAGAGTAGCTTTAAGACACGATTTGTCTAAAGGCAGCTATGATCTTTGTAGAGGATGCAATCACCCGATATCTGAAAAAGACCGGGATTCATCTAAATATGAAAAAGATGTCTCTTGTCCTAAATGCTATGATATTTCATCAGATTTGAAAAAAAACGGTTCAAGAGAACGGTCTAAACAAATATCTCTTGCTGTGGAAAAAAATCTTTCATCAACATTTCTTCCTAAAACTCCTGAAAATTATTGATTTTACTGTTTTTTGAATTATCGGAAAATAGGTTTAGTACATTATGGAAACATTAAAGGATTTTGACAGGAGAGAGATTTGAGATTATATATTTTGGGGTCAGGAACCCCTCTTCCTTCCGCCGATAGGTTTGGGTCGGCATATGTACTTAAGATAGGGGATGAATACCTGATGTTTGATTGCGGTCCATCTGCTACTCAAAAATTGGCTAAGGTGGGTATAAGTCCTGTGAATATTGATAACTTGTTTTTTACGCACCATCACTTTGATCATGATGTAGATTATCCATGTTTTTTGCTAAGTAGATGGAATTTAGAGGTTGGAACTGAAAACAAACTTAATGTATATGGTCCAAAGTTGACAGAACAATTGACTCATCGGTTGATGGATGAAAAAAATGGAGCGTTTTCACACGATTGGATAGCTAGAATAAATCACCCATTGAGCTTAAATTCTTATCAAATTAGAGGAGGTAAATTGCCACGACCTAAGCCAGAAATAATGGCTAAAGATATAGGGCCAGGTAAGATTTGTAGTGGAAAGGATTGGGAAGTCACAGCTGCACCAGCAGAACATGTAGAACCATGGCTGGATTCACTTGCGTATAGAGTAGATTCATCCGAAGGAAGCATAGTGATAACCGGTGATACAAGACCTTGTGAGTCAGTTGTGGATTTGGCAAATAATGTTGATACTCTTGTTTGTTTGTGTGTCTATATACAAGAGGAAATAGAAAATACTCCAGAGGCAGATTATATGTGTGGAAGTATCACATCAGCAGAAATGGCTAGAGATTCTAACTCTCGAAGATTAGTTTTGGTACACCAAATACATACGCTTGACGAAAAATCTAAACAGTTAAAGGCTTTGAGTGATATTACTAGCATTTTTAAGGGTGATATTGTTTGGGGTGAAGAATTAATGGATTTGAATCTTTCCTGAAATATTTTGGATTTGATCGAAGTTTAATTACATTGTATTTAGTAATGGATTTGTCTAAGGTGAGGCTTAAATATGTTTACACATGATGGTCATGCGATTGGTGATGCTTGGTATTTTGTAGATAATCCTACAGATACTGTTCATATGTTTTATCTAGCGTGGCCAGAAAATGAAGATGGAAGTTACAATTCTTTTGTTGGTCATGCAATTAGTAAGGATTTGATTAACTGGGACCGATTAGAGCCAGTTTTGCGGTCTGGACCTATTGGTTCATGGGATGATCTACGCATTTGTACAGGAAGTACGATTGAGCATCAAGGTAGATATTGGATGGCATATTCTGCTACGAGTACTAAAGAAAGTACAACGGATACGATTTGGGATCAATATCGTGTTCAGCGTACAGGTATGGCGGTTTCGGATGATCTTACCGAATGGTCTAAACTTTTCAATAATCCTACTTCTGAACCTGATTTAAGGTATTATGAGGGGTTAAGTAGTGGGTTAAGAAATATGGCTCATTGGCGAGATCCTTATCTTTATGATTCTAGCGAACAGGTATATCAACTTATATGTGCAAGGAGATTAGAAGGAGATGTGTCTCAAAGAGGCACAATAGGATTGTCGAGGAGTAAAGATATGTTTGAGTGGGAAGTATTACCTCCTTTAGAACATGATAGCGTTTCTGATGAGATGGAATGCCCCCAGATATATGAAATTAATGGGCTTTGGTATTTGGTTTTTTGTACTTTAGGAAAATTTTTATCAAAAGATTATGCAGCCAGATTTAAAAACAAAATACCTGAAAGATCTAATTTCGCCATGGTTTCTAACAATCCATTAGGTCCTTACAAAATATACGGTACAGGCCAGATTATCATCCATCCTCTTGACTCTTATTTTTATGCAGCTCAATTGGTACCTTTGAGAGGTGCATGGTACCTTTTGGCTACAATACACGATGAGAATCCAGACCGTATATCAGATCCAGTTCGAGTATACGCTGATGAAATAGGTATTCATCAAGAACTTTAATAAGTGATAATGTGGTTAGGAGTTTTTACCATGGTGCAAATGACGATGAAAGATATCGAAGTGTTTTTGTCAGAACCAAGGACCGCTACATTTGCCACAGTATCTCCAAATCAAATACCGCAACTCACAACCGTATGGTTTTTATATGATCAGAAAATATTTTATTTTGGAATCGAGAGATCCAGTGTAAAGTACAAAAACATCAAAAATAATTCAAATATAGCTGCCTGCATTGATGGTGATTTTCCTGATTCGCGAACTTTAGTTGTGTATGGGAAAGCTGAACTTATTGAAGTAGAAACCCCTGAAAGTGAAAAAATACAGTGGGAATTAATTGTTAAATATCATGAAACAGAACAACAAGCACGTGATTATCAGAATGTTATACTCACAGATTTAGATTTAGTATTAATCAAGTTGGAACCTACTAAGATTATTGCAATGGATTTTAATAAAAATAATTTGAAATAAAATAACATTAATTGAGTTATGTAGTTGAAAAATAGCGTCAATTGATTTTAAATGGTTACACATAGGGGAATGCAATGATATTTACAGAAAAACAAATCAGGTTTTTCGAAACATTTGGGTTCATCGTTCTACGTGGTTTAATGAAACCAGATGAGATGGATATTATGACAAAAGAATCCGAAGATATAATGCGTGAACTTAGGGGATATAAGGATTTTGACGGTAAAACAAGACAAGCGGTACAGCCTTTTTTTGAAAGGCGGCCCTTTCTCCATTCATTATTAGGAGATGGGCGTATAAATGCTATCGGAGAAGAATTATGCGGGCCAGATTTTGTTCTTGATGTTACTGAAGGAAACCTGCATGTAGGTGACACTCAATGGCATGGCCCATATGGTGCATGGGAACCTTTAAGATGGATAAAAATAGGGTTTTACACTGAGTCTTTGAAAAAAGATACTGGGTGCTTAAGGTTCGTGCCTGGTTCTCATATAATTGGAAATCCCGATTATTATTCAATTATTCGGGATAATCCTGAAAACCATGAAACCTTCAGACCTTTTGGAGTAAAAGCATCAGAAATACCATGTTATCCAATTGAATGCGAACCTGGAGATGTGATTGTTTTTGTTGAAACTTTATTACATGCATCGTTTGGTGGTAGACCAGGACGTCATCAGCATGCAATCAATTTTTTCCAAAAACCAAAAACTGAAGAACAAATACAGTCGGTTAAAAAACAATACGATAAATCAACATTTATGTTGAGGCCCCCAATTTCGAACATAGAAAGTAATAACCCTAGGATTAGAAGAATGGTTTCAGGTTTGCTTGAACTTGGATTTGATACTATGGATATTTAGGTGTGTTTTGACTCATATTGAAGATGTATTAAGTAAAGATGCTATTGCTCAGGCTAAGCATGTAAAATCAAGAGAAGTAAGTCCCATTGACTTACTGGAAGGTGCGATTAATAGGGTAAAAGAGATTAACCCTAAAATTAATGCAGTCATTACAGAAATGTATGATCAAGCTTTTGAATCAGCTGAAAATATTGATTATTCGCTACCATTTGCAGGAGTACCATTTCTATTAAAGGATTTTTTAGCGGAATATGCAGGTGTTCGTTTCACTGCCGCTAGTCAATTTCTTGGCGATTTTGTTTCAATAGAAGATTCCGAACTAGTAAAGAGATTCAAAAGTGCAGGATTCGTCATTATAGGAAAAACCAATACGCCTGAATTTGCTATTGGTGCTGTGGTTGAGCCTAAGCGTTTCGGTCCAACTTTAAATCCTTGGGATACCGATTTAACTACTGGAGGTTCAAGTGGAGGAGCCGGTGCAGCAGTTGCTTCTAGAATGGTTTCGATTGCGCATGGTAATGACGCGGGAGGTTCAATACGGATACCTGCAGCATGTTGTGGGGTTTTTGGATTGAAGCCAACTAGAGGTAGAAATTCTTTGGCCCCTAAATTTGGAGATTTATTTAGTGGATTAGTTTCTGAGCATGTTTTGACTCGATCAGTAAGGGATAGTGCAGCAGTTTTAGATATTACTTCTGGATATGTTCTTGGAGACCCATATTATATTGAAGGTGTTCAAAAATCTTTCTTGGAATTTGACCATGAAGAAACAAAAAAAACAAAAATTGCTTTTAGCAAAAAAGATTTGCTGACTGGTTCGGTTGATTCTGACATGAATCAAGCATTAGACGAAGCAATTAGCTTGTGTGAGGATTTAGGATACGATATAGCAGAAGATTATCCTGTTTATGAAGCTGAAGAAGCATGGTTGAGTTTCACTAAGGCTTTGTCATGCGGGCTAGCATGGTCTGTTGATGGATGGGCAAAGATTTTAAACAAAAAACCCGAAGAAAAGTTTTTTGAACCGCTAGTTTGGGATTTGTATCAAAAAGGAAAAACTATATCAGCAAGTGAATACTTGACTTGTATAGAGTCCTTGCAAATAGCTAGCAGACGTATAGCTGAGTTTTATGAGGAATATGATGTTTTAATAACTACAACATTGGGTAGTAAGCCGATACCAAGAGGTTCATTGGAATATTCAAGTGGCGATCCTTTTGAGTTAAGGAGACGTCAGTTGAAATTTTCACCTTTTACCTATATAGCGAATTTCACAGGCCTACCTGCGATGTCAGTTCCTGTGGTTTGGGACAAAAATAATATTCCAACAGGAATTCACTTTATGGGAAGATTTGGTGATGAAAGATTATTATTATCTATTGCTAATCAACTAGAGGAAGTTGCTCCCTGGGCTGGTAAAATTCCTTGTCTGAAATAATCTTATTAATTTGAATTTTATACATGTAAGGAGTCTAATGTGCTGAATAAAGACCAAATTGCACACTTTGATACTTTCGGTTTTGTTTTTATTAGAAATTTATTGAGTGAACCTGAAATTAATGAACTTAGTTTATATTCTCAAGAGATATTTGATGAACATAGTAGAAATACAGGTGAAAAATATTCGCAATTACAACCTTTTTTTGAGCTAAATTCAAAAATGGACAAGTTTGTGGTAGATGATCGTATATTTAACTCTGTTAATAGATTGCTGGGCGATGATTTTTTGTGGGTAGGTTCTGAAGGTAATATAACAACCAAATCAGAACATGGTTGGCACCCAGATAGAACTGGGAATGAAAATCAAGTTAACCACCGCAGGCTCAAAGTTATGTTTTACTTGGATCAGACTACAAGAGAAAAAGGATGTTTGCGAGTAATACCTGGTTCTCACAATTATGAAATGCATAGAGACATAATAAATGGGACCGATGCTCCTCCCGACTCTGGAGAAGATGCTGATTATATATACGGTGTAAAAGGTAGAGAATTCCCGGCATATTTTGTTGAGTCAAACCCAGGCGATGTTTTATTTTTCAATCAATGTTTATGGCATGCGGTTTATAATGGATTTCCTGGGAGAAGATATCTTGCAATGAAATTTGCAGCTAAACCCGAAAATGATGAACAGGTTGAATCATTAAATAAATATTCTTTGAGTATGTTTTCTCCCCATGAAAACTATTTGAATAGCGATAATTTACAGATTAGATCCATGGTTGAACCTGTTTTGAAACTGTGATTGATTGTAAATCATTTAGAAGTTTTAAACAAAGTTACAGTGTCACTTGGGAAATTTATTTCCCATTTAAATCTTCGTCCGATCCAGCGCATTGTTGATCTACTGTAAAAAACTATGTGAGTAGGATCGTGATTATAACCCCAAGTGGTGAAATCATTACAAGTATCAAGGAGTGATGTCATAACTACTAGCACTCCATTCGGCTTTAGTAGCTTTTGAAATAGTCCAAATTCTTTTAGTGGCATAGAAAAATGTTCTGCAGCCTCGGTGCATGTAATGAAATCATATTGATCCGATAGGACTTTTTCATCAGGAGCAAAAATCGGATCGAAATTTACGGTTGTTAAACCATGTTCTTTTAGCATGGGAGATATTGTAGGTCCTGGGCCAGAACCGTAGTCTATTCCAACAGATCCTTTATTGATTTGTTCAAGTAACGGGATGGTCGCTTTAGACAAAAAATTTCTGTATCTAGAGTCATTTGGGTCGTTATTATGCTCCATATAACGTTGTTTTTGAAGAGTTTCATTTAGGTGGTATTTGTTAGGAACAAAAATACAATCGCAAATTTTACATTTATAATGATTACGTTTTAGTTTTTTTGTTCTTTGCTGGAAGGTTATTGTGGGGTTAGGATTTTTGCAAATTAGACATATAGCATTATCTGTGGGATTTGTTGAGTCAAACTTTTGCACAGGTTTATAGTGGTATTTATAGGTTATTCAATTAAAATAGTGAGCAGTTTGATATTAGCTTCTGTCTCTACTACTTCAGGTACCTCACCACTAGATACCATTTGCCTGTCCTTAGTGTAATTAGTCCATGTGACTTTAGTTCCTGGTTTTATTGTGGCTTCGTCTGGGTCAAATGCCCCCTTGCCTACGATTTCAATTTCGAAAGTTCCGCTTAGGTCTGAATTGGAATCAATAATAAGTTTGCCAGTGTTACTTCTTTTCATGTGGTTGTAGTACTTTATTGTTTTTAAATCTAAATCGTCTCCCACCTCGTATGTAAATGTTTGGTCCGTTATCATTGTTGGAGATCGGAATAGAGATCCAGAAGCATTTATTCCTGTTGCACCATCACCAGTGTTTGCAAATGATATCCGTCCTCCAGGGACGAATTTTAAATCGAATCTACCGGATTTAGTCGCGTCAAATTCTATTTTCCAATTACCGCCTGGCGATATATTTGTTTTAGCATTTGGATATTGGTCTATATGTGCACTGCCTTCTTCATCGGTAGTGAAATTAAGGATTACATGGTCGCCAGTTTTAACTCGTATTTGTGATTCTTGGTTAATTACCTTTCTCGATTTAATGTTTAATTCGAATTCTTGATTGGGTGCCGAACCACATGCAACCAGTAATATGGCGGATATCAAAATAAAATTGAACTTATTAATAACGATTTTATTTATTGGCATTATGTTCACCTGTTAGTGTGTTAAGAATTTTAAATATTATTTTTTACTTATTGTTAATTAAATCATTATTGAACGCTAATTCAAACCGATAAAAAATATTTGGATTAATTACTTATACGTTTTTGGTTTAGTTTAATTCGTATGATATATGCAAAGGTTGATAACAAAACAATCAAAAAAATTAATGTCAAAATCCCTGGCAACGGAGAAAATTGTTTTACAAAAAGTCCGAACACGGCATTATTTTGGGAATTTTGGTCATTTATCAGTACTTTAATTTGCCAATTCCCAGGAACTTCAAATTTATGATTGAATTCATAAACAGAAGGGTCAATAGTAGATATATATGCTTTTTGAGGAAGAGTCCAATCATCGACGTCAGGTGATTTCAGAGAGATATATATGTTGAGGTCATATACGGGATTTTCCGTGTCTGAATCAATGATTTGTATGGAAAAATGCGTTTTACCAATTTGAGGTGAAGGAGGGATGGTTCCAAGTTTTATGGTATATGCATCAATAGTCTGAGTTTGATAATTCGTTATTCTACCATTTGCTTCTGCTTTTATATTGGAGTGGTATAAAAATAAAGCACAGCTTAATATCAAATAACTTGCAACTATGATTTTTGCCATTTGCGAAGGTTGTTATTATTATTTCAGTATATCTAATAAAGTTAATAAGTTTATGAAATTAGTATACTTTAAGTTCGATAATAAATGTATTAAATTAGTTGGTAATATCATAAGTCGATTTATTATAGGAAAAATATTGGCTGGTAGTGAGTATATTAGATGATTAATGATTGGGCACAAATAATCGTTAATGGGTTAAAAGAATCTGGGATCTCGTTTCTTAGCGGCGTTCCTGATTCGAGTTTAAGTAAAGTGATTAATTTGCTTAAGGAAGATGATTATTTTACTGTAGTGCCGGCGACTAGAGAAGAAGAAGCAATAGGCATTGCAGCTGGTGCATATGTTAGTGGGGTTAGAGCAGCTGTGTATATGCAATCAAGTGGAGTTGGCAACAGTATTAATGCTTTAGCTAGCTTATGTTTGCCAGCGAGAATTCCGATACCTATGTTGATCAACCTAAGAGGTGAAGTGGGTGAATTTAACATCTCTCAAGTATTCATGGGTAGGTCCACACCGAGAATTTTTGATGAATTTAATATCGCAACATATATCATCGATTCTGATTATAAGTTGGAGGAAAAGATAATTGGTGCTTTGAAATTATGTTATGCCTCTCATCAGCCATTAGCGATGTGTTTAACACCTCTATTGCATGGAGGCAAAAATGCTTAGGTTTGAGGCAATTAAGAAATTGCTCAGAGATTTGGATGACGAAGTAGTAGTTGTCGGTAATTTGGGTCCTACATCAGATGAAATGTGGCATGCTGGAGATAGAGAAAAAAATTATTATACCTACGGTTCTATGGGATTATGTTCTTCAATTGCATTGGGTATTTCGCTTAATTGCAACAATAAAGTTGTAGCTTTTGATGGCGACGGATCTATATTAATGAATCTCGGTTCTTTAGCAACAATCGGTCGTGAAAGTCCTGCCAATCTTATTGTCGTGATTTGGGATAATGAAATGTGGGGGCAGGTAGGGAGACAATACAGCCATACCCATTACAGGACAAATTTGGAAGATATATCTAAAGGTAGTGGTATTAGCCGTACAATAACCGTAGAGAATATAAAGCAATTAGAAAGCGCATTTTCTAAAGCGCTTTTTTCTGAAGGTCCTTGGGTGGTTATAGCTAAAATAGAAGAAGGTGAATATATGCCTGTAGCTCCTGTAGAACCAGAGAAAACTACTTATAAGTTTAGGGAATCAATGTTGAAAAATGCTAAAACTTGAAATGGTTTTAGTAGTTACAAATATTGATTTTTAGTTGATGTCAAAATATTTTTAATATCTGTATAATTAGTTAGGTTATATAAATGCCCAGGTGGTGGAATGGTAGACACGACAGACTTAAAATCTGTTGCCCGTAAGGGCGTGTGGGTTCGAGTCCCTCTCTGGGCATTCTTTAGTGATTTAATTCTAATAAATAGTGCACGAACTGTGACTTATTCATAGTAGATCCCATTATCGATTATAGTTAGGTAACAAATTTGAAATATTATAGAGTAGGCATAGACATAGGCGGTACTTTTACCGATATTGTATTTTTGGGTGATGATGGCACTGTAAAAGTTATAAAAGAATCAAGTACACCTGATGATTATAGTAGAGCAGTTATCACTGGAATTAATTCAGGTATAACTGAGTTATCGATAAATCCAGAAAATATAGTAGAAGTAAATCATGGATTTACTGTTGCTACTAATGCGATTCTGGAAGGTAAGGGCGAGCGTATGGCATTGATAACTACTAAAGGTTTCCGAGATGTTTTGGAACTTTCTCGTATAAGAACCCCTAAACTGTATGATCTTTACTATCAAAAGCCTGCTCCATTGGTAGAGCGTAGGTTCCGGTTAGAAGTAGATGAAAGAATTAATCATAGAGGAGAAATCTTAAAACCTTTGAACGTCAAAGATGTGGGGTTGGCAGTTGATTTGATAGATAATGAATCTATAAATTCTGTAGCTGTATGTCTCCTCCATTCTTATGCTAATTCTCAACACGAGGAAATGATTGTAGATATAATTAAATCTCGCCTGCCAGATGTTCATTTATCTATTTCAAGTCAACTTTTGCCAGAAATGAAAGAATATGAACGAACTAGTACAACTGTGATAAATGGGTATGTAAGACCAGTTGTTGAGAGTTATTTGCTGAAATTAAGTGATCAACTTAAAGCAATAGGTGTGAAAGTTCCTGTGTCAATTATGCAATCGAATGGTGGACGAATTCCTGTTGAAGTTGCAACGAAAAAACCCATGTTTTGTATTGAATCTGGTCCAGCTGCGGGAGTTGTAGGTGCATTCATTATAGGGAAGCAATTAAATCAAGATAATGTAATCACTTTCGACATGGGTGGTACGACAGCGAAAGCATCTATCATAGAAGATGGCGAAATGCTTCTAGCGCCTGAATACGAAGTGGGTGGAGGGATGAATGTAGGACATCGGTTATTAAGAGGTTCTGGTTACATTTTGAGAGTGCCTGCAATAGATATAGCAGAGGTAAGCGCAGGCGGAGGTAGTATTGCGTGGACGGACAAGGCTGGAGGATTGCAAATTGGACCGAAAAGTTCTGGAGCGGTACCAGGACCTGCATGTTACTCACTAGGAGGTGTTGATCCTACAGTAACAGATGCTAATGTTGTACTAGGATATTTGAATTCGAAAGCTTTGTTAGGAGGGAGGTTTCCAATAGAGTCTCAAAAAGCTTTTGACGCTATATCTGATAATGTTGGTAAATCAATAGGCGTAACGGATGTTGAGGCAGCTTGGGGTGTTCATGTTTTAGCAAATTCAAACATGGGTCGGGCTTTAAGAGCAGTTTCAAGTGAGCGCGGTCGTGATCCAAGGAAATTTAGTTTGATGGCATTCGGAGGAGGTGGGCCAATTCACGCATCTGGATTATCAGAGACGTTAGGTATTTCTCGTATAATCATACCTCCTTCACCTGGTGTATTCAGCGCTTTTGGTTTGCTTTTTGCAGATGTAGAACATCATTTTGTACAAACCTATTTTGAATCTTTAGATAATCTTGATTTTTCACATATAAATTCAATTTTGGATAAACTTAAAAATGAAGGTGAAACCCTTTTAAATAAAGAAGGTTTTAATAAATCAAATCAAATGTTTAATTTGCAGCTTGATGTTAAATATTCTGCTCAAACTTCAGAACTTACAATAAACATAAATGACAAAAAAATTGACAAAGATTCTTTAAAAAACATTAGGCAACGTTTCATGGATGAGCATGATAAAACATATGGATATAAAGTTGAAGAACCAATCCAATTAGTCAGCATAAGAATTGTAGCGAAAGGAATTTCCAAGCATTCAAGGATTCCTCAACATTTGCAGTTCGATTCGTCAGCATTATTTGAATTAAGTGGTGACAAGACGAGGGAAGTTTATTTTGGAAGTGACTTAAAATATGTGGCGACACCTATAATCTCCAGATTAAATTTGGATAGCAAGGGTTCTAAAGGACCTTTGGTAATAGAAGAATATGATTCTACTACCGTTGTTCCTCCGAGATGGTCTGTAAGTATAGACGAATTGCAAAATATAATAATGGTTAAAGATTGATGTTGGTAGTTGATAAAGTTTAACGAAGATAAACTGTTGTTAGTTAAAGGGGGCAAAGTGACTCGAGAATATGAAGGGCTAGATCCTGTAACAAGAGACATTATCCGGAATTATTTATATAGTGCTGCCGATACCATGGCTGTCACAGTTGTACGCACAGCTAGATCTTCAGTTGTTAAAGATGGAATGGATTTTTCCACTGCGATATTTAATGAGGATGGAGAGCAGGTTTCTCAGGGACTTACTCTTCCTTTTCATATGGGAGCAATGCAGCCAGCATTAGATGCTGTTAGGGAATATTTTGGCCCAGATGTTTCGCCCGGCGACATTTTTGCTAACAATGATCCATATGCTGGTGCGAGTCATTTGCCTGATATATTTTTGTTCAAACCTGTGTTTTATAATCAGACGTTAATTGCATGGACTTGCGTAATCGCGCACCATACGGATATAGGTGGTAGAGTCGCTGGTGGTAACGCTTGTGATAATACTGAGATTTATCAAGAAGGTTTAAGGATTCCTCCAATCAAATTATACGATAAAGGTGTCAGGAATGACGCTGTTTGGCAGATATTACGGAAAAATGTAAGAGTACCTGATACTGTACATGGCGATGTTTTAGCCCAAATTTCAGCGTTGAAACAAGGAGAAAAAGATATTTTACAACTTGTTGAAGAATATAATGTTGAAGACTTAAAGATATATATGAAGGATATTATTGATTATACAGAGCGTTTAACTAAATCCGAGATAGATTTGTTGCCAGATGGTAGTTGGGAATTCACTGACTATGTTGATGATGATGGTATAAACCCAGATCCAATAAAAATTAAAGTTAAAGTGACTATTGAAGGTGAGGAAATGCTTGTGGATTTTGCAGGTACTTCTCCACAAGCTAAAGGTTCTATAAACCCTAATTTGCCATTTACAAAATCAGCAGTATATTCGGTGTTCAAAAATCTGACTAATCCTGATATTACAGCAAATGCGGGCTTCTTTAAACCAATCAAAGTCAAAGCACCAGAGGGATGTTATGTGAACCCAAAACATCCCGCTCCAGTAGCCGCTAGAGGATTAGGAGGTTTTAGAGTTGCACAAGCAGTGTTTGGCGCTATGTCAAAAGCATTACCTGATAAAGTACCGGCAGCTTGGGGAGGTGGAGAAGTTGGTATTAGTTTTGGGGGATATGACAAAAGCGGTAAAGCTTTTGTGTTTGTAGAATTTAACAATGATGGACCTAGGGGTGGAGGACCTTACTCAGATGGTGCTGATGGAGCAGCAGCACCTGTTCATAATATGGCTAATACACCCGTTGAAATTATAGAAGCAAATCAACCGCTTAAAGTTAATAGATATGGATTTGTTTCAGACACAGGTGGGGCAGGGAAATATCGAGGTGGATTAGGAATGGTAAGAGAGTATGAACTACTTAATGAAGAGGCGATTCTGCAGATTAGATCAGACCGTAATAAATTTTTGCCATGGGGTACACAAGGTGGTGGCCCCGGAAGTAGGTCATATAATATTTTGAATCCAGATTCAAATATGGAAATACTCCCATCCAAATTTTTGCGTACGTTGAATAAAGGAGATGTTTATCGATGTATACAAGCTGGAGCTGGTGGATATGGTGATTCATTGGAACGCGATATTAATGCTGTGCATGAAGATATTATCCAACAGAAAATTACTACATATCATGCCAAGTCGCAGTATGGAGTAGTTGTTGATGATAATACTCTTGAAATCGATTTACAAGCTACGAAATCCTGTAGAGATAAAATGGCCAAAGACAGAGTGAATCATTCACGATCCCCAGAGGTGATACCCAGTTCTGAAATTTATTCTTGTAATGAATTGCCGACTATAGATTGAATTAATACTAGACGAAATCAAAATTATTATTTCGGGAGTGAAATATGGCAAAATGGGAATCTGTATTGAAACTGAATGGTGATCGAACAATAAATGAAGGAACCCAAAAAAGTTTACGTGATTCAATTCGTAGAGGAGCCGACTTAAAGACATATACCGAATTCCGCTTTAACGAACATGTCGATACTAGCTCTAAAGATTCCCAAATCGTCGAAGAGGCTACTGAATTTAGAGTTACTTATTTAGTTGAAGATAGATGGGTCGCAGGTATTATGAATTTGAGACAACCAGTTTCTTTTTATAATGGATTCGGACCTAGGCCATCGATGTCATTTTTTATGTATAACGAGGATGGTACTCAAGCCATTGCGAGGCCTTATTTAGATGGGGTTACAGAATCTGAAAGACATTTGTATTCGCATGGTGATATGCCTAAATATCATTTAATTAAATCCAACGACGAGGACTCAAATGCTCCCAGTCAGAATTTCATATATGATTTTGAAATGTATAATTTCATGGTTAAAGACGATTGGAGGCATATTTATACTAATGATAGTAGCGGTAGAAGGTTGTTTGGTTCTTTGAAAGATTTATCTGAAGCATCAAAAGAAGGATGTGAGTTTAAGGTTGGGATAAAAGGGTTATGTGATGATTTGGAGTCCGATTATGATGATATTGATCATGTTGTATTTATACATTTAAACTCTTGTTATTATTACACTGAACTAAAATTAATGATTGGTTCTACTCATCCTTTGATAAGAGTTAAACCTCAAATTCCATTAGTATATGAAAGTAAGAATTGGGACTTTGGCTGGGCAGTTGTTAGAACTAATGGAGTAGGATTTATTAGGAAAATAGATCCTTATTCATTACAATTTACAGATTTTGAGCGCAAATTTGAAGTTCAATGGTATGTAAGGTAAATGAGTGAATCAATATACTTCTGATTTAATAACTAAGGCTTCAAAATATATTCCTGGAGCTTCATACTTTACCCTGGGTCCCAACCTGCCTGGAATTCCGGAATTTATAATTGAAAAAGGTTATGGCCCTTATGTTTACACAACTGATGGGGTCAAAATGTTGGATGTTACCTTAGCTCATGGATCTTTAATATTAGGTCATTCTAATAAAGTAATATCTGAAGCAGTTAGAAAACAGATTGCTTTAGGTACAGCTTTGACTAACATAACAAAGCCTGCTATTGAACTTGCTGAGTTGATGGTTGAGATTGTGCCCTGTGCCGATAAAGTGAGAATTGTTAATTCTGGTACTGAAGCGTCAATATTGGCAATTAGATTGGTAAGGGCAGCAACTGGAAAGGAAAAAATACTGAAATTTGAAGGTGCTTATCATGGTTTTGCTGATAATTTGATATTTAATACAAATTATGGGAAACCAAATGAATGGTGTCCATATCCGGAGGCTTCTCCTGATTCTCTAGGTGTTTCGCTATCTCAAGCGAAGACAGTGTTGATAGCTCCTTACAATAATCTTGAAATAACATCAAAAATTATTGATGAAAATATACATGATTTAGCTGGAATAATTGTTGAACCTGTAATGCGTGGCATTAATTCACGACCCGAGTTTTTGAAAGGACTAAAAGTTATTTGTGATAAATACAAAATACCATTGATTTTCGACGAAGTTATAACTGGCTTTCGAGTTTCTTTAGGTGGCGCCCAAGAATATTTTGGTGTTACTCCTGATTTGTCAATCTATGGTAAGTCTTTAGGAGCAGGTTATCCTATAGGAGCGATTGTTGGTAAAGATTCATTAATGAAGTATTTAGACCCTTCATCCGAAAATGGGAATCATATATTCTCGATTGGTAGTTTTCACTCTAACCCGTTGTGTTCTACTGCGGCTTTATATTGCTTGAAAGAATTGAAAAAGAATGGTTCTTACGAAAAATTAAATAATTACGGTGATGGTCTTAGGTCAGGTTTGTCACAAATTTTTGAACAATATGAACTTCCTCACGTTATGACAGGTTTAGGTTCCATAATAGAATTCTTTTTCACTTCTGGTGCGGTTACTGATTATAAATCTAGCATTTGTAGCAATTTGGCCCTAAAAGATTTAATAGGTTCTAATATGTACAGATTCAAAGTCGTTGGTGGTGGAGGGCGATACACCTGTTCAATCATGCATGGTGAAAAAGAACTGGATTGGATGTTAAGTGCTGTATCTAGTACTCTTGATAATGCTAGATCAACGGGAGTTTTAAATAGGATTATAGAAGGAT
>MDTE01198538.1_pt1 | contig 16405 bp, 17 predicted proteins | sample 811231 | NCBI WGS metagenome assembly MDTE01 (sample SAMN05326651, study PRJNA326480) | marine metagenome | isolation source: seawater | place: Indian Ocean: Red Sea | collected 2010
GCGGCGGTGGCGGTGGCTACGGCGGCGGCGGCGGTCGTTACTAGTCCACGACGCTCACGGGTCAGGCCTTTAGACATCAACTAGTCGGCAAGCCCGTTCCATTAAAAAACATCCGGGACGGCTACCACCCACAATCGGGGGTAGCCGTCCCGATGCTTTTGGTGAGGCCGCGTAGAAACCCCGGTCCTAGGCCTCTGAATCAATCGAGCCGAACGGTATCCGGGCACGTGTCCGAGCGTCTGGCCCAGCGCCTTCAATCACAGCGAGTTCAGCGAGGTTGATTTCCCACGGACCCAAATCTGAGACAACGGTCGTCAAGGCATCGACCGTGGCGGACCCCAACCCTCGCACTTGTCCAATCGTGATGTGGGGAACCCACAGTGGTGGGCTGTATAGGTTGTTAACTCCATCAGCCGTGTGCTCCATCGACTCCCAGATTCGGCCGTGGACCTGATCCACTGTTTCGCTGCGAACCACCGAAAGGTATATCACCGGGCTCTCTCCTGGAAACATACCCAGGCCTGCTGTACGAATCCTGAATGGACGCGTCTCTCCGGCGACCAAGCTCAGGTTCTCCACCATATTGTCCGGGTAGGCACCCGCCACGTGATACGTGATATGTGGAATCGGGGTCACCCACAAATCAGCCTCGAGGCCATGCCCCGCAAGGCGGTCCCAGATCCGGCGTACCGCCATCTCGTGATCGGCGTCGAGCAACGACACTACTGCACGATGGGTCATTGGCTATGGACCAGCTATTTACATTGTCGGTTCGGCTTGACCGAACCGGTCCTAGCTTCCACCCAGTACCACCTTCTGAGCCCGACCAGAGTCTGAAGCCCGTCGAGCAGCCCACGCAATCTCGTGCATCCAGAGTCCATCGTCGGCTGTTATTGGTGGATTTCCCTTTCCCAAACACGCCTGGAAAAACTCGTGTTTATATTGATCGAAAGCTTGGACCCCCGAAGGGCTCTCGCCAAACTCAAGCCGACGCTGCGGCACTGTCTGACCGGTCCCCTCTCGGGTAAACCACTCAATGAAGGATCCTCTCTCCGGGTCAAAGCGGAGCCAACCTCGACTCCCCCAAATGTTCATCGCGTCGTGTTTTTCTGATGTCGGGGCGAGAAATCCGCCTGTGAAGCTGCCAACCATGCCGTTGTCGAACCGAAGACTGACGGCGTATGCATCTTCGGCATTAATGGGCTCGCCACCAACAGTGTCAGCAAAGCCGGCCACTTCGGAAACATCAGCGCCTGTGACGTAGCGCATTAGGTCAATGTAATGACATCCGAGGAAAATTAGATGCCCACCGCCACGATCACGATCAAACATCCAGCCATCTGCTAACTCTTCCCATAGCCAGCTGCGGGGATGCTCAGCAACATAGTGGGTTTGAATCGCAAAGAGCTTTCCGAGCGCCCCGCTCTGAATAATGGCTCGCGCCTCACGCACATTGGGTAGGCCACGCATGTTGAATGCAACGCAGAGATGGCCCGGTGATTGCCGGGCCACTTCGACAACCTCACGATAATCCTCAATCCGTCCGCAGCCGGGCTTCTCATGGAACACGTGAGCACCAGCCCTCAGGGCATCAATTAAGAGCGGCGGCATCTTTGACGGTTCCACAGTTACTAAAACCGCATCTGGTTTAAATTCCGCCAGCATCTGGCGATGGTCTGTAAAGCTCGCCTTAAGCTTGTTTCCAAGCACCGCGGGAGTGTCGTACTCCTGACCAAATTTTGTCCAGCCCGCCGGTGGGCCTGACCCTGGCACGTGGGCACCTGCTTGCCAATTCGGATCAGGCGACGAGCCGGTTACCGGGCGAAACTTCTGGTGCACCTGGCCCGTGACGTCCGCAATAGCGACTTCGATCACATCAGGGTAGCTCGCACACATCTCAATCAGGCCATTGAGGTGCCAACCGGCGGGTTCGGCTATCAGGCCAACACGGAGGCTTTCCGACACGGTTCATCTCCCACGCAACAGTTTGCCCGTGAATTGTAGGCGCTCCGGCCAAATGACGAAGGGCTCACCGCACAGCCTTCGCCCACCACTTCGATCACGGCAGCAATCAGGCTTCTCCTTAAATAACTGCGTCTACTTCGATCTCAACCACTGCCTGGCCCCCAATAAGGCTCGCGACCCCGATAAAGGCGGACGCGGGAAGCGTGGCGCCAAACATCTCCTGGTGTGCCTGTCCAACGGCGTCTGCATCCTGAATGTTCGTCAGAAACACACGGGTCCGAACAACATCGCCAACCGAGGCCCCTGCCTCGATCAAGGCCGTTTCAATGATCTTGAACGCGTGCTTGGTCTGGGCATACGCATCACCTGGAGCATCTGGATGGTCTTCGGGAAGCACACCGGTCGTTCCCGCGACATATACGTGAGCTCCCGCTCGAACCGCCCGCGAGTACCCGATCACAGATTCAAGGGATTTGCCGGACGATATTCGCTGATGAGACATTCAGAGACTCCTTATGAAAACGATGGTCCTCGCAAGCTGTCTTTTTCTAGCTCTTCGATGTCGGCCGTCTCGACCGTCTCCGGCTTTGTGGTCGCGTCGTAGCGTTCGATTGAGTACCACGACCCGTGACCTTCTCCCCAGGCAGCACTTTTAGACCGTTTGCGCCAACTTTCGCTACGAGCGTCTGATCAGTAGCACCACCACGCTCACTGGCTTCGGCCTTCATCGCTGTCCATGACCGCCGCGGAAGTTTTCGCCCAAGGACCCGTTCGATTCCGTGTAGCGCATTCAGATCGGCACCGCTCACAAGCGTGATCGATCGACCTGTTGCACCCATACGACCGGTGCGACCAGTGCGATGCGTGAATAGATCCGGTTGCTCCGGCACGTCATAGTTAATGACCTGCGCCAGCCCGTCGATATCCAAGCCGCGCGCTGCGACGTTCGTCGCAACCAATATATCGATCTGGCCCGTACGGAGGCGTTCGATCACCCGACTACGCGCCTGCTGCGCCATTGCGCCCTGAATTGAGTCAACACGTAGGCCAAGAGCCTTCAAATGCTCCCCAAGGCGGGACACCTGATGGCGGGTTCGCCCAAACACAATGGTCGGCGTACCTCGACTATCGTCCAGAATTCGCTGCACCGCTTCGTGCCGCTCAAGTTCCGGAACAATCCAGACTTCGTGATCGATATCTGGACGCTCCTCAGGCCGAACGTCCAGAGCTATCCATTCAGGATCTCGGAGGTACCGATCCGTTAAACGTTTCACCCATGGCGGGACGGTCGCCGAAAAAAGAGACGTCTGCCGTTCCGTCGGCACTTGCCGAAGAATTGCTTCAACCTGTGGGGCCATCCCGATATCAAACATCTGATCAGCCTCATCGAGCACGACCACGCACACATCGTCCGTCCTGAAGCTTCCACTCTCGATCAGATCCATCACTCGGCCTGGCGTGCCAACGACAATCTGCACGCCAGCGTCCAGCGCGCGACGTTGGGGATCGTAGCTAACCCCACCAAGAATCAGGGCGGTCTCAGCCTGAGCCAAGACAGCGAGCGGTTGCACGACGGAAGAAATTTGCTCGGCCAGTTCGCGGGTCGGAGCAAGGATAAGAGCCTGCTGGGACTGCCGGTCACCGCGAACCTGCTTAAGAAGAGGCAGCGCATATGCAAGCGTTTTTCCGGAGCCCGTCCGGGCCTGCCCCACAACGTCGTGCCCCGAATGTAGTAATGGGATACACGCAGCCTGAATGGGTGTGGGCTCGGTGATCGCCTGAAGTTCGAGATTTTGGACAAGCGCCTCTGAGACGCCAAGGTCCTGAAAACTGGTGATGGTGGTCCATCCCTTTCAACAGCACCGGCCAAGTCAGAATTGCACTGGGCGGCGTGATTACGATGCGTACAGCGAGCACACTGGTGCGCGCGAATACTAGCTAGTAAAGCAACAGTACACGATATAGAGTCCCCGAACGGGATTTCTTAAGGAGCCGGGTTTGCCGTCGGTGTGAGCTGCAAATACGACTCATCGCGTTTATAGCCGGCGCATGACACGGTGCTGACACCTCCGCAGCGGTTCGGGTCGATAACCGAGAGGTCCTGACGAACAAGCTCCTTTTCGCCACCGCAGCCAACGAGCACGACTCCAACAACGACCAGCAGCGCAAGCCGGCGCTTCCACCTGTCCGCCCCAAGTCTCATTACCCAACTAAATCGCTTATGCACGAGCCACATTTCCCAGCCTCTCCGCCACAAACCCTACCAGTTCAGCGGCCACCGGGCGCTACGGACGCACATCGGGCCACACTGGTTGAAGGGCGAACCAGCTGGCGTGACCCTGCTGAATCATTTGGGTCAGCGCATCTGCCATCCGCTGTACTCCAAGCGCGATCCCTGCCTCATCGTCTGAAAGTCCATGCAAATCAATGGCATCCCAGAACTCAATCTGGACTCGGCCATCAGGCTTACGTTCGATCATCGTCGGCAACAAGGGTGCCTCGTTCTTGATCGCAAGCCACACCGGACCCACAGGCAAAAGAGCCAGCCGATCACAAAGCCGCGCTTCCACTCCAGGCCCCGCAACCGCACGATCGGCCACTAGGCCAATAATCTCTCCGCGGCGAAGCGCGCGGAGCAGTGGCCGTGCCGCGCTCATACTGTCGTAGAGCTGCGTATGCCCGCCTCTACGAACCCGATTGATTAAACGACCCAACCACGCTGGCTCGACAGACTCGCCAGCGCTGTGAAACGCACCGTAACGGCGGGCGCATTCCGAGGCCGCCATGTCCCAGTTTCCACCATGAATCCCGAACAACACCACGCCCCTACCCTTATCCTTCGCCCGTTGCAAGGGGCCTTCGTCAACCACCATGCGTTTGCGCCGACCCCAAAAATCGGGCCAGTGCATGGTGAAAAACTCAACCATGTACCGCCCGTAGTTGGCATACACATCGCTGGCAAGGCTTTCGACTGGTAGACCGTCGGACAGGGATCCCGCAACCACACGGAGATTGGCTCGCAGTTGGGCACCTCGACGTCCCGACCAGCGATACGCCAACCGACCAGCCCACTGGGCACCCGCATCCACCAGCACCGCCGGTATCAGCGCGAGGACACCGGTGCCAAGCAATGCCAAGCTGTAGAAGGTCAAGTCCCTGATCTGGTAAAGCCCGTGCTTCAGCTTCATATGCGCTCACCTGTAACCATTGGAGCTTGCTGGCTCTCGGCAAGCATCAGCTGTGGCGCGATACGCGATATGTTCCATCGTTCTGTGGATCCGGCCACTGTTCCGGCCCATCCTTGCTTCAAGTTCCCCTTCATTGCGTCAGTGCTGCACGTGTCGATTCGCTACGCCATCCGGGCGAGCACCTCAACCGTGATTTCGTGTTGTAGCGGTTCTCCGGAAAAATGCCGGGTCAACTCGTCAACCATCGACGATAGGTGACGGGACCGCGTTTCAGCCGTGAACCCGGCTATGTGCGGTGTCAGCACCACGTTTGGCAACCCACGGAATGGGGACCCGTCTGGTAAAGGTTCTTCGTCAAACACGTCAAGAACCGCGCGAATCCGCCCGGCAGCAAGGATCTCAAAAAGCGCAGCCTGATCAATCATCCAAGATCGGGCAGAGTTGACCAGCAGTGTCCCAGGTTTCATGAGTTCCAGTTGACGACGACCCACCATGTGTCGAGTTTCCGGAAGGATAGGCGCGTGCATGGTCACGACATCACTGGTGCGCATGAGATCGTCCAAGCCAATCAATTGCGCACCAAGCGCTGCTGCTCGTTCCTCGTCTACGAATGGATCATACAGAACCACGTCATCGGTAAACGCTCGAAGCAGGCGAATCACCCGTTGGCCGACGTGGCTGGCGGCAATGACTCCAACCCGGCGTTCCGCCAATAGACCACCGATTTCGGGGCCACCGGTGGATTGCTTCCATCCGCCCTCCATAACTAGAGCGTGGTTGGCCACAAATCCTCGCAAGCCCACCAGAATAGCTCCAATGGTGTATTCCGCCACCGCCTCGGCAATAACGGGAGCCGCGTGGGTTACGCGAACTCCACGCTGCCACACATCTTCGGTGTAGTAGGGTTTCACCGACCCCGCAGCATGGGCCACGATCTCGAGGTTTGGCGCCGCCTCGAGGACCTGGCGGTCAATTGTTGGGCTCCCCCACGCTGTAATAATGGCCCGGACATTCGAATCGAGATGTTCGATCAGATCGGATGCCGACCAGGGTTCTTCTTCTTCATTGCTAACGACATCGTCGGCCAGCGCCACTAATGCGGTCTCGCCGTGATCATTCGCAATAAGCTCACGCAACCGTCGATCAATAGCTACAACAATCGTCCTGTTTGCCATCAGGCGCGCTTCCTATTCCGTGCGCTCGAGCAGCTCAATTTCGTATCCGTCAGGATCATCGATAAAGGCCATCTTTCGCCCTGTCGGAAAGGTCTCCCGCCATCCGTTGGGCCATATTTCAATCCCCTGCTTTTCAAGGCCGTCACAAAATGCGATCAAGTCGGGGACACCGAGCGCAAAGTGCATGAGATCTTCGGGCACCGAAAGATCATAATCTGCGGACCAGGTGAGCTCGATCGTGTGCGCATTCCCCGGCAACTCTAAGTGGGCAATGTGGTTGCCAGCTGGTGATCGATCATTACGACTCTTGAGCTTAAAACCTAAATGTTCTTCGTAAAAACGTATCGAACGATCGAGGTCGCCAACACGGATTCTCGTATGGAGCAATTTAAGCATATGGTTCTCCCGCCTCTAGCAAACACGGTCCACCGTTGCCCACTGGGCCAGCCATTCACACCGAGCCCACCTTAGTCAGTCTTGGTGGGCGTGTCAGTGACCTCAACGGAGGATTGTGTCTGCGTAGGGCTCTTCTTATTGGTGAGCGATGATCCTATAACCGCGGCTAGCAGGATAGATCCTATGACAGCTAAGGATACGACTGGATGTAAATGAATAAAGTCTTCGGCCAGCATTTTGATTCCTACAAACACCAGTATTGCTGACAGGCCATATTTCAATAAATGAACCTGTTTCATTGAGGCGGAGACAAGGAAATAAAGAGACCGTAAGCCGACGATGGCGAATATGTTCGACGTTGCAATAATGAACGGATCCCGAGTGATTGCAAATACAGCAGGGATCGAGTCCACTGCGAACATTACATCAGCCAACTCAACGGCTATCAGCGTGGTGAGTAATGGGGTGGCGAATAGCTTGCCGTTTTCCTTTACGAGGAACTTGTTCCCTCGATAAGTAGGTACCGAGGGAAGTATTTTCCTGGCAAACCTTATGGCCAGTGTTTTGTCTACATCCTGTCCTTCATCGTTCCCAAAAGCCAGTTTGAGCCCTGTAATGATTAGGAACGCGCCGAATATCAGCAGAATCCATTCGAAGTTCTCGACTAGGCGCACCCCAACAAAAATCATAGTTAAGCGGAGTACTACCGCTCCTATGATTCCCCACATCAGCACTCGATGATGAAGTGCAGCAGGCACTTTGAAGTACGTGAAAATCACAATAAACACAAAAATGTTGTCGACGCTCAGTGAGTATTCGATTACGTATCCGGTCAGGAATTCGAGGGCTGTATCCCATCCTGAGTCCAGATAGATAACGATGTTGAAACCGATGGCAGCGGACACGTAGAACGCTACGGTTATAGCCGCACGTTTGAGACTGACTTCGCCTCCACCTCGATGGAGGATTTTCAGATCCAAGATCAGCAGGCTAATCAAGAAACCTGCTATCGCTGCCCAGGCTATGGGGTTGGTACTCATCGAAAGTCCTGTAATTCGTTCACTTAGAGATCAAAAACAATGCCCTGGATCAATCTTTCAGGATCCGACGTTAGTGCCTGAATCAGGTTGTCCATGTGACCTCATTTGTCTGGCCAAGAACCCGGCAGTCTGCGAAGTTCGACCCAAGTGTACGTCTCGACGGCCATCCTGTTCTGCACTGCTGTTCACCTATCGCAGAGGAACACGATTCGCCCGCAACTCATGGCCACCGCTCTCCGTGGACGTTTCATACACATACAGAAGGTCTCCGCCCACAACGGCGTAGTCCATATAGCGGAGACAGCGCGTGCCGGCATGCCCTTCTAAGAGCGGCTGGTGATCCGAATGACGCTCAATGGTCGACAGTTCCTGGGAAAACACCAGCCCCGTCCTGTCCTCGTAAACATCACCTTGAGATGTGCGGCCGTCATAGAACACGAGAAACCCGGCATCGGTTGGCATGATCGTGCTCACACGTGTGACATTTGAGTCCCAGCCAGCACCAGGGGTGACAAAGTCCCGTTCAAAGCCAAAACGGTGTCCGTCTGGCGAGACCCACATGCCCGTTGGGTGCGATACCAGCCCCGTGGTGAACACATTGCCGGAGCCGTGGAGTTGCTCCACCGTCGTACCGGGCACAACCTGATCGCGCGGACCATATCCCGCGAACAGGTAGACCAAGCCGTCCAGTAAAAGCACGACGGGATCTTTGACGCCTTCGGAGAACGTGTTGGCCGCATCCAGCACCGGGACACGCTGGGCCACATCAAAGTCGGTGATTGAAGCCGCTTCCAGGAGATCAATGCGCCAACGACCATCCGCTGGATCGAGGTAGCTGATGTAGTACCGCCACGGACCATCCGGAACATGGACAAGCGCACTACGCTCAATCGACGCCGTCCCAAGCTGGCTGGCCGAGCAGGACCAGACCTCTTCAAGCTCTGTGACGGCGTGCACCCGGTAAATCGCCGACTTCCATCCCCGACCATCGCTGAGGGGACGACGATGTCGCGCACTGAGGTATAGCTCGTCATCGTCCAGCCACAGCGCGGGCGCACCAACCCAATAGCCAGGCGCATCCGTCTCTGGACGCAGGATCGTCGTCCCCTCAGCCGGGTCGAACAGGGGAACCCCACCAATCGGTGCTCGTCGTGTCATCGTGTTCTCAATGAACCGGTCCGGCGGGGAGTGTCCCACAGCTGTGAGATTTACTCGACACATCCGCCCAGATCGTTCAGAGTCAGCACGGGTTGCCACCCTCAGGGAACGGGCTATGGAATACGTACAACTCGGACGCAGCACCACTCAGGTGCCCAAAATTGGCTTTGGAACATGGCAGTACCGCGGCGGCGGCGGTGTGCTCCGTCGAGCCCATGAACTCGGCGCAGCCTTCGTTGACACAGCTGAGGTTTACGGAACAGAGGCGCAGGTAGCGACCGACTTGGCCGGCCTACGGGATGATTTCTTTATCGCGACCAAAGTCTCCCCGCAGAACCTGCACCATTCAGACGTGCTGGCCCATTGCGCCGCTAGCCTGAAACGGCTGGCCACCGATCGGATCGACCTGTACCAAGTGCACTGGCCGAATCCGGACATCCCGATTGCTGAAACCATGCGCGCCATGGCTGAACTCGTTGCTGACGGGCAGGTCCGCTACGTCGGGGTCAGTAACTATTCGGTGGCCCAGATGCAAGAGGCTCAGGACGCGCTGGGAGACGTCCCGCTCGTATCCAACCAGGTGAAATATAGTCTCGGCGCGCGAGAGATTGAAGCCGACATCCTCCCCTACTGTCAGGAACACAACATCACGGTGATCGCATATAGTCCGCTGGCCAAAGGCGACTTCTCCGGCCCAGGGCTGGAGCGTGTGGCAGGCATTGCGAACGCCCGTGGTAAGACGCCTGCACAGATCATGCTCAACTGGCTCGTCAGCCAACCGCAAGTGATCGCCATTCCCAAAACTGACCGAGTCGAGCGGGTGGATGAAGCGGTTGGAGCCATTGGTTGGACGATGGACCCGGCTGAACGGACCGCCCTTACCAGCTCCTAGTTGTTGAGTAGCCGCGCGAGTTCTGTCCGTTCAGCCGCCGAAAGCACGCGGGCACTTCCTGCAGGCAAATCCCCAAGGCACACGGTTGCTACCCGAATACGGCGGAGACGCCGGATCGCCACCCCATAGCTCTCAAACATTCGGCGGATCTGGCGGTTTCGCCCTTCGCGCAGGATAAGCCTGAGCGAGGTGCCGCCGGGTGTCGGTGTGATAGCCCGAACCTGCGCCCGGGCCGGCCGCGGGTCACCAATCGCCACACCCCGAGAAAAACGTTGGGGCAAACCTCTGGGCAGATCGCCACGGATCTCGACTTCGTACTCGCGTTCGTGGCCAAAGCTGGGATGCATCAGCTGATTCGCGAGATCCCCATCGTTGGTCAGCAACACCAGCCCCTCCGACATTAAGTCGAGTCGGCCAACCGGATAGAGCCGGGTCGCTCGCAGATGGCTGGGTACTAGATCCAGCACCGTTTCCCGCCCTTCAGGATCGCTCGCCGTCGTAACGACACCTACTGGCTTGTGGACAACCATCACGACCCGGTCCGCTGTCGAGCGCACGACCGGCACGCCGTCAAGCGTGACCTGCACGGTGGCAGGATCAACCTGCATGCCCATAGCCTGTACGACAGCGCCGTCTATCCGCACACGCCCGTCTCGAATCGCCGCCTCCATAGCACGGCGGGAGCCCGCTCCAGCCCTCGCAAGAAACACGTGCAACCGAACAGTCTTAATGGCGCGCCTACCGTTGTTACCGAAGAGAAATGTGTCGATACCGAATCGCGACGGGCGCTCGGCAGCGCCCGTAGCCTCTGTGGATATTACCCGTCACAAAACCCGGCCAGTGTTGGGGCATACTACTGATCCACCAAGATCGATCTCGTTTCCGGAGCGTCTCGCATGACCTCCCGTCACACGCCCACAGCACCCTGGCGGAGCGCCGGCGCCGTGGATACCACGCATAGCCCCCACGCGATGCTGCGACCCGTTCCAATCCGAGCCATCACGCTGGGGGACGGTTTTTGGAAACCGCGCCTAGATGCCAATAGAACGGCTGGCATCTTCGCCTTTCTTGAATGGCTGGACGAGGATGACCAGGTTGCCCCTTTTCGAGAATTTGCACACTTTGCCCGAACCGGGGATGACTCCGCGATCGCCAGCGGGCTCGACAAGATGCGGCGGGCCTTCGACGGACGCAACAGCCAGCGGATCCGACACACATGGCGCGCCACGGTCATGGAAGTCGTGGAGGCCTGCGCCTACACCCTCCAGTCAGAGGACGATCCGGCCATCCGAAAGCTGATGGACGAACTGGTGACCGGCATCGTGGCCGCCCACAAGAACGAAGAGTTCCTAACATGGTATTACGGGGAACATTTCGAGCATTCCTACCAGCTCGGGACGCCTGGCCATCTCTTCCAAGCTGCCGTTGCCCACCACCGGGCCACTGGCGAAACACGCTTCCTCGACATTGCTGTCGACGTCGCCATGGCCATCGCTTCAATATTCGAAGGCAAGGCCTTTGCTGAACATCCCGGTATTGAGATGGCCCTTGTCGAGCTATACCGTGCCACCGGCGATCATCGAGTCCTGCGCTTAGCCACCCACTTCGTAGGCCTGCTCCGGGAGCAAGACCCCATCATTGGCCCTGACACGGGAGAAGGTCACTGGCGGCACTTCAACCGCCATGTGGTCCGCCAGACCTACCTGCCCTGCGGTGCTGCCGATCTGCTCGCTGAAAAGTCCGACCCGGAACTCTGGAAGCACCTCACAGCCATCTGGCGCGACATGACCTCCGGCAAGCTCCACATCATCGGCCAGCTCGCGACTGACTACTGGCTCGGCGAGCGAGTCACCAACGAACCCTTCGCGCTATCCGTTGGTGTCTTTGGGTGTGTACAGGATCACATCATCCATGGCTTCGAGCTCTGCGAAGCCGTCGGCAACATCATGTGGAACTGGCGCATGCTGGCCCTAACCGCCGACGCCACCTATTCAGACCTGGTCGAGCGCACGCTGTACAACGGGTTTTTGTCCCACGTCGCTCTGGACCATCGGAACTATCACTACCTGTCCATGATGGCCTCGGACGGCGACCACCCGCCGCGCAATCCGTGGGGCAACCCCACAACCGGCTGCTGTCCTGCCAACGCCGTGCGCTTCATTCCCTCCGTCCCGTCATACTTTTTCAGCACGTCCGACGACGGGCTCTGGGTGCATCTCTACGACAACTGCCGCATGGACTGGCATCTTGCAACCGGTCAGCCGATCGTGCTGACCCAGAAAACGCGTTATCCCTGGGATGGGCAGGTAGCCATAACCCTCGGGCTTGAAGAACCCACCGACTTTGATCTGCATCTGCGCATTCCTGGCTGGTGTGAGAACGCCACGGTCGCGGTCAACGGCTGTGCCGTCGACCAACCGGTCGAACGCGGCACCTATCACGGTATCCACCGCACGTGGTCGGACGGCGACGTCATCACCCTCGATCTCGCCATGCCCGTCGTCGCGATGGAGACCGATCCACGCGCAGCTGACTTTCAGGGCAAGCTGGCCGTGATGCGTGGCCCCTTACTGTACTGTTTTGAAGGAATCGACAACCCGGAGTGTTCCGTCAGGGCCATTAGCATCGCTCCCGGCACAAGAATCCGGCCGTTCGAGGCTGGTACTGAGCCGGAAGCTCTTTTTCAGCCAGCGTCCGACCTTCCGCATTTCACTTCGATCGAGCAGCCCGACTTGCTTGGCGGAGTGACCATTCTTCGAGGGCCCGCAGCCAACCTCGACGGATCTGAGATCACCGCCATTCCTTACTACGCCTGGACGAACCGCGACCCATCTGCAATGCGGATCTGGGTTGACAACTCGGAGTCTGCCACCTGATGCCATCGTGAGACGCTTTGCCCACTCGTTGTTTGTGTGTGCGTTGATGGTCTGTGTCGTCTCGTGTGGCTCTACAGGCGACGGTGCCTCTCCAGCTGAAGCTGGTTTGCCAGTCGCCGCACTGTCGTCTCCCAAGACTGTTACGCAACTACCGACGCCCACCAACACGCCAAGCCCGCCCACACCCATCCCCACCAAACCTGTCGAGCCGAGTTCTCCAGTTCCTAGCCCTGCGCCTTCGCCCGCTGGCAACCAACCCTTGCCACCCGTCAATCCGAACGCTGGCCCACAACCCCAGGGCCCACCTCCCGCTGGCAACCAACCCTCGCCGCCCGTCAATCCGAACGCTGGCCCGCAACCCCAAGGCCCACCTCCCGCTGGCAACCAACCCTTGCCGCCCGCCAATCCGAATGCTGGCCCGCAACCCCAGGGCCCACCTCCCGCTGGCAACCAACCCTTGCCACCCGCCAATCCCAATGCGCCAGTGGCACTCGACCCGAACGCCCCACCGCCTCCGCCTGGGAACGTTGAGAACGAGCCCGTCGGCCCGGCCGCGTGTACCTCTCTCGGCCTGTTGTTCCGACCGCCCGCATACGGGGTCGAACTGGGTCAGCCGATTGCGGACCCCGGGGTGACCATGCTTGCTGACGGACGCGTACGGCTGTATATGTTTGCCCAAGGCGTTGGCATCGTTAGCGCCACATCGGATGACGGCATTGCGTTCACCGAAGATGCCGGCGTTCGTGTCCCAGAAGGTGTGGGCGGTCAATCCAAACCCTTCCGACTCCCTGACGGACGGCTCCGCCTCTACTCGACAAAAATCGATGGGATCACCTCGTTTATAAGTGACGATGACCTGAACTTTGTTCAAGAAGCCGGGTACCGACTGACCGCTGCGGCTGCCGGCCTCGAAACAATCAGCAACCCCTCCATCATCGAATTCGCGCCCGGTCAGTACCGCATGTATTACTCCACCATCGCCTTTCCAGGAGAAAAACCGGGGGGACGGCGCGTTGGCAGTGCGGTCTCCACAGACTTGCTGAACTGGTCTGTTGATCCGGGGTTTCGGCTCGGGCCTAATGCACCCGTGCTAACCGACTCCGCTGAACACCCGTCTGCGGTGCGAGCTTCAGACGGATCGGTCTACCTCTTTTACGGCAAGTTTCCTGGGCCTGGCACTGTCACGGAAGGCCTGTATCGGGCTGTATCTAAAGATGGACTGCATTTTGATAAGGAAAGCTACACCGGCTTGTACTTCGCAAACGATCCCGCCGTCCTCAAAAAACCTGACGGAGAGCGCATCCTGTATTACGGCGATTTTGATCCCCAAATCGGAGGCCAGATCTTTGTCGCCAGGTGCGAAGACTGGTAAATGGGTACCTGCTGCTTCCGTCACTGACCTTCTATCTCTTCGATTCGAGGATAAAAGCTGTTTGCAGATCTGCCTTTGCCCGACTGTGAACGCCCAGCGCCGCGCAGGACAGGCCCCGGTGGTAATAAGCCCGCACGTACTTGTAGTCCTTCGAGATGGCCCCGTCAAACCAGGTCACAGCATCGGCATGGTTACCTGACGCTGCTTCGATAAGGCCTCGGTCGCATAAGGCCTTCGCTGTGCCGGGCCACGTATCCTGCCACGTAACTCGTCCGAACTCATTACGTGGAACGTGTCGGGGAAGCTCTGGGTTGGCCATACGCCTGTACTCGATGGCCTCATCGTATTGGCGCAGCTTGCTAGCCGCCGCTGGCGCCTCGAATAGCTCAGGGTTGCGCTGTCGGCACTTGGCTTGGTCCTTCGCCGCCGCTTGTGCCTCCTCGTAGCCAGTGTGCGGCTCGCATCCGTCGGACTCCCAACTGTCGTAGTCCACAGGGTGGTCGCCCTGCTCGGGGTAGTCGTCGCCGCCGTAGATCACGAACGCCTCGAGTTCCCTGCTCCCGTCAGGGCGCGTGACCTTCACCTCGATGCTATCGGGCAGGTACTCGTCACCGAACGCATGCTGACAGGCTTCGGCGATGGCTAAGTCAGCGTCCTCCTCGCAGCGGGCTTCTACCTGCACGTCGTGGTGCTGCCGGTAGGTGACAATTCGAGACACCCGCGACTCGAACACGAACGTCTCTTGCTCTTGCATCTCTTGTCTAGAAGTCATGGTTTATCCTCGCAATGCTGTCTGCGCTTCGCCTTGATCCAAAACGCTCTCGACCTGACCGAGACGCACCCGCAATCGACTGACGCGCTGAGCTACTGATCTGATGGCTAGCCTTCGATCGTCACGATCCGACCTATCGTTGCTCGTTAGGTTGGATCCTCAAGAAAACCGTCAGGACGCAACCGTAAACGACCGACGCGCCGAGCTACTGATCTGATGGCTGGTCTTCGATCATCACGATCCGACCTAACGCTCACGGCCGGATCGATCTGAACGCCTAGTAGCGCGTATTCGATTGCCTGCTCGACCATTGTTCCAAGATCCTGGCGGGTCAGTTGGTAGCCGTCACCTAGACCGTGGCGTGTCCGAACATCCTGTTCAAAGCTCAAGAGCTCCTCGGCTTGGATCTCAAGAGTGACGCTCATCTTCGTCGAATTGCCGGGCCTAAATGCTCTTCGTCGTACGCTCCGTGTCGACCGACGATCAGATTCCAATATCACCTGCACCAGATCTCCCTCCAAACTACATGTGCTTACACGTGTTACCACCACGCCCTATCTATTCGTCGAGCGTGAACGGCTTCTTGGCGAGATGACGATTGAACTGAAGCCTCGTATCGCGAACCTGCTGGTTGATGGCATCGAACACTTTGTCCAAGTCTTCCTTTGAATACTCGTACAGTCGTGGATTGGCACAGTGCTCAAGAACCCTCAATTTCCTGAGCACGCCCTCTGTTCGAAGCTCAGCCTTCTTCTTGAATCGCTCTCGTTTAGTCAAGGCCTTTGGGCCTTCTAATTGTCCCTGCATTCTACCTGAAATGTCCATAAAACTCAACCCCAGAACGTTGCTATGGCAGTATTTACATGTGTTATATGCCTGGTATATCGGTCATACTACCTTCTTTTGCGACACTACTGTAGTCATGAGTGTTAATATATCGACTATAGAAGGTGGCTTGTCGGGTATAGGGCCACAGTCGTCGATGCTTTGTCGCCAAGCGTCTACACGAGGCGTTGCAAGACCATAGAAGTGTTGCCCGTCTCCGTGTTGGACAGATTCACGAGGATTCGGGCCTTTTCCAACCCCCTGAACGTAGTGAAGGGGTTGGAAAAGGTCCAACCCCACGGAGACCACCCATGCCACAGACGTCAAGCACCCACTCGCTCATCCTGATTGGCGATTCGATCTTCGACAACGCCGTTTACGTGGAACCGAATGAGCGATGTGTCACCGACCATTGCCGAGCCCTCCTGCCTGACTGGAATGTCCACCTATGGGCTGTCGATGGAGCCATCGCAGGTGACATTCCAACCCAAGTTGAGAGCCACGAAACACCGCCGAACGCTGTGGCTGTCATGAGTGTTGGTGGAAATGATGCGTTGGCCTACCGAGAACTCATTTTGGGAGATATGCCCTCGGTCGTTCCCACCGACTTGTTCGCTCAGCTTCATCCCATCATCGAAGACTTTCGGTCCGTGTATACCAGAGCGTTGGACGCCGTCGAGGCCTGCAACATTCCATTGGCAACCTGCACGATCTACAACGGGAATTTCCCGGAGCCCCAGCAAGCC
>MDTE01111284.1_pt1 | contig 16404 bp, 16 predicted proteins | sample 811231 | NCBI WGS metagenome assembly MDTE01 (sample SAMN05326651, study PRJNA326480) | marine metagenome | isolation source: seawater | place: Indian Ocean: Red Sea | collected 2010
CCCAATAAAAGGAGAGACGTACGTAGCACCTGCCTTTGCAGATAGGATAGCCTGAGCAGCATTGAATATAAGCGTAACATTAACTTTAATTCCATCCTCCGATAGTAATTTACATGCAGCGAGTCCTCCTCGTGTGCATGGTACTTTAATTGTAGCGACATCTCCAAACTTTTGAGCTAAACGACGACCCTCGCTTAACATTTCTTCACCAGTCCCTACAACCTCCATAGAGATATCTTGTAGACCAATGTCTGCTAACTCAGAATAGACATCCTCTGGATCTCTACCTGATTTCATAATAAGTGTAGGGTTTGTAGTGACCCCATCAACTAGACCTGTCGCAAAGTACTCTCTAATAACAGATGTCTCGGCAGTGTCTAAAAATATTCTCATATTGGAAAACCTTGTGCGTTTGTCATTTCACCCAGTGCTTCCTCCACAAACTGTCGTGTCCCAACAGGATCTGGTTTGAATTCTTCTGGACTTGGTATATCTATATTAGCATCTTCTCTAGTAACTGACGCAACAGGTGAGACAATACACACAATTCCGTTATTCGTAGTTACTCTTAAGGTATGTCCTTTCTCTACTAATTTAAGTGAGAATGGTACACTCTCTTCAAATTCTGTTTGTGATAAATCTATAATATTCATGGTAGATACGTTATCATCTCCTCTGGTATGTATTCTTTAAAGGTAGCTAGAGTCTCAGTGAAACCTTCACACCCCTCCTCATTAAAATTCCATTGTATAACTTCGTCAGCCCCATCGTCTGCCATAATCTTGACAGTCCTCTTAGGGATGTCCACCCAGATGTGCTCTAGGTATTGGTTCTCATCGTAGTCATTCATGGTGTAGAGAGTCGCTTCCTACCAAGTATACACTAGTTCAGGAGAACTGGCAAGCCATAGATCTGACAAGGACCGAAACCACAACCAGCAGCAAGGTATCCAGTTGCACATGAGTAGGATGCCATCCCAGTGACCACCTGGTTTATCAGGGATCCTGAAGGCACAAACTCAGCGATGACCCCAGTGGGTGCAGCTACGAAAGTGGCATGTAATGCGTTTTGTGAACCTGCTAGGATGTCTGCCATACTGGATGGGACTTGAGTACCAATCGAGATCCTAACCTGTGATGGTGGTGCAGCAGCAGGGAATGGTAGGTCACATGTGATATCCACAATAGCACCCTTAACCATAGTAAACTGACCAGTTAATGCAGCAAATGGATTGAATAGTGCAATAAACTCAAATCTACCTGCATTTAGGAATGATGTAATAAAGTTTGCTTGGTTAACTATCTCACCATCAGCAATATTTTCAATGGTATTACCTTCTATCTTAACGTTTTGTGAGTTAATCATTAACGATTCGATAGCAGCGATACTAACCTTAGCACCCTGTATCTTAACCTCACCAGTATATGCTATATCATGGTCTCCTTCTTTTCTAGCAGCAGACTTCTGCTCAGTAGTATCATTAAGTTTACCAGTTAATTGTGGACCTGTTGGTGTCCTACCAAATCTATCAGCATCAGGTGCATATGGTATCTTATCTACTGGATAGAATCCACCTACATTCTGCTCTTTAAGGACTCTATTCCTCTCCATTGTTACAGCAGACCTATAGTTTAGGAAATTACCACCTGACCCTAGATTATTTGCATTTGCTTGTTTCTGGGTATCATCAGATATCTGACCTGAAGTTACGTTAGTATCTGTACTATCAACAGCACCACCTGTACCACTGGTATCTGGACTATCAGACTCACCACCAGACTCAGACTGTGGTCCTTGTGAGTTATGCTCATTCTTAGCACCAGTTATCTCTTCATGGTAGTTACCCATGACCTTAAGATAGAAATCACCCTCAACTGTTAGACAGTAGTTACCTTTAATAGTCTCACACTTATCTCTAGCAATAATCTTAGTCTGGTTGTTTGGTACGTTAACGTGCTCATTACCATGAGAGTCTTGGAAACTCGTTACACCACCTGGACCTGACGTTATCTGTTTCTCTTTACCTGGCGTAGCATCATTAATAACCTTAGCCCCATTAAGAGTTGTCTTAGTCTCCATTAGATATGGGTTAATGTTTTGGAACATCTTATCGATGTAACTACCACTTTCTTTTCCTCCTCCACCAAACTGTCCTTGAGAAGAGGTGATACTAACATCATATAGATTATCTACATCAGCAAATGGAGTACCTCTAAGAGCATCATTGATGTTATCGCATGGCGTGGACCCTATCAGTGGGAACCACGCTTTAGACTTCGGCCTCTTTATCTTCCTGTTACAACTCTTTTTAAATAGAGCACCTAGAATTGCCATTAGGATCTGTAAAAGAGATCCCCAATCCAATGATGTGAAGTCAAACTCCATAATCATCTGGACTGTATCACCTAACGCCCTAGCTGCCCCTGCCATACCTTTAGCAGTACTAACAGCACTTATGACATCACCCGCAACATCTCTTACACGATTCATTGATGAGGTGATACCAGAAAGGATACGGTTGCTTAATCCCTTAACAGCAGAATCGATTGCTGTTCCAATTGCAGACGTAGCTATCTTATTGACAGCTAACGCTGCCATCTGGTTCGCAAAGTTCACCGTATCCGACAACGCACTCTGCACCAGTCCCAACCACATTGGTTTCTTAGCACAGAATAAATCAAAGATCTGTGATAAGAATGACATCAACATGTTGATGACAACAATAGGAATGAACTGAGATACAATCTTAACAAGTATCGCTACAATCTCAGCAATTAGTTTTGCTAGTAATTCTTTTAGAGGTGCAAGGATACCAGAGATACCACTGGATAGGAAGTTAATAATCTTACCTAGATGCTCCCTTACCTTATCTCCTGCCATCTTATTACCTGTGGCAACAGAAACAAATCCACCTGGACCTGATGCCATGGTAGATGCCATCTCACCTAACTCAGTTAACATCCTTGTTAGGTCAGTTTCAAATCCTTTACCTGCTGGACCTGCAACACCATCACCAATACCATTAGCATTAACTGGTGGTTTAAATGGGTTAGTTACAGCATTACCTGGTAATACTTGTACCGCAGTGCTGATACCACCTCTTGCTTCTTCAATAGCACCCTTTGCATCGCCTGGTGTACTACTCTGAACTTTAGGGAAAGGATTCCCATTCATTTTATCCTTACCATCTAACCCTTTTTGTGAGTTAGTATTAGTCTTATTCTTCTCAGCGTTTTTAGCGTCTGCAATAGTGGTCTTCTTATCTTCCTTATCTTGTTGGAAACCTCTGAACGCACCTAAAACGCATGGCATCTGTGCTCCCTCACCATCGAGGAAGAAACCTAATACCCATGCACCTGGTTGTAATTCTGTTGTTGAACCTGCACCTTTAGTCTGTGGTTTGTCACAAGGTAACAGTACAGTAGCCCAAGGAAGAATCTCCGTTGGGACATCTTTAGTATATGCTTCTTTACTCTTACTACCTGTATACCAACCAAGGATACGCACCTTGACACGACCCAGCTGTGAGGGGTCATCGATCTCTTCGACCTCACCTACCCACCAGGTGTATCCATCTTTTCCTAAAAAATCGGTACCAGATCTACTCATTGTATATAATGTTTTCTTTTATTTAGCAAGCCTTGTAAAAAGAAATTCACCTTCTGTCTCTTCTTTTCCCCAACGAAAGGCACCAGTCTCTAAATCATAACCAGTATCTATTGCTCTATACTCCTGTCCGTTGAATCTTATCTTTGAGACCATCCTTGTCTTACCCTGTATGCATTCTCCATCAAGATTCCCATGCCACCAGTTGTCCACATACTGCCATATGAAAGGACAAGAAGGCTTATCAGTAAGAATATTATACGTTTTGGAGTAGATAAGATTTTCATTTACCTCCTCCAAATCGTATCTAATGATATTATAAGGGTCTTCCTCACCCTTATATTTGTACCAAGACTTCGCTTCAATCTGCCGTTCCGACAACATCGAAAGACGAATATCGATTTGAGGCCACCTTGACGGATTGCTCATCGCTTGTCGTTGGTTGCGATAATGACCTTCCATAAGGTCTATGAATTTCACAGTAGCAGCAGTCATCACAAGAATATTGTTCCGTATACTTATCTATCTTCCTAATCAAATTATCATATTCACGTATCTGAAATGATGACCCTGCGTATTGTTGAAATTTAATACAAGCTTCTCTCATTTGGTGAAGCTCTTGCTCATTAAACTGCATGCCGAATAACATCGTGACTCCAGTCTATTTAGTCGTCGTAAACTAAGCACTCTGGCTCGTCTGGATGCATTTCGCAAAATAGTTCAATAGCATTTGGATCGTGATGATCACCTGCTGCGATCTCCGCTTTATGGTGCTCTGCATACACTTCGAGTTCATGAAGTTCTTCCTTGAAGTGACGACGTGCAGCAGGATTCAATTGCGGATCGTCAAGGATTTCGAGATCTCTCTGAATGTGCTGTTCGATTGTTTGCATGGTTCCTATCCCAAGCTGTATAGTTATTTATACTAATATTATAGCAAATATACTATTCGTTGCCACTCCGAGGTAGGGAATCCCTGACTAATTCTAGATCTGTTGTTATACCATTTCTCTTGTAAGTATGCTTCAAACCTGCGATTACATACTTTCCACTAAACTTTTTATCTTGTTTTACGTTAGCACCTTTCTGTCTTGATCCTGGAATAATAAGTTTAATTAAAGATCCAGCAACTAATCCAACGTTACCAGGAACTGTAATGTTTAACTTAATAGCACTCATTAATGTATAACGTGCAGATGCATACTCTGCTACTGACATATAATCATCATCAGATCTGGTACCATTATTAGGCATCGAATTATTAGACTGATTCTTTAGTCCAGGTAATGCACGAAACTTAATCCTAGTTGGCTCCGATTCTTTTAAAAATTCTGGTGTCTTAAATGGTGGTACCTTCTCAACAGTAGATGCCTTTCCAAATAGTTCTTCATATGTCATCACCATAGCTTCATTCATAGTGCCACCTGGTTGATCTTCAGTCTTAGCAGACTTTGGTGCACGTGCATCTTTAGGTACTGGTAATGCTACACCTATAGCAGCAGACTTATAGACACCCATCCTCATACTCTTCAGATGATTTGCCTTATCTGGATACTGTATATTCTCTATAGTAAATAATTTGTTTCCTGGATCAGTACCTTTCTGGACATAATTGTATGTGTATATGTTTTTAGTAGCACCACCCTCACATATAGAATCAACAGATCTAAAATTAAATCCATGTCCATTCTCCCAGAAGAAGAAACCAGATTGTTTCTTACTACCCTTGCTCTTATCTAGTCTGGTGATCTTATCACTAAGGAACATTATAGTATCTACTGGTTTCCAGCTAGGGGATATAAAAGTATACTTTGAATGATTCTCAAAACCATCCTCCTTAATCTTCTTATCTCCTTTAAGATACTCTTTACAAATAAACTTAGGGATATTATCTACATCCTTAGCACCCTTACCTGGTCCAAATGCTCTGAATACTTTAAACTGTTCATTATTATACATCTCTGGTGAGACAGTATGAAGAATATACATCTGTCCTCTCTCAGACTTAACAATACTACCTATCTTATAGACCTGCAATGTTACATCTAACTTCTCACCCTCCAGTGCACTATCAGTCGTAATATTAATACTAATCTTCTCACCACCTTGAAGCATTAAATTAAAATCAACTGCGTCTAAGATAGTAAAATCACAACGAAGGAAAGGAGACTCAATGGATTCTAGATACTCAAAATCCATTACCATCTCTTCTATATTCCACTTCTTATCATCCATGGTAACAAGTTCAATCTTGTTTACCGTCATCCCTCTGGAATTTTGGGATGCCTGACCCTTCAACGCTACTGTATTAGGGGGTGGGGATGAGAATGCTACAGTACTCATATCACATTAACTCCGAAGGATTAACTAAGAACTCATGTATAAGTCCAAACTTAGGTAACATATAGTCGTGTGAATCATGCTTATCTTCACCTGGAATTGCTATTGGTACATCTTCTCCACCACCACCTGTCTGTATAGGTGGTGCATTAACTACATTAACACCTCCACCACCACCTAATGCTGCTGCTTGTAACTCTTTCTTCTTAGTAGTTTCATCTTGCTTTGCACTCTCTAACTTAGCACCTGTTTCCATAAAGGAACTATCAAAAGAAGAATGTCCTTTAACCTTTTCTGCTCCTGTTGCAGGATCTTTATATACAAGTTGATGCTTCTCTAAGTATGCCTTATTCCTTTCTCTCATCCTCTCTTTAGTTGCAGCATGTGCATCACTAGACTCTAGGATCTGAGCAAGTTTCTTCTGATCTATATCAATAGTTTGCTTATTAATAAGCATATCTATTGTCGTACCTTCTGGTAACTGCTCCAATATCTGATCCTTATGCTCATGTAGATGATTAACATCTATAGCATAGGTATGCTTAATCTTTTCCTTCTCCTTCTGTGGCTCCTGTCCTGGTATCGTAGTAGTCTTAGTTATAAACTCCTTATAAGATCCAACTAACTGAGGTGGTTCTACTTCACCACCCTCTGACTTCTGTGGTAAGAAACCACCCATCAATGCTTGACGCATCCTCATGGATGTCAGACCCTTATTCTTTCTAGTTGCTGGTGTATCAAATGGAACTACAAATGCACCACCACTAGACTTCTGTGCAACATACTCCCTACCATGTCCTATGAAACTGGTTGACTTACCACCATCAAGACTAACTGGGTAACCTGACATAGGACCATTAATCCAACCACCCCTAGCAAGTTCCTGATACCATCCACCAGCTGACAAATGAGGGTTTCTATCTTTGTGAGCATCTCTTATAGTCTCGTGCCCATCAACTAATTTAGATCTATCATAACCTTCTTCGCCTGGTTTCTTACCATTAACCGTAGCATATTCACTAACATCCATCACATCTTGGTCTTGACCATCTATATCAATATCACTAGCGTCAGCACCACCTCCTTTGGGAGTAAAGAATTTCAATACAGTAGTTAATGCCTTCATTCCTAAGAATAAGGGGAAGAACATTGTCTTGACACCTATCGACATTATCTTGGTTATCATCGGTAGATGAGGTTCCAATGCCGTAAGTATACCACTCATAAAGTCACCCAATACAACAAAGAATTGACTAAGATTCTTCTGTATAGGCTCCATTACCTTATTAAAGATCTCACCTACCTTTCCAATGAAGTCCTTAATAGGTGCAATAACTGGCTCTAATGCTCCACCTATTGCTTTACCTGCTTTACCTCCTAAAAATCCTCCAGCAGCACCTGCAATCATACCCATTCCAGGTATACCAGTAGCAGCACCCAACGCAGATCCTATTGCAGCACCTGCACCTGCACCAACACCAGCACCTGCTACTTCTGCTCCACTACCACCTTCTGCTGACACTTGCATAGCAGCAGCAGATCCAGCAGCTAGTGACCCTAGCATCATGCCACCTTTACCACTCATAAACTTACCCACCTTGGGTAAGAGTGATTTAGCTACACCTTTTATACCACCAGCAGCACCCTTGAATAGTTGAAACCCTTTCTTTATACCTGTCAGGGCTGCCTTCTTCATTCCTCCAAAGGCACCACCTAGTTTAGATATTACCCATCCTACCGCTTTTACTGTACCTATAGGATTCTTAAGGAATGCCAATCCTAAGAATAGTGGTGCTGCTGATAGAAGGAACTGTAATGCTCCAAACAATCCTTTCAAACTAATAGGATTCTCTAGGAATTTAGTCAACCCATCTAAGGATGACCCTGCTAAGAACCCTACTATCTTAAATACAAACTTACCTATTCGTGCAAGACCTTTGAATAATGCTTCTACCTTATCAGGATTCTTCTCAATCCAATCAAAGACTTTCCACCCTGCCATGAGAGCGAATAACCAACTAGCAACCTTGACTATTCCACTGAATAGACCACCAAATGCTTTAGTACTTCCCTTCTTAAATGCCTCTGCTATCTTCTTGAGTGCTGGTTGTGTCTCTGACTTATTCTCAGCATCATCTCTTGCTGCCTTACCTCTTCTCTTCTTCTCATCTACTTGCTTTGCTTTATCTCTCTTCTCCTCATTCTGAGCTATCTGCTCTTCTTTCTTAATTAATGCTTTGTTATTAGATATCTGTGTGGCAATGTTAGTCCTCCATCCCTCAACCATTGCTTGAGAGTTTAAGGAAATACTATTAAGGGTCTGACCCAAAGAGTTCATACCAGAAATGACAGCCTGCATACCAGTATTGGTACCCTTATAAGATACCATCTTATACAGTGCTGCCTTCTTTACTTTAATAGTAGGTGCGTCTGCCATACTAAGTTAACATTGGTGACGTAGGTGAGTACACAGGAATAACATTAGTACCACCACTGTTATTTATTACCTGTTCAGTAACAACTGTGGTTTCACCCTTCATGACTAATGGCATCATCTCCTCATCCTTATCCCTGAATGCTTTCTCTTTTATTTTCTTAGCAATACGCTTCAGATTAGCATGCTTAGGATCGATCTTGAGTTGAGGAATAATCTTCCCATAACTCTTATTCCAAAGACCAACAAGACCATCAAGTGCTTTCTTTGCACCATCTTTAATAGGTTCTATTACATGTGGTGGATCAAAAGATAATTCCTTAGCTGGTTGAGGTTGATCACCACCACCTGATCCAAATGGTGCTTCCTTATCATAGAAATCAAGTGGATTTACCCTTGATAATACATTTGTCTTAGGTCTACCAGTGTCTGCTGGATTCAATGCCATCTCCCAGTGAAGATGGGGTCCAGATGATCTACCAGTATTACCTGTATATCCTAATATTGTACCTTTAGATGTCTTATCCCCCTTCTTAAGTGTTGGCATCTTATCAAGATGAGCAAAGAAATGACCATATCCTTTACTATCTACCCAACTAATCCAGAATCCATATCCAGAATCCTTACCTACTGCATCAACGAATCCATCTGACATTGCACGTAATGCTTCACCTACCTCTGTAGCAATATCAACTCCCATGTGCATACCAGGAGATAAAGCGAATCCCCTTTGACCCATCTCTGAAGTTACTATGTGTCCTCCTTCTGCCATTGCTGGTGCAAATAATGCACTACCTGCCAGCATTGCTCCTGCTATACCTGATACTAAACCGCCCATACTATAAGACTCCTGTGGTGTTGTTACTGGATAAATGTCTTTCATTGTACCATAAACTGGTACGGCACCGCCCTCTGATTTTTCTTGTCCTACTTGTAGGACTTTACCTCTAGTCCTTATGACCTTCCACGCAAACCCTATAGGGTTCTTAGCGAATGCCACAAGATTCTTCACACCATTGATAACTCTCTCAATGATCCATTTAATTGCATCAACAGCAGCACCAAAAACGAAAGCGACAAAATCCCCTAACATTTTAGCACCTTTCATCAATAAGTCACCTATTCCACTAAGGAATCCCATCAATGCATCAAAGGTCTCTTTAAATGGTGCAAAGACCTCCTTCATAACACCCCATACAACCGTGTAATACATCTTAAATGCCTTACCAATAGGTCCAAATATGGGTTCTATGATTGGTCCGATCTTCTTACCTGCCCATTCACCTAGGAAACCACCAATAGCATTACCAACGATAGGTGCAAATGGACCTAGGAATGGACCTAGTAACGCAGTACCTACTGCACCACCTATCAAACCACCTGCTGCCTGTCCAACACCTGCACCTATAGCAGCAGACTTCTTCTCACCAGATGCTATACCAGATGCTATACGTGTAGCACCACCTAATACCGATAGACCTCCTGCTGCTGCACCTGGTCTTGCCTTTGCAAACTTACCTATCTTACCAAAACCTTTCTTGCCGAATTTGAGTCCTTTCTTACCCATTATTCGACCACGTTGCTTCAACTTACTGAGTGGTCCTTTGTTTGCCCCTTTAAATTGTCCTTGGAATCTATCTTGTGCTTTTTTCTGATATAGATCAGACTTAAACCCTTTACCTGCACCCTTAGCTCTCTTAGCATCTGCTCTCTTAGCAGACTTCTGAATAGATTCGTACTCTTCCTTACTGTATATTACACCTGTCTTCTTATCTCTATATCCTGTACGTCTTGCAGCAGCACTCTGCTTTATCTCTTCTTGTGTTTGAGTATTCCTAGCAAATGTCTCTCTAACACCATTAAAATCTTGTATTGCCTTCCATGGCATTATTAAGTATTGTGCTGTCTTAAATGCAGCAATACCACCTAATAACTGGAGTACTCCTAATACTCCTCTTAGTCCTCTCTTAACAGGATTCTCATCAAATGCACCAAATACATTGGTGAGTCCATTCATTATGCCATTGATACCAAATCCCAGTATCGCAAACGCAAACTTACCAATAGCAAATACCAATTTGAATATCTTCTCTGCCGACCCTGGCATCTTATCCATCCAGTCGAAGATACCGTACAATATAAAACCGCTTATAATGGCATCCAAAAACCCAAAGATCTTTTTCAAGAATCCTTGCAATGGTCCTTTAATCTCATTAAAGCGTTTCTTTACAGGTTTATCTGCTTCCTTCTCTGCTTCCTCTAATGTCTTCTCTACCTTATCTCTCTTCTTCTTTCGGAACATCTTCCGAAATGAATCAACACTCTTCTGCCATAAATTCTTCTTCTTTTTATCCTTAGTATCTAATGCCTCGGTCTTCTCTGCTATATCCTTGCGGAGCCAGTCACGTTGAAACTCAATGATAGTATTGGTTTCAAAGAAATTATTAGCAATGCCCTCTGTTACAACACCTGTACGATTGATTCCCTTACGGATCTCATTGAAGTCTGCATCTAACTTGCTAGAAATCTTAAATGGTTTAATTGTAACAAACGATTTAATTGCCATTTAAAGGGACATCTTGTTTTCTTCTGATTTTTGTCTTCTTTCTTCCTCTTGTATATGAGCAATAAGAAGATTCACATAAACATCACGTTCCCAAGGCATCATATTTTCCAACTCTGTTAGAGAATACTTGTGGTGTTGCATTAATGCAAAGTTAGTCTTGTAGTAATTCTCAAGACTATCATGCATTAGGGCTACTCGAAAAAAGATGCTAGACCTTCTAACTGTAGCTCACTGGTGACCTTAGTTTTAGGGTTATAAACTGGAATAGTATACGATAACTTAGGCATTGTTTGGAAGAAATCTTGTACCTTCTGGAATTGCTCAGAGTTGAGTCCTTCTAAGAAGTCAAGTGCTTCTGCCTTAGTAAAGGTATCATATACCTCTTCTTTATCCCATACTTGGTCTATACAACCAGCAGCAAGTTTAAAGATATCATCAATGTCTGGATTTTCAGTAAGATTCTGTTGAATGAATACATCCAATGATGGATATTTCATTTTAATACCTACACTATCATCTAACTGAATTTTGCTAGTATGACCTTCTGGTACAACTACTCCTACCTTCTCCAATGGTATAGTCACATCGACCTTTGTTTCATCATCATCTGGTGCAGTAATCTTAAATTCACTGACCTCACCAACTGCCTTAGATCTGATCTTAAGGAAGATATATTCAATCTCGAAAGTTGCGAGATCTTCAACTTTTCCTTTCAAACTGGTGCAGTTTTTAATAATTGTCTTCACTGCTTTAATCATCTCTTTGTCGTTATTCGACTCCATAGCGAGATAAAGCAATTTCTCCTCTTTCACTAGAAAGGGACGGTATGTTAATTTCTTGCCTGTAATAGGCAGTTCCATTTCATACTCAGGTATGGCTAACTTGGGTAAAGGCATAACGATTAATTATATTATCTTTATTTAGACACCATATCGAGCAACATCTTTTTGCTCAACATCATATCCCATTATATTGGCACTTTCATTGAAGAAGTTGATATGACGATCACCTGAATCAAATCTAGTACCTTCACCACCAATAGTGTCAAATCTATATCTCTCATAGTAGAAAGATACATCTAACTTTAACATATCAGTTTGTCCATTATTAAAACTAAGTGCTGACATATCATATGGGAATGCCCCAAACATCTGCCAAACACCTGTTGCTCTATTTAATCTCTGTTGATAAGGTTTCCCTAATTGTGTACGTCCATTCCATACTATATTAGATCCTAACTCCCACTTACATATTAATATATTAGTTACATATTCGTCGTATATTGTTACTCTATTCTCTGCATCACTAGCAGTATATTGCATCCACTTCTCAAATAATTCTCTATGTATTAAATCTTTTGTAACGATAAATGACACGTTAAGATCTGTAGCAGCAGTATCAGTAGCAAAATTACGTTGCTGTCCTACATCTCTTATCTGACCAGTAGTAATTCTTTTTCCTGGTACTGTTACATCATCAGCGAAGTAATTAATAGACTCAAATACATCCCTGCCTCTTGATCTCAATACCCTATCGTTCAGCATAAGTGCTTGGGGTAAATCCATCCTCACTGAGTATAGATTACTCCTTGCTGGCTCTTTAGCTCCACTCGCTACTAACTCACGGAACTTGGTAAAACTATTTGCCATTACTTAAGTCTACTCCATATAATCCGACTAGGTACTTCCAATGTTTTCCCTAATCCAGGCGGTTGTATAACAAACTGTTCAACAGGTAGTGGAGTCATCTCCTCCAACTCATTTTGAGGGACATTGTACACACTTGTACATGAATTCATAAAGTATTTATGATGGCAACGCATAGGATATGAAATACTACCAGCAGCCCATGTATTTGCCATACTTTTCCTACTACTAGGTCTTAAATAATGTAAATTACCACCTGAAAATTGCATCTTATCGTAGTCTACATCAGTAATCCTGACCATAGGGAATGTATCCCAAAATGGTAAGTTAGGTGTCTGTGCTGAATAATTGAAAAATATAATATCACCCACAGTAAAGAAACCAGTATATGATTCCAATCCATACTGCAACTGCTCTCGGTACCATGACTTACTCTGCACGGCACCTCCTGCTAAATCTTTAATGTCTGTGAAAATACTCATACTCCTAGATGATGCTCCGTCAGTACCAAGAATGTCATTCTACGGTCTGCACAATATGCCCTCGCTGCTCTCCATTTTGCCTGATTCACAGTATATGTCTTTACCTCAGTTAAAAAGGTCTTAGACTTCTGTTTTTTACGTTTCGGTGGGAGAGTTTGTTTATAAGGTTTAATTTCGATAATGCTCTTTGCGAGTCTTCCGTCCTTTGTCCTCGCTTTAACATAGAAATCGGGATAATACCTATGAGGACGATTATCCACAGGACTACGGTAAGGGATGATAATTTCTTCACTGCCCCACTCCAATACGTTTACATTCTTATCACACCAGTGCATGAATTTTTTTTCCCACAAACTCCTATAAATAATCCTAGTGGGATCACCTTTATACTTATGTCTATTTTGAGGTCTGTAGATTCCTTTATAAGCCATGACGTTAGTATTCCCAACAGCCAAACCGTTAGGAGCCAATAATCGTAATAGCAGAGAAGCTATTAAAGATGAAGCAGCTTTCCCGACGAGAGTGGTTGACTACCTTAAAATAGATATTTATGGTCACGAGCATGATGAAATGCTTGATACCATATATTTGTATCTTCCCAACAAGTTAAGTGAAAAATATACAGCAGAATATGCAAATGTCCAATTAGGTCCAGCAGGTGCAGCAGCAGTTGGTGCAGCACAGAAAATAGTCCAATCTGGTGGTGATTTTGAAGGTACATCATTTAAAGGTGAATTGAAACAATTCGCAAAAGCAGCAAAACCATCATTAGCATTTGGTGCTGGAGCAAAAGCAATTAGTGCAACAGTTGGTGTAACAGGACAAGGAATGCAAGGGATGGATGCAAATGCTCTATCCGCACTTACACAGGGTAAGATCTTTAACCCTTATGAGGAAGCAATATTTAAAGGAACAAGTTTCAGGAATCACTCGTTCTCCTTCAAGATGCAACCAAGGAGTACTACTGATGTCCAGACCATATACCAAATAATCGACACATTCAGGAAAGCAATGCTTCCTGGAAAGGATGGTAATAACTGGTTGACACTACCCGAGTACTTTAGAATCGCTGTGGTACGATATACCGATAATGGTAGAGATGAGACCATAGCAAACCCAGGATATGGTTCAGGTGGGGGTATGTTAAGTGCATTAATGCAATTCCCAACCAAAATGGTACTAAAAGGTGTAGATGTAGATCTAGCACCTGATGGAAATTACTCATCACTACAATCTTGGACTCCAGGCAATAATTTAACCGATTTTGGTCCTGCGTCATATAATATGACCCTGAATTTCCAAGAGACATCCTTCCTTACAAAGGAATCTTTTGATAGTGTCACATCAAGGAATAGTGGTTATTTCAACATTGGAACTAACTCATTCCCATATCCAACAAATACCCCTCCTGGAACTCCTGCCCCAGCAAGGGAAAATCCCAATAATTCTAGATCTAGGTCAAATCCTAATTATTGGGCAAATCGTAGAGCATGGAGAAGGGGTGGCAGACGCAGAGTCGCTCCAGGAGCAACATCGAGGAGTGATACCTAATGTCAAATTACTTCAAATTTCTACCTGATGTCTATGTAAGGACATCCAGTTATAGACAGAATAATGTAGATCCTTATACTTTAGGTAAGAATCTCTTTAGAAGAATTAAAATCAAAGATAACCTAGAAGACTCTATTTTAGGTTTTACGCAATATACGATTCCAAACGGTTTAAGACCAGATCAGGTTGCATTGGAATTCTATGGTGATATGTCAATGGACTGGGTGGTACTACTGACCAATAATATCATCAATGTGTATGAAGATTGGCCCATGGAAGAAAATGAGTTATATGAGTATCTTGTAAGTACCTATGGAAGTGAGGATGCAGCAAATGATATACATCACTGGGAAACTCAAAGAATTAAGGATCCTAGAGGAAGAGTGGTTTTAAAAGATGGTATTCAAGTACCAGAAAACTTCACATATCGCTTTGCTGACGGTACTCTCTATGATAAGGAAGCAACCGTTAGACCTGTTTCTAACTATGAATACCATGCTGAGATAAATGAGCAAAAACGCAATATTTACCTTTTAAAGCGAGAATACCTAGGATCGTTTGTAGAGGAATTTGAGACATTAGTCCAATATCTTCCAAATCAAGAAACTGAAGAATTCGAGCAAATCAAGCTTTCTAGAGATACTGTCCAAGAGCAATTTATCAACGTTAAACCAACATATAGCACAAATATCGGTCAGACCAGTTCTATCGAATTTGCTGCTCAAGAGGATTACTCATCTAGGATATTTGACACTTCTGGTGCTAGTATCGAAGAAGGTGACGTATTGGCAGATGGAAGTACAGTGGCAGTAACCACAGCAGGTCAAGTGGACAATACTACCAGTCAGAATGCATTTGGGTCTAGTGGGTATTAATACTTAGCGACCCCTACAGACAAAAAAATACCCCCGATTTTTTCGGGGGTTTTGCTTGTTCAAAAAGTCGAATAATATATCAACATCTGTACCAACGAATCTCAGACCACGACTTCATGTACCCATCCTGATAATACTCATCACCATTGGATAGCCTGCCCCAATGACCAGGCACCCACTTCTCATAATCTACTACTCTTTCACACTTCCTGAATCTTGGTCTGTGACGATGACGATGACCATCATGCCAGTGCCCACCTCCATTCCAATCATAGAATTGTCCATGATGGTGTCCATGAGCATGTCCATGGTGGTATGATTCCGCAAATGGCTCCCAAAACTCTTTCCATGTCAATGCCTCTGCTCTGGCAGGTGCTGCTAGGGGGAATAATAGGAGCAAAAATGCGAATCGTTTCATCAGTCTTCGTTGGCTAGGGATGCGAAGTAAGAAAGGTCGGGAGAATCCTCTGCCCCTTCTAACTCTTCTACTTTAGCACCAAACCCTGTGGTTTTGGTGGGAGTAGGGTCCGCTTTAACAACTGGACTAGCAAGAGGTACTAAATCCTCTTCTTCCTCGTTGGTTTGTACTACAGGTCTTGTTGACTTGTTAAGCACAATATTCAGACGTGCTGATAACTCCTCATAACTCTTGAAGTTCTTAAGGTCAGTAAACTCTTTAAGAGAATACTGTGACTTCCAGACCTTCTCAAGTGCATCATCTTCTAGTCCACCTAGGACTGATGGTGCATCAAATTCACTCTTATCATAGTTCCAGTATCCACCAATGGTCTGGATTTTAATCTTAAAGTTAGCACCCTTCCATAGATCGAAAGGATTTATTGGAGTTTCATCTTCAAACTGTGGTTGCATTGCTGATGCAATCTTGTCATGAATTTTCTTACCA
>MDTE01176119.1_pt1 | contig 16402 bp, 3 predicted proteins | sample 811231 | NCBI WGS metagenome assembly MDTE01 (sample SAMN05326651, study PRJNA326480) | marine metagenome | isolation source: seawater | place: Indian Ocean: Red Sea | collected 2010
AGATATTTTTGAAGCTGTTGAAAAAGCAGATGAAGAAATTCGTGAAATGCAAGCGGCGCAAGCTCCTCCTCCTGATGAGGGTATGGCTATGTCACCTGAAGAAGCTATGGGTCTTGCTGGTCCACCTCAAGCTTTACCTCCTGAAGCAATGGCAGAAGGACCGCCACCTCAACAGGTAGCTCCACAACAAGCGATGGCTGAGTTACAAGCGGCATTAGCGGCTGGTGGCTAATGGCAAGAACAGCACCTAAACCTAAAATAGATAAAGCTGGAGGAACTCAACCTGCGGCTACTTCTCCTGATGTTGTTTATGGGCAAGGACAAGCAAATGTTGAAGCTCAAAATCAAATAGGTTTACCTGATAATAGAGGAATACCTGCTAATACTCCTTCACCTCAAGCTGTGTTACAAGGGCCAGAAGGAGTAATATCTGCTGGTACACCTCAAGTATCGCCTGATGTTTTAGAAGCCGCTAGACAATACAATCCTCAGATAATGCCGATGAATGGTATCGACGATGATCCTACGTTAGAAGTAACGGCTGGTTTGTATAGAACTTTAGATTCTGCTAGTTATCGTCAAGATCAGAAAGTATCTGTTGTTAAAAACAGATTACTTGCAGGATTATTAGAAGCAGAAAATGAAGAGATGCGAGCGTTAGGATCACATATAAAGAGCCGCCAAAGACTATGAGTGGTATAGAAGACGAAGTATGGGGTAGTGGTCCTAGTCGTTCAGGTGGTGGAGGAGGCGTTAGTCGAAGACGAACAAATCCTTCTGGTGGATCTAACGATGAATCACAAAAAGCGTTTAATAGAAGACTTCGTATGTTGTCTGACGCTGGAGCAGGTGCCTTATTTCAATTAGACAATGATGTGATTCTTGATCTTATTATGAATACTGATATTAGTGATACTGAAATGCTTGAGGGGTTTTACGGTGCTTTAGATGATTCCCATAAAAGTACTGCTATTGAATATTTAGAAGGCATGAAAAAAGAATCACAAAGATTTTTTTGGAACTCTCTTCCTGAATTAACTAAAAACGAATTAGGTGCGTTTGGTTATGAAGTACCTGAAAAAGATAAAATTGATTGGTACAATCCTTGGGATTGGAAAGATTACTTTGACGAAAAAGTAGGTTCTGAATTTAGAAAAGCTGGAATAAATCCTTTAAATCCTATCGATATGATAACTAAACCAAAAGCATTTTTTGGTGCTTCAGCTAAATCAGTAGCTAAAGCTCCGTGGATATTAGCAACAGGTCCGATGTCTTTGGTAGGTGCGATAGGAAGTTGGGTTCCGCGTAAAACAATAGAACTTGTGCATGAGGGGTTTAAACAAGGACAAAGAAATTTAAGAGGTATGGCTCTTGGTTTGCAAGATATGGAACCAGCCCCACCTGACACTAACCATTATATGCACCTATGGCATCATATGAAACAGTTTGCAAAACCATTTGCAGGAATAATTAAATATCGTGAGAATACTAAATACGCTGAAACAACATGGACGGATACAGTTATTGCTGGTATCAAAGATCATTTATCAGATCACGGTAAAACAGATCCCAAAGATGTAGATAGATTATATGAACAATTAATTTATACTTTCAGATACGGTGATCTTTCTGAAGGGATCTTTAGATACTACTTAGACGAAAACGGTGGGGACCAAATTCTTGCTCGTCAACAAATGGAAAAATGGTTATCGAGTGGAATTTTAGTTTCTTCAGGATGGGAACATGCTCAAAAACTTGCATCTGGAAATGTTGTTAGTTACGGAGGAGTACACAAAGAAGCTATAGAAGAATTAACTTTACAGATACCTCCATTTTTCGGTGGAGCTAGAAGAGATAATTTTCAAGTTCAAGTTCTTGGATGGAATCTATTTGAATTTGAAGGTTTAGAACAAAAAAGACCGGATGCTTTTGCAGGGTATCAAACACAAGTTTATGATGAAGAAAGTAAAGAATGGATCCAAGGTGATAAGATCATACGCGGTCCTGAATTTTATGATGGTCGTGATGAAGCATTATCACATGCAGGCGGTTATACAAGACTAGCTAATGGCGCAGGAGTATTTTTTGAAATATTAGGATCGATAGCATTTGATCCAACCAATATAGGTTTAAGTGCGATTGGTAGAATAAGAAATGCTCGTTCAGCTATTCGTATGAGTACAAAAGCTAGACTTGAAAGTTACGCTAGTATGGTCGAATCTGAACGTGAAGCTGTTTCTGCGATACGTGCATTAGATGACTTGGAAGCCGCTTTAGATGTAGGTGTACCTCTTGGTGAGGCTGTTGCCGAAGCTGGAATGTTTTCACGATTAACTAAAGGTATTTTTAATGGTACTGATGGTTCTCGTAGTTCTCTTAAAAGTATTCTTAAACCTTGGGCTGAAAAACATGGAGATAGTTATTTTAAAAATACTTCATGGTGGCGTAAAGAAGAGCTTCGTAGTGAAGGTAGAAAAGTAGATCAAATTGTCACGGCTTTTCAAAGGCATGAAGTATGGGAAGCAGAACAAATGAGGCGACATGCGTTAGGTTTACCTGCTTGGGATACAGCAAGTCCACTTGTTGAATTAGTAAGACAAGATGCTCGTTTTGAAACTGTTATACAATTAATGGAAGCATGGCATAAAGCAAGAAAAGGTGCTGTAGGTACACAAGATTTTCGTATAACACAGGTTATTGATGATGCTGGTAATGTTATTAAACAAGACAAACTTTACGTTGACCCAAGTGATATAAATGCTCCAGTTAGAAAACCGGGACTTGATGAATGGGATGGTTGGTGGGATTTCTTAGCTGAAGAAGCTGGGTTTTATACTTTAAGTGTTGGGTTAAACCAACGTCATCCGACTGCGATGTTTTATCCAAGATTATCATGGGCAGGTATATTAAGAAATCGTACTCTTATAAATGCGAGAACTTTTATGGGATGGGGTGATAGTTTACAGGGCTTACGCGGAAGTGTATGGGTTGATTCCGTTATGCGCCATGAAGCTATAGGGCAACGATTAGTTGGCGATGTTGTTTGGGGACAACTTCAAGCTTCTAAGGATGCTAGTACTGCTGTAAAAGCATTAACAAAAGATGAGATTTGGTCAGCGGCAGTAAGACCAAAATATTTTGAAGAACATGCTAGTACTCTTGGGAAAAACTGGGGTTTATCAACTGGTGAAATAGATGATCTTCAAGCATTGATTATTAAACGACGTACAGAGATTAATGAAAGATTGTACGACATGTACAATAGTGTTGTTGTAAAAGGTGACGATATTGATGACTATATAAAAGCAAATAAAGATTCTTTTCATGCTTTACAGAATCCTGAAACAGTTCAAGCTATAAAAGACAACTGGGTTCATATAGATGAATTTTGGCAAGCACATATATCAAATCATGGTGTTCCTAGATTTAGTGAAAGTGGACAATTAATATTCCCTCAGAATTGGTGGAGAAACTGGGGTCGTCAAGGTAAAGCATTTGCTGAAAGAAGACGAAGAGGATTATTGACATCTCCGGGAAGTGTAGAAAGCGAACATCTTTTACGGTTCCCAAATGAAGTTACTAAGACAACAACTAAAACGTGGGATGAACTTTATCAATCTGGAATTGATATAGGTAAAATGAGACATAATTTGAATAGTTCAAAGATAACAACTCCAAATGAATTGATGACGTTGTTAGATGATATGGGACTTAAATTTGTTGCTGAAGAATTAAGAGTATCTGTTAAGACTTTAAAAGATTTTATTAAAAAAGATCTTCATTTATATTACGCAGAAAACAAAATGTATAATGCGGCAGGTAAATTAACTGATTTTGGTTTAGCTGTTGCATATCAAACAATGTACAAACCTATGCAATGGGCATCGTTTTGGTTTAAAAAAGCACCTACTAAAGGCACATTAGATGTAGGTGTTTATCCGGGTCGAAGCATAGAGGCATGGCAAAAAAATATAGATCAACTAGCAGAACTTAAAGGATTAGTTGATATGGGTGCATTGGCTAATATGCCAACAACTGTTATTGATGCTTATCTAACTCGTTTTATGTTTGGTACTGAAGGCGTTCGAATGAATGTCGTTAATGAATTTTTATATGATGTCATGGCTAGATCGGGTGGGTTTGCTTACGGCAGGAAAAAAGCTTTAGATATTTTCAGAGAGTACGCATCTGCTCCTCATCATGCGTATTCAAATATAGGGCAAGATTTATTTTTAGGTAAATCAGGGTTAACAGTTGGTGCTGTAATCCCTGCTGAAGCTCACGCCGCGCAATTAACACATTTGAAGTTAATCCCTAACTGGCGAGAAGTTGGAAGAATGACACAGCATATGGGCTTGTTGCGTCATTTGGGTTACAAGTTTGGTATCGCTCAATTAGATTTATTTTTCCAAAGATTTTGGCGACCTAAAGTATTAATGAAACTTGGTGTAGCGCCAAGAAACTTTTTTGATGAAACGATTCAAATGGGGTTACGTCATGGGTTCGGACATCAAGTTGACACACGGTTGGCTATTACTGCGGCTGGTCGCGTTATAAAAAGAGATGCATATGGTCAACCTGTTGGTACTAAAGTCGGAGATGTTCTTTGGACTGAACAACAAATTAAAATGGGTGATAGACAGGCTATGCTACGCAAAGCGGCTGGTGTTGAACCAGTAGCAAGCCACAATTTAAGTCTATTAAAGTTCCCTTCAATCTTACTAAGAAAAACTTTAGATACATTCCAACTGGGTAATAAAGCTTTATATAAGAAAGCTCAAAGGAATGCTCAATTAAGAGCAGGAGAAAAATGGGATAATAAACCTGACTGGGAAAAAAATGATCTCATAGATGGAGAGTTAATAAAGCTTCTTCCGGGTGGCGAAAATTCTACTTTTGTATCACGAGCGTTATTACACGTACAGTTTTTAGCTGAGTGGAAGTTACGTCGTTCCTTACTTCCTGAAAGTTCAATAATAATTAGATCGTCACCGTTTGATCCTTCTCGTTCAGCGAAAATAACTGCGGCAAATAAAATGTTAGAGAAGCGAGGTGTTTCAGGTGAAATACAAAAAGAAGGTGTAAGACATGCTTTAAATAATCCTGTGGTGATGGAGAGTGTAACTGAAGATTTGATGCGTCCACTTGCTCCATATATGGATGAAGTTGCTGGTACTGATTTAGTGGTTAGAAATGGTGGGGAAATTGATATACGTAATGTCAGATACAGATTGGAAATGGACCCGAAAAGGGTAGAAACACGTTTCTATAATTCTATAAATAATCCTCAAGAGAAACTTGACGGAGCTATGCAACAGTTACATTGGTTGAAAGATGAACCTGCCGCTGTTGATATGGGTGTTGAGTTAGCGCATCATATTGATGAACCATTAAATAATTGGTTTAAAAATATTGTACCTCCTGATTATGTTCCACCGTGGAGAAAAACTGGTAAACCTAAACCTTCTGATAGTTTTGTAAAACCACCGCATATTTCAGATATTGATGTTAAAAGTGTAGAGACTGGGGTGGAGTCTACGATTGTTCCTGCTAGTGATCCTCTTAAAAATATTGAAGCTAAGGTAGAGATTCATTTAGATTTCGGTGTTCTTGCTAGACAATATAAATCTATTTTATTTGGTCATAAAAATATAACAAAAGGCCCTAATGCTGTTGCTTTAGAAACTCTTGGTTATCATCCTCGTACATTTGTTGAAGGTTTATCTGAGCTTAATTTAACTGCGGGCCATTCAAGCGTTCCTGAAACTTTTTTAAATCTCATAAATGCAGAACGCGCAAAAATGGGTATGGCTCCAAAGAAAGTAGGGGATGTATTAGAACAAGCTGAACCTTTTTATTTGTATTCTTTTGAGCGTGAAGTAGCTAAAGCTCGTTTACAACACTATGAACAAACAGTCACAGATGTAGATTTAGTAAAAGCTAATGAAGTTGCATTAAATCAATTAGGTATCGGCAAGTCAGCCGCTTTGTCTGACAAGGTGCCTCTTGCTCATCCTGTTATTAGGATTATTTCTGGCGGTCAATCTGGTGCGGATATAGCTGGTCTTCGTGCAGGTCGGGCGCTTCAGATTGAAACTGGTGGTTTTGCTCCTATAGATGAGAAGGGCAAACTTTCTGCTAGCAGGAAAAAAACAAAGTACGGTAAGCCACCTCAAGATGCTGAAATGAGAGAACTTGGGTTAGTAGCAATAGAAGGTGAAATACCGGCTCAAGGGGATAGCTCGGCTTGGGCTGAATTTTATCTGAAACGAACTCACGCTAATATAGATGCGGCTGATGGGACTGTTATTTTCACTCAAAAGGATCTTCCTAAAACACTTGATGGTCGCGGAGTTACTGGTACTCAAAGGACGATTGATTACGCAAAGGGTAAAGAAGACCATGTACATAAAATATTTGAAACAGACAAATTTACTGCTCAACACAAAAAAGAACTTTTGCAATGGTTGAAACGAAACAACATTAAAACACTTAATGTCGCTGGTCCAAGGCAACATGTTATTGAAGCTAAATGGATTCCTAAGAGTCCTATTATGCTTGGGGGTAAGTTTGGTGAAGGTAAAGTCCTTAAAGCCGCTGACCATGTGAAATCTGAAACTTTGTTTGACGCGGTAGTTAATGGTGAGCGTACTGCTTTGATAGCTCCTAAATCTACTGAAGTAGCATCTGAGACAATAAGAGGTATGGAACGAGATCCTGACCTAGCAACAGGTGTCAATCCACTTATAGAAAAAGGTTACAAGAGTGGAGAAGCGAAGATATTACCGATTGATTTACAGCCGGGTCTTTTAGAACGGTTTGGTGAAGGTCAGTTAATAACTATACAAAGGGGTAAGGATAAAGTTTTAGCTCGTGTAACAAGTAAGAAACCTGCGGACAGTTACATCAGTAGAGAGTTAGCTAAAAAACTTGGATATGAGTATGATACAAGAACACAAGATTGGGCTGAACTTACAGAAAGTCATACTGTAATCGAGTTCGAGTTAATAGCAGAAGATGTTGCTAAAACTGGTGCAAGTTTTGAATCAGAGGTTGAGAGATTTTTAATTGATGCTTTAGCTGGTGGGGCTAGAACTTATCAGCCTCCTGCTCCTGATTTGACTCCTGCGAAGCAATCGGATTTAAGAAAGAATCTTGAAACAATAGAATCTTTGGGTGGGCAATTAGATTATTATCCGCAGTCAATACAAGATATTACGTTTAAAAATGTAGATGATGTTGTTGAATGGTCGAGTCCGTTTGGTACTCATAAACCTTATGTAACTGTTTTAGGTGACGTTGGAACAGACTATTACTACACCGGCTTTCATTATCATGTTGTTGATGAAGGTAAACCAGTTGGTACTATTATCCGTTCAAAGAAAAAAGGAAAGACTACACACGTATACATTCAAGGTGGTTGGAATCCTGTTATTCAGGATATTAAAAATCAGGTAGAAGGTATAACTGGTTACGAGTTTGATGTAGTTATTGTTCAAAAATATTCAAGTGGTAATATTGATTTAGGTTTCCATTGGGATAAAGAAACAGGGAAATGGCCTCTAGAACCTGAAGCGATTATTGCTTCTGTGAATCTTGGTGCGTCAAGAGATTTTGTTTTCAGACCACGACATTATGAAGTGGGACCAGCTAAACAAACATTCCCAATGTATTTTGATTACGGTCAAAGAGGTGCTTTAGGTAAAGCTAGTAACATTAAATCTGCTACTACTTTTGAAGCTATTAAAGCAGGAGAACGCACAGCTACTACTCGAAAGTCTGGAACTGTTGGAGTTAAAAAAGGTGACATCGTTGCATTCACTAAAGATGAAGAAAAGATATACGCGCGTGTAACCAAAGTACATAAAACATCTGAAACTAATCCGAAACAATGGGCAAAATTAGAAGGTTACTCAGCAGAAGAAGCTACAAAGAATTGGACTAAAGGTAAAAAATATGGTGTAGGACATACACAGATTGTCTTTGAGTATCTACCTAAACCACCTGCCAGTAAACGAGTAGAGTATGACTGGGATCAGCCCAGAGTAAAAAAACATGTACCGTTTGCATTAAGCGACAAAGATGTTTTCTTAATGCGTGAAGGCACACAAGACGCTTGGGAACACAGCTTAATAAAAGGCAAAGGGCATGAAGGTCCGCGTATCAATTTGACTTTCAGGCGACGCAACCCTGCTCTTCAGAAGAAAAAGCGTGGCGCGTCTGCAACACCATTCAGAGGTGAAGAACTTCCTGCAAGAACTATTTCTGAAGTTAAAAAAATGACACCAGAGTTATTAAAAGCTAACAAAGATAAAGTTTATTTATTCGGAGATAATCTAAAACGCACAGGTAAAAGTGGTCAATCAATTATTCGTGATGAACCAAATGCTCATGGTATTCCTACTAAAAAAAGCGCAAGAGTATTCTGGACTGATGATACTTATGATGCTAATACAAAAGCGATTGATAAAGCATTTGATAGCATTCCTGAAGGTGAAATTGTAATACCTAAAGATGGTTTAGGAACAGGGCGAGCAAAACTTAAAGAGAATGCTCCAGAAACATTTAAATATTTAGAATCAAAATTAAAAGAATTAAAAGAATCTGGGAAACAAAGTGTAGTTTCACCACCAGCAGGATTTACTCCAGCTCCTCCAAAACCACCAGCATTCGAACCACCACAACCACCACCTCCACCAGATCCTAGCTATGGAGCCGCACAACAAGCTTATGACAAAGTAACAGAACTAGGCATTCGACAGCATTTAAGAGACATATATTTTGATCCACCAGCAGTCGGTGAAGAATTACAAAGAGTAGAAGAACTAATTAAAAAGATTAAAAGAACTTCAGGGTTAAGCACACAAGATGAAAAGTTTGTTAGAGGATTATTTAAACATGAAGCTGGTAATTCTTTAGTCAATAGTAAAGGATTAGCTTGGCTCATTAACCGTAGAATTGATCCAGATGCTTTATCAGGTGGAAGAAATTTAGCTCCTATTCTTGGTCGTCAGCTTGACAAAGGCAAAGCAGAATTCTCATCTATTGCTGGTAAAGACCGTTTGTATTCTTTGATGGCTAGTGATGGCAGACATGGTGTGATGTCACCTGTTTTGCCGGGCGAGATAGAAGTATTTTTACCTCAAATAAATGGCGATGCCGCTTTGCATTTAGGCTACATATTTGATAGCCCTAATGGGCCAATGGTTATTGAGTTGAAAAAAGCTCTTAAAGGTTTCTTAGCTAAAGAACTTGGTGATGAAAAATTAGCAACAGAAGTATTATATACATTAGATCCTGTGCGTAATCCTCATGGAACCATGAGAGCAAATGCTTGGTTAGAAAGAAGTATACCTAATGGGGGTAGCTTACTTGGACAGTTACAAAGTAATAATCCTATAAGTAATCAACCGGGAAGTTTTATTCCATTAGGTAGACATACAGGTATTCAACAACAGACTGTGGTTGCTTTAGCAGGATCTCATAATTCTAAACATGCTCAAAGTATTGCTAGAGCAATAGAACAATGGAATGAATGGATCTATCAAACTGGCGCACAAGCTAGTCAAAATGTACTTGATAATGTGCTTAATCCTACAGGACCATTTATGACTTTGCCTCTAGTTAGACGCAAGTATTCATCTAATGAATATAATGCAAATCAAATGTTTGGTAGAGATTGGGGATCTTCACAAGCAATAAATGTCCCACGACAAGGGCAAGGACAAGATGTCAGTAGGCCACCTTCTGTGTTTATCTCTGGCGAAAAATGGGCTGATAAAAAAGATGTTCCTTTAGGTTGGGTTGAAAAACGAGATGATGGTGTACCTACAGGCGAATGGGTTCCTGAAGATGTTACTCCTTCTAATCCTTTTGAATCTACAGGAATTCCGGGATTAGAGACAGAACTTGAAGCACAAAATATAAGGTTTCCAGAAGTACCTTCATCTCCTGCGAGACTTTCTTCTAGTGTTGATAGAAGGGAATATATCGAAGAAGAAATAATTAACTTGGCTGATTCACTTTTTTCTTTGCCAAACAATTCTGTAGTAACATATGCGTTTTCTCCTACAGCTTCTTATGGCAGATGGAAAGAAGACTTACCTTATTACGATCAATTCGGATTTACTCTTGACAGATTGGTAAGAATAATTAATGAACATGGTAAGTCTACTACTTCTACTTTTGCAGATTTAGAAAGAGAAATATGGGAAGTTCTTGGAGATTTACCTGCCGCACATAGAATTCCAAAAGAGCAGAAAGATTTACCGTTCATAGGGCGTGTTGGTGGACCGAAGCATGAAGGTGTCAGAAGGATCTTTACAGAATTTGAAGCGACTGCTCTTGTACCTAATAAAGTATTACGAGCGAATCCTATAGGGGATATTGCACAGTTTGATCCAGATATTCTAGCTCCGTGGCGTATACCGTACGAAGAAATGCAATGGATACATGGTGAGAATCCAACATTCAGAGTTGGAGATACAGTAGAAGAATTAGCTGGAAAAGAAATTGTATGGAAAGAAGAAGAGTTTTTAAATTATGCTAGACCTGATGAACAATTCTTTCCGGGTGCAGGATTATATAAAACAAAACCTCAACAAATGCCAACTCCGCGTGAAGGTGGTAAAGCAGAAATAGATGACGCTTTATTTAAAGCTGATTTGAAAGACATTGAATTCTATCTGATTAATAGAATCAGCGGAATTCCTGATAGTAAGATTGCAGAATTTTTAGCATGGCGTAAACAACAAGTTAATGAACATATGAATTCTGTAGATTATGCATGGCCTTTCTATCGCAATCCACAAGCACGAGAAGGAAACGTAACTGATTATGTGGAGGATTGGAAAACGATTTTAAGAAATCCAGATCCTCAAGAGTATCCTACTGCTTTTGCTGAAACTGCTAAAGAGTTGGAGGCTAGAGGTATTCCTATTGATCCTACTGCTAAAGAAAGAACAGCAACTAAAACAGCTAGAATTGTTAAGAGTAAACTTAAAGAGATTCAACATTCTGAAACACCAAGATCATTATGGACTTGGGATGTTGAAAGAGGTACTGGTGTAAGACCACAAGATATAGGTGGTTTCCATAAAGGAATTTCTATACTGGGTGTGAATCCTAGAGGTGTTAATCCTAATACTACTGAAACTGTTATGGATTCTCATAACATGATGCATGTTTGGCGGCATAAAAGAACAAAAGAAATTAAAATACTTCCTGATACTGCATATAATCCTGTTACTAAAGAGTTGAATATACCTGCTGGTTTCACTCCAAAAGATTATGAACTTATTGAATCTTTTGAAATGGGATCTAACAATATGGATAACTTCGTTGAAAAACAATCGCGTGTAATACAAAACGAAATGAACCATTTATTAACTACTCAAGACAGAATAGGTTCAACAGCAGGAGCAGAACTTAATCATCCTATGTTGCTTGAATTAACAGACACTCCTGCTGGGGAAACAATATCAGAAACTAGACTTTACCCACATGTTAATGACGCTTTGTTACCTGAGAGAGTGCTTAATACTATGCCTGCTATGGCTCCTAAAAAAGGACATGGTGGCAGGATCATGTCAGCTATAAAACATATAGAAAAAGCTTTCTTCGGTGGATACATGCATCCTGTTATTAAAGGAGGTATTCGTGAACCGATGTTCTTATGGTATTTCAGTGAAACATATGCATCAAAAGGTAAGTTTGTAACTGAGTTTTATCAGCATAGTCCGAGCGCGTTTAAACCGTTAGAGAAAACTTTAATGGAAGAACCTCCTAAATGGCTAATGCCTAGTAGATTATCTCCGCATCATAAAATAGCTGACAATGGTGTTCAACAGTTTGACATTCCTGAGTTAAGACCGTTGATTGACAGCCTGCGTAATGAAAGAAAAGCCGATGACATGGCTTCTATTTTTGCAGGTTTGATAGATGACTGGAGAGCAGGAGTTAAAGACAAAGACGTATTGTTAAAGCAAATATTTGATCTCCCTAAAGGTCAACTGCGTATTAAAAATGATTACATGTTACCAGATGGCACGAATCTTAAAGGTCTACATGCTTTAAATAGAGGGTACAGAGAAGGTGCCATACAAGACGCTTTGATGAATCGTTTACATTACGATGTGGATACTATATTTGATTCAAAAGGAATATTTTACAGAGTATTTCCGGGCAACGAAGAATTCTTTTTCCATCTAAAAGAAACATCAACAAAAGAAAAATGGGATCTAACCACTCGTAATATTATGGAGTGGATATCACAACAAGCATCTTCATATCATGCACATGTTGATTTCTCTGCGCTTGACGCGGCGAAAAGAATGAGTCATTTTGTCGATAACCATGCTAAAAGATCTTTCTTTCAAGAGATGGTCGGATCAGCAATTCCTTTCCATTTCGCTCATTACCAGTTCTTATCAAGATGGGTTAAAACAGTTGAGCATAATCCAGCGGCAATCCCAAGATTAAATTGGTTACTGTTCGCCGCACAGCAAACAGGTTATAGATATGAAGATGAACGAACAGGACAAGTAAGAATTAAAATTCCTTTCGTTGAAACAGGAGTTGGAATATTCCTAGAATTAATGAACGATATACCTATAATACAAAAATTCTTAGGTAGCAGATTCATTAGTGTGTTTGAAGATGGTGTAGGTTTCCCTGAAAGATACATACTTCCGGGTTATGATCCAGATAATTTACTTGAATTACAAATAGGACCGATACTAGGTATTCCTCTAACAACAGCTTCTCATATAATTGGACCACAAATGCTGGATGAAGGTTTGTTTGGTATTGGTGAGAATCTTGTAATGAACCGAACTTATGATGAACCATTAGTAGATTCAATCTTTGGTCAGCTTATTCCTACTACATTCCTTAAACCATTTGCTGTAATGATGAATACTATAGGTGGTTCAGATATAGCAGATATGTATTCAAAAGCTGAAATGGATGCATTAATGATTCTAGGCATGAAAGGCATGTTGCCAGATCAAATAGATATAGCTGGCAGACCGGGAGAAGCTGTGTTTACTCAAAACTGGAGTAACGCTATCGAGCATATTGCTAAAACAAAGATGGTAATGGACTTTGTTACTTGGCAGTTGGTAGGTACAAGCGGTCAATCGGAATCTTTATCAACAGGTGAACCTTGGACTTGGAATGCTTTCATGCAAAAAGGTATCGATATGGGTATGCCACATCCAGAGGCTTTTGAGTACATGCTTGAAGAAACTAAAAAAGAATTTGACGCAAACTTTGAATTAACATATCCCGGATTAAGTAAAGATGATCCTTTCTATTGGGATGAATGGAATAGAGAGATAACGAAGATTGGTACAACTACTGTAGGAACAACAGAGAAAGCTACTATAGCTGAACTTCCATCTACAAAAGCGTCATGGGAGTTTATACAGGAACATGGCGATTGGATAATGAGGTCGCCTTTAGTTCATTCTTTCTTTATTTATAAAGGAGTAACTGAAGAAGAAACAACATTCCATCGGTTTGCTTATGATTGGGCGTTAGCTGGAGGGTTACGTCGGGAGAGAACTAACGAAGAAATACAAGTAGCTATAATGAGTGTCGCTCCTTCAGTTGCTTATTATGAGCAGAAAGAAGCTCATCTTCGACAGTTGAATGTTTTCAGAAAAGCTAGAGATGAAAAACGTATTAATAATATTAAACCTGATGTTTCTTGGGAAGATATGATTATGCAAGAAGAAGAGCGTTGGGATGCATGGGACCAAAACTATAAAGACAGGTATCCTATATGGGCTGAAGATACGTTTGGTTTAGATTCTCAACGTAAACGATCTGAAACTATTGAAGAAATGCGTCGGTTGTTTACCTATGACAATCTTGATGAGATTCCTGATGATATTCCTAATAGAGATGACATTCTTAAAGGTATGAAAATAATAGTTAATTTAGATGATTTCCTTTCAGAACACGCTGGTCTTCGTGGCAATAATAACAACGGTGTGTCATGGACATCTGTTCGTAATAATCGTATGCTTGATTCATATAATACATTTCGTGGGTTAGTCGCAGGTAGACCGTGGCTTAATACGCTGTTCTATAACTTATTTATGCCTTTCATTGGTGAAGATTGGGTAATAAAGTTAGAAGAAGGCACATTAGATTTAGGAGCTAAGTAGTTATGTTTGACGAATTTGGCGGTGGTGGTGGTACTACAAGTACCACTATTCCGGGTAATGAGTTAGATCCTAATGACTGGTTAGCAGACGAGGATACAACTACTGTAGATAATTCAACTGTTGCTAGTACTCCACGCTTATCAACAATGATTCTAGCTCCTGATGAGCTACACAAAGTTTATTTACACAACACAGATCCCGAAGCGTCTTTTTTGAGAATGATTAATGTGATGTTGGATAACTATATTTATTACGTTCAGTTTTCTGGTGCCGCTCCTTTGCCTCCTGATTCTATATATGCGCCTGTTGATCCTTTAGGGTTAAGCGGACAGTTCGCTGACATTATAGGTGAAGATACTGGTGATGTAGAAGGAAAAGGTCGTTTTAGTGTTGAGGTTGTTGAGATTCGTTCTGAGGGAGGGCAAGAACTATTACGCAATTATCATTCCGCTGAATCTTATAATGGTAAATTATATGAAGATTTAACTGATACACAAAGAGCAGACGTTGATACTCTAATTGGCACTCGTTACGCAGGACATGAGTTCATGTTTTTAGCACCTGCTGAAGAACATCAAAAGTTCAGAGATCCAGCAATGCTTGATAAATACCCTGAAGGTGAACAAGAACAAATACCTATGGTTGGTATTTTCCCTTCATACGATGGCACAAATATGGGTTATATATCAAACATAGAAGAAATGTTAGCTGGTGTGCCGTTAGATCAGAGAAGTTTAGATTATTATATGAGTAATCTTGAGATGGAAAGCCCTGATATATTTCGTGCTGTTCAAGCACAGCTTAGTGTTTTAGGTTATTACAATACTGACGCTGGCGGCCCTGACTATGGGAATCCTAGAAGCAGAGACAGGCAGGCGTTCCGTAGTTTTGTAGGCGACATTATAACTGAACGTATAAGAATACAAGATTATAATAGAAGGAATCCTTTAACTCCTGTGCCTATGACTGAGGTATCAGATTACTTAGATAACAGATTTTGGTCTATTATCGAAGACAATAGTGCCGATTGGGGTGTAAGTGTCGAACGTGACAGTGCCGGCAATATTGTTTCTATGACTCCCATGCAAGGATTACAATCGGATGTTGAAAGACAGATTGTAAATACTTTAAATACTGCATGGAAGGGAACAGGAAGAACAGTCGGGGAGAAAGAATTACTTACTATAGAAGAAGCTATGAACAAACTTTATGTCGAAGGAGAGATCGACCCAACAGGGTATCAGACAGAAGGTTTCGGTGATTACTTAAGGTTAGCTGATTCTTTCGGAGCGGAATTTTACGGTGGTAAAGAAGGTTGGGAAAATAATATTCGCATAGGTATGTCAGGTAATAGAGATGAATTCATACGAATGGCAAAAGCCGCAGGTGTACCTCCTTCAACATCATCAACAGGGCCTTCAGGACGAGGAGAGGAAGGTTCATCTGATGCGAAACAACGTAAAGATGTGTTCAGATGGTTTTTTGCAACCTTATTAAATAAAAACAACGGTGACTTTGAAGCCGCTAGTGAAGAGTTTGCTAATACATTCGGCGCTCAAACATTCAGATTAAATCAATATGATTCTAATTGGTTAAGTACTGTTGTGCAGAATGCTCAGACTCCTAATTCGTTTGGTCATGTTACTGGCACTAAAACATTTATGGACCAATCAAAAGAAAGATTGGAAGCATTAAATGATGTAAGTAAACGTGTACAAGTAGCCGCTGGTTTCGGAGATGTTAAATCAAACATGGCTCAAAAAGCCGCTAATGATGTGCTTGCCGCGTTTACTGCTATAGGTGGAAGTCAAAGAAATAGAGGTAGCAGGATATGAGTTTTATGACTGGTATGAATGCACCAGAAGTATTACCTCAAGTTGAAGAAGCAGTAGATATTCTTTATGATACCGCTCAATGGGCTTGGACAGGTGGCGAAGAAGCTTCTGTGCTTGACGAACTGTGGTATCCGTTTGGAAATAATTGTAATAAATTTCTTGGAGAAATGCAGAACAGATGTGTGCCTGTATTTTCTAAAATGGATCCAGAAGAAGTTAATCAAATATGGGATTATCTTTATGGTATGCATGGTGATGAGGCGTACAAGATATTTGCTCCTTCAGGAGCGAATCCATTAGAAGATGGTATTTCTCTTTATGTAATTTACGAAAATGAAGAAGCTCAACAAGAAGCACTAGAAATTATGCCTGAGTATGGTTTGAGTGCGCCGA